>Ga0307511_10007976_pt1 | contig 10619 bp, 9 predicted proteins | sample 13_EM_MG_FD_200266 | JGI IMG/M metagenome (GOLD analysis project Ga0307511, IMG submission 200266) | Populus trichocarpa ectomycorrhiza microbial communities from riparian zone in the Pacific Northwest, United States - 13_EM | ecosystem: Host-associated > Plants > Roots > Unclassified | place... | reverse complement strand
GATCAACTCGTCGCCGGTGGATACCACCATGAAGTTCGGCTGGCGGCTCACGGCGACGCTCGCCAGGCCAGCTGAGGCGACGACCGCGATCTCGGGCGCACCCAGTCGAGTGCCCGCCTTCAGCATGGGCACCCCGGGCTGGCTATCCTCGCCGCGGCGTTGCACGTTGCGATACGGCGCGCCCCGAACGTCATCTTTCAGGGAAGCGACTCCGGTCGCGAAGTCATATTGCTCCATGGGAATCACGCAGTCGGTGCCTCGCGGCAGTATCGCGCCGGTCATCACTTCGACTGCGTTTTCCGTGCTCAGCAGGTCCAGCGGCGGTGAGCCCGCCGCCTGCATTGCCTCGATGGTAAAACGGCGCCGGCCTCTGGCCAGGGCCGCGCTGTTGATGGCAATTCCGTCCATGCACACGCGATCAAACGGCGGGTTGTCCCGCTCTGCGTAGACGTCCTGCCGCAAGGTCTGGCCGGTGCATTGATCTAGCGGGCGCTGCTCGATCGGCAGGGGAGTCCACTGGGACTCAATGGCGCGTTGGGCCGCCTCGGGTGTGACGGGTGATGGCGGGGAAGTCGGCTTCGTCATTTGGGGTAGATGTCGGTCTCGGCGACATCTTATAGCGATCGGACGGGGGAGTGGAGTCGAGCACTTTCGTGCTCGAGGTGCCCGGATTGCCGCGCATTCCACTGGCCGGCGGCCGCTTGACATCCCAAGTTAATTCTATGATTCTAGATTTATGGAATCAACGACTGCAGTCACCGCTTTAGGTGCCCTTGCCCAGGCCAGCCGCCTGCAGGTGTACAGGCTCCTGGTGCAAACGGGGCCGGAAGGACTGGCCGCCAGCGATATCGCGGAGCAACTCGGTATCCCGGCCAACACGCTGTCTTTCCATCTGAAGACGTTGAGCCACGCCGGCTTGATTCACGCGCGCCAGGATGGTCGATTCATCTATTACTCGGCCAACTACGAGCAGATGAGCTCGCTGCTCGGTTTTCTTACCGAGAACTGCTGTGGCGGTCGGAGTTGCGCGCCCGAGGTTGTTGTCCGGCGTAAGAAGAAGTCCGCGTGAAACGATTTCACGTCAGCTGACCGCGATGCGATCGCATTTGGCCACCACGAGCGTTAGCCATGACGGATGAGATTTACAACGTGCTATTTCTGTGCACCGGGAACTCGGCGCGCAGCATTCTGGCCGAGTCCCTCCTGAACCATTGGGGTCGGGGGAAGTTTCGCGGCTTCAGTGCTGGGAGCTATCCGAAGGGTGCCGTTCATCCGCAAGCTTTGGAGCTTCTGCAGCAGATGGCTATGCCCACTGAAAATCTGCGCAGCAAAAGTTGGGATGAGTTTGCTGCGCCCGGGGCGCCGCCACTCGATTTTATCTTCACGGTCTGCGACAACGCGGCCGGCGAAGTCTGTCCGGTCTGGCCGGGCAAACCGATCACGGCTCATTGGGGCATTGCGGACCCGGCCGCGGTGGCGGGAACTGCTGCAGAAAAGGCTTTGGCCTTTCGCAAGGCCTTCAATGAGCTCGAGGCTCGCATCAAGCTGTTCACTGCCCTGCAGCTTCCCTGGTCTGACGGTCCGAAGTTACGGAGTCAGCTCGACGCGATCGGTCGGACTGCGACTGAGCGGTGAATGAGATGTGGCGGCGGTTCGCCGCGGAGGCACTCGGCTCGCTGTTGCTGGCAGCAACCGTCATCGGCTCAGGTGTCATGGGTGAGCGACTCTCAGCCGGAAATACCGCGGTAGGGCTACTTGCAAACACGGGCGCCACAGTTGCGATTCTGGCTGTACTCATCCGATTGCTCGGGCCGGTGAGTGGAGCACATTTCAATCCGGTGGTGTCTTTCATTCTCGTGTTGAGGCGCTCGATGACCTGGCGGGAGGCGGCGGTCTACGCGCTTGCTCAAGTCATCGGGTGCTGCTTGGGCGCAATCCTCGCTCACGCAATGTTCGAGCTTCCCTTGTTGCAGTCTTCACACCGTGTTCGCACTGGTGTGGCCCAGTGGCTCGCCGAGATCGTGGCTACCTTTGGGCTGCTGCTGATTGTGCTTGGCCATCGTCGGACTGAGGACGCTCCCTGGATGGTTGCTGGGTGGATCGGCGCTGCTTATTGGTTTACGTCGTCGACGTCATTTGCCAATCCTGCTATCACGATCGCGCGTGCGCTGTCTGATACGTTCGCTGGGATTCGACCTGAGGACGTGCCGGGGTTCGTCGCCGCCCAGGTCGTCGGCGGTCTGGCGGGATTAGTAGTAGCACGCCGGCTCTTTCTTGTTCCGACCGTCGCTGCCGCGATTGGCACGGATACTCTGCTGGAAACCGCCGGAAAGCCTTATTTTTCAGCCTCTAAGGCGAAAATGCCGGGCGGCTTGCAAAAAGCCCAGGGCAGTGAATTTGAGTGACTGATTCCATAAGCATCTGAATTGCGGGTAGAATTCGCGCGCTGCGCCCGTAGCTCAGCTGGATAGAGCATCAGGCTTCGAACCTGAGGGTCGGCGGTTCGAATCCGTCCGGGCGCGCGATCTCACCTTTGTGCTTCGTCGCGGCGCAGTCCTGGTGGCTGAGCGCTACAGCGGCGCGCAACTGTTAGAAGTGATCTTCACTTCAGAAACCGACTTCAAATACTTGCGGGTCACAATCGGCACTTGCTCGTCGTTGCCGGTGATATCCACCTTCGTTTTGTCGTTCCAACCGGCGCCGTCGGTGAATGTCAGCGCGAGGTTGAAGTTGCATTTGTATCCGGCGCCGCCTTTGGCGAAGACCTGGACCGAGTGTTGCACGAGACCCGTGGTTTCGATGACGGCAGTCAGTGTTGGTGGTCCGTTGCCGCGCGGGACGGCGGGTGCTGCGGGCGGGGCGGCTGGGGGAGCGGCGATGGGGGAGTGCGTGGCAACCGGCGGTTGCGCTTGGGCGGCGAATTGCTGAGCGTTGGCTGCGCCGGTGTAAGGCACAGCCGCGGACGAGGCCGGCGGAGGCGGTTGGGTTGAGGCTTGGCTCGACGCTGTCGCCGCGCCTGCAGCACCGACGGAAGCATCAGAGCTGCAGTGAGATGCCCCCGAGGGGTACTGGAGTAAAATGATGCCGGTCTTGTACTCACCGCGGTCGTAAAAGGTACGCGCGTCCAGATTCAGGGGTTTACTGCGGTCGCCGCAGTCACCGACCACGTTCCAGGTCGTCGTGACGCCTTTGCCACCCGGAATGCGAAGGGTGGGCGCGCCTGGTGCGGGCTTTTTGGCCGGGGGCTCGTTGGCGTAGCAGAGGGGCAGGGACTTTGATTCGCCGCGCCGAAGGGTTCTCTGGTAGACGTCACCGCGTTTGCCCCAGTCCTTTGCGGGGCAGTCGTTGTCGTGGAATTCGATCACGATGTCGTGGCCGGTTCGGTTGCAGAATGCGACGGACCAGGCTGCGGATTGGAGGGGTTCGGGCGCGGAGCCGGGACAGGGGGTCAGGTCTTCGTGAGTGTCCCGGGCTCGGGCGGTGATGGCGGTCATACCGAGGCCGGCCACGGTGAGAACAGACAAGACAGCCCCCATGAATTGCGCTTTGATATTCAACAGTCTGCCCCCTAACTGTGGTTGCCTTGATTTTCCTGTAAAACTGCTCCACAAACAACCGACCGGATTGCTGGCCGAGGGGCTGGCGCCATCAAGATCCAGAATGGAACAGGAGTCGCCGTGACAGCCTTTGACATGACCCCGCCAACTGCCGATCAGCGCCGTCAGATTACTGCTGGACTCAATGACGAGGAGCGCCACGTTCTGCTTCAGCATGGCACGGAAGCGGCGTTCTGTGGTGTTTTCCTCGACAACAAGAAAGACGGTATTTACACGTGCAGGTTCTGCGGGTTGCCGCTGTTCCGCTCTAATGCCAAATTCGATTCGGGCACGGGATGGCCCAGCTTTTTCAAGCCGTACGATGAGTCACATATCAAGCGTCTGCGCGACGCGAGTTATGGAATGGTGCGTGTGGAGGAAGTGTGTGCCCGGTGCGGAAGTCACTTAGGACATGTGTTCCCTGATGGGCCGCGTCCGACAGGAGAGAGGCATTGCCTCAACTCAGTGTCGTTAGCGTTTACCGAGAAGGGTCAGGCGTTGCCTGACGTGCTCGGTCGAGGCGCGCCGGAAGGTGTGGTCGACAAGGGAGAGTGAGCCAGGGAGCCCGCAGACAGACTACGGCGCTGCGGGCACAGGCCGGGCTTCCGCGAGGATCAGCCCGAACAATCCCCCCTGATCCGTCCACTCCGCCACGGGCGTCCAACCACCTGAGCGCAGAAGTAGCCGCGCGTCACGCGGTCCGTACTTGTGGCTGTTCTCTGTGTGAATTGTCTTCCCTTTCGATATCGCGAAAGGATGGCCGTCCACGCAAAATGCGACGTCGCGAGTCGCTTCGAGGTGCATCTCGATGCGCGCTTCGATGTCGTTCCACCGCGCCACGTGATGAAATGCAGCGACAGGTATCGTGCCGCTGAGTTCACGATTGATCCGATGCAGTAGGTTCAGGTTGAATTCTGCTGTCACACCTTGCGCATCGTCGTACGCGGGAATCAATACGTTCACGGGTTTGATACGATCGATACCGATGAGGAGCTTCGAGCCCTCACCCAGGGTGTCCCACATCGCACGCAGCAGATCGACCGCGGCCGCGGCGGTCATGTTGCCGATGGTTGAGCCGGGGAAGAATCCGAGACGCGGTCCATCGCCGATGGATGGCGGCAGAACCAACCGATGCAGGAAGTCGCCTTCGATTGGGTGAATCGGTAGCGTCGGAAATTGCTTCGCGAGGTCACCCACTGAGTCGCGCAGGAAGTCTCCGGAGATATCGATCGGCACGTATGCCGACGGCGTGACCGCGGAGAGAACAAGCGGTGTCTTGGCGGATGAACCAGAACCGAATTCGACAACTACACTGCCGGGTCCGGTCAGCGCTGCGATATCCGCGGCGTGCGCCGAAAGGATCGAGCGTTCTGCGCGAGTGAGGTAGTACTCGGGTAGCTTGGTGATCGCCTCGAAGAGTTCGGAGCCGCGGCGGTCGTAGAACCATCGAGCTGGAATCGCACGGGGTCGTACGCTGAGCCCGGCGAGCACATCAGCGCGGAACGCCGGGTCGGCACGGAGTGCAGCTGGGCCGTCCCGTAGTACCGGGTTAGGAGTACTGACGGGACATTCCGCATCATTGCGTTCGGTGTCGGCCGCGCCTGACCGACGAGTCATCGCTGTGTCATTGACTCCATGCCGTGACCTCGCGTCGCTTAGTGCGGCCATACAATTTCCCTCACAAGCTCAATGCGTAGAGAGTCAATGCGGGCGAGGCGGAATTTCTCCACCGCTGCATGCAAAAAAATTCGCGGCGTTGGTAGCCGGTGGCGACGACCTCGGGGATCACTGCGAGGCAGAGATCGTCGCCAACGCCTTCCTTAGTGAGTCTTCTGCCGGCTGATCGCGTAAACGTACGCAGCGACAGCCTTCAGCTCGTCGGGCTTCAGCGCGGTTCCACCATCCGGAGGCATCGCGCCGCCGACGGTCTTCGGCTTAGCTACGCCTTGCGCAATGGTCTTCGAGATGCCGTCGAAGCTACCGTCACTCCAAAGCCAAGCTCCTTCGACGAGATCGGCGCCAACGGGGCTGCCGCGTCCGTCCGAACCATGGCATCCACCGCAAGTTCCATTGGCGACCTCGCCGTGGAAGATTCGATCGCCGAGTGCGACCTGATCTTTCGTGGCACCAGGGGGCGGCGTGAGGGACGCAGTCTGACGACCAGCGTCAGGGTGCACACCCTCGGGCGGAAGTTCTGAGCCTGAAGCTGTCGCAGCCACCTTAGGCGCCGGTGCTGCTGTCACTTTTGCGGCGTCTGCGATCCCGTGGTACGTAACACGCCAAATACGTCCATGAGTGTCGTCGGAGATGTACAGCGAACCGTCTGGTCCAGCAGCGAGTCCGGATGGCCGGAACGCGGCCCGACCGGGCTCCTTCACGGCGCCCGCGAATCCATCGGCAAACACAACATAGTTGCCCGCGGCCTTGCCGTCAGCCATCGGCTGGAACACCACGTTGTAGCCACCCTGGGGAGCCGGTGCCCGGTTCCAGGATCCGTGGAACGCAACGAACGCGCCCTTGCGGTAGGCGGCTGGAAACTTGCTGTTGGATACAATCAGCAGGTCGTTTGGCGCCCAGTGCGCCGGAAAGAACGCAGCAGGCGCGCTTCGCTGTTCGCACAAACCCACTGTCTTGCCGCCATCGCCACCATACTCCGGCGCCAGGACCAGCTTTTTCTGCGCGCCGTCGAAGTAACACTCGGGCCAGCCGTAGTCGGCCCCACTCTGCAGCTGAACCACTTCCTCCGCCGGCAGCTCGGGCCCGTCCTTCGGCTTGTAGAGGGCATTCCAGTTCTCGGACAGCTGGTCGCGGCCGTGTTGTGTCACAAACAGCCGGCCGTCTGCATCGATCGCATACCCCTCGCCGTTACGAATGCCCGTGGCATAGCGCTCTTTGGGAGAGAATTGTTGCCCGGTCTCGTTGGCGTCGTAGCGCCACGTGCCGCCGCGCGTTTCCTTCTCCGTACACGGGTTGTTGCCCGGCGACTTCGGCATCCGGTTCTGGACTTCGCACGCATTGGTGGCCGACCCCATGTCCACGAACAAGTTTCCCTTCGCGTCGATAATGAATGGGTGCATCGGGTGATCGCCCGTCAGCGGCATTCCCGACACGATCACTTGGGGCTTGCCTGTCGGCACGATGCTGTTGGCGCCCAAAGCGTACTTGACGATGCGATCGTTGACTTCCGCAAAGATCGCGCCGTTGTACAACTGAATCCCGGTACCGCCCGCGGAGCCCTGGGCAACACCATCGCCAAAGCGCTCAGTCACGTCTGCTTTGCCGGCGCCCTTGGTGTCTCGAAGTGCGACCAGAAAACCTCCGGCAGGAGGCGTGTCATTCTTGTAGTACCGTCCACTCCATGTGTTGACGTAAACAACGCCATTCGGCGCGACAACGAGGTGTCGGGCGTGCCCGATATTGTCTGCGAACACAGTAGCGCAGAAACCGTGGGACAACACGATTCCGCCGTTGTCTGCGCCGCAGGATCCGGCGGACGACATCATGGCGGGAGCGTCGGCCGACGCCGTGCCGGCGCCGCCCGACAGTAAGGCCAGTCCCGATATGGAGGCGATGACGGGCAGACGTTTTACGTACTCATTCAACATGGTCACAACTCCTGCAGGGGCTCAATGGGCGGCCGGCAAATCCGGACGCCCGGCAGTGCGATGGATTCGGGTACGCTGGCTGCCGCCGCGTTGGCCACCGGGCCGAAAGTCGCGCCGGCTGCAACGAGTGCACCTGCAATACGAGCCGGCAGGCGCGCCGTGGCGAGTAACTTTGACAGGCGGCCAGGCATCAGCGATGTCCTCCCTTCAACTCGAGTGACAACACAATATCGTCATGCAAGTTCCAGCATGGACGAAATGACAATGGCTATTGAATAAAGCGCCGGCGTTGGTATGAGACTGCGGCTTGGGATTATTGTAGCGCTAACAGCTGCGGCGACGTCTCGCTCTTAAGATAGACAAGCTTGGGCGAGCCTTGGCGTAAATGCATCGTGGGGCGGGTCTGTGCCCAGGCTTCCGAAGCGGTCAGTGCTTTACACGGGCTGGTCGATCGACTTGGCCAATTCTGTGAACAGCTTCGGGCCCTGTTCCGTCATGTGCCAACAATCCTCCAGCCGAATACCGAACTCGCCCGGAATGTAGAGTCCCGGCTCGTCTGAGAAACACATTCCGGCCGCGAGCGGCGTCGTATCGCTGCGGACGAGGTACGGATTCTCGTGACCGTCCATTCCGATTCCATGCCCGGTGCGATGCGACAGACCGGGCAACGCGTAGTTCTTACTCCAGCCCTTGCTCTCGTAGAACGCGCGAACCGCTTTGTCGATGTCACCGACGGGCGTGCCGATCTTGGCGGTCTCGAGCGCAATCTCCTGACCGCGCTTCACCATGTCCCACACTTCCCGCTGCCGCGCTGTGGGCTCGCCGAAAATCCAGGTCCTGGAGATGTCCGACTGGTAGCCATGCACCGTGCAGCCAGCGTCGATCAGAATGACCGACCCCTCACGCACCGTTTGGACTACCTTCGAGCCGTGTGGAAACGCGCTGGCTTCGTTGAGCAAAGCGAGTGAGAAGTCATATCCGCCGCCCAGAGAAGTCGTTGCGTCGCCTGTGAGTTTGCTGACATCAGCCGTCTTCATGCCCAATCGCAGGTTGGCGTGGACATACCGGATTGCGGTCAGGGTGATTTCGTTGGCAAGCTGCATCAGGGCCAGCTCAGCCGGCGATTTGACCATGCGGCAGGCCCGCACCAGCTCGCCGCCAGGAAGCGTGGCTCGGTGACCGCCCGAGGACTTTGTTACTGCGTCCGTGATGAAGAAGCGTACGTTCGAATCAACCGCCAGCGGACCCTCACCCATCCCGCTGACTGACTTCGCGATCAACTCAAACGGACTTTCATCTTCCTGCCACGGGCGGATCTCGCCGGGCACCTGCAGCATCTCGCGGATGGAGGGTGACTCAAAAAACGGCGTCACAATGATCACCTGGCCATTGGCCGGAATGAGCGCCGCGGTCACCCGCTCGCTGGTCCACCAATGAATCCCGGTGAAGTATTCCAAAGTCGATCCCGACTCAACCAGCAGGGCGGCGATCTTCTTCTCCTGCATCAGGCCTTGCACCTTGGTCAGTCGGGCCTGCCGCTCCTGTGCCGTGATGGCCTGCGCGTTCCCGGTCATTGGTTTGAGGCCAATGGGCCGAGGTCGCGGCAGGATGGTCTTCGCCTGAGCGAGGGTGTCAGTTGTCGCAATGGCAGCTGCGGTCGCAGCTGCCCCCAGAACGGCGCGTCGGGTGAGTGTCATCCTGTGAAATATAACCGAACTCAGCCGGCCCGGGGACGCATGCCGCTCAGAATCAGCAGCGGCAGGGTGACGAATGATCCGCCGCCCGCGAGTGCGCTCTGCGCCCCTGCCCACACCGAGGCGAGAAAAAGGATTACGAAAGTCATGGCCGCCGATTGTTTTATATTAAATTAGTCTCACATGAAAGATCATCCTGTAGCCGAGTTCGTGCAGGTGCGCGGCGCGCGCGAGCACAACCTGAAGAACGTCGATGTCGACATTCCACGCAACTCCCTCGTCGTATTCAGTGGTGTGTCGGGCTCCGGAAAGTCCTCGCTGGCATTCGGCACGCTCTATGCGGAAGCGCAGCGCCGCTACTTTGAATCGGTCGCTCCGTACGCGCGCCGGTTGCTTGATCAGGTGGGAGTCCCGGCTGTCGACTCGATAGACGGCCTGCCGCCTGCAGTGGCGCTTCAGCAGCAACGGGGTGGATCCAGTACCCGCTCGTCGGTTGGCAGCGTCACCACGATCTCCAATCTGCTGCGGATGTTGTACTCGCGGGCCGGCAACTATCCGCCCAGCCAGCAGATGTTGTATGCGGAGGACTTCTCACCCAACACCGTGCAGGGCGCATGCCCGCGCTGTCACGGAATCGGCCGCGTGTATGAAGTCACGGAAAAGACCATGATCCCCGACGATTCACTGACGATCCGCGAGCGTGCGGTTGCGGCGTGGCCGCCAGCATGGCACGGGCAGAACCTGCGCGACATCCTCGTGACGTTGGGCTATGACGTAGACACACCGTGGCGTGATCTTCCGAAGAAAGATCGTGACTGGATCCTGTTCACCGACGAGCAACCGACCGTTCCGGTGTACGCGGGCTTCACTCCGGCTGAGACTCGAAGGGCGCTGAAACGCAAGACTGAGCCGAGTTACATGGGCACCTTCACCGGTGCGCGCAAGTACGTACTCCATACCTTCGCTACGACACACAGCGCGCTCATGAAGAAGCGCGTTGCCCGGTACATGGTGGGTGGCCTGTGTCCCGTGTGTCACGGAAAGCGGCTGAAGCCTGCGGCGTTGACTGTGAAATTCGAGGGCTACGACATCGGCGAAATTTCGCAGATGACGCTGGGACGTCTCGCCGAAGCTCTGAAGCCTGCGGCGGCCGGGAAGTTTGCCGAGGCGGTGGCGAAACTCAGTGAGGAAAAGCGGATCGCGGCGCAGCGCATTGCGCAGACAGTTCTCGAGCGGGTGGCCACTCTGACTGAGCTGGGGCTCGGATACCTTTCGCTCGATCGCAGTACGCCGACCTTGTCACCTGGCGAGCTGCAAAGGCTGCGCCTCGCAACTCAAATCCGCTCCAACCTGTTTGGCGTGGTGTACGTGCTCGACGAGCCGTCTGCGGGATTGCATCCGGCGGACGGCGAGGCCTTGCTGACAGCTTTGGGTCAACTGAAGCAGTCGGGCAACTCCGTGTTCGTGGTCGAGCATGATCTGGAGGTCATGCGCCGCGCCGACTGGATCGTGGATGTAGGTCCTGACGCGGGGGAGCTCGGTGGACATGTTTTGTACAGCGGACCCCCGGACGCGCTGCGAAACGTCGCGGACTCCAGGACTGCCCAATACCTGTTCGCAGAGCGGAATCTGCCGGCGAGAGCGCGTCGCACGCCGGTGAATTGGCTGAAGTTGCAGGACGTGACGCTCAACAATCTCCATAAATTGAGCGCTGATTTCCCGAT
>Ga0307511_10007975_pt1 | contig 10619 bp, 9 predicted proteins | sample 13_EM_MG_FD_200266 | JGI IMG/M metagenome (GOLD analysis project Ga0307511, IMG submission 200266) | Populus trichocarpa ectomycorrhiza microbial communities from riparian zone in the Pacific Northwest, United States - 13_EM | ecosystem: Host-associated > Plants > Roots > Unclassified | place... | reverse complement strand
GCCGCCGCGCCCACCAGTCCGACCCCGCCACCGCCGTACGCCGCACCGGCCGCGATCCGCCGGGCCACCCGCGCCCTCGACATCCTCGTCATACGTCGCCGCCACCTCCTCGTAGCCGTCATCCACTCCTTGCCCCGAACAGCACGTGGCCCAATCTCAACGGGCGGTGAACGCCCAATCCGGGCCTTAGGCTGGCGGAACCAATTACGACCACTTCTTTTGCAGCAACCGGAGACAACGGTGCAATTCCACGACTCGATGATCAGCCTCGTCGGCAACACCCCGCTGGTGAGGCTCAACAGCGTGACCGCGGGCATCCAGGCGACCGTTCTGGCCAAGGTGGAGTACTTCAACCCCGGCGGGAGTGTGAAGGACCGCATCGCCCTGCGCATGATCGAGGCGGCGGAGCAGAGCGGCGCGCTCAAGCCCGGCGGCACCATCGTCGAGCCGACCAGCGGCAACACCGGCGTCGGCCTGGCCATCGTGGCCCAGCAGAAGGGGTACCACTGCATCTTCGTGTGCCCCGACAAGGTGTCCACCGACAAGATCAACGTGCTGCGCGCGTACGGCGCCGAAGTGGTCGTCTGCCCGACCGCCGTGGACCCCGAGCACCCGGACTCGTACTACAACGTCTCCGACCGCCTGGTCCGCGAGACGCCCGGCGCCTGGAAGCCCGACCAGTACTCCAACCCCAACAACCCGCTCTCCCACTACCACTCGACCGGCCCCGAGCTCTGGGAGCAGACCGAGGGGCGGATCACCCACTTCGTGGCGGGCGTCGGCACCGGCGGCACCATCTCCGGCACCGGGCGCTATCTGAAGGACGCCAGCGACGGCAAGGTCCAGGTCGTGGGCGCCGACCCGGAGGGGTCCGTGTACTCCGGCGGCTCCGGGCGGCCGTATCTCGTCGAGGGCGTCGGTGAGGACTTCTGGCCGACCGCCTACGACCGGACCGTCGCGGACGAGATCGTCGCCGTGTCCGACAAGGACTCCTTCCAGATGACCCGCCGGCTCGCCAAGGAGGAGGGGCTGTTGGTGGGCGGTTCCTGCGGCATGGCCGTCGTGGCCGCGCTGCGGGTCGCGGAGCGGCTCGGCCCGGACGACGTGGTCGTGGTCCTGCTCCCCGACAGCGGTCGTGGCTACCTCTCCAAGATCTTCAACGACGAGTGGATGGCCGACTACGGCTTCCTGGAGGACGAGGGTCCCAGTGCCCGCGTCGCCGACGTCCTCAACGACAAGGTGCACGGCGCCATCCCGTCCCTCGTGCACATGCACCCGGACGAGACCGTCGGCGAGGCCATCGAGGTGCTGCGCGAGTACGGCGTCTCGCAGATGCCGATCGTGAAGCCGGGCGCCGGTCACCCGGACGTCATGGCGGCGGAGGTCGTCGGCTCGGTCGTCGAACGCGAGCTGCTGGACGCCCTGTTCACCCAGCGCGCCTCCCTCTCCGACCCGCTGGAGAAGCACATGTCGGCGCCGCTGCCGCAGGTCGGTTCCGGTGAGCCGGTGGGCGACCTGATGACCGTGCTGGGCGCGGCCGACGCGGCGATCGTCCTGGTCGAGGGCAAGCCGACCGGTGTCATCAGCCGGCAGGACCTGCTGTCCTTCCTCGCCAAGGGCGGGAAGCAGTAGGAAACGTCCGGTGAACGGGCCGTGACGGCGGCGACTTTGCGGTTGCCCACCCAAACGGTGGACTTCGTTGAAGTGGTACGAGCGCGTCACGTCCGCGCAGCACCCGCTTAACAAGCGTCGGGCAGATTGGTGGATGTCGGCAGGGCGGGAGCGGCTCCCCGCCTCGCCGACACAAAAACGGCGTCACGGACCTCCGGAGCGGCTCCCGGACCTCCACCGACGCCTAGGACGCGCACGCCCGGCCCTGACCCGGCACGCGTCCCTCGCGGGGACCGCCGTCGTCCCGCCCTCCCGGCAACGGGGGGTGCGGCGGTCCCCGCGCATAGCTTTTCTACGGCCCTGTAGTGGCCCAACCCGGTGACCGCCAGGCCCGACTGGATCGAGCCGCTCAGTCCTCCCACTCGCTGTCCTGGGAGGACTTGTGGCGCCGCCCGCCGAACAGCCCCGGGTTGGTGCGGGCCGCCTGCACGGCGTTGACGCCGACGATGCCGGCCCAGGCCACCAGGAGGCCGGGGAGGTGGGCGATGCCGCCGCCGATCGCGGAGAGCGGGATCGCCAGGACCATCGAGACGATGCCGAAGCCGAAGCGCTCGCCCCAGGAGTCGGTGGGCTTCGGGCCCCGCGTGCCGCGGGCGACCACCATCTGCTGCTCGGCCAGCTGCCGGCGCACCCGGCGCTCCACCGCCCCGTCGATGCGCTGGTCGACCTTCTCCAGGAACGAGTCGACCAGCGCCGACTCGTACTCGTCGCCCAGCTCCCTGCGGGCCTGCAGGGTGGCGTTGAGTTCCTTCTTGAGTTCGGCGTCGTGCGAGTCCATTCCCGTCATGCGCTTCAGATTAGGGAGCGGTCGCGCCCGCTGCACTGGGGATAGCCCCCCTGTTGGAATTCGGGTTCACCGGGAGTACCCCGAGCGACTCCAGCACCTTGCGATGACTGTGCTCCACACCCGTGATCCGGACCTCGACACCCCGGCCGCGCAGCTCGCCCACCGCCTCCTTCAGCGCCAGCGCGCCCGTCGCGTCCACCGCCGTCAACCCTGACAGCCGCAGGTCTACGGCCGTCACATCGCGCACATCCGCCAGGCTGCGGCGGAAGCGGTGGGCGGCGGCGAACAGGAGCGGGCCGTCGAAGCGGTACGTCACCGTGCCGGAGGCGGCGTCGGGGAGTTCGGCCGGGGTCAGGCTCGTGCCGCGCATCGCCGCGCGCAGGGCCAGCAGGACCGAGACGGCGAGGCCGATCAGGACCGCCCGCACCAGGTCGAGGGCGAGGGTGCCGGCCGCGGTGAGGACCAGGACCAGGGCGTCACCGTGCGTCGAGCGGGCCATCGCGCGGACCGCGTCCGTCTCCACCATGCGGACCGCCGTCGCCAGCAGCACTCCGGCCAGCGCGGAGAGGGGGATACGGCCCACCAGCGGGGCCGCGACCGCGACGATCCCGGCGAGGATCACGGCGTGCGCGAGGGCGGCCAGGCGGGAGGTGGCGCCGGTGCGGACGTTCACCGCCGTACGCGCGATCGCGCCCGTCGCCGGGACACCGCCGAAGAGCGGGGCCGCGAGGTTGGCGATGCCCTGGCCGAAGAGCTCCTTGCCGGGGTCGTGGCGTTCGCCCGGGCGCATCGCGTCCGCGACCGAGGCGGAGAGGAGGGATTCCAGGGCGGCCAGTGCCGCCACGGCTGCCGCCGGAAGGAGCAGGTTCGGGACGCGGGAGACGTCCAGGAAGGCGAGGGAGGGGGCGGGGAGCGAGGACGGGAGGCTGCCGAGACGGGTGACGTGCAGGTGCAGGGCCTCGGCCACGACCGTCGCAACGCCGACCGCCGCCAGGGAGAAGGGAACCGTCGGTTTCCAGCGCGCCCCGGCCAGCATCAGCGCGGCCGAGCCGAGGGCCAGGAGGAGGGCCGCCCAGTGCGGGGTCGCGTCGAACTCCTCGGCCGCGCGCGCCGCCACCACCGCCACCTGGTCACCGGTCGGAGTGGGCACGCCCAGCGCCGACGGCACCTGCTGGAGGCCGATCACACAGGCGATGCCGATGGTGAAACCGGCGATCACCGGCGCGGGCACGTACGCCATCGCCGTTCCGGCGCGGGCGAAGGCGAGCACGAGGAGCATGACGCCGGAGATCAGCCCGACCGTGAGGACGCCGTTCGCGCCGTACTCGTGGACGATCGGGACGAGGACGACCGTCATCGCGCCGGTCGGCCCGCTGACCTGGCGCGCGGAGCCGCCGAACAGCGCGGCGAGCGAGCCCGCGACGATCGCCGTGATCAGGCCGGAGGCGGCGCCGAGACCGGACGTCACCCCGAAACCGAGGGCGAGCGGGAGTGCCACGACGGCGACCGTGAGGCCGCACAGCAGGTCGCGGCGCGGGGCGCGGGTCATCGTACGGAAGTCGGCGGGGGAGGGCAGGACGGAGAGCACGCCGTTCATGGTCATGGGCTACTTCGCGTGGGGAGAAGAGGATGGGGGTTACGGCAGCAGGGACACGACGCCCGTGTCGAGGTCGAAGCGTCCCGCCACGACATGCGCCGGAGCGAAGGCGGGGTCGGCGCGGATCGCGTCCCTGACCCAGGCCGTGTGGGCGGTCATCGTGTGCTCGGCCCAGTCGCCGGGCAGCGCCCGGGTGCGGCGGGCGGCCGGGGCGATCTCGTCGACGAGGAGCGCGAGGTGTCCGGGGACGGGCGCGCCGGTCTCCAGGTGCGCGAGCGTCGCCGCCACCGCCCCGCAGCGCTCGTGGCCGAGTACCAGCACCAGGGGGATGCGCAGTTCCTCGACGCCGTACTGGATGGAGGCGAGCACCGCCCCGTCCAGGACCTCGCCGGCTGTCCTTATGCACAGCAGGTCGCCGAGGCCCTGGTCGAAGACCAGCTCGGGTGGCACCCGGGAGTCGATGCAGCCGACGATCACCGCGAACGGGTGCTGTGCGGTGGCCAGTTGGTGGCGCAGCGGGCGGCTCTCGTCGGGGTGGCGGGAGTGGCCGCCGGCGTAACGGCGGTTGCCGTCGAGGAGTTCGGCGAGGGCTGCGGGGGCGGTGGTCGGGTGGGGGCGGGTGCCGACGGCGGCGGTGGCGGTCGCGGGGGCGGTGGCCAGCGCGCCGACGGCGGTGGCCGTCAGAAAGGCCCTGCGGTTCGAGGCCATGCGGTTCCTCAGGTGGTGAGTGTGAAATCACCCTACGCATGTGGTCAGTTACCGAGAGTGCCTATCGGTGCTACTTGGTTGATTCCTCGTCAGATCATCAACGGGTCATTACTTCGTGATGCCGTGCTGCTTCGCGTACGTGTTCGCCACGTCCTCCGGGTCCTTCTTGTCCTTGTCCACCTGGCGGTTCAGCTCGGTGAGTTGGGCCGTGGTGAGGAGGTTGCCGAGGCTCGCGAGGGCCTTGCGGACCGTGGGGTCGGCCACCCGGTCGGCGATGAGCGGCACGATGTGCTGACTGGGGATCAGGGTCTTGGGGTCGGTCAGGACGACCCAGTCGTTGGCCTTGATGTCGGTGTCGGTGGTGAACAGGTTCGCCACGTCCACATCGCCCTTCTTCAGCGCGCCCTTCACCAACGGCCCGTCGGAATCAAGGGACTTGAACTCCTTGAACTCCACGCCGTAGACGTCCTTCAGTCCTACGACGCCCACCTGACGGGTCTTCACCTCGGCGGAGGCGCCGAGGGTCAGCTCGCCGTTGTGCTTCGCGAGGTCGGCCAGCGTGGCGAGGCCGTACTTCCTCGCGGTCTCGCGGGTGACGACGAAGCAGTCCGCGTCCTCGGCGATGCCGTAGGGCAGGACCTGGAGGCCGGAGGGGAGGGCGAGGGTGAGGGCGTTCTGCATCTCGCCCGCCTCCGCGACCTTGGACTTGGGCTGGAGGTAGGTGAGCAGGGAGCCCTGGTACTCGGGGAGGAGGTCGATGTCGCCGCTCTTGAGGGCGGGGAAGACGATCTCGCGGGTGCCGAGGTTGGGGCGGACCTTGACCTTGACGCCGGCCGCTTCGAGGGCGGCGGCGTAGAGGTAGCCGAGGACCTGGTTCTCGGTGAAGTTGGCGGTGCCGATGGTGACGCCGTTCTTGCTGGAGGCGCTGCCACCGCCGGCGGAGCCCCCGCCGTCGAGGGAGGTGACGCCGCTCGCGCAGGAGGACAGGACGGGGACGGCGACGGCCGTTCCGGCGAGGGCGCCGAGGAGGGTGCGACGGTTCATTTCGGGTTCCCTAGTCGGGTCGGGTGAAGTCTGTAGTGCCCCGAGGGGCAGCGCGCCCTGAAGGGGCGCGGGGCCGTGCCGATGTCCGGCTACCGCCGCGTGGGCGCGACCAGCCACGACGAAGCCGCAGACGATCGACGGCATATCGAGCGAAGGGCTCACGCCGTGCGATGACGGAAGAGGAAGCGCTGAAGCCCGGAGAGACCGAGGTCCAGCACGATGGCGACAACGGCAACAAGCACCGCCCCGCCCAGCACTTGCACAAGATCCCGCTGGGCGAGTCCGTCGAAGACGAAGCGGCCCAGGCCGCCGAAAGAGACGTACGCGGCGACGGTGGCCGTGGAGACCACCTGGATGAGCGCGAGGCGCAGGCCGGTCATGATCAGGGGGAGCGCGAGGGGCAACTCGACCTGGAAGAGGACTTGGTGGCCGCGCATGCCCTGCCCGCGTGCCGCGTCCTTCACGTCCGGGTCGACGGCGGTCATGCCGGCGTAGGTGTTCGTCACGATCGACGGGACCGCGAGGGCGACCAGCGCGATGTACACGGGCCACATCGACAGGCCGCTGGCCAGGAAGACGAGGACGACCAGGCCGACGGTCGGCAGCGCGCGGCCGAAGGAGGCGAGGTTGATCGCGAGGAACGCGCCCTTGCCGGTGTGGCCGATCAGCAGGCCCAGCGGGAGCCCGATCACGGCCGCGATGAGGGTCGCCAGCAGCGAGTACTGGAGGTGCTCGGCGAGGCGGTGCGCGATGCCGTCCGTGCCGGCCCACTGGGAGCCGCTGGTCAGCCACTTGCCGAGGTTCTTGAAGAGTTCGTACATCTCAGGCTCGCCGCCTCTTCCACGGAGTCAGTACGTACTGGAGGCCGACCAGGGCCGCGTCCGCGACCACCGCGAGCAGCAGGGTGAGGACCACGCCCACGATCACCGGCGTCGGGAAGTCGCGCTGGAAGCCGTCGGTGAAGAGCTGGCCGAGGCCGCCGTCGCCGATGTAGGTCGCGACCGAGACGAGGGAGATCGACATGACCGTGGCGATGCGGACGCCGGCCATGATGACCGGGAGCGCGAGGGGGAGTTCGACGGTGAGGAGCGTGCGCAGGGGGCGCGTGCCCATCGCCTTCGCCGCTTCTTTCGTCTTCGCCGGGACGGAGTCCAGACCCTCGACCGTGTTCCGCAGCAGCACGACCAGCGTGTAGACCGTCAGGCCGATCACGGTCGTCGTGCGGGTGAGGCCGCTGATCGGAAGCAGGAGCACGAAGATCGCGATCGACGGGATCGTGAACAGGACGTTCGAGAGACCGAGGAGGAAGCCTCGGAGCGGGCGGATCCGGTGGGCCACGACCGCCAGCGGGAGCGAGATCAGCAGGCCGAGGAAGACGGCGGTCAGCGCGGCCTGGAGGTGCGAGAACGTGAGGCTGGTCAGGTCGTCGGTGTGGTCGCCTATCCACGACCAGTCGACGCTCACGCCGCCGCCTCGGTCACCGTGTGGCTCCGCGCTTCGGCGTGCGCCCGGCCCGCGTGGGTGTGGATGTCGTCGCGGGACGAGACGCCGGTGAGGATGCCGTCGGCGTCGACGCGGGCTATCAGACCGGTGGGCGAGGCCACGGACTCGTCGAGCGCGGCCAGCAGGGAGTCGCCGTCGCGGAGCGGTCGTACGGGGATCTCGGCGTCCTTCGCCGCCCAGTGGAGCGGCTTGCGGGCCTCGTCGAGTACGAGCGTCCAGCTGCCGCCCTCGGGAGCCGGGCCCTGCGGGACGTCCGCGAGGGTCTTGAGTGAGAGCAGCTTCAGGCCGCGCTCGGCGCCGAGGAAGTCGGCCACGAAGTCGTCGGCCGGGCGGGCGAGGAGTTCGGCGGGGGCCGCGCACTGGACGAGGTGGCCGCCGGTGCGGAAGATCGCGATGCGGTCGCCGAGCCGTACGGCCTCGTCGATGTCGTGCGTGACGAAGACGATGGTCTTGTTCAACTCCTTCTGCAGGCGCAGCAGTTCGTCCTGGAGCTGGGTGCGGACCACCGGGTCGACGGCGCCGAAGGGCTCGTCCATCAGCAGCACCGGCGGGTCGGCGGCGAGTGCGCGGGCCACGCCGACGCGCTGCTGCTGACCGCCGGAGAGCTGGTGCGGGTACCGCTTGCCGGCGTCGGCGGCGAGACCGACGGTCTCCAGGAGTTCGGCGGCGTGGGCGCGCGCCTTCTTCCGGCCGTGGCCCAGCAGGAGCGGCACGGTGGCGATGTTGTCGAGGACCGTGCGGTGCGGGAAGAGCCCCGACTGCTGGATGACGTACCCGATGGAGCGGCGCAGTTCGGCGGCGTCCTGCCGGGTGACGTCCTTGCCGCCGACCTTGATGACGCCCGAGGTCGGGTCGATCATGCGGTTGATCATCCGAAGGGTGGTCGTCTTGCCGCAACCGGAGGAACCGACCAGTACGGTGACCCCGCCTTCCGGCATCTCCAGGGAGAGATCGTGAACTGCTGTCGTGCCGTTGGGGAAGCGCTTGTGGACCGCGTCGAACTGGATCATGAGTTGTCCCTTGCCCGGCTGTATAACGTCATGCAGAGTTCTTGGTGTCTGAATAGTTTGTCAATGTCTCCGCGTTAATCCGAGGTAACGGATGCCCGGCAGGCAAGATCGAGTGTCCTGATTGAGGGGAGTTTGAGGCCGTATGTCGTCTCGGATCGTGGACGCCGCCGATGCGATGGTGTCCGGGAGCTCCGACCTCGTCGTCCTCGACGGCGTCGGCTTCGGGGTCGCCGATGTCGTCCGGCTCGCCGACGGGGACGCCCGGCCGGTCCCCGGCACCGACGCGATGAAGCGCGCGACCGAGTCCTGGGACGCGGCCCGCCAGATCGCCGCGACCGGCCGCGTCTACGGCCGCTCGACCGGCGTCGGCGCCAACCGGAACGAGGACGTGCCCACGGAGGCGGCCGCCGAGCACGGGTTGCGCCTGCTGCGCAGCCACGCCGGCGCGATCGGCGACGAACTCCCGGCCCGCGAGGTCCGCGCCATGCTCGCCGTCCGCGCCAACCAGCTGCTCGCGGGCGGCGCGGGCCTGCGGCCGACGGTCGTCACCGCGCTGTGCGAGGCGCTGGAGAGCGGGGTGTATCCGGTCGTCAACGAGTTCGGCTCGGTGGGGACGGGGGACATCGCCGCGCTGGCCCAGGTGGGGTTGGCGTTGGTGGGGGAGCGGCCGTGGCGGGCGGCGGAGCACGCCGGTGCGGGCGGCGGAGGCGGAGGCGGGGTCGCCGGGACCGCTTTCGGCACGGCGGGCGCGGACAACTCCGGTGGGGTCGGCGCGGTGGCCTCGGGTGGGTCGGGCGCGGTGGCTTCCGGCGGCCCAGGCGCGGTGGTCTCCGGCGAGGGAGGCGGGGTGGCTTTCGGTGGGCGGGGCGCGGTGGTCTCCGGCCAGGGGGGCGCGGCGGCCTCCGGTGCTCGTGCTCCAGTCGGCGTCCCCGAGCCCCAACCCCTCGACAACAACGACGCGTTGGCGCTCATCAGCAGCAACGCCCTCACCCTCGGGCAGTCCGCGCTCGCGCTGCACGAGTTGCGCGGGCTCATCGGTGCCACCCAGGTCGTCGGGGCGCTCTCACTGCTCGCCGTCGACGGGTCGCACGAGCCGTTCGCCGCGCCCGTGCACGCGGCCCGTCCGCACCGGGGGTCGACCGAAGTGGCCCGCCGGATGCGGGAGTTGATCGGTGCGGCGGACCGGCCCACCCCTCCGCTCGGGCGGATCCAGGACCCGTACGGCTTCCGGTGTCTGCCGCAGATCCACGGGCCCGCGCACGACGCGGCGGACGCGCTGGAGGAGGTGCTCGCGATCGAGATCAACGCGGCCGCCGAGAACCCCTTCATCTCCGCCGAGGACATGACCGCCTACCACCACGGCGGCTTCTACCAGGCCCAACTCGCCCTCGCCCTGGACCACTTCAGGCTCGCGATCACCCAGGTCGCCCGGCTGTCGACGTCCCGGCTCTCCTCCCTCAACGAGCCCTCGTTCACCCGCCTCAAGCCCTTCCTCGCCGACAACGAACCCGCCTCCTCCGGCGTGATGATCCTGGAGTACGCCGCCGCTGCCGCCCTCGGCGACCTGCGCGCGTTCTCGGCTCCCGCCTCGCTCGGGCACGCTGTACTCTCCCGGGGCGTCGAGGAACAGGCCAGCTTCGCCTCGCTCGCCGCCCGTCAGACACTGCGCGCCTGCCGCGCGTACCGTCTCGTCGTCGGCTGCGAACTCGTCGCCGCCGTACGGGCGTTGCGCCAGCGCGACCTGCGGCCCGACCCGGAACTCCCGGTCGGCCGCGCGCTGGAGCTCGCCGAGGCGGTGCTCGACGACGACCCGGCGGACCGGCCGCTCACGGACGACGTGACGGCGGCGACCGGACTGCTGGACCGGTTCACCGAGATCTGGAGGGGGAACACGTGATGACCGTGGATGGGAGCCTGGACGAGACGGTGGACGGGAGCCTGGAGGGAACCTTGGACAGGAGTACGGGTGTGACCGACAGCCCGGCCGCACGGCTGCAGACGCTCTTCGAGGGGCATCGGCTCACGCCGACCCAGCGGCGCATCGCGCACAGCATGGTGCGGCGCGCCGCCGACGTGCCGTTCCTCTCCAGCGTCGAACTCGCCGAACTGGCCGGGGTCAGCCAGCCCTCCGTGACCCGCTTCGCGGTCGCCCTCGGCTTCGACGGCTACCCGGCGCTGCGCAAACACCTCCGCGAGGTCGCGCCCGCCGAGTCCGTCACCGACACGGCGTCGTACAACGAGTACCAGCAGGCCGTAGAGGCCGAGATCGAGAACCTCAAGCACCTCGCCGAGATACTGG
>Ga0307511_10007974_pt1 | contig 10620 bp, 7 predicted proteins | sample 13_EM_MG_FD_200266 | JGI IMG/M metagenome (GOLD analysis project Ga0307511, IMG submission 200266) | Populus trichocarpa ectomycorrhiza microbial communities from riparian zone in the Pacific Northwest, United States - 13_EM | ecosystem: Host-associated > Plants > Roots > Unclassified | place... | reverse complement strand
AACACAGGCGAGCGAAGCGAAGCCGAGGGGGTGCAGGGGGGCGGAGCCCGCCCTGCCTGGGGGTCTGGGGCGCGAGCCCCAGAAAGCTCTGCGAACGATAAATGCCTGGAAGCCAACGGCTTCCAGGCACACGTCACGCAATCGTTCGCGTGGGCCCAGGAGGACTTGAACCTCCGACCTCTTCGTTATCAGCGAAGCGCTCTAACCGCCTGAGCTATGGGCCCTTACGGGAGAAGAGATTACCGCACCCCTCTCCCCTGATCCAAACCGGGTCTACTCCCGCTCGGAGAGGGTGACCTCGACGCCTCCGGCCAGGTCAGCGCACACGTTGTAGATGAAGGCACTGACGGTGGCCATGGCCGTGAACAGGATCACGTTCACCAGTCCGACGACGGCGGCGACGCCGAAGACGCGGCCGGCGCTGATCAGGTCGCCGCCGCTGTTGTCGCCGCCCTGCACGAGGTCGTTGTAGGTGCCGTTGAGCTTGGTCCACACGTTCATGCCGCCGAGCACGCTGTACAGCACGCCGACGGCGACCATCCAGACCAGGAACATGGCGAAGCCGAGCACCAGCGCCAGCTTGAGCACCGACCACGGGTCGACGCGCTTGATCTGGAGGCTGGCCCGCCGCGGTCCCCGGCCGGGCCGGCGCAGCGCGGTGGGCGCGGCGGTGCCCCGGGGCGGGGTGGCGGTGGTGCCGCCGAGGTTGACCGAGGTCCGGGTGGACACGGTGGGCGAGTCGAGCGGGCTGGCGGCCGGCGCGGGCGGCGTGACCGGCCGGAAGTTGGTGGTGGCCTGCGAGCTGGTGTCGACCGGTTCACTCTCGTACGCGGTGGACGCGATGGTGCCGGCGGCCGCCGCGGTGTCGGCGGTGACGCGCTGCCAGGGCGGCGGCGCCGAGGGCGCCGCTGCCGGAGGCGCCGCCGCCGCCGGCTCGGCGGCAGCGGCGTCCCCGGCGCTGAACTTGGCCGTCTCCTGCTCGTGACTGACGGCGCCGTTGGTCGCCGGCTCGGCCGGGGCCGCCGGCTGCTCCGGGGACGCCGGAGCTTCCTCGGTCGCGACCGACTTCTTCTCGACCTGGTCGTGCTCGGTCTTGGCGTCCGGCTGTTCCGGGTTCTCCGGAGTTGTCACGAGAGGTCCTCAGTCAGCTTGTCGTTGTCTTCCCGGCGGCGCTGCCTACTCGGCCACGTCCGGCGCGGAGGTCTGGTCGTCCTCTCCGGAGACGTCCGTGGGCTCGTCGGCGTTGCGTGCGACACCCATCAGGGTGCCTCCCTCGTCGAGATTCATCAGCCGCACCCCCTTCGTCTGCCGGCCGGCCTTGCGCACCTGTACAACGCTGGTGCGGATCACTCCACCAGATGACGTGATGGCGTACAACTCGTCGTCCTCGTCGACGATCAGCGCGCCGACCAGCCTGCCACGCTTGCGGTCGTACTGGATGGTCAGCACACCCTTGCCGCCGCGGCCCTGGATCGGGTAGTCGTCGATCGGGGTCCGCTTGGCGTAGCCGCCGTCGGTGGCGACCAGCACGAACTTGTCCGGCTGCACGACGCCCATGGACAGCAGCTCGTCGCCGGAGTTGAAGCGCATGCCCAGCACGCCGGAGGTGGCCCGGCCCATCGGCCGCAGCGTCTCGTCGGTGGCGTGGAACCGGATCGACTGCCCGTCGGCGGAGACCAGCAGCAGGTCGTCCTCGGCCGCGCAGAGCACGGCGCCGACCAGCTCGTCGTCTTCCTTGAGGTTGATGCCGATCAGGCCGCCGGACCGGTTGGAGTCGAAGTCGAGCAGCCGTGACTTCTTCACCAGGCCGGTCTTGGTGGCCAGCACCAGGTACGGCGCGACCTCGTAGTTGGGGATCTCGATGACCTGGGCGATCTCCTCGCCCGGCTGGAACGCCAGCAGGTTGGCCACGTGCTGGCCGCGGGCGTTGCGGTTGGCCTCGGGCAGCTCGTAGGCCTTGGCCCGGTAGACCCGGCCCATGTTGGTGAAGAACAGGATCCAGTCGTGGGTGGAGCACACGAAGAAGTGGGCGATGATGTCGTCCTGCTTGAGGGCAGCGCCCTGGACGCCCTTGCCGCCGCGCTTCTGCGACCGGTACAGGTCGGTCTTGGTCCGCTTCGCGTAGCCGGTGCGGGTGATGGTGACGACCACGTCCTCGACGGCGATGAGGTCTTCCATGGAGACGTCGCCGTCGAACGGCAGGATGCGGGTGCGCCGGTCGTCGCCGTACTTGTTGACGATCTCCATCAGCTCGTCGCGCACGATGGCGCGCTGGCGCTCCGGCCGGGCCAGGATGTCCTGGAGGTCGGCGATCTCGATCTCGATCTCGGCCAGCTGGTCGACGATCTTCTGCCGCTCCAGGGCGGCCAGCCGGCGCAGCTGCATCTCCAGGATGGCGTTGGCCTGGATCTCGTCGACCTCGAGCAGCTCGATCAGGCCGACCCGGGCGTCCTCCACGGTGGGCGACCGGCGGATCAACGCGATGACCGCGTCCAGCTGGTCCAGCGCCTTGACCAGACCGCGCAGGATGTGGGCCCGCTCCTCGGCCTTGCGCAGCCGGTACCGGGTCCGCCGGACGATGACCTCGATCTGGTGCTTCACGTAGAGACGGATCATCTGGTCCAGCCGCAGCGTGCGGGGCACGCCGTCGACCAGGGTCACCATGTTCACGCCGAACGTGTACTGGAGCTGGGTGTGCTTGTAGAGGTTGTTCAGCACGACCTTGGCCACCGCGTCCCGCTTGAGCGTGACCACGATGCGCATGCCGGTGCGGCTGTTGGACTCGTCGGCGATGTTGGCGATGCCGGCGAGCTTGCCGTCACGGACCAGGGTGGCGATGTTCTCCACCAGGTTGTCCGGGTTGACCTGGAACGGCAGCTCGGTCGCGACCAGGATGGTGCGGCCCTTGCTGTCCTCCTCCACCTCGACCACCGCGCGCATGCGGACCGAGCCGCGGCCGGTGCGGTAGGCGTCGTCGATGCCGCGGGTGCCCAGGATCAGGCCGTGGGTCGGGAAGTCGGGGCCCTTGATCCGGGCCATCACCGCTTCCAGCGTCTCCTCGTCCGGCGCCTCGGGGTTCTCCAGCGCCCACACCACCGCGGCGGCGACCTCCCGCAGGTTGTGCGGCGGGATGTTGGTGGCCATGCCGACGGCGATGCCGGCGCTGCCGTTGATCAGCAGGTTGGGCACCCGGGACGGCAGGACGATCGGCTCCTGGATCCGGCCGTCGTAGTTGTCCCGGAAGTCGACGGTCTCTTCCTCGATGTCCTGCAACATGTGCATGGCCAACGGGGTGAGCCGGCACTCGGTGTACCGCATGGCGGCGGCCGGGTCGTTGCCGGGCGAGCCGAAGTTGCCCTGGCCGTCGACCAGCGGGTAGCGCAGCGCCCACGGCTGGGCCAGGCGCACCAGCGCGTCGTAGATCGACGAGTCGCCGTGCGGGTGGTAGTTGCCCATCACGTCGCCGACGACCCGGGCGCACTTGTTGTAGCCGCGGTCCGGCCGGAAGCCCGAGTCGTACATCGAGTACAGCACCCGCACGTGCACCGGCTTGAGGCCGTCGTACACGTTGGGCAGCGCGCGACCGACGATCACGCTCATCGCGTACGCGATGTAGGAGTTCTGCATCTCCTGCTGGATGTCGACCGGCTCGGTCCGCCCGGAGTTCGTAGGCGGCAAGGTTTCGGTCACGACTGGGAATTCCTTTCACGCAAGGCGAGGAGGAGGCGGTGGGGCCGGGACGTCACACGTCGAGGAACTTGACGTCCTTGGCGTTGCGGGTGATGAAGGACCGCCGGGCCTCCACGTCCTCGCCCATCAGCACGCTGAACAACTCGTCGGCGGTGGCCGCGTCGTCCATGGTGACCTGGAGCAGCACCCGGTTGCCCGGGTCCATGGTGGTCTCCCACAGCTCCTGCGCGTTCATCTCGCCGAGGCCCTTGTAGCGCTGCACGCTGTCTTCCTTGCCGATCTTCTTGCCGGCGGCCAGGCCGGTCTCGATCAGGCCGTCGCGCTCGCGGTCGGAGTAGGCGTACTCCGGCTCGACGCCGCGCTGCCACTTGATCTTGTACAGCGGCGGCTGGGCCAGGTAGACGTGCCCGTGCTCGATCAGCGGCCGCATGAACCGGAACAGCAGCGTGAGCAGCAGGGTCCGGATGTGCTGGCCGTCGACGTCGGCGTCGGCCATCAGCACGATCTTGTGGTACTTGAGCTTGCTGAGGTCGAAGTCGTCGTGGATGCCGGTGCCGAAGGCAGTGATCATGCTCTGCACCTCGGTGTTCTTCAGCACGCGGTCGATGCGCGCCTTCTCCACGTTGATGATCTTGCCGCGGATCGGCAGGATCGCCTGGTACATGGAGTCCCGGCCCTCCTTGGCCGAGCCGCCCGCCGAGTCACCCTCGACGATGTAGATCTCGCACTCTTCGGGGTCGGTGGACCGGCAGTCCTTGAGCTTGCCGGGCAGGCCGCCGATGTCCAGCGCGCCCTTGCGGCGGACCAGCTCGCGGGCCTTGCGGGCGGCCAGCCGGGCCTGCGACGAGGACACCGCCTTGTTGATGATGATCTTGGCCTCGGCCGGGTGCCGGTCGAACCAGTCGGCGATCCACTCGTTGCAGGCCTTCTGCACGAAGGACTTGGCCGAGGTGTTGCCGAGCTTGGTCTTGGTCTGGCCCTCGAACTGGGGCTCCTTGAGCTTGACCGAGACGATGGCGGCCAGGCCCTCGCGGATGTCCTCGCCGGAGAGGTTGCCGTCCTTCTCCTTGACCAGCTTCTTGTCCTTGGCGTACTCGTTCACCACCCGGGTGAGCGCGGCGCGGAAGCCCTCCTCGTGGGTGCCGCCCTCGTGGGTGTTGATCGTGTTGGCGAAGGTGTAGACCGACTCCGAGTAGCCGGTGTTCCACTGCATGGCGATCTCGACCTCGAGGTCTTCGCCCTTGGCGTCGAACGCGACGATCTTCTCGTGCAGCGCCTCGCGGGACCGGTTGATGTGCCGGACGAAGTCCTCCAGGCCACCCGGGTAGTGGAAGATCTGCTCCTTCACCCGCGCGACCTGGCCGTCAGCATCCGCCTCGGCGTCCTCGGCCTGCACCCGCTCGTCGCGCAGCACGATGGTCAGCCCCTTGTTCAGGAACGCCATCTCCTGGAGCCGGCGGGACACCGTCTCCAGGTTGTACTCGGTGGTCTCGAAGATCTCCGGGTCCGCCCAGAACGTCGTGCTGTTGCCGGTCTCATCGGTCTCGCCGGCCTCGATCAGCTCACCTGGCTTGGAGCGGTCGTAGCGCTGGCGCCAGATCTTGCCGCCGCGCTTGACCTCGACATCAAGCCGAATCGACAACGCGTTGACCACGGACACGCCGACACCGTGCAGGCCACCCGACACCGCGTAGGACTCGCTGTCGAACTTGCCGCCCGCGTGCAGCACCGTGTGCACGATCTCCAGGGTGGACTTCTTGTGCACCGGGTGCTCTTCGACCGGGATACCGCGGCCGTCGTCAGTGACCCGGACGCCACCGTCTGCGAGCAGGACCACCTCGACCTTGGTGGCGAACCCAGCCATCGCTTCATCGACGGAGTTGTCCACGACCTCCCAGATCAGGTGGTGCAGACCACGCTCACCGGTGGAGCCGATGTACATGCCCGGCCGCTTGCGGACCGCCTCGAGACCCTCGAGCACGGTGATGGAGGACGCGTTGTATTCAGCGTTGTTGTCGGCAGCCACGAGTTTGCTGTCTCCCTCTGGGACGCCACGCAGGACTGGTTTGCGAGCCTGCGCGGACGACCGTCCAGCGCTGCCGTGCTCACATCCTCCCGAAAGTATACCGGGAGACCCCACCGAAAAGGCCGCTAGGACCCGCCTGAGAACGTCACAGAAGCCCGGAAGTGAGTGAACGAGGGTCCGCCGGGCTGGGGATGTCACTCGGTCCGGCTACGTTCGTCTCCGTGAGCCGTGATTTCCCCGCTGCCGTGTTTCCCGTGAAACATGGCGTGTCAGCCGTAGGTGTCGCGTGGCCCGCGACCTGGGGCATGCAGCGGGCCGAATCGCCAGTTGGGGGCGGACGGGCCCTGCACCTTGAGCCGCTTGACCACGTTCGGGCCGACACCTTTGGCGATCTGCTGGAGCAGCTGGCGCTGGAGCAGCCGGAGCTGGGTCGCCCAGGCAGTCGACTCGGCCTGCACCACCAGCTCGCCCTCACGCAACGTCACCGGTTTCGCGTGCTGGGCCACCTCGGCGCCGACCAGGTGCGGCCACTTGGCGAACACCTGACCGCCGGCGAGCTGGTCGCTCCAGCCCCGGTCCGCGGCCAGCCGGGACACCAGCCGGCCGAACGGCTGCGGATCCCGGTCGTCGGACCCCGACCCCGACCAGCGCCGGCGGCGGCCACGCTTGACCGCGGGCATGCCGCGCTTCGACGGCTTGTGGGCCTTGGTCGCCTCGCGGGCGGCGGCGAGCGCCGCGCGGGCCAGATCGGACCCCTTCAGCCCCTCCGGGAGCCGATCCGTCACGCGTTCGGGTTGTCCACCATCAGGTGACGACTCCGGGGTCGATGCCGCCCGATTTGCTCCATTTGCCGCATTACCGGCCGGTTCGGCGGTGGTTCGACGCCCCGGAGTCACCGAGTTATCCACACCATCCACAGGTTTATCCCCAGATGTGGGGTACCTCGAGCCTTCCATGCGTACCCCTAGTGGCGGATTGCCCGCGGGCTCATCGGACACGGTTCACCTCGCCGTCGCGGACCTCGTACCGGGCGCCGGCCAACTCCTCCGGCACATCCTCGGCGACCGCCGCGGTCACGAGCACCTGCTCCGCGTTCGCCGCCACCTTCGCCAGCTGCTGCCGCCGCCTGCGGTCCAACTCGGCGAAGACGTCGTCGAGCACCAGCACCGGCTCGGCCCCATCATCGCGCAACAGGTCGTACGCGCCCAGCCGCAACGCGAGCGCGAAAGACCATGACTCTCCGTGACTGGCGTACCCCTTGGCCGGGTTGTCGCCGAGCGTCAGCTCCAGCTCGTCCCGATGGGGGCCGACCAGGCAGACGCCGCGCTCCACCTCCTGCGGCCGCACCCGGGCGATCTCGGCGAGCAGCGCCGCCTCCAGCTCGGCGATGTCCGCCCGCTCACGCCGCGGCAGCGCGTCGCCCAGCGTCGACCGGTACTGGATGGAGACCGGTCGCGACTCGGGCGCGACCCCCGCGTAGTTGGCCGCGACCAGCGGCGCGAGGTCGTCGATCAGGTCGAGCCGGCCGGCCAGCAGCTGAGCGCCCTGCGCGGCCAGGTGGCCGTCCCACACCTCCAACGTGCTGAGGTCGCCACGACCGCCGGCCCGCCGCGCCGCACCTGCCGTCTTCAACAGGGCACTGCGCTGCTTGAGCACGCGCTCGTAGTCGGAGCGGATACCGGCATACCTCGGCGCCCGCGCGACCAGCAGGTCGTCCATGAACTTCCGGCGCTCGCCAGGATCGCCGCGGACCAGCGCCAAGTCCTCGGGCGCGAACAACACGGTGCGCAGGATGCCCAGCACCTCGCGCGGGCGAGGCACCGGGCCGCGGTTGATCCGCGCCCGGTTGGCCTTGCCCGGCGTGATCTCCAGTTCGACCAGCAGCTCACGGCCGGCGTTGACCACAGCGGTGCGGACCACCGCCCGCGGGCTGCCGGACCGCACGAGCGGGGCGTCCGTGGCCACCCGGTGCGAACCCAGGGTGGCCACGTAGCCGATCGCCTCGACCAGGTTGGTCTTGCCCTGGCCGTTGGCGCCGACGAACACGCTCACGCCCGGGTCGAACGCCAGGTCGGCGTGCGCCCAGGAGCGGAAGTCGACGACCTGGAGATGTCTGACGTACATCAGGCTTTCTGGACCGAGTGGCCGCCGAACTGATTGCGCAGCGCCGCCACGGCGCGCATCGCCGGCGAGTCGTCCTGGCGGGAGGCGAACCGGGCGAACAGCGCGGCGGAGATCACCGGGGCCGGCACCGAGTGGTTGATCGCCTCCTCGACGGTCCACCGGCCCTCGCCAGAGTCCTCGACGTAGCCGCGCAGGTCGTCCAGCTCGGGGTCGGAGTCCAGGGCCCGGACCAGCAGGTCGAGCAGCCAGGACCGGACCACGGTGCCGCGCTGCCAGGCCTTGATCGTCGCCGGCACGTCCGTGACCAGCTCGGACGCCTCCAGCAGCTCGAAGCCCTCGGCGTAGGCCTGCATCAGGCCGTACTCGATGCCGTTGTGCACCATCTTGGAGAAGTGTCCGGCGCCGACCGGGCCGGCGTGGGCGAAGCCCTCCTCGCGCGGGCCCTCCGGGCGGAGCGCGTCGAAGATCGGCATCGCCTGCTCGACATGCTTCTTGTCGCCGCCGACCATCAGGCCGTAGCCGACGTCGAGCCCCCACACGCCGCCGGACACGCCGCAGTCGAGGTAGCCGATGCCCTTCGCGTCCAGCGACGCCGAGTTCGCCGAGTCGTCGGTGAACCGGGAGTTGCCGCCGTCGATCACGAGGTCGCCCTCGTCGAGGAGCTCGCGCAGCTCCTCCACGGTCTTGCGAGTCGGTTCGCCCGCCGGGACCATGATCCACACTGTCCGCGGCGCCGCGAGCGCGCCGACCAGGTCGGCCAGGCTGGCGACATCGGTGACGGCCGGGTTGCGGTCGTAGCCCACCACCTCGTGGCCGGCCTTGCGCAACCGCTCCCGCATGTTGAAGCCCATCTTGCCCAGGCCGATGAGTCCGAGCTGCACGATCGCGGTCCTCTCCGTGTTACAGAAAGCCAGCTGGGTCAGCCGGGCAGGCGCACCGGCATCAGCAGGTAGAGGTAGCCCTCCACCACGCTTCCATCCTCGCCCACCGGCTTGATCAACGCGGGCCTGCTCGGTGTGGTGAACGACAAGTGGGCACGATCGGTGCGCACCGCGGCCAGGCCGTCGAGCAGGTATCCCGGGTTGAACGCGATCGTCACCGGGTCGCCGGTGAACTCGACCGGCAGCTCCTCCTCGGCGCTGCCCTCGTCGTCGCCGCCCGCGGACAGCCGCAGGCCGCCGTCGCTGAACTCCAGCCGGACCTGCGTGCCGCGCTCGGCGACCAGCGACACGCGCTTGATCGCGTCCTGAAGCGAGGACACCTCGATGATCGCGGCGGCGTTGTGCTCGGCCGGCAGCAGCTGGCGGTACTTCGGGAACTCGGCGTCCAGCAGCCGGCTGGTGGTCCGCCGGCCGGTGCCGGACAGGCCGAGCAGGCCGTCGCCGGAGGCCAGGGACAGCTCGACCGTCGAGCCGGCGCCGCCGAGGGTCTTGGCCGCGTCGGCCAGGTTGCGGGCCGGGACCAGCACCGCGGTGTCGACCTCGTCGGCCGGCTCCCAGTCGAACTCGCGCATGGCCAGCCGGAACCGGTCGGTGGCGACCAGGGTCAGCTTGCCGCCGTTGAACTCGACCCGGACGCCGGTCAGCATCGGCAGCGTGTCGTCCTTGCCGGCCGCGACCGCGACCTGGCTGACCGCCTCGGCGAACACCTCGCCGGCCAGCGCGCCGGCCCGCTGCGGCATCTCCGGCAGCGCCGGGTAGTCCTCGACCGGCATGGTCGGCAGGCTGAACTTGGCGCTGCCGCACGTGATCGAGACGCGGGCCCCGTCCACGGCGATCTCCACCGGGTGGTTGGGCAGCGCCTTGGTGATGTCGGCGAGCAGCCGGCCGGAGACCAGGGTCTTGCCGCCGGCCGCGATCGTCGCCGGGACGCCCACCTGGGCCGAGACCTCGTAGTCGAAGCCGGAGACGGTCAGCGCGTCACCGGTGTCTCCCTCATCGGAGCCGGCGTCCAGCAGGACACCGCCGAGGACCGGGACCGGCGGCCGCGACGGCAGGCTCCGTGCGACCCAGGCCACGGCGTCGGCTAGACCGTCGCGCTCGACGCGGATCTTCATGAGGGCGTCCTTTCCTTCGGCACGACCGCTGGTCGGCCCCGTGTCGTCCGGGCTCGGCACACGACCGGGTCCTAGGGGAGCCCAACGGTAGAGCGTGCGAGGCCGCTTCGTCATGTCGGGGCGTCTGGACCCGAGGTCCGCCCGAGGCGAGGTGTCCCCAACTTCGGCCACCCCCTGTTTTTCTTCTTTTCATCTCTTCGAAGAGATAACCAGTAACAGCAGTAAGGGTTGTGGATTGTGTGGACAACCGGGGTTTGCGCTGTTCAGGTGATGGCTGGGGGTGTGGGCAAGTACCCCGGGTGACCGGTGGACAACTCGGGCACCCCGTGGACAACTTCCGGGCTGCTCCGTTCGGTCCACAGATCGGCCGAGTTGTCCACACTTCCATCCCCAGATGTGGGCTGGTCCGTCCCCAGGTGTTGCACAGGGTGAAAGTGGCCCAGGTCTCCCCGATGTGGGTGACTGTGGACAACTTTTCTGGGAGCGGGACCCGATCGGGCATCCCGGCCCGCCAGAAAAGTTCACCGAGCGGGGGTTGCGGGCGGCCGGTTTTCTCCAGGGCGGCCGCCCGCGACCGGGGCGCTCGTCAGAAAGATCACGGATCTTGGCCCAGGCGGACAGCCGGATCCGGGGGCCGCCGGCCAGGTCCGGCGAGGCGGGCGGCCGCAGAGCCGCCGGCGCAGAGTTTCTCACCGGCGGGGCGACCGGCCTCGGACGCCGGCCA
>Ga0307511_10007973_pt1 | contig 10621 bp, 4 predicted proteins | sample 13_EM_MG_FD_200266 | JGI IMG/M metagenome (GOLD analysis project Ga0307511, IMG submission 200266) | Populus trichocarpa ectomycorrhiza microbial communities from riparian zone in the Pacific Northwest, United States - 13_EM | ecosystem: Host-associated > Plants > Roots > Unclassified | place... | reverse complement strand
AACTCTATGAGCACGACCTCGACCAGCTAGGGTTGGCATTGCAGCACGCGCTGCATACCGAACTCGCGGAGGGGCCTGTAGCGCAATGGTCGCAGGCTCGGGCGCCTGCGCCGTCGCATGTTGCGCCGCACGACGGGCGCAGTCAGGAGCGCGTCGTGACGAGCCATACAGCAGATTGGACGATCGTAGGCATCGACTGCGCCACCCAAGAAGAGCGCATGGGTTTGGCGCGCGGCGTACTGCGCTCGGATGGCGCACTCAGCGTGGAGCGCATCACGCTCGGGACGGCTGGCGAATCCGCAGCCGCGAGCGTCAGCCAATGGATCGACCGACAAGCTCATTTCGTATTGGCGTTGGCCGCGCCGCTCGGCTGGCCTGCTCGCTTGGGCGAAGCGCTGACGCAACACGTGGCTGGCGCCGAGCTCAAACCGGCGCCGGACGAGCTATTTCGGCGTCACACCGATCGCGTGGTGCACAAGGCGCTCGGCAAGTTGCCACCCGATGTGGGTGCCGATCGCGTGGCGCGCACTGCGCGGGCGGCGCTGGCATTGCTGTCCGACGTGCGCGCGCTCGCTGCTCGGCCAATCCCGTTGGCTTGGCGGCAGGGCAGCGAGTCGGGAGCGATCGAGGTCTACCCCGCAGCGACGCTGATCACGCGCGGTGTATCGGGTGTCGGTTACAAGGCGAGCACTGCGCAAGGTCGCAAGACGCGCGCCGAGATCTCGAAGCGCCTCGCTAAGCACGCCGACATCAAAGCCACGCGCGACGTCATGATCGAAGACGCCAACTTGTTCGACGCCATGGTGTGCGTGCTCGCCGGTGCCGACTTCGCGCGTGGTGTGTGCGTGGAACCACCGAACGTCGAGATCGCGCGCAAGGAAGGCCACATCTGGTTTCGCGACAGCGGGCAGGGCGCGCTGTTTCCAGTGTCTTGAGCCGGCTGTGGCGCGGCGCATGTTCGCGGGCGATAGGGTCCGGTTGACGCTTTTGGCCACGGCCGCACAAGAACCTGATCGTGTACCATGGCCTGATCTCACCGCACGCACGCACGCTCGCTCGCGAGCGCGCGGTCACCTACGGTCGCGAACCAAGTCTGGCTGAGCCAGCAGCCGCTGTTGGCGGCGCATTGGTGCCGAAGCACCGACGCAGGCAGTGGGCTGATTTGACGTGCCGCGCCTTTGGGTACGATCTTCTTGGCTGCGCGAACTGCGATCGCCCGTTCATGCACCCTGCCGCGCGGAAAACCGGTCAGCATACCGAAGATCTGCGGCAAACAAAGTTTGTCTTGTATCTTCTTTCTGATCGGTGTTCGGCTCGCCGCCTAAAGCGCCTGCCCCGGCGTACCCCGCACGAACGGCGCGAAAAAAACGCCGCAGGGGTTCCCACAGCCAGCACATTCCGGCCAGGGCTGAAACGCCCGCTGTGAAAGAGTTCACACTCGGCGCGAGCCCTACCAGTTACGCTCAGTAGCGCCGCTGCCAGCGGCGAGCGCGAATGTTGGCCCTGGCGCGGCCGCGATCTACCGTGCGGCGGCTTGCTGAGCCGGAGAGGTTCACATGTTCGAAGATCTGATCGTATTGCTTCCCGGCATCACCGGCAGCGTGCTCACCGACCCACGCGGGCGTGACGTCTGGGCGCCTTCGGGCAGTGCGGTGTTTCGCGCGCTGCGAAGCTTCGGCGGTTCAGTGGCGGGCCTCGAGCTTGCGACCGACCCCGGAGCCAGCGACGACCTGCTCACGGCCACGCGCTTGGTTCCCGACGTGAGCCTCGTGCCGGGACTGATCAAGATCGACGGCTATGGCGAGATCGCACGCTACCTGATGCGAGAGCTCGGCTTGGTCGAGGGCCAGAACTACCATCCCTTTCCGTACGACTGGCGCAAGGACAACCGCGAGAGCGCCGCCCAGCTACAAGAGTTGGCGCTGCACTGGTTGAACGAGTGGCGCGAGCTTTCGCGCAACGCCAACGCCAAACTGGTGCTGATCGCGCACTCGATGGGCGGCTTGGTTGCGCGTTGGTTCGTGGAGTGTCTCGGCGGCTTCCGCGATACGCGGTTGTTGATCACACTCGGAACGCCGCATCGCGGCGCGTTGAACGCGCTCGGTTTCATCGAACACGGCATGAAAAAGGGCGTTGGGCCGTTCGGCGTCGATCTGTCGCCGTTGCTGCGTTCGTGCCCCTCGGTGTACCAGCTCCTGCCGACGTATCCGTGCATCGTAGCGGATGGTGCGCCCGAGCGCGTGGTCGAGGCTGCAGAGCGCCGTGATGTTCGCGTGTTGCAGTACGTCGATGCCGCACGCGCCCAAGCTGCGCGCGAGTTTCATCGAGACATCATCACGGCCCAAGCCAAGAACGCACAGACCGCAGCGTATACGGCCAGTGGCTACACCCTCGTGCCGGTGATCGGCATAACGCAGCCCACGGCGCAGTCGCTGGTGAGCGAGGCCGGCCGCTCGACGCTAACAAATGCGCTTCAAGGCGAGGATCTCGGCGGTGACGGCACGGTGCCGCGCGTTTCAGCGCTGCCGATCGAACTCGAGGAGGCGGGGCGCGAAGTGTATGCGGCAGAATCGCATGGAGCGTTGCAGAACGCTGCGGCCACACTCGCCTTCCTGCGCGGTATTTTAACTCGAACGCAGATCGATTTTCGCAAGTACCAGCGCGCGAGCGACACCGTGCCAGTCACGATGGAGGTCGACGACGTGGTGTTGCCCGGTGAAGCGTTGCGCGTGCGTGCGCGACCCTTGGAAGGCGCTGCGCCGATCGCGGTCACTTTTGCGCCCCTGGCTGGCGGCGACCCAATCGACGAGAGCCTCGCGCGCGAGGACAGCACCGGCTGGCAGCACGGCGAGTTCGACTTGCCCGCGGGGGCGTGGCGCGTCACCGCGCGCAGCGCACAAGCTGGCAGCGTGAGTGAGCTCGTGGTGGTGGCCGAATCATGACTGCAACGCTCGAGCCAGCGCTGGAGCTGCGCTGGAGCTGCGACGTGCTGGTGGTCCAGGGGCAGGTACCGGTTGCGGAGTTGGTGGCGCAACTGGGTCGTTCGCGCGCGCGTTGGATCGTCATCGAGCGCTTCTCTGACTTCATGTACGCGTTCACGCGCCAGGAGCTGCGCGACTGGTTGACCGCGCGTGGCCCGGACGCTGCTTTGCCCGTAGAGCGCGCGCTCGAACTGCACGAACATCAGCGCAGCATCAATACGCGAGATCGCGCTGCCATCGAACCGATCGCAGGCCCTGCCCCGCGCGCGACTGCGCTACGCTACGTCGCAGTCAACGCGAATGGCGCGCCGATCGCGGTGGGTTACACGCAGCCCAAAGCCGCGCGCAAAACGCGCGGTGCGCGACGCAAGCCGGCCGGTGAGGGAACAATCGCCAAGCGTCCGCTGCGGCCCCACCCTCGGCCCGGCATCCGCTATGAGCCTCTGCAGGACTTGCTAAGCCAGTTTGACGCCGAGCGCAGCGACGAGCCCGAAGTGTCCGAGTTCCACCCCCGTCCAAAGCGAACCCACGCCGCGCCGCCCGCTACGGTCGACGACGAAGGCACTCGGCCTCTCCGCTACCCCTCGATCGAAACCGAGACGCCGCTCGGCGCTGGCGCGCGCGTGCTGCTGCTTGTCGATCTAGTGTCAGCGCCTTCCGTGACCACCGCGGGTCCAGCGCTCGAGTTCGCATCGCAGCCCGCCGACTGGAGCTCGCTCGCAATCGAGGTCGTGCTGCTCTCGGCCGGCATTCAATTCGAAGACGCGGGTCGCGGCCAGGTGCTGTTGCGTCGCAATCAGAGCTCCGTGCCCGCGCGCATCGCGGGCATCGTCAGCGACGCCGTGCGGCCCGGTGACACGATCGCCGTACAGGCCACGTTTTACCATGGCACGCGCTGCTCAGGCACCGCGCTGCGCGGCTTGGTCGTGGCGGATCCAAGCGCTGCATCCGCGCAGCCATCAGCAGCGACCGAAGGGTTGCTTCAGGTGGACACCAAGGCCGAGCCGCCCGACCTCACGGTGTTCATCCAGTTGCTCGACAGCAGCGCACCGGGGCGCATGCACTGGCGCATGACCACGGCGCAGTTCGACGGGCTGCCAGCGCAGCTCGACGGCACGATCGACTTGGGCGACGATCCACGCAGTTATGCGCTCGCCATGTTCGAGGCGTTCGCAAACATGCCGCGCGGCCAGCATCGCGACCGCATCGAGGGCTTTGGTGAGCGGCTCTGGGAGTGCGCCCCTGCGGCGTTTCGCAACGTGTACTGGGTGCTGAATGATCACTACCAAAGGCCGCTCACGATCCAGTTCAGCAGCTACGATCCGCACCTGCCGTGGGAACTGATGCGACCATACCGCGACGGTGAAACGCATCCGCCCCTCGCTCTGCGCCACGCCGTGGCGCGTTGGCTGGGCGGTTATCAAGGCTGGCTGAACAACCGCTTGACCGCAGGCAAACTGCTGACGATCGCACCCAAGTATACGACGTTCAGTCGTAGCCTGTCGAAAGCACAAGCCGTGGCGAGCTGGCTCGCTGAACATCTCGCTGCCGAGCCAGTCGAAGGCACGCGCGACGCGGTGCGAAAGCTGCTCGTGCAGCCACCCACCGAACCAGTCGCCGTCCTCTACTTCACTGGCCACGGTGCGTTTAACGCCAAGTCGGTGAACGCGTCCGTGATCAAGCTCGAGGACGGCTCACTTGCGGTCGACGAAGTGGCGCGACGCGAGATCATGCTGGGTGAGCGCCACGGCACGGTGGTGATCTTGAACGCCTGTGAGGTTGGCGCGACAGCGGCAGCACTGGGCGACGTCGCAGGTTGGGCGCAGGCGTTCGTTTCGAGACGCTTTCGGGCCTTCATCGCGCCGCTCTGGGCGATCGACGAGGAAGACGCCGCGCAAGTCACGCGTGAGCTGTTAACCGCGATCGTGAAAGAACGCGTACCGATCGCGAGCGCGCTGCGCGACATCCGCGCCAAGTACGGTGGAGAGTCGCCCACGTACTATTCGTATTTGTTCTACGGCGACGTGACTTCGCGTCTCAACGCGAGCTAGAGCTTCGGCCGTGGCGTCCGCCAGTCGGTGTGAGCTGAACTGAGCAGCACGAATCCGCAAGCTCCACAGCGTATCGGCGCTCGGTCCCTTGCCGACTGCAGAAAGTGTGATCTGACGCACTCTGGATTGCTGGGCATCCGCTATCATTCGCGGTAGCCGCGCGCATCTACAACGAACCACCGAGGTGACGTAGTGACCAACCGTGTGCTCGTCCCGCAAGTTTCGGCCACGCCGACGAAGAGTCTTTCGGCCGCGATCGCCGCACTCGAGGAGATGCCGGCTCCGCACAGCCCCGAGTTTGCCTGGCTGATGCGTGACATGCTCATCTCCGTGGGGCGTGCGCTGAGCGGCCTCGACCTGACCGAGCCCGAAAGCTTGGTCGCGTTCGATCGCATCACGGCTGAAGTCGAAGAAACGCAGCAGGACTTTTTCACTGCGGCTTTGTGCCTGGAGGAAACCGTTACCCCCGAGCACGTGGCACTGAGCCTGTATGGGCTCATGCACAATTTCTACGAGCGCGGAGCCGAGCAGATCCCGCATCTGCGTGCCTGGGCCGACGCTCTCGAGATCGGGTTCGAGGCCGGGACCGTCAGCGCCCAGCTGCTCGTGAATGGCATGCGTGTCGCCGAGGCGTTTGCGCATATCCACCTCAGGCAGCACGACGCGCTCGCCGATCACATGGCTGCTGCGGTGACTGGCTTCGAACAGCTCGCGCGAGCATTGGAATCGATCGAACGCTTCGCCGATGCTGCGGTTTGCGCGGAAGGTGCCTGCAATCTGATTGGACGGGTCAGCGATCTGCGCTACGCGCAGGGGGCGCAGCAGGCACTCACGCTTTCACTGCGTGCGCAGGATCACGATGCCATCGGCAGAAATACACTGCGCATGGCCGGGGTCATCGGTGCCGCGATGGAGTTTGGAGAAGCGTCGAAACTGGTGTTTTTCGATGCCCTGGAACGCTCGTTTTTTTGGTTGCCCGTCAACCACCATCAACGCGCTGGTGTCGTTGCCAAGCTCAAATCGATGCTGCATTCAGGTGGCGCAGCCGGCCCAGGCTTGGGCGCGCTGCGAACCTATTGGTCGATGGTAAACGACGCCGCCAGATGGCGGCGCGACGCGACGCCAGCGATGGGCGATCCGACCTTGCTGATGCAGCCCATCGTCGATCTGGAAGAAGGGCTCTGGCTCAGCTCGCTGCGTGGTGCCTCTCCGCTCGTCGTCGCGGTGGAAAATGCCCGTTTGGCACTCGCAGGCAACGATCCGCACGCGGATCCCGTGGCGACCTGGGACGACTGGTCGATCGAGCATGCGGCGCTCGGCAATGCTGTTCCACACCATACCTCGATTTTGCGCGCACCGGACTTGGACGACTTGCTCATGGATCTCAAGCACGAAGTGACCCACGTGGTCAGCATGCTGGGTGACTTGGGCGTGATCGGACTGGTACTGCGCGCGGTCGGGCTCCTCACCGAGCTGGCGCTGTGGACACATGAAGAGCCGCAATTGCCGCCGCTCGAAGAGCTCTTGCGCCGGGGTGTCGTGCCGCTCGACGGTCCGAATCTATTTGCGCTGCCGCGCGTGGAACAAAGCCTAGAGGTGTCGCGCAAGCTGCAGATCGTGATCGATCTCTGGGAGCCTTGGCTCGAGGGCGTCGCGCTGCTTAGTGAGTTGGCCGATGATCCCGTGGCGGACGAGCTCTCCGAGAGCCTGCCAACCACGGTGCTGCGAAACCTGGTCGACGAAGCGTGCCTGGTTCACACGGCACACGGCGCGGAGTTCGACCCAGACACATTCCGCGGACATCGCGATGCCGCCGAGCTTCGCTACCAGCACGCGCTCGAACATCGGGCACGGGCGCGGCTGCGCGATTATCTGACGCGCGATCGCTCGGACTATCTCGCCGGCTATCTCACCGTGCGTGCGTTGATTTCGACATGGCGCCAAACGTTGGCGCGGCCGCTTAGCGGCGCAGTCGCTGCGCGCATTCTTCTGCACGCCACGCGTTTCGGTGCCAATCAGGCGATCCCCAATCTTGCGCTGCCGCTCGACACGTTTGCCCGCGAAGCGGAACGGCGGCTGTGTGAGTGGGTGGCGAGTCTGTCACGAGCGACCGCTGAAGAACTCGGCCAGTTCGAGCGCGCCGACGTCGAGTCACGCTCGCTATACTGGCGCGACGGTCGCCTGATCGCACACCCGCTGGGCAGTGCGGAAGACATCGCCTATCAGCGAGATCAACAGCAGCGCTTGATCGCGGAAGCCAGCCGCATTTTGCGCGGCACGTGCGCCGACCCCGAGCGCGTGGTCGGTGCGGATGCAGGCATGCAGTTGATCCTCAGCCAGACGGCCGACCTGCTCGCCGGCGAAGCCCTCAGTCAGGAATTGCTCAGCCATTTTTTTCAGGGCAGTGCTCACACGATGAATGCGCTTCCTCTCGGCTCGGTGTCTGCGCCGTTTTGGCTCAATCGCAAGCAGCCCGCCTTCTTCGTGATGGTTCGCACCTCGACCGAAGCTCGCGACACGCGGCTACCCAGCTACGATGGCCTCGCGGTCACTCTCGACGCCGAGAAATTTGCCGTGCTGGAACGCGAAGTGACGCTGCGCCAGGCGCGTCGCATGACAGTCACCAGGGTGGTCGAACTCACGACCGGGGCCAGCAAGCGGCCAGCAGGAGACCACTACTTGGTGTTCGAGTGCGGTGAGTTTCTGCATATTCAAGCGCGTGGCTGCATGTTCGGCAGCACGCACGTCGACGCGGCCTTCGCGCACGACATCGAGAGTCGCTGCAAGGGCAGTCCGCTGCAGAAGCTCGAAGCCGACTTCTATGCGAATGGCCAAGCGGGTGCGCGTCGCACCCTCGATTGGCTTTCCACGATCGAGAGCTGGGATGTCATGGGCATCGACGTGACGCCTTGGGCCAAGCACGTCGCGGAACTCGCCAAGCAGGTGTTGGGCGAAACGTCGCCCGCGCTGCAGGCTGCGGCTTCGCGACGCTTGCTGGCGACCGCGCTGGGCAGTGAAGTCGCTGCCGATGTGTTGCAGACCGGTGGGTTGGAAGCGATCCTGGGGTCACGCGGCGCCACGGATGCGGCGATCGCGCTGCTCGATGCCAGCGGCCGGGCGCCGGCTGCGCTGCCCGCGGAGCTCATGCGCGACCGGGCGCGGGTACTGTTCTCGGAAACGCCGCTGGGTTGGGATGTGAGCCCTGGCGTTTGGCAAGTCGGTCCCGAACCGTAAGGATGGTGGAATGTTAGTCGATCGCGATTTCGTGCTCGTGCTGGGTGAGTGGTCGCCCGATTACGCGAGTTCGCTGCTGACGCGCTCGGTGGCGCGTTCGGTGATCGTGCGCTGGGGGGCTGCACCGCGCCACTACACGGCGTTGCCGTGCCAGGCAGCGCTGAAGCGCCTCGCCAAAGCCAAGACAACGAACGTCGTGGACGCCCTCGCGCTCACGGAACACGACACGCTGCCGATCGTCGAACCCCTGGCAGCGCCGCCGAATGGCGCAAAAAATGCGATCATGGTCGATGCGTTCGGCGTGCAAGGCATCGTGGGCGATGCGATCGATGGCAACGCGCGGCATCTGAAGGGCCTGCGCCGAAAAGCCCGTTCCAAGGGCATTCTCTCCGGCGACTTGCACCAAGTCATTGGGCCGAACAAGCCCGCGTCTGCTCCGGTCACGCGCCAACTCGTGGCGGAGCTTCCAACCACGGCCGTGCTCGGCGAGGAGGTGGCGCTGTTGATCTCGCTCAGTGCCGTGGAGTTTGCGGTCGCCTCTGCGCTGCCGATCTCGATTCCAATCGGTGCCAAGATCGTGGTCGTGGCCAAACCGCAAGGTGGCCTGGCGCTGGTGGATGCAAACCAGCAGACCCTCCTGGTGACTGATCCTCCGAACGAGCTTCCGGTTTGCATCGTGCTGCGCGCCGTGGCTGCGGGCCTCGGCTCGGTTCGAGTGTTTGGGTTCCACGAAGGTGTGGCTCTGGGCAGCTTGACGTTGACGCTGACGATCGCAGCGGCGGCCAACCACGAAGCCCGCGCTAGCTCGCGCGAGCGACGCGGCATCGAGCTCAGCCCGCGCGTAGCCCCCGATCTATCGCTGTTCGTATTCAACCGAAGTGAGGAACTGCACTTTTTCCTGCACTCCGCCGACGGTCGCTTTCTGATGAAGCCGTTCGGCCCAACGCGCCTGCGCGCGAGCCCGGCGCACTACTTTCGAAGCTTCTTCGACGGCATCGAGCGGATTCCCTGCGAGACACCCGAAGACCGCTCGACAGCCTGCCGACAGCTCGAAATGCGCGGCGCAGATTTGTACGACAAGCTGTTTCCAGACGACCTCAAAGCCGTGCTGTGGACGCTGCAGGATCGCATCGACACGATTCAGGTGCTGTCGGATGAACCGTGGATTCCGTGGGAGTTGTGTCATGTGACACGAAAACAGCAGAGCCGCGCCGCGCCGGGTTTTTTCTTGGCAGAGCGCTTCAGCATCACGCGTTGGATGTCCGGCACGCCCGCGAAGACCAGCATCTCGTTGCGCGACTTGGCAATCGTCGTGCCGAATGACGCCGAGCTCGAGGAGGCGCACGCCGAGCGCGACTTCCTGCTGGGGTTGGCGGGAGAACAGCGGCAGGTCACCCAGCTGCCTGCGACGTTCATCGGGGTCACCGACGCGATGGCGCAGGGCCGTTTCGACGCCTGGCATTTCTCCGGCCACGCCGGCGCAGGTTCGTCCGAAGCACCGGACGAAGGCTACTTCGAGCTCGAAAACCAAATGCGATTGACACCTGAAATGGTGAGCGGCCGCTTCGAGAACGTGCGGATTCCGAAGCCGTTCGTGTTCATCAACGCCTGCCAGAGCGCACGTAGTAGCCTTTCGCTCACGAGCCTCGGCGGCTGGGCGACTCGCTTTCTCGGCGACGAAGACGAAGGTGCCAGCGCATTCATCGGCTCGTACTGGGAGGTATTCGACGATGCCGCTCTGGCATTCTCGAAGGAAGTTTATCGCCTGCTGCTAAGCGGCACGCCAATCGGCGCCGCGGTTCGGGCAGCGCGCAAGTCGATTCGCGCCAGCGACGAGCTCACCTGGCTCGCCTATACCGTGTACGCGGATCCGCACGCGACCGTGGTTGGGTGCAAGACGCCCTAGGCACCAGGATGCATGTGGTGCGGCCGCGCTCGTGCACCAGACATGATAGCGCGCGCGGGACATCCACATGGTACGACGTACAAACGTCCTAGTGCCGCGCCAGTTGAACCGGAACTGTCGCTCGTAGTCGCAGCTCGAACGCCCTTTTGGGTTTCGCTCATGGCGACATATTTCGCTCTTATGCGACAGGCAAACGTTAGTTTGCCCGCTGCTCTCGGTATTCTGCGCGGTTTCTCCGCGCGGCAGACCAAGAAATCGATACGACGAGCCCCGAACATGCATCGCGTCCACTCAACCTGGCTCGTCGTAGCCCACGCGCGCATCACCGTCGAATGAAAACGGCCTCGTCGTAGCCCACTCGTGAATCGCGCTGACGCAAAACTGGCTCGTCGTAGCGCTTTCATGAATCACCGCGATTCAAGACTGAGCTCGTCGAGCGCTTTCATGAA
>Ga0307511_10007972_pt1 | contig 10621 bp, 14 predicted proteins | sample 13_EM_MG_FD_200266 | JGI IMG/M metagenome (GOLD analysis project Ga0307511, IMG submission 200266) | Populus trichocarpa ectomycorrhiza microbial communities from riparian zone in the Pacific Northwest, United States - 13_EM | ecosystem: Host-associated > Plants > Roots > Unclassified | place... | reverse complement strand
GAGAGGGAGTCGCCGGCGAGAGGAGAGAGATGCTCTGGGTTATGCTACGGTGAGAACGTTAGCACGGTACACCGGTGCCGCTGAGGCCTGTGATCCGTTGGATCTCTGATGATAAGATCGTGCGGCTGTGATTGGCCAGATCTGCAGGTTGATCGGACGGTCCGGATGAACGGAGGTGTGATCGGGTGTGACGCGGTGTACAGAGAGCTTGGTACACCGGGTGACGTGGCGCCACCGGATCTAAAGGCAAATTGTTTTAAGGGCTGAGATTGATTTGGGTTTAATTGGGTGTGGTAAGCCCTATTGTATCCTATTAAATCAACGGTTCAGATCTAAATATTATTAGATCTAACAGTTAGGATATTTTTGATATTTTTCAGATTATTTTTAATCAAAATCAATATCTTACTCGCATGAAGAAATAGTAACAAAACATGAATAGTGATATAGGATATTGTCTCTCTATTCTTCTCTTCTCTTTTCTTTTCTTTTTTTTCTCTCCCTCCGCGGACTGTCACTAGCTATTTATAGCCACTGACAAGGATGTCCAAATCACCACTGATTTGCTTTGAAGAAAAAATGGATCACCTGCTCCTTTGACAAAAAAATTTTTATTTTATTTTATTTATTTTTATTTTATTTTTTTAATTATGTATAATAATATATATTTATATAGGTAAAATTAAAAACTCAATTCAGTATTAGAAAAACCCCGTTTCAACCGCTAAAAATTCATTTTAATGACCGAAAATTATGTCGAAACACTGGAAAAAAACTTTTGACGGGTATCAACCCGGTGAACTAGGTTTTGACCAAAAATAACAGTTTTGACCCAAAATGGCCTGAAACTCATTTTTTACCCCGGTCGACATGGTCGGACCCGTATTGACTCGATGGACTCAGTTTTGACCCGAAACGGCTTAAAACTCATTTTTTACCCTGGTCGACATGGTTTGACCCGTATTGACTCGGTGGACTCGGTTTTGACCGAAAACTCATTTTTTACTCCGGTCGACATGGTTTGACCCGTATTGACTCGGTGGACTCGGTTCTGACCAAAAATGACGGTTTTGACCCGAAACGGCTTGAAACTCATTTTTTACCCTGGTCGACATGTTTTGACCCGTATTGACTCGGTGGAATCGGTTTTGACCGAAAATGACGGTTTTGACCCGAAAACGGCCTGAAACTCATTTTTTACCCTGGTCGACATGGTTTGACCCGTATTGACTCGGTGAAATCGGTTCTTATGGAAAGATGCGGTTGACTCGAGAAAAATATATTTTTGAATTTTCCTTTTTCTTAATTTTTTGGATTTTTTATAAATAATAATAGAAATAAAATAACATTTGAGAAAATCTTGGTGGATCCAAAATTGGGTTACAACAAGTTTTGCGGAGGGTTTGATAATCTAACCATGAGGTGAATCGCTCTTGGAAAATCTGAGACAGTGGTGTATTAGGCAGGTTGATGGTGACAGGGTAGTGGTTTGGTTGGATTTCGATGCTGTAAGTGTTTTAGCAGGTAGTTTGTGTCAAAGAACTATTTCATCCCAGTAGATTAAGCTGTTAGGCGAGGTTACCCCCTCAAGTGAAAGCTCTTTGGACTTGAAACTTGCATATGTTCATATTACCTTGTGCTTGATTTTTATTAAATAAATGGGGGTGGTGAGATTCAAACTCGTGATCGCTTGATCATCAAGGCTCCGATACCATGTCAAAGAACCATCTCAACCTAATAGCTTAAGCTGTTAGGTGAGGTCCCAGGATATGATTTATATTATTCTCTAACACACCCCCTTAAATGAAAGCTCTTTGAGCTTGAAACTTGCATAGGCTCACATTATCTTGTGCTTAATTTTTATCAAATAAATAGGGATGGTGAGATTCGAACTCGTGACCGCTTGGTCATCAAGGCTCCGATACCATGTCAAAGAACCATCTCAACCTAATAGCTTAAGCTGTTAGATGAGGTCCAAGAATATGATTTATATTATTCTCTAATAGGCGGGTTCTTTAAGCGTTATAAAGGAAAGGAGATGGTTGCATATTATTTTCCTTAGGAGGGGGATTAATTTATTATGCAACAAGATCAGGAAAAAAAGAAACGAAAAAGATCTGTTATTACTCAGGATTTTAATTACATTGCAATCATAAGGGGAGGAAACAGTACAAAGGGATTAAATATTTATCGCAATTGAAGGATAGAGCACACCGTCTGTATGACAGTAAGTATAAGGAGAGAAGTAGCAGCAAAAACAGAGATGCCAATCCATGGATTGTTGAAATAAACCTGCTTCAAGGTTGCCTTCCACTTGTGCCTACGCTTTCTGCAATGTAAAGTCAGCTCTTCGCAGACACCGGAAAGAAAACCATCTGCACTGACAAAACTTTCTTTTTGAAGTTTGTAAAGGAGATTTGACACTTCTCCGTCACTGTTTAGCAGATTTTTCAAATTCTCATTATGAGCAAGTAGTTCCACATCATTAGGAGCACTGACGAGGCAGCTGATGAAGAAGTATAGTCACTTACGAAATTATCCTTAGACTTGCAATGCCATTGCTCAAAGTCCTGGAGATTTCTGAATAAGATTTCTGTACAGCCATGTATTTTTAGATGTGGAATTTCTAGAATCCCATTAATGAAACTTACGTCTAATAGTGAACTTTTTTCTGGATGCTTAAACTTCACTCCAGATTGATGGAGCTCCGTTGCAGTGGGTGCGCTTAAAATACCTGTTCCTCGCTTTTGAGGGTACCGCACCATTGGCTGCTGACACTTTCTTATAAAGTCAACGAAATGTAGGACTTCAGAGGAATTGAGTTTTTTCCAACTGTCTTCTCTTACCCATTCATCCATTATTTTTTGTAATAACAGACAGGTAAGCTCAATAAGGGTACAATTATCAGGATTGGCAGCTACTCTGGATAGCTCCAACAACTTCTGGAGGATGAAGAGTGGAAGTTGATTTTCAAGCAAGCTCATATCAAACATTACGTCAACTAACTTAAATGGACGATAGAAAATGTGCGAAGTACTTCATGTTCAGTAAGAACATAATAATGAAGACAGCATCCAGTATCATTGTTGCGAAGTCTTTCCCCTTAAGATCATTGATCTCAGCATAACAATCACGTAATTTTGTTTCATTCTCCTTGATAATGTTAATTAAATCCTCCACACTTACCTTGTTCTGTTCAAGAAACTGCTGCAGGTACATTATTTTGTGGTCTTCCATAGCTTTTAGATTTTCCTTACCATGGTGAATAGGGCCTACTGAGACTACTCGAGGTGTATATGCCTTTTCATTTAACTTCCGCAATCGTTCGGGGACTCTATAGATGCAGCATGCTGGTGAGAAAGCCTTCTCGATCTTCAATCGCTCCTTCAAAGAATTGGCTAACTCATTGACATCAAGTGAAACTTCATGGCTCTGATCAATCATCTGCTGATTAGTACTTGATGTTCCACCATTTTCCATCCTGTTACTGAACCCAGATGATGGGTTGCTCTGTTCAGAACCAGCACGTATAATTAATCACAATTGATAAAACAAACTGAAATACCAAAATAATATTTTCCTTCAGTAATTCCGAATCTATGCCTTTGTAGATGAATACTTTCACTGATTTGTATTTTTTCGGAGCGGGTCACAAAAAAGTATTTTTGATCATGTATAAATGATTTGTTGATGAGTAAACTTGACTCATAACACACCATCAGCTTATACGACTTTCTAGAAGTGGGTGGGTGTAATTGTGAAAGAAAGAGGCAACCGCCAATATTAAAGAATGCAATAGCCATTAATGAAGGAGGTGCAGTAATAGAACAAAAATGAAGAAAATACAAGTGGTGATGTAATCAATAAGGTTTCTTAGTGTTTTGTTTTCCTATACTTAGGCATGTAGTTTGAGAGTTTAGATGTGTGGATTGATCAAGAGATTAAAGAGAGTTAGAGAGAGCATTGTAATCTTGAGTTGTATGAAAGAATTCTGAATTTAGTGTTTGTTTGTGTGTATTTGTCTCTCATGGAGATGCATCACTAGTAACCTCAATCATCCACTCCACCCAACTATGGTATCAAAGCCTAAGAAGCAAAAATAGAAGGTGTTAATGATTTTTTACCCTCAAATTATAATGTACGAAAGTGTATTCTCAATACATCATTGAAAAGTACTCAATAAGAAGATTATAATGAGGCAAAAATCAGCCCTAATAGAGTCTGGACGAGCCTCTTGAAGTTTTACCGTGAAAAGTCACCTTCGCCGGAAAAGACAGCCTGAAAAAACCAGACCGGTCAATTTTCTAAAATTGCAAAACAACCATATAAGTTTCATAAATGCCAGAATAGACACTAAATATTTCAAAGCCACCCAAAATTTTCATAATTTTCATAACAATTCCTCATGTTTCTCAAATGTAATAAACACACCCCAACAATTTCAAAAATTGCAAAATAACCCCAGAAGTTCTAAAGTTCTGAGCGATCTCAGGAATTGCTACTCTTCCATAACCAATAGACCAAATATTAATTAGTCTACATTACCTCATTTTAGCAAATCATGTGAGACATAATGATTGAAAAATAATCTTTATTTCATTTAATTTTGAGTGCTTAAAGATGCAACTTTATTTGATAACGAAAAACGAAAAAGCAAATTTCATTTATTTTTGAAAAGTAAAATACGTGTCATCACAGATATTTCTAAACACAAAGCATTAATTATAAAAAGTATTACGCGGCCTATTTTCAATTGTCTACTTGCATACAATTACAAGTATGCGAGACAAAGTTCGGCCTATTTTCTTGGAATAGAAGTTGTGCAAAACAAGAAAGAAATCTTCATCTCCCAAAGTTGTGCATACAATTACATGATATACTTGTAAGACTAAATACAATGCTCAAACTGATTAACCCTAGAAAGTCAAGTTTAAGGGGGCAAGTTGTAGAGTAAACCTGACTCATAACATATCATCAACCCATACTTTCTAGAAGTGGGTGGGAGTCATTGATAGAGAAGGAGGGAACTACCAATATTTAAGAATGCAATAGCCATTTTAATGAAGGAGGTGCAGTAATAGTTCAAAAATGAAGAAGATAGTAAAAGAGGCGATGTAATCAATGACCTTTTTAGTGTTGTATTTTCTATAAATAGGCATGTATTTTGAGTGTTTAAATGTGTGGAGTGATCAACATAATAAAAAGAGTTAGAGAGAGGATTGTAATCTTGTGTAGTGTACTTGAAAAAATTCTGAATTTTGTGTTTGTTTATGTGTATTTATCTCTCATAGAGGAGCACCACTAATGACCACAATCATCTACTCCACCCCACATTATCAACAGATTTTCTTTAGAAGCTTTATGTTCCCTTCTATTTTTACAGTTTCTTTTCTTTCAATATTCCTGAACTTTGTCTGCTTTTCTTTGGTGGGTCTCTAGGTATTGCAAAGAATCTCTTCACTGATTCTATTGATGTCTCTTTCAATAATCATTACTTTTCTTTATCTTTTTATTCCATAGATGTTTTGATTTTCTTATTGTTTTGGTTTATGGTTTGTGTTTTTATAAGGTAAAAGAAGGAATTATTTTGGTTTCAAGAGAGGGCAAGGTGATTGAAAAACGGTTGATGACCCAAAATCTTGATCCTGTTGTTTTTCCATCTGCTGCAACAAAGAACATGTTATGTTATTACTAGGTTGTGTAGTCAAGTTAGAGAAAATTAGTGTTTTTTTTTTCTCATATTTTGTGAGCTTAATTTCCTTGTCTCTTAGGATTCTTGTGTTTCTTTTTTGGCCTTTGATAGTTCAATCCCAGAAATATTTTGTATTGATTAACCTAACTGTGAAGCTGAGATACATATCAGTGCAGTTTAAAGAAACTGTGAAAATAAAAGTAATTAATTTGAGTACAGTTTGGGTAATTGTACTCGAATAGATACTCAAAACCAATCAGGTTGAATTAGCATTTATATTCATGGAGTAATATTAGTTTTGGATTTAGGCTCCAGCATGGATAGTACCAAAATCCAACCTATGTATACCCATTGTTATTTCTAATGACATGTCAACTTACCTCCATACTCTTATGACTCGAAATTATGTCAAGACTATTTGGAATAGGAAGGACAGTGGAATTCCAAGAGTATTTCGTTTGCCACCATGTATAATGGGTTAGACATAAATTTTCATATTACGATGGAAATATGTAACTAGAAATTTAATTGTAAAATTTAAAGGAAAGTACTTACTTTAGGTTTTTGGTGTGAGATTTTTTTTTTCTTGAATTAATTATTTCAGTGTCATTTTAATTACTAAAATCAAAATGATATTTTACAGTATGAATATCTTTATAAATTGTGTTAAGTTAATACAGAAAGTTTAAGATAGAAAAAAAGAAAACAAGAAATATGTTCACTTACAACCCAAAAAAGAAATTAAAAAAAAAATTATTTCACTCATTTTCTATTGAGATAATTTATTTTAGTTTGTAGCAAATAATAATTTTTTATCATTATTGAAATTTTTTTATATAGTTTATCACCTCTGGAATGGAAAGGTGTAATATTAAGTTTTGATTATTGAGAATAAGATTTAAAGTATTTTTCCATCTATTATGAGAATTGTGTAAGGCTAAGCTTTCTCAAGCTTCTTTTGTATAGCCTTTCCTGATGACCTTACAATCTTAATTAATTAGTGTTTATTTCTATCTGTGTTAGTTTTCAAGCTAGTGACGAGCTTTTTACTCGTGTTTTATTATGGAATGCAAAGTAGTGGTGTCTTGCTGTAAAATAAAAGGGTAAACTTCAATTATTTTCCTTGTAATAGATTCATTAATATTCTACTTCTACTCCTACTCTTATAGTTTTCATAAAATCCTGTTAATATTACTCTTAACTATGAAATATCTATTTCTTTTTAATTTTTGTTTTTCAGTTCTTTTGGTTTCGGATTTTTGTTGTAAGATACTATGAATGGAAAATTGTGTTTTTTTAAATATTATTTTAAAATAGAATTGTGTCTTTTAAAACATCAAGTTGTGTCATCTAAAATAAAAAAAATATATATATATTTAAATAAAAAAACATTAAATTAACCGTAAAAAGTATATCTAAAAAATAATAATGCAATTAAACTGCAAGAGTACACAACAAATTATTTTAAGATTAAAATATTGATCATTGACTTGATCTACAATTTGAAGTTCATATTCTATCAACAATTACTGAATTTTTTTTAAATGTTGATTCATATATGTTCTGTATGTATTTAAAGAAACTAGGTCAATTAAGTTTGTAGGGAAACAAAAATAACAGCACCGTGGACCAATCTATGCAACTGCACCACGACTTGAGAACACAGGCTTCGTTCGATAAGATAAATGAATATACACCAATATTCTACGTGGATAAGATTCCCAAACACTTGTTTGAATAGAATTAAAATGATACCGGAATTAGAGTTCTGACTGCTTTGATCATTCTGCTCAAATTCAAGTCCGGCACTTACAGCAAGGAGAAGAGTACTAGTACTATACTCTCTTGAAGAACACATTCCTTAATCTATGCTCTTGTCAGCAAATTATAGAATCTCAGGCTTAAAGCCAGACAAAACAATTGAGTTATCATAATGAAACAACTTGAATGATCGAGCAGAGTCTGTATGATAGTGAGTATGACTAGAACAGCAGCTGCTACAACAGAGATTATAGTCCTTGGATTGCGGAAACTGTTCTGTTCCAAGAATGCCTCCCAGTTGTGCCCCCGCTTTCCGTAGTACTTGTTCAGATCTTCAACTACACCAGAAAAGTAGAAATGGTTGACGTTGATAACATTTTCCTTGGAAAGATTGCGAAAAAGGATTGAAACTGCATCGTTATCATCAAGCGAGTTTCTTAAGATTTCGTATTTGACGAGTATTTCCACGTCCTTAGCAGAGGTGACAAGGAAAGAGAGCATTGCAATATAGTCTCTTACATATCTATTACGACCGTAATTGCATTGCTCAAAGGCTTGGAGATTTCTAAATAGGATTTCTGTACGTTTGCCTATCCTTAATCGTGGGATTTCCAACCCTTCATTCTCATCAAATTTTATGTCGAGTAGGTTTTTGCTGGACCCTAACTTAAACTTGATTCCAGCCCGATGGAGCTCCGCTACACTAGGTGCGGTTAGAGTTTCAAGTTTCTTTGGCTGCATCTGCTCTGCTGGCTTCTGACAGATTCTTAGAGAGTCAACAAAATGCTCTGCTTCAGACAAATTGATTTCGTTCAAAATGTCCTTTGGCGCCCATGAACCCCATGCACATGATAAGAGATCATGAGTAACTTTAATCATGGAATATTCCTCATGACGGTCCTGTATTTTGGATAGTTTGAACAAGTCCTCAACAATGAAGAATGGAAGCTGATTTTCAAGCAAGCACAAATCAAACCTTATATCTTCTTTCATCCATGGTTTATTGAATATGCGGTCAGTATTTCTACTTCGGAGATCAGGGAAGCATCTCTTCAGTAAGAACATAATGAGAAAGGAGCAATCCAGCAACACCATTTCCACAAATTCCTCTGCACTTAGATTATCAAAGGTTTCTGCATAACAATTACGCAATTTATCCTCCATCTTTGCAATAGCTGCAATAAAATCCTTCACATTTACCTCGCTCAATTCAAGAAATTCCCTCAGGTACAGTCTCTCATGCTCTTCCATTTTTTTGAGCCCTTGTTTTACTTGGTGAAGTGGGCCAATGGAGATCACATGAGGTGTGTAAGCTGTAGGGAATTCCGACGGTGATATTCTGATATTTGCCCATTAGAGGCTAAGCACACTGACACAATATTTAACGTGATTCGGCAAACCGCCTACATCCATGGGAGAAGCTATTTGATTATATAAGAAGAGAACAAGATTTACAACAATAGAGGAGGAGGAATCATCCCCTCTTTAGCAACTCTCAACCTCACTCTATTTCTCTCTTTTCAGTGCTGCAATGGCAGCTACTGCTGGCTGCCTTGGCAACCCACTCTCTCCTATATTTCTCACATCTTTGGCTGCACTTTCTCTCAACTCTCTCATTTTGCTCTCTAACGTATGCCTCTATTTATAGGCATCCATGTCAGCTCCTCTTGCTCTTTTGTCAACAATGGTGGCCACCAACTCCAGCTTATCTTCAACAATGGTGGTTGCACCAGCAGCCTTCTTTGACAATGGTAGTTTGCACATGGTTGGTGCAGCTCCAGTTGCTGCATTTGTCAATGGACGGTGCCGTCCATTGATGATTGTTGCACATTAATGGCAACAATCCTAACAATCACCCCCTTTGCCATTTATGTGGGCAATTGTCCTCTTGCTTCTTCAGCACATGCTTGCATTCTATAGCTCTTCCAAGCTTACCATTCCGAGAGCGTCTTTGGCCAAGTTTCCAGGTACTTACCAAACCTTTCAATCACCAGAGTCATCCAAGCACCCCTTTGCTCACTCCAAAGGATCACTTCAACCAGATAGTTTGTCACATCTCATCTGAAGAGTGTTAACGCTTGTCTCTGGGACAACATTCCTCTTCAAGCATATCAACCATGCTTGGCCCGGAATGATTTATCAAGCCTTACATCAAGGCTTAAAACACCCCCTCAAACGGATATTTCCAAGTGTGACAGTCATTGAGTATTTTAATGTGATCACGAGCTCACCACTCTTCCAAGAGTTTACTTTTCCCGGAGTTGCGTCTGCCTTCTGTTCCACCCTAGGAACCATGCCTTACTTCTCCATGAGTCTCCCGCTCTCAGTCTCAAGAGTTCAGGTAGCTCTCCACCTTTACCTATGGGGGCAGCCCATTAAAGGTTGATCCATATCTATCTTCATACTCTGAGTATTACAATGCCATTACCGAGCTCACCACCTTGACAAGAGTCAACTTGTTCCCGGAACCTGTGCATGCCCTCTGCTCCTTCATAACAGTCGCGTCTTAATGCTCCACAAGTCATCCGCTTATTGTCCAAGGCAAATGTCTTCTAGCTCATTGATCTTTAGCATGGGGGCAATATCCATGAAAGTCAATCCTGCATTTGTCTCTATACTCATCATAGCCTCTTCACTGGCTATACACTTGTCCACTTATATCCAGCCATCATATCGGCTTTGGGGCTGGGCTCCTTTCATGGCCCTCACACCTTCTCTAAGGTGTCTTCGCCCGTTGTTATGGGGCAGTCCGAACTTGGACTCATATCATGATTCTCACACCTTCCATCCGAGGTGTCTCCGCCTGTCGTCATGAGATGGTCTGATCTTAGACTCATATCATGGTCCTCACACCTTCCATCCGAGGTGTCTATGTTGTCATCATGAGACGGTCTGAACTCACACCTTCTGTCTGAGGTGTCTCTGCCTGTCGTCATGAGACGGTCTGTACTTAAGCTCATTTCATGGCCCACACACTTTCTGTCTGAGGTGTATCCGCTCATCTTCTTGCGACGGTCTATATTTGAGCCCATATCATGGCTCACACACCTTCTTGTCTGAGGTGTCTCTGTCCGTTATAGAGCGGTCACATCCTCCTTCATCGGGGATGTCTCCAGTGACTCCAAGATTCTCTACCACCATGTGGACTTGGGAGAGATCACTGCCACT
>Ga0307511_10007971_pt1 | contig 10623 bp, 5 predicted proteins | sample 13_EM_MG_FD_200266 | JGI IMG/M metagenome (GOLD analysis project Ga0307511, IMG submission 200266) | Populus trichocarpa ectomycorrhiza microbial communities from riparian zone in the Pacific Northwest, United States - 13_EM | ecosystem: Host-associated > Plants > Roots > Unclassified | place... | reverse complement strand
TTCTCATTAGGTGCTTCTTTCCGAGCCTGTTAATTTACTGGTCGATTTTTCTTCAAATTAAAGACATCATTTTATTGCGTAGAATCAGAAATATTAAGACCACATTTGACCTGCGGATAGAATATTTGAAAAAAAGAATGTTAAGAGAGTAAAAATCAAATAATAAAATGTTTTTTTTTTATATGTATGTATATATACTTTTTCAATGAAAAATTGTGGAATGTTAATTGAATGTTACTTTTTTTTTTAAAATCACAACTACATCATCTTTACAGCTAAATATTATACATGTCACATCATTGGTATTTAACAATTATATTAGCTCTTTATTAATACATATATATATATATGTATAATTTTATTTATTTATTTATAACATTTTATTTTATTTATATATAAATTTTAAAAATAGAATTTTGTACACAGTCTAAAGTTACAAATTATAACCAATTTCTTGTTAGCTTTATTCTCTATTACCAAGTTGAGTTGAGGATATGTCTAAAGATCTTGTTTAAATAGAGACTACTTTTTCACATAACACATATACAACACATGATTGAACCAATATAATTGTAAAGAGATTTACTTTATTTTTAAGAGATTTTTTTTTATTTTCCAGAAAGGAAAAGAGGAAAGAAATTGGTAATAAAATTCAAGACAGTAAGTGAAGCGAAATATAAGACTAATTTCCTCACATAACAAACGTATTGTAACAAATATTGATAGAAGGATCAAATTGAGAAATGTGTAAGACATTAGGGATACTACTAATAAATTGTTCTGTTTCGGGACAGGATTAGAATGAAGTGACTTTGATTTTATCGTCATAGCCCAAGCCTTAATTATTTCCACTACTATTCGATTTCGATCACCTCTCTCGCTAACTCTCTTCAAGCCTAAGCCTTAATTAGAAGATTTGTTTTTCGTTCTGTAAAAAAGAACCGAAAGTCTTCTTATTTATTTCAGTCTTTTCTCGATTAGTTTTGTTTCCAGTCTTTTTGGAGATCTCTGATTGCATGTAGAATCTCTTCTTCATTGAAAAAAAAGAATTTTTTGTTTATCTTCTACAGTATTTTCTCCGTCGATTTATCTGACTTTATGGGGTTGATTTCTGATCCGACCGTCAGTATTCATGACTTTTCTTTTTGTCTCTCTATTTTCTCCTTTTCGATTCCATCATAAATTGATTTGTTTCCTTTTTTAGTTTTTTTTTTCTTTTTTTAAAAAAGTAGAATTAAAAAAAAAGAAGCAAATATGAGTGTAGCCAAGTCTCAGGTATGGCAACCATGCAAGAAGAAGAGATCTTGATAGATAGAAAATAAGAACAGGAACTTCAGTTTTAGAGAGAGAAAGAGAGGGAAAGGAAAGGAGTTTTGATTGATTCCAGAGAATGTCGTCTTCTAGAAGTGGTGGAAGCGGAAGCAGGACACGCGTGGGGAGGTATGAGCTCGGAAGGACTCTCGGAGAAGGAACTTTTGCGAAGGTGAAATTTGCTAGGAACGTTGAGACGGGAGAGAATGTTGCTATTAAGATTCTCGATAAAGAGAAAGTTCTTAAACACAAAATGATCGGTCAGGTATTTCTTTCTGATTTTTTTTATTTCATAAAATTCTGTGAATTCTCAAGTTTTATTTTATCAAATTCAACTTATTTTTGTGTTAATTTTAGCTCATGATTTTTCTCGTTGTTAGTTGTTATGTCTGGTCACCGAGAAAATCGAATTGAAAATTTAGAGCTGTTAGTTGTAGACAATAAAAGAAGAAAGAAAAGTCAATTTGAATAGGGAGACTAGTCGTTTGCTATGCTATATTTTTGTTTTTTTTTCATTGCAGATTAAACGGGAGATTTCAACAATGAAATTAATTAGACACCCGAATGTCGTCCGCATGTATGAGGTTGGAAGTTTTTTTTTAATTAGCAAGTTGTTATTATTCCTTTTATGTTATTGTCGGGATTGTTTTAATAACTTGCAGCAGTATTGGTGTTGTAGGTGATGGCGAGCAAGACCAAAATATACATTGTTTTAGAATTTGTGACGGGTGGTGAACTTTTCGACAAGATTGTAAGATGAATATGTCTGAAATTGATGTGTTGGATTATTCTCCATGTTAATGTTAATGACAAGTCTAATTTTTTCTCTGTTTTTTTTGCTATTTTTCTTGAGTTAGGCAAGTAAAGGGAGGTTGAAGGAGGATGAAGCGAGAAAGTATTTTCAGCAACTTATCAATGCCGTGGACTACTGCCATAGCAGAGGTGTATACCACAGAGATCTAAAGGTGCGAGTTTGTTGCTTTTATTCTTATTTTAATGTTAAAATGACAATGAGCCTCACTAATCTCTTTAGTTGAGCTGACTGATCAATCTCTTATTAGTATCGGTAATGAACTAAGCTTTTTACATCTGGTTTTAAAACTACAGCCTGAGAATCTGCTATTGGATGCTAGTGGGTTCCTTAAAGTTTCGGATTTTGGATTGAGTGCACTACCTCAGCAAGTTAGAGTATGTTAACCTCTGACCCGAGAACTCTGCCCAAACATTGATTATTTTCACTTCATTCCAGAAGATTTCCTGACTGTTTATCTTTTATTTCTCTTTTTAGGAAGATGGGTTACTTCACACAACGTGTGGAACACCAAATTATGTTGCTCCAGAGGTGTGGTAACTTTTCGTGCCATCAATATTTCTTAATGCTCCAACCATATATGTTATTTTATTCATTGCTTGGTGTTTCACTTTTCTAGGTGATCAACAATAAAGGCTATGATGGCGCCAAGGCAGATTTGTGGTCATGTGGTGTGATTCTTTTTGTCTTGATGGCTGGGTACTTGCCTTTTGAAGAATCCAACCTTATGGCACTATACAAAAAGGTGATTGCTTTCATTCTTTCCCATTGCATTGTTGTAGTCACCCATCTTCATGTTTGTTGGTTATAATTGTATAAAATGCTAGAGTTGGGGAAATGAAGCTCCCTCTATAGAGAAAGACCGCATCAAGTTTCATTTTTTTTGCCTATTAATTCTATCATGTTTACCTGAAAACAGCCGAGTAGAAAAGATCTTCTAGATCTCTAAAGCCCTCTCAGAAACTAATCTATGAAAACATTTAACATTTATCAACTATTATGATTGGAAAGTTAACCATAATTTCACAAGTTCATTAATCAATTTTGTACTGGGTGGAGCTACTCCATGGAAAGTATGATTGGAAAATGACCCAAAGTTCTGCTCGAGTTTGGCTCTTTCAATGTACACATGAGCTTGAGGGAGCTTTCAGAAAACCTAGTCATGAGCAGGCTTTGATTGTTTTGCAAAATGTCATGATCAACAGTGCTGTTTATGTCATTGACATCTTCTTACAAGATATTTGCTACATCTGAGAGCATGTGCTAAAAAATTAAATAGGGAATCAAGTGGCAGCTTGATATCTTATTCTGGTTTGTAAAATCATGGACCCAAGGTTTGAAATCAGAGCCTTTGTGCATATCTGCTTAGGTAAACCTGTTCAGTTGCTGTGTAAAATAAGCGAAATGTGGTCATAGTGCATTGCCTGAATGGAAGGTGCTTTATTGTATTTTACCTAGGCTAAATGTGGTTTTTGTGCGACTGCAGATATTCAAGGCTGACTTCACATGTCCTCCATGGTTCTCCTCAAGTGCAAAGAAACTAATCAAAAGAATTCTGGACCCTAATCCTTCAACAGTTTGTTCCCCCTCTTCTCTTTGTATAAATTTATTGTACGCCTTTCCTTCTCTAGAAGGATGCCATATAATATTAGGTATTTGTCTTACTGTACATGCTAATGGTATGAAACAGCGTATTACCATTTCCGAGCTTATTGAAAATGAATGGTTTAAGAAAGGATATAAGCCACCTACTTTTGAAAAGGCTAATGTTAGTCTCGACGATGTGGACTCTATCTTCAATGAATCAATGGTAATTCTTGTGTTTCATTTGTGCATCCTGCTTTCAAACTTAGTACACCACCTGTGGGTTTGTAATTGATGTTTCTCATGGTTAATAGGATTCTCAAAACCTTGTTGTGGAGAGGCGAGAAGAAGGGTTTATAGGGCCTATGGCTCCTGTAACCATGAATGCGTTTGAACTTATCTCTACCTCTCAGGGTCTCAACCTTAGTAGTCTTTTTGAGAAACAAATGGTAAGTTTTAAACTCGTTGTTGTTCTATGTTAATGAAACCAAAATCTGGAAAATGTTGGAACTTGAGACAGCCTGACAGTGTGGTACATTTGTTTATGCTGAAATCTTATCAAATTATAATTATACCAAAGATTAATGGTTGAATACTCCAACTGTAGCATTATACACTTCGATTTTCTATCATTTAAAAGCATGTTTTAGTTGATATTCCAACTTTGTTCTGATATATCAATTTTGTGAAATAATTGCCAAGCAAAAATCAGATGACTGTTGTCTCCCAGTGTGTGTTTTTTGAAATATCAGAGTTTAACGAGCCGCGACCACCTCCTTGGATGTGTAGTTATCTTTGAGTTTCACAACCATAAACCTAAGAGACTTTCTTTTCCTTTGGCAACCAGGGGCTTGTTAAACGGGAAACGAGATTCACTTCCAAACATTCTGCTAGCGAGATAATCTCGAAAATTGAAGCAGCAGCAGCGCCTCTGGGTTTTGATGTAAAGAAAAATAACTTTAAGGTCTGATAATTTTCTCCTTTTTTATAAATGAGAGTTTTTGGTGGAATGTTTAGTTCATGTTTAGCAAGATTCCTGTGGTTTTCCGGCATCCAACTTGTTGTGATGTCTGTATGGCTTTCAAGAGCTACCTCCAAACTGGAATCCTTAATATACCTGAATGAAATCTGCCTTCTTTTTTTTTTCCTTGTCCTTTCACCTTCATAAGTAAATTGATTTATCATTATTGAACTTTTTTCTATATAGTGGACTCCTGATTTTGTGTGTGAGGAAACATGATTCCTTCAGAAATTTGATTTTGTTATCAGTCAACTGTTAAATTATTGTTTCTACTGAAACAACTCTTCTATTTCAAATCACAGATGAAGCTTCAAGGGGAGAAGGATGGACGCAAGGGTCGTTTATCTGTTTCAACAGAGGTATGTCTCTAGGAAATCTGTACTGATAGACTTGTCTGTAGTGGTTTGAACTGGGTCCTAACATAATTCTCTTTCTTTCAGGTCTTTGAAGTGGCCCCTTCTCTTTATATGGTTGAGGTTCGCAAGTCTGATGGTGATACCCTGGAATTTCATAAGGTAATTTAAATATTGGTGCTCTTGTGGCAATTAAAACAGTAATGAAGAATTTCTCCTCCCTCAAAAAAGTTTCTGGTCTTCGTATTCTTTTTTGTCTATCAGGTTGATGCCTGTGTAGTTAGGTCTTGTGTGTGACCCTTGGTTTGGCTGCAAATTGAATGGATCTGTTCTTGAAAAGTATATAGTCAGCCGGTGTGCTTATTTCATTTTTCATGCAAAAACAATTATGACAAGTGATTCTTTTGGTAAATAGGGAGGGTGGACTGGGAGGGCTTTGTGAGATGCCCAACCACAGTTGATGGCGTAGCCAATAAGTATATCATGTGTAATTCAGCTTTTTCCATGGACTGGGAGGGGTATGTGAGATACCCAACCATGGTTGATGGTATACACATTGATGCCAAGAACTAGTCAATAACTACAACATATGATTCAGCTCCACCCATTTAATCCTCCAATTGCTGTTATTATTATTATTACTGAAAAAAAATGCTTATGATATTAAACATTCCAGGCCAAGTTGAATTTAAATTTTTTCCCAGGCACAAGGCAAAGTTAAAAAAGTTAACTATAGCATTGTTAGCTCAAGAATAAGGTGAAGCTAAACTGGTTTGCTTGCTTTCTGGGTCTTATAATCTCATGGAGTGAGCGGAAGGCTAGATTTGTGTCTGGTCTTGTTGGGTGGACCCAACAGGCCATAAAATATGTTGCTCCCTCCACTGGCATTGTTGTCCCAAAACTATGTTATCAGTTAATTCTTTCTTTAATCTTTAATTGTTGTAAGGTGTAATTTTGAAATCATCTGGCTTGAATGACAGTTTTACAAGAACCTTTCAACTGGGCTGAAAGACATCGTATGGAAAACGATTGATGAAGAAGAGGAAGAAGAGGCAGCGACAAATGGTTAGTATTTATTACCCATGGAGTGTTATAATGAGAAGTAATATTTTTGAAGAAAAAAGTGTAATTAAATAAAAAGTAGAGGGGAAATGACATTAGATGTTTTAGGCTGATGGTATGTGTATGAGAGAAGTACATGAAAGTTATTGCAGTTAGAATTTAGATGGGTGCGATGAAATGGAAGTAGGAAATTATTGTCCATTTTTTTTAGCATTTGGGTTTTAGGTAGCGATTGGTTAATGTTTCAGGATAGGTTGAGAAGACCAAGATATAGACAAAAATAAATATGTTCTTGAGATAATTTTGGAGTAAATTTCCTTATTTATAAAACAAGAGGAATACAAGGGTAAACTTGAGTTAACCTTATTTTTTTTTAATAAAAAAGGATCGCAACAACATTGTTTTGACCATTTTTTTTAATCAATGGGTTCTTACTGGGTTTTATCTTGGGTTGATCAGGTTGTGGGTCGTCCTAGTTTTTGAATGGGTTGGGCTTGGTCAATCCCTTATATTTTCATAAACCCGGACTAGCACAGGCCCTAGGCTGGCCGGGTTCTAGGTCGACCTACAGGCAAGTCTGGGTTTATAACTAGGTTATTATACTATTATTAATTTCAATACTCAATATAAACTAAGAAAAAAATATATAATTATTTTTTTACATGTTTGTAACTTTGACAATATATATATATATATATATATATATATATATATATATATATATATTAAGGGTAATACACGCAAGCACGCACCATCAACTACAAAGGATATAAAGATAGTAATTTTATCGTATATCACTACTAAATACAATTTTCTTTTTGTCTTCCTTTCTGCATTGTTTCTGTTTCAGTTTCTGTTTCTTTCAACCCGGGACACTAACCAAATACGATGTTAATGTTGCAAATAATAACAATAACAACAACAAGAACCAGTTTTAACTACCGGCTGGTCAAGTTTCAGTATGCATTTGCTCCTGCACCTCATATTATGTATGGGCATCATACTAATTCTATTTTGGATATCTTTCTCTGCAGGTGTTGCTCGGGTTACTGCACGATAATTGGCTTTCTTCCTTGAAATCATGAATCGTCAAGTGGTTTTCCTGTAAAAATCCAAATGTCGATTATTCATATGAATGTTGTCTGGTTTGTATGTATTTTTTCCTCCCTCAGTGTTATGAAGTTTAATGGGGGGGACATACTGTAGGTTTCAATGACATGTTCCTTGTGACCCCGAACAAACTCAATCCCTTGGCCTGGTTTTTGTCCAAACTGTGAATGTATCATAACATGTTTGCATAGTTCGGTTTTATTTTGAATGTATCATAGACCCATTTAAAGAAAGTTTTCTGTTATGTACACTCTCCCTCGTGTCTGGTTCTATGCTCCCAAACCCTCTGCCTGATTGCGATGCCCTTCGTTTATTCTAGGCAGCACGTCTGAGCGGGCTCCAAGCAAAATGGGCGGTCATGAGGGTGCTGTAAACAGCTTTTAAGTGCTAGAAAAGAGGGAGCAGGTCGACCATAATTACAGGGAAGAGGCGAGAAGGTGGGGTGCATGGTTTACCATCTTGATATGGTATTCCATTTTCCAGCCCTAAACAATTTTGGTTTGATGTTCCAGTCCCAAGGCTGCTTAAAGCTGCTGCTCGTGCAATGTTCCCTTCGGCAGGAGAGAATGAGACCAATAAAAGGATTGGAAACCCATGGAGGGGTTTTTCCATCTTGGTTTGTTACTCCATTTGCATGATTCCTTGGAGCAGTCCCTGTAATGTTTGCTTCTGCAGATGGGGGTGAGAGGCCACTTGATGTCTGAAGAGAGGTAGTGGGTCAAGTATAACACCTATGGAGATTAAATTAAAAATTAATGAGTTAATGTTTTCAACAAAGTTTTTTAATATAAAAAGAGGGTTGATGTACTTTCAGTGAAAGAGTTTCCCAAGGAATCTATTTCTTTAACATTTGCCATTATATTTTGATATTCTTTGTACTCGTCCATGTTTGGGCCAGAAAGTGGTAAAAATGGGTGGAATCAACCGACCTTTGTTTTTTATAAGGTCAGGATTGGAATTGATGGTTCAAAAGTATCACTATGTAATATGTTTCTTGATGTTTTTTTATGTAGAAGGATGCAGAATAGTTGAAAGGTCCCGTGCTGAACATGATTGGCATGCTGTAGGTTCACAGTTCATCACATTCACCATGAGATGGATTTTGGAGAAGTTAAGAATGAAATCAACTCCAACTAACTCAAATACTCAACTTAAAATATTAGGCGAGATATTAGATGAGATCCTAATAATAATTTTATATTACTTTTTAACATGCCTCTTCAAGTGAAATGGTTTGAACTTAAAACGTGTACAAGTTTAGATTACTTCGTGCTTAATTTTTATTATTAATTATAATAGAAGTGATGAGATTTGAATTCGTGATCACTTAGTTAAAATAATTTTATTTTACTCTCCAACAAAATATGATCTAAAATACAACTAGGGACATTTTTTATCTTTATTACGATCTGTTCATAAACAATGCAATGGGCCAGCTAGAGAGGTTGGATTTTGTATTTGAATATGATGGATCAAGATTTTAATTATTTGTTGATTATTTTCAAAAAATTACTTGGAACAAGGAACATGCGTGATTCAAAACCCTAATGAATCAAGGAGAAGTTTTGCAAAGAATATGGAGTTGCAAATATTGATGAAAGGCTTTACACAGCCTTAATAGGCTGCTTGATGTACCCAATTGCAACAAGACCATATATTATGAATGCTATTAGTCTACTCTGAAGATACATGTATTGTGCTAGTCAAATTCATTTTCAAGTAGCAAAAAGAATTATCAGATATATCAAGGGTATGATTGATTATGGTATGAGGTTCTGTCAGGTTAAAAATTTTACACTTCATGTTTATTCTGATAATGATTAGGATGATTATGTTGATAACACGATAAATACTTCATGTTATTGTTTTAGCTTTGGTTTTTTTCATGATGTTCTAAAAAGCAAGAAGTCATAGCTAAATTCAGAACAGAAAGAATATGTAGATGCTGTTGCTGCTATGAACCAAGCTCTCTAGATTAGGAAATTAATGGCAGACCTGCACATGGAGGAAAAGGATGTTGTTGCTGCTATGAACCAAGCTCTCTAGATTAGGAAATTAATGGCAGACCTGCACATGGAGGAAAAGGAAAGCACGTAGATACTTGTAGACTGCCAAGGTACAATTTTAATTGTGTTTCATGGCAAAACAAAACATTTCAAGCTGAAACTCTATTTTCTAGGAGAGGTACAAAGAGAAGGAGAAATATAACTGATTTATTGCAAAACAGAGAATCAAAATGTTGATATCTTGACCAAGACACTTTCCAAAGCTAGGTATGAGTTCTTGAGGCAAAGGCCTTGAGTCTGCAGCGCCAAAGCCAAAGAATAGTGTTGAATGATGTCCCAAGAGCTGCTGACGTGGAGATGAGTGGGCTACTGATGTTTGAGAAGTGTTGAGGTTTAATAAAACACATGCTGAACTGAAGTTATCAAAGTTTGTTAAGCTTGACCTAATCTTCTACTATTTTTTCTGTTATGTAACAGGTAGCAGCTGATTTCGCTGTATTCTTTAATGCTCTTTCTATTTTGATAAGTTATATAAATAAGTACTTTGATAAACAATAAAAAATATTCATAAAGAGAAGTTTCAAAATTAAGTTTGTTTTGCCAGCCTTGCACTTTATTTCTGTCAAAAAAATCTACAGAGTTTTATTGTTTGATTAATTTTAATATCTGTTATGGATCTCCATTTTTGGTCATCGGAGGAGCTCTTTTGACAGATTTTGTCTCCATTTCCTTCTGATATTTTCATTAATAAAAAGAAAAAAGAAAATAATTCTTTGGCTAAACATTTCCTTTTTCCCGGTGCCTTTTCAACAGGTGTAACAAGCTGTGACGTTCATGAGTTGACAACTTTTCCTTCAATTGAGGTATCATTCTAGCCAACTGCTAATCTTCTAATGCCTATTCTGATGCCAATCCGCTATCCCTCTTCAGTATAATAGATTGCAACTTGAGCACAGATTTGGAGGATTTGAAAAGTGATCTCTTAGCAATCTTGGAAAATTATAATAATGAGATTTACTTTCCATTTTTGTACTAATACCATTTGAAGACTTTAGTGTAGTATATATATCATACAATAAACTCATCAACTATTTTGTGAGCGCAGTAAATTACACCACCTTTTCTTTACATAATGAACAGTAGAACATGCAAGGCACACAATCAATTCAACTTGAATATTTGAAGTATGCTAAGAAACCTTTGGCTTGACTCGTTTAGAAAAGAGAGGAGACTTATTTGGCTTGAAAAGTGACCGAGACGTATAAGTTGAATGAATCATGTCAAGGAATAAACGGTAATGCTGCCAAATGAAGAAAATGACTGGCAAAGAAGCAACGACAACAATAGGGATTGAGAATTGTTGTA
>Ga0307511_10007970_pt1 | contig 10623 bp, 5 predicted proteins | sample 13_EM_MG_FD_200266 | JGI IMG/M metagenome (GOLD analysis project Ga0307511, IMG submission 200266) | Populus trichocarpa ectomycorrhiza microbial communities from riparian zone in the Pacific Northwest, United States - 13_EM | ecosystem: Host-associated > Plants > Roots > Unclassified | place... | reverse complement strand
TTACGCCTCAAGACCATGTTTTGCAGTAATTAAAAAAAAAAATTTGTTCTTGGTAATTTTTACATGTATAAAAAAATAAAAGAATAATTAATTTCAAAATTTATATAAAAAATAACAAAATAAATATTTTATTCTCATTAAATATTCATAAGCAAATTTTTAAAGCACAATTATATATATTAGGTTAATATATAACTATTCATAAAATTATCACTAATATTAACACAAGAAATATAAGTTTATATGGAACAACCAAATTTTTTAAATTTCATCTTAATAAATTTATTTAAAGAGAATTTTATTTTAAAATAAAATTATAAAATAATAAGTGATGGGGTCTTTAAAAAAAATAGCCCAAACACTACTATTTCTAAAAGGTTAGGCTCATGAGCTTGACTTGAATAAAAGAGCCTAAAGGCATTTTGCTCCTAACTATTCTTTCTTTTTGAAAAATTGAGTAAATATGTTGTTATCTACTAGTGCATTTTTCAGTCACCTTTGATGATTTAAAAAAAATAAGGTTTGAGTTTTTGGATATCGGAATTCATATTTAAATTTATTGTCACTTGAAAACACTAAAATAAAATCATAAAAATCTCAATAAACTCATTTCAAGCTTAAAAAAAAACCATCTAATGACTCTATAAAATGAATATCAAACAAAATAAAAAAAAAACATTTATATTGAACTTTTCTTTCAAAGACAAGCCTATTGATATCAAAATTAGTCTTTTTCGTGATTAATATGCAAAGATTAAAACATGAAAAAATAAAATTTTAGAACTGAGGTGTAAATATATAAAACTAAATGGACCAAATAATATAAAGAATTGAACTTTGCTTTCCAAAACGAGCCTATTGACACAAAGATTGATCTTTCTAGTGATCAATATGCAAGGACTGAAACGTAAAAAAAACAAAGTTTTAGGACTGAGATGTAAACATACAAAACTAAAGGGACCAAATAATATAAAAATAAAAGACTTGAAGGACCTAACTGTACTTTTTTAAAACTTTTTATTGCGATGCAGTGGAATAATGCAATCTATGATGAATAGCTAAGGAAAGTCCAAGCTTTTTTTGTTTATATTGATATTATTATTTTACATGATGAGAGATGTAGGGACAGGCAAAAGAAGAAAAGTTTTGTTATACACAGGGGGCTTGTAGCTCAGTGGCCTTGGCAGGCTTTGCACTGCCTGAGTGTCCTGGTTCGAGCCCTCATGTGTACCCAGCACATGAGGGTTTAACTGCTGTGGTCTATCGTGGACTTGTTCCGTCTCCCTCCCGGGTTCGACCCTCTATGTGCACGTCTGTCACCCCGTGGTGCCTTACCTGCTCCTGGGCTTGCAGGATGTCCAGTGGGCCGTGGGGAATAGTCGTGGTGCGCGTAAGCTGGCCCGGACACTCCACGTGAAAAAAAAAAAAAAAAAAAGTTTTGTTATAAGCTATATGTATGTCGCATGTTAAAATCCACTACTATAGGTTAGAGAATTTCAAGAACATGGTATGTTTGAACATCGTGCTTATATTTAGTAACATATATTAAAATATATTGGAAATAAATATTATATACAATTAAGGATACTAAACTAATTCTATAAAAACAAACATTTCCTTAATTAAATCAACGAGTCGAAGCCATGATCCATGATCCTAATGCATCAAATGATAAAAATCTGAATATTATCCATTTATTTATCTCGTTTTTTGGATTTTGGTTAAGTTGTAAATTACATCAATCTTTCAATAATAAAAAGTATGCAAAAATTACTCCAAATTGTAGAGTAAAATTATCAATTTATCTATTTAGTTTTTAAAAGTTTTTGAATTTTTATTTTTATTTTGAATTATTTTTTTATAATTTTGGATTATTTTGATGTGTTGAAGTTAAAAGTAATTTTTTTTAAAAAAAAATATTTTAATATATTTATAAATAAAAAATACATAGAAATCCAAAACATCATCAAAGACAAACGGTAAAACATCTATGAAGTGTTGTTCTAGCGATTAAGGTATTGTTATATTCCTGCAAGGATAAAAATACAAGTTTAATCTTTTAGAAACGTATTTATTGAGAGAAGCAGTTATAAACTTTGAACGGAGATTAATTTTTTTTTTTTTTATTTCAAGGATGTAAAGATATCGAAAAGAAAAAAAAAAAACAAACGGTAAAACGTGATAAATGAGACGTGGAAAAAACAGACGCGGTAGCTAGCAGCGTGCCCACAGACCACAGACCACTTCTCCACATATAAAAAGACACCCACTTCACATATCCTCTTCAACAAACAAAGCACGGGAACTCGTTGGCCTTGCCGTAGAGACTTGGCCACATAAACTCCTCACACATTACAACAACACAGAAGACACCAATCCTCATCATTCTTCCTCTAGCATAGTAATAGAAGCCTACAAAATTTTATCCATTCTGTGCGACTGTGCCCATTTATCTCTCAACATTTGCTCCAAATTAACTTGTCCAGAAAGAGGAGAGAAAAACCCTGATATTTTGTAAGTTGTAACTGCTTGTATTATTACAACAACACAGTTTGTGTGGTGCAAGGTAGAAAAAAACAAAGAAAATCATGTTGGCCCTACAATAATCTAAACAGCACGTCTCTCTACCGCTTATCTCTGAATCCTTATCCTTTTTCCAACAACAAGAACGGAGTTTTAACTTGTTATTTCACTTCCCTGACATTTTCTCTGCAAAACCCATATCTCCTTTAGGATCGTGAAGGTTGTTTTGGAGGGGGTTTGTGGGTTTTTTTATTTATTTTGAAAACCCTTGAATAATCCTGTGCTTTAAAGGTTTATTCTTTTGGATTAAATCGAGGGTTTTTGTTGTTTGATTTTTATTTTCAAGGGTTTAATTGGAGATTTCTGGGTTCTTTTTGCTTTTTGCTTTTGTTGGTTAAAGATGGCTTTAGGTTCAGTTTTATTGGAGATTTTGCAAAGACCTACAATTGGGGAAGTGTTGAGTGAGATTTTGATTTTTGTGATTCCTTTGTGGGTTGCTGTTGCTGTTGGGGTTCTTGTGGGGTGGGCATGGAAGCCTAAATGGGCTAGTAATTTGAGTAGAGAAATGTTGTTGGATTCCAAGGTTTCAAAGGAGGCTAAAAAAGAAGGAGAATTTTCAGCAACAACAAGAAGTTCTGTGATTCCAAGTTTCAATATTTTGAAGTTTCAGTTGCCAAGTTGTGTTTCTTGGGTTGCTGATGATGGAGGGTTTCAAAAGGACTCTCTCTCTGTGCCACCTACCCTCAATTCTGAATGCAGGTCAGTTGTTTTCGCTTCAAAGTAAATGTCTTTATGACTTTTGTTTGCAATTACTTGCATTTTCAGCCTGCATGTTTAGTATGATGCTCTTAGCTATGGATTATGATTAGAATTTGTGGCATTTGATTGAATTGAAAAAAAAAAAGAGGAAGAAACTGATATGGTTGACTTTAACTGGGCAGTTCATCAAAAATGAAAAAGGAAAAACCAGATCTTGTGATGGAAGATGATTTGGAGCATTTGAGTAAGCTGGTGGAAGTGACAGATGGAGGTCCTGCTTGGATTCAAATGATGGATCGTTCAACACCTACTATGAGCTATCAAGCTTGGCGCAGAGATCCTGAGGTAGGTTTCCTTTTGTCAAATTGGTGTTGTTTTGTGAATTAGCGTAACGGGACTGGTTAATGCTGTCTTGGTAATAAACCTTTAGTTATCAATGCTAGTTCTTGCTTTACAATGTTGCTGTTTGGTAGACTTGTGCAACCCTTGTGATTGATATGGATTATGTTTCAATGAATTTTTCTAGACTGGCCCTCCACAATATCGTAGCAGAACTGTTTACGAGGATGTCACTCCTGAACTGATGAGGGACTTCTTTTGGGATGATGAATTTCGAGCAAAGTGGGACGACATGCTTTTACACGCTGAAACTTTGGAGGATTGCCCTACCACAGGAACCATGTTGGTCCAGTGGGTGCGCAAGGTGGGAAGAGCATCCGCTTTATCATTTGTTTCTTTGAAGCGTTCTGTTTGTGTTGGCTTGATTACTGAATTTATGGTTTTTCTGGCACAGTTTCCTTTCTTTTGTAGTGACAGAGAATACATCATAGGCCGTCGAATTTGGGAGTCAGGTCGAATGTACTACTGTGTTACAAAGGTATGAAAAAAGATAAAACCGGTTGCTCTCCAATCTAATTGCTTCTATTCATTTTAGAAACTTAATAGCATGTCTCTTCATGTTCCAGGGAGTTCCTTGCTCCTCTGTGCCAAGGCGCAACAAACCAAGGCGTGTTGATTTGTACTATTCAAGCTGGTGCATTCGTGCAGGTAACTTATCCTCAGTTTTCCAAATTATACACGTTTGTACATTTCTCTTTATATGAGTCGCCTAGCATGTTCCTTGTGTGATTGAGATGTCTCTGTTGGATGTGAACCAGTTGAATCAAAAAGAGGGGATGGCCAGCTGACTGCCTGTGAGGTGATGCTGTTCCACCATGAAGACATGGGTATTCCTTGGGAAATTGCAAAGCTTGGAGTCCGGCAGGGTATGTGGGGAGCTGTGAAGAAGATTGAGCCTGGTCTACGTGCATATCAGAAACATAGAGCATCTGCAGCTCCACTTTCACGTAGTGCTTTTATGGCTCAGATCAACACCAAAGTGAGTGCAGACTACCTGAGATCTTTGGAGAGCAGGACTAGTAGTGATATGTTAGAGATTGAATCTCAGGAAACACCTGAGAAACGTGTTGGGAATAATATACCGAAGTTTTTAGTGATTGGTGGGGCTGTTGCTCTTGCTTGTACTCTTGACCGGGGGCTCGCAACTAAGGCACTTATATTTGGAGTCGCCAGAAGGTTTGCAATTGGAAGGAGGATGTGATACATGATTTTTTTCTAACTTCATTCCGAAAGCACTGGACATAGATGATTGCTGAAGCAGTGAAGTGAGAAATAGTCCATTGCTGATCTCCTTACCCTTTCAGAAGGAACATGAACTTCCATTCTTTTTTCCCTATTTGAGCTTAAGCGCAGCTTCAGAACGGAAAACGAGAAAAGTTCTTTAAACTGTTGTATTCACTAAGTTTAGCAATTCAATGTCATCAAAGAATCTCAAGCTGCAGAAATAACAAGATTCAAGGTTCTTTTCTTGTTCATTTAAAATGCCATGATTCATTCAGTAATTCTGTTTTTTTTTATTCATTTTTGGTTCCATTTTACCGTATGTAGGGCCAAAAAAATTGACCCACCATGTTGTTTTATGTTTGGAAATTAGTATTGTACTGTAAAATGTTTTCTTGAAAATATATTAAAATTATTTTTGTATAGATTTGTTTATTTCTTATATAAGCATATAAAAATTATAAAAAAACACTAAAAAAATATAATAATTAGATGTTTTTTAAAAGTAAAATGTATTTTTAAAATACATTAAAAAACAAAAACTACGCAATTTCAAATAAGCTAGCATGGGTGTAATTGCATGTATGGCAATCTGGAGACGTTCTGTGCCCAGAATTCAGAGGTTCTCGGCAAGTCTTACGACTGAAATAGTCAAGGCAGTACAGAAAGCAATTTTCTATGATAGACAAGTCAGCAAAACCCTGCCAACAACTGCCTTTGACTTTTTAATTTTGGACCAAAATGAGTTCACACACCCGTCCACACACCCGTCCATGTTGTTTTTGAAGAGACAGACATTTTGATCAATGCCTTTTCGTTTAAATAAAAAGAATACAGAGTCGGTGATAATCCTCTGCTTAGAAGAGCAAGGTTCGACATACTCTCATCAGAAATAATTTAAGCCTCGGAGAGAAAAGGTGGTTGTGGATGCATGGCATATGTTAAAAACACAGGCAACTCATAGTCAGATTACCTTTCGAGGGCTCAAAGGACATATTCGGATTCCTAAGTGAATAATATCAGGCAAGAGTTCTATAATTCTATGATGTCTTTTCCAGGCAAGTGATGCAGGTCACCCGAGATTCCTCATCAAAGAATCTGTAATGTCTGAGCTAGAATTTTGGACGTGAAGCGTTTTAAACTGGTCTTCACTCTTCACTGCCCATGCGTTGTTCTTCTGGCCCTAGAAATGATCAGTCTCCTCTCGGTAGGTGGAGGCATGTACTCTTTGAACCAGGGGATTAGGTCCTACCAGTACTGTATATAAATAAATATACTTGCATTGGGTCAACAATTCTACAGTAACTCTGTTTGATTAGTTGAAGCATTCTTTTTAACGAATTTCTGCCATTGCACGAGTTTGACATTTTCCGTTTGTCCACCGGATAAAACCAAAAAAAAGAAAAAAGAGAGAGCGAGCTTGACATTTACAGGTCCCCCACAGTGCATTTATTGTACTAAATTTGCTTTCCACATGGAGATGGAATTTACCTGTGGAATTGATAAAAGTTGTGGTTACTGGAGCCACCACATCTCCTTATATCATCTAAGATAAATGGAAAGCTAAAAATAAAAAATAAATATTATTTTGATTTTTTTATACTTATTTTACATGCTTTGAATGGAGTGTTAAATAAAATATTATTTTATAATTTCTCTTATGAAAATGATATTTCTATATATCTTGAAAAAATATCAAAATACTATTTATTGTAATGGTATTTTTTTTCATTTGATTTTTATTTTTATTTATGTTTTTGTTTTTGTTTTTGTTTTTGTTTTTTTAAGAGATTATTTTGGTTTCATTATCTGTTTCATGGGTTTAGCAAATTCACCCGAGTTGACTCGAGTCATTTTTTTATTTTTTTAATTAATTTTATTTTTAATTTTATCATTTAATATTAAGTTGATTTAGAATTGTTTGGTTTGCTTTTAGAATCGTCAAGTCAATCAAATCATATGTAGTTGTTAAAATAATTGTCTATTAAATATATTAAAATATAATTTATTTTTCTAAATGACTTTTTACCAATACAATGCACATAAATAAAAAAAATATATTTACATTATTAAAAAATCATATTGCTAATTTCCTCTTCTACATATAATCTCTCCTTGAAAATGCTTATAGATCCCAAAAATATTATGCTATACTTTAAAAGACATAGGAAAAACACTGTGTATATACTGTTGACATAGACTTAATGCACTGTGGATCACATTATAAACATAAATTATTTGCATTGTAGACGACACTGTAGCACCACAGAGGTATTGCTTTTGTTGTTTTTAGTCAAAAAGTACTGTTGGGAGTGTTGTCTTTTTTGTTTTCTATGCCAATAGTTATTGGGTCTGACTTGGCAGCCAAGCCCAAATCATTTCCAAAAGGTGTTGGGTCTAGATGACCGCCAGATATTTCCAATTTTTTTTTTTTTGCCTCTTTAGATTTTTAATAAATTGATGTTACTTTTTTTATACTATACAAAAGTTAGATGATGATAAAAAACTTTTATTTGAGGGTGGGTTGAATTTTCTTATTAAAACATGTTTGTTTTTTGCGTTTCAAAAATCTTTTAGAAAAATTTGAAATTTTTTTACTTTTTTCTTTACTTCAAATTAATTTTTTTTTATTTTTGTATTGTTTTGATGTGATGACAGACCCAAGGAGCCAGACCGCATAAATATCAAACTAATTTCTTTTCCTTTAATTTTTTTCCTTTTAAGATATTTTTAATTTTTTTTCCTCTTCAATTTTTTTCTTTTTTCTTATTGAATTTTATTTTCATACTGTAATCAAGAAATAAATTGATGTGATTTTTTTTATATTGTACAAAAGTTGCGTGATGATATTTTTTTTTTCATTTGAGGTTGGGTTGAATTTTCTTATTAAAAAATATTTGTTTTTGCGTTTCAAAAATGCTTTAAAAAAAATAAAAAAAATTATTTTTTTAATTTTTTTAAAAAATATATATTGAGTCTGGGTCTGGTTGCACAACAAGACCCAAGGAGATTGGGTTTGGCTCCGCAACCTTTTTCCTTTTAAAATATTTCTAATTTTATTTTTTTTAGTCTTTATTTTTTTTTCTTTTCTCTTATTTGTTTTTCATACGGTAAAGAAAAAATAAATTGATGAGAATTTTTTTTTTATATTGTACAAAAGTTGAGTGATGATAATTGTTTTTCATTTGAGGTTGGGTTGAATTTTGTTATAAAAAAATGTTTGTTTTTGTATTTCAAAAATACTTTCAAAAAAATTTCAAATTTTTTTATTTTTTTTCTTAATTCAAATTAATATTTTTTTGATGTTTTTGTTTGTTCCGCGTTATGTGGTGGGCTAGAATAATTTTATTTTAAAAAAAATACAACGCCAGAATGAAAAAAAAAAATCAATGATGAAGGGCATAAAAATGACTACGTCAAATATAATTTAATTAGATAGCAAAAACAATTGAACTAAAAAAATCATAAGAACCTCAACAACACAAAAAACACCAAATTTTTTTTTAAAAAAAACCAAATCTTAGCTAACCAATAAAAAAATCTTAATTGAAAGAAAAAAAATACAAAACAATCTAAGCTAACATGAATAAGCATGCCAAATCTACAACCTGAATAAAGATGCCAAGATAAGTAAATAGAAAGCAAGAAAAACATGACAAGTCTAATTTCAAATAAAATCAATATAAAATGATGAAATTAAAAAACAAGTCAATTAACAAAAAATATAAAAAAAATTAAAAAAAAAACACTAGCAAACTAGGCAAGCCTACCAAACTCTACCTAAATCATGCAAAAGAGATAATTCAATAGAAGACAAATAAGAAAAAAGTACAAAACTTAATTATAAAATAACTCAATGTTGAAAAATAAAATTAAAAAATAAAATAAATTAAAAAAAAATTAACCAAAAAAAAACCCAAGTCACCGAAGCTAACCCACCAAATTTGCAGCATGGGCGATAAGATAGAGATAATCAAATAAAAAGGAAATAAAAACAAATATGAAGCCTAATTTTTTTTTTAAAAAAATACACAAAGTGGAAGAATTAAATTAAAAAAAAATCCTTGTAAAAAAGTAGAGAAACAGAAAGATGAGAGGTAACTCAACTAGTCAAGTCTTGAGTTTGCTCTTCAATAGTCATGAGTTTGAGTCCTCTCAGTGCTACTGAAGACTTATATGGTTATTAATTTCAGGACCCGTGGAATTAGTTGAGAAGCGTGCAAATTAACTCAGACACTCATGTTAATAATAATAAAAAAGAGTAGAGAAGCGGAAGCGGAAGCGTACAATGCCTATACTAGTGAGAAAGAGGAAAGGATGCATCGTCATGAAACTAAGAAAATTATTTTGAAATGTTGTGACAGGAAAGCTCCAAGTGCACGCTGAAACAAAGGAGAAGAGCACCGAGAGCAGTTCTAGTTTAACTTGTGTGTGGAAATGCATCCGTCTGTTCGCCAATAATCAATGCTTGCAGACAGGCTAATGGTCAGTCCATCCGAAGATTAATCAAATAATTTCCAACCTGGTTAAGCAAACAACAACAAAGGTTGATGACATGAAACGTACAACAGTTTCTTTAAATCAGCCATGGGAAGGAACTGCTGTCAAAATTCTGCAATTAAGTAATACTTACTCGTACCACTGTTTATCAAGAAACAAATAATTGTGAATAGCTTATTACACTCTTATAGATACAAATTGATGGCCAATTAAAACATATTTATTAAGAAATGACAAGATTTAAAGATAGAAAATTAAAATGAAAAACATAACAAAAAAAGAAGGATAGTTTTGCTAATATTGGGGCTAAACGTATATTTTAGTTCTCCGACTTTTCAGATTATAATATTTTAATTCTTAACAATTTATGAAATTCAATTTTAATCTCAAATTTTTTTTTATCCTGGTTTAAGAGAAGAGAGAGAGAGTGAATGAATTCCGATGGTAAAGAGAAAATCTTGACTAAGATCTATTGCAGCCATGAAAACTGGTGATTTTGATTTCAATGGGTTCATTTTGATGAATAAAGTTTAGACAAAGTGTTGTTTTTTCCTTAAACTTGCTTGAAATGGTAGATTTGAACCCGAAAAAAATCTTGATTTTTGGGGTTTGTTATGGGTTTTAGAGATAATTATTTATTTATTTATTATTAGAGGCTATAGATATATTTTACAAGGTATCTAAGGTGTTTTATGAATTTTTTTTTGTTGTTGAAATATGATTAAGAATGAGTTTTTCTTGGTAAAAAACAGACTAGCATGATTTTTCAGTTACCGGAGATTGTTGGAATCTGGACAATAAAGACGACATGTCGCCTCTGTTTTTTCCAAATCATTAAGTACCAGACGAGGAGCTCTGGCCTTCCTAGCCCAACATACTAGGCCTTTCTGTTTTTTTCTTTATCCATTAAATCCTTTTATTTTTTTATCTCAATTAATTGAGTAAATTTGTTCAGAAAAAAAAGTAATATTCAATAAGGAGAGGGAGGATGATGAAGGTGAGTAATGATATTAAAAAAAGAAGAAAGGAAAGTTAATAATAACGACTCAAGTAGTGAAAAAGACTAAATTGGTTGAAATAAATTTTCAATTTTGGAAAATTATATTTAATTGATTGAAAAAAAAAAGTTTCGTTTGGTAGAATCAATAATTTAAAAAGCTCCTTTAATGAGTTGATGAAAACTTAGAGGACAAATAATGAGTTTAGCCAAAAACTACATCG
>Ga0307511_10007969_pt1 | contig 10624 bp, 4 predicted proteins | sample 13_EM_MG_FD_200266 | JGI IMG/M metagenome (GOLD analysis project Ga0307511, IMG submission 200266) | Populus trichocarpa ectomycorrhiza microbial communities from riparian zone in the Pacific Northwest, United States - 13_EM | ecosystem: Host-associated > Plants > Roots > Unclassified | place... | reverse complement strand
ATATATATATATATATATATATATATATATATATATATAGAGAGAGAGAGAGAGAGAGAGAGAGAGAGAGAGAGAGCGTGGAATATTAAAATAATGTTTTAATAGCATATAATATCTTAGTTTTTCAAGAATTGACGTATCACATATCTATATTGTGTCTTATTCGTGCCGATGCTTCATAGCTTGGAGAATTAGCTTAGTTGGTGGGTTAATGTTTTTCTTGTGTTATCATTTTGAATTTAAAATTTTAAAATAGCTGGAAAAAAAATCTTACGAATACATCAATTTAAAAATTCATGGTTTACCTAAAATTTGACCAAATAGAGATTTAACTTCTGTGCGCAAAACGGACCTAAACTACCTATACCATTAAAAACAAAAGAAAAATCTCTAATTGATATATATATATATATAATCTTTCAATATGCCGTTAAAATAACCCTCCCAGATATTTGTAAAATAAGAATTCGAGAGAGTAAATGAGAGATATATATATATTTTTTCATGTGAACTAGCATTTGTATTTTATTCTTTTATCTTTTTAATTGTTTTAATTGTATATTGAAATCGTTTAAAAGATAAAAAAGAAATTGATGAAATCATTTGTTAATTTTTATTTAAAAAATAACACTTATTATTTTTATTTTTTTAATGATCAAGGAGGTTTACTTCCTTCCTTGATTTTTTTAATTCAAATATCAAAGTCAATAATCAAAATAATTTATATATTTATCTGAATTAATGCTCTAAAACAAAAAAAAAATATGTATTTAGAATTGTTTAAGAAAATGATTTAGTCTCAATTAATATATAAAATAAATTGAGATCATCCTAATCATCAAATAGAAACAAAACTTAGTAGAAACAATTAACCAATAAATTATAATATATATTAAAATTTATATTTTTTTTGAAGATAGATAATATTAGCGTGTGCGCGTGTGCATTAAACACAAGCACGTGTTGTTATGAATACATGAGTGACTTTCTTAGATTGTTTATTTAAAAAAGCTATTTCAAAGATTATTATTTGTATAGTGGCTTGTTTATTATTTTGTTATTTTTTTATTATTATGAAATGAAGCAATATTTATATATAAAAGATAAAAGTTTTGGAAAATTAAATTGAAATGAAGAGGAAAAATATTAAGAGGGATCGGCCCCTCGCAATACAACACATAAAGGAACTTATTCTTTTAAATACAATTAATCGATGTAGTGAATCAATTTTTAAAACCGTTCAAAATAAAATCTTAATTTGATTAACACTCAAGCTAAAAATTCTTTTATCCTTCAACCAAAACACATTTTGCATGCATGACATGTAATGTCAGTGTGTATAGAAAATATATTTTAAATCGTGAAAATTATTTTTTTAAAGTATTAATTGGCTCTATTATATTTATTGTAGAATTAAAATAATATAACTTCGGGATATAATAAAGTCTTAAACTTGTAAACAAAAACTTTAATAAATTTATTAAAAAGTTTTATTTTATTTACGATAAACATAAACAAGAAATTTGAAGAGAAAAATCATGGAGAGAAGAAAATTGCAAGTTGACACGAGGTGTCATGCATAATTATTAGATTAATTAATTTTAAAAATTTAATTAATTAACTTAAATTAATTAATTTCAAAAAAATTAATAATAATAATTTATGTTACATCATGCAAAATGCAATGCAAAGTCTCTCTCTCTCTCTCACACACGCGCGCGCACACACATCTTCGGTTGCCCTTTTCTTCCCCCTCGGGAAATGCACTCTTGTCCTCATTGTTATTGACTTTTAATTTTTTTCATTCAAATCAAGTTTATAGTTTTTTTTCCAATAATAATAATAATAATAATTTCAATCTAGTCTTTCTTCTTTTGATATCTTTTTTTTATTTTACCCTTTTGTCAAAAAAATTATGATTTTTAATTTTATCCTTCAAATCAAGTTCATGGTTGTTTTTTTTTTTTTTCAATAATAGTAATGGTAATGGTAATGATGCTAATAAAAAAAAATAGTAATATTATTTATGAAAATAATAATAATAATAATATTAGTATGAGTAGTAGCAACAGTATAACAACAACAATGATGATGATGAAAATGATACTAATAATAATGGTGGTGGTGGTGGTGGTGGTGGTGGTAATAATAATAGTTTGTTATTGTAATAATAATAGTAATAATTACAATGATAGTAAAAATAATAGTTGTGATATTAGTATTAATAGTAGTAGTAGTAGTAATAATAATAATAAGAATAATGATAATAAAAATACTAATGATAGTAGTAGTAGTGATAATAACAATAGTAGTAGTAATACGGATAATAGTAGGAAATTAGTAAAAATGCTAATAGAATTTATAATAATAATAATGGTGAAGGTGATAATATAATAATAACAACAACAACAGTAGTGGTGGTAGTAGTACTAATAATAATAATATTGCTTATTAATAATAGTAGTAATGGTAAAAATAATGATAACAACAACAACAATAGTGATAAATGTGATAATTCGTCATTCAACGATAGGCTAGGTTTGGTATGGATTGAGTTTCATCATTTTTCTATGATTGATACTTTCAATTTAATGATCTAGATCACAAGTTTAAAAAGTTGTCGTGACCCAACATCCTTTGTTTTTTTTGCATTAGTGTTTTTTTTTTTTCACGATTTCATTGCTTAAGATTAGTTTTTTAAAATAAAAAAAGGCTTTATTGTTTTCTTAAGTTTCATTTTCTATCTGGTTAACCTGATTTCATAATCTAACAACAGGGTTTACGGGTTAACACGAGTTAACTAACATCTTATTGCCCATCTTATATATCTATCACGCTACCTCGAATTAACTCAATTCTATTTTTTTTTTTATCAAATTACATACCCTTTTTTTAAGTTATCATGGTTTTTTTTGCATGTTTACTATTATTGTTAAAAAAATATCATTTAATTAAAATAAAACTAATTTATTAAACCCAATTAAAGTATATTTCAAGTCATTTGTTTTTTCTATTTATTTGAAGTACTTTTGCAATGTCTAAACAATGTTTTTTTCCGCAGAAAAAAATACAGACCCGCTATGTAACTGGTGACCAAGTGACACTTTATTTCTTGAAAGATACATTAAATTTTGCAAAACGTCATACTTCAATTGATTGCCACAAAAAGAAGTCTCTCCACTTTCTTCGCGGTGTCTGCACGATCATTATATATGGCCACCATGTTCATCAGCATAAAATCCAAAAATAATTCTCCAGGGATATATTCTATGGTTTGACTTTCAATTGCAAAATCTTCTGTTACTGTATGATTCACTTGATCCTAATGTTTAATCTAAGTAATGCAAGTGGCAAGGGTTTGCTTTTTATATGATTATTCTAGTCTCATGACTCTGTATTTTGATTTTTGCTAACTCAGGTTTTTTTTTATTCAAGTGATATATTTTTTTAATTTTATTATTTACTATTAAGTTGAATAGAAATTAACTTTCATGATTTGTTTTAGTTTATTTTTATTAGATTATCTCGGTCTTATGACTCAGATCACGAGTTTTATCGGTTAACTTGAGTTGACTCAAGTCATTTTATTATGTCCTTTTCTTAGATTGATTTTTTTCTCCATTTTCATTATTCAATAACAAGTTGATTGTGAATTGTGTTTCATAATTTGTTTCAATTTGCTTTATATGAGAGTTATTTTAGTCTCATGACTCGAGTTATAGGTTTGACAGTGTAATCCTTTTTTACCACAATCTGTTTTCCAGATTGTTTTTTATGAGACCATCACAATTCTTAATCTTATGGCTTGAATCATGAGTTTGGAGGGTTAAATCGATTGACTCGGGTTGTTTTTATGTCTTTTTCTAATTAATATTTTTTTTAATTTTATTCTTCAACATTAGGTTAATTGAGAATTAGATTTCATAATTTGTTTCAATTTATTTTCTATGAGATTATCTTGGTCTCATGACTCAGGTTGTGGATCTGGAAGGTTAACTCGTGTTGACTCATATCGGTTTTTTTAATCATTTTTAATTGATTTTTTCTTCAATTTATTTTTCAACATTGAATTAATTGAGAATTAGACTTCATAATTTATTTTGATTTACTTTATATTGAGGGTTATCATGATCTTATAACTCAAGTTATGAATTTAATAAGTTAACACAAGTTGACTCGGATTGATCTATTTATTATTGTCTTAATATTATTTTTTTAAAATATCATCTTAAATTTTTTTAAATCAAATTATATTTTTATCAATTATTTAAATTATATTTAAACTTATTAAATCAATAAAATAACATTAAGTCAACTTCCAAATAATTAATTTTTTTATTAGAAAAACATTAACAATACTTAATCATTTTTTTTACTTCTAAAGTGGACTACGAGTTATGATGTAGTTAGCACTAAAATTCCAACCATTTATTTTTTGCTAATTTCAAAAAGGTTCAGACATTACCAGGAACTTCATAGGACAGCGGGCCCTCGTGTTTATGGCGTAACTTTTTCTTTAACATCGGAAAATCACACGGTCAATTTTAGCCAATGGATTCGGCACGTTGCCACATGGCATAAATCCAAGACACATGAACTAGCAATTATTACATGGAAGCCAAAAGTAATGGAAAAAAGAGAGAAAGAAAGAAAAGAGATAGAGCCATGATTGACTGGTCTTCCAATGTTTTATTACCCAATTGATAGATATTAAAATATTTAAGAATTAAATGAATTTATAATTATAAAAAATATTTAAATAATTAATTTTATTTATTAACATCTAATTTATTAAGAAAACATTATAATGTAAAAAATTAAGAAACTCTAATAGAAAAAAATTACTCCATTCTAACAAAAGACTAAAAAAACCTAATAATATTAAATATACAATTAAAAATAGAAAAAAAACTAAAAAAACTAAATAAAAATAATTAAGAAAATCTTTTATTCTTAAAAAAATCTCCGGTGTTACCTTGTGTCTATCCAAATAAGCGTTTTGCTAACTAAAATTTACTAGGTATCACACTATCATTTAAAACTTTATATTTAGCCTCTGATTTTAACATACTTGCACCCTTGACTTGTTTCTCAAAAAATACAATAAGAAATTGAGAAAAAAAAATTATTGAATAATAAAAAACAATTAATGAACTTGTAATGTAAGACATTTGAGAAATTGGTGTTTGTTTCACCATCTATAAATTGAAAAATAATTGTTATTTCACTGTATTTTTAATCACATGATAATCTAAATTTTCATGACTGTTCTGTTAATTAATCTATTTATTTTAACCCCCTTTATTACCATTCTTAAAATAAATTTCTCTAAGCCATTCTCTGTCATTTTTTTTTTAATGGAAATTGCTTCAATTTTTTTTTTGTCAAATGTATTTTTTATTAAATTTATTTTAACAAATTTTTATGAAAATAAAATTTTGAGTCAAATCTAAAGTTAAAGTCACTCTTTAGTATTTTTGCAGCTCATAGAACATGTTGATATTGAAATATTTTTGTAAACTCTAGATCAATATGGGGATACTATTTTTTGATTTGGGATTTTTTTTTTGTTTTTGATATCTAGTAAGCAACTAGATCCATGTGGGTACATTTTAAATTGTAGAGGTCAAATCAGAAATTTTAATGAATTAGAAGGAGTAAAATATTAGTTCAAGTTTATACATAGAAAAAAACCAGACAGGACAGGGCAGCTCTTCAGGATCGGTAACCCCCAAAAGGCCAAAACAGCGCATGAATCATCATTATCAGCAGCATCATCCTCGTTTTCCATTATTTGTTTTTCTTTATCCCTTTTGCAATATAAAAAACTCAAAAGTTCCTTTCTTGATTAAACGAAGAGGCGAATCCAGTCTTCTTTGCAAAACCCGTTTCTCCATTTGCTCTATTTCACTTCATCATTTCATTTATCAAGAAACCACAAAGAATCAACAAATACCAAGAGATTTTTTTTTGTTGTTTTGGTGGTGATGGGCAAATTACATGAAAGATTTGCTGGGTTTATCAATAATAGATGGCTAGTTTTTGTGGCTGCAATGTGGATACAATCTTGTGCAGGGATTGGTTATTTATTTGGTAGCATATCACCAGTTATAAAGAGTTCTTTGAACTATAATCAAAGGCAGCTTGCAAGTTTAGGTGTGGCTAAAGATCTTGGTGATAGTGTTGGTTTCTTGGCTGGTAGCTTATCAGAAATCTTGCCTTTATGGGGTGCTTTGTTAGTTGGTGCTGTGCAGAATCTTGTTGGATATGGTTGGGTTTGGCTTGTGGTAACAGGCAGAGCTCCTGTTTTGCCTCTATGGGCTGTGAGTATCTATTGACCTTTTGACTTTTTATCATGGTTAAAGTTGATGATTTGTTTGGTCCGTTTATGTAAAATTTGGAACTTTTTGATACTTTACGTTGCTGGGAAAGGATCTTCTGCATTCAATTTTTTTTTACTCCTATGGTGGATTGTTGTGGTTGCAAATCTAGCTTTGATTTTGACTTTATCTCTGTTATTGTTGAAAATCTCTGTTATTGCAAGTTAATGCTTTCAAGTTTTTAGTTTTTATGTTTCATCTGTTCAAGTTGGTCTACCAGATATTTATGATATTTGATAAAATTCTACAGCAATGGATCGTTCCTCTTCCTTCTTTTGTTGTGTTTTTCTTTATCCTAATGGTGCATGCATCAGAGTGGTCTATAAATTTTTTAAGGGTTTAGTATTGAAGTTGAAAGTATCTTTCATTTCGTCTTTTTTACCTTGAATGGTAGATAAATGTCCGGTGCAGTATTTTCCTGATATTTTCTTCTCCTTTCTTCACATGGTAATTTTTTTCTTCTTGTTTTTTCCTCTTGTGCCTACCATGGTGTGATTCTTTCAATAGATCTATCAATCACTGAATAGACAAAGCGAGTTATGTTCTGAGGGAGGATGTTATGGTTTTAGAATTTATTATGTGATTTTAATGAATTTGGGGGCATTTCCTTTCATGCTCTCAACAATCATGCGGGGTTTTGATTTGCGGGACCAAATTATGCAAAATGCATATGTGTGCTTTACCAAAAGGTAAATTTCTTGAATTTGTTTGGTCGTAAGTATCATGGCATTTGCTGGCAATTAGCTGTTGCCAAAGCAAAAGGCAAGCGGTGGTTTAGTTTAAATACGCATGTTGGTTTCTTGGAAGACGTATATAAACGTGATCTCAATACCTTTTGGAAAAATATCTTATAGAAATCTCAGATTTACTGTAGAATTTAAAGTTGAATCGGGTTCTACATGTTCTGGACCAGCTTAATTAATCATACCATGATAAAATTAAACCTGCTTCACAGGATGTGTGTTTTTTTTTTTTTCAGATTTCATCTCTTAGGAGAAGGATGGTATGGTGACAAGAATCGACATAGAAAGATGATTTTACTGAAGATCTAGGAGGAGTTATTTGACATAGAATTCTGATACAAAATGAGATGTCATAAATGTTTTAATTAACACTTAACTTAGTGATACTGTTTTGAGTGGATTCCCTGCTTCTAATAGGCCTGTATGTGGTTGCAATAGGAATATATTCATTGGAATCAGGCTGATGCATTCTTGGTTACCATAATCTCTTCTGCTATTCCTGTCTATTAGAGTAACTTTTTCCTTATGAAACTTTCATCCTATCATGTGCATGCATTTTTGGTCCAAAGATTTTATGAAACCTTACAGTGCTTGCCTGGGATAAGTTGCTAACTTGTATAATTGTGCAGATGTGCATTCTTATATTTATAGGGAACAATGGTGAAACCTACTTCAACACAGCTGCTCTAGTTTCTTGCGTGCAAAACTTTCCAAAAAGCCGTGGCCCTGTTGTGGGAATTCTAAAAGGCTTTGCTGGATTAAGTGGTGCAATTTTGACCCAAATATATGCAACGATCCATTCCCCTGATCACGCATCTCTCATTTTTATGGTTGCGGTTGGGCCAGCAATGGTAGTCATTGCTTTGATGTTCATCGTCAGACCTGTTGGAGGTCACAGACAAGTCAGACCATCTGATGGCACAAGTTTCACATTTGTATATGGTGTCTGTCTTCTACTGGCTGCATATTTAATGGGGGTTATGCTTCTTGAAGATCTAGTTGATTTGAGTCACACCGTGGTTATAATTTTTACAGTAGTTTTATTCGTCCTCCTCTTGATTCCTATTGTGATTCCAGTGTCATTGAGTTTTTTCCTTGATCCAAGAGATCCAGTAGAAGAGCCTCTTCTACCTGAGACACCGAAACAAGAACCTGGAAAATCTGGGCAGGAGACTCCTGAGGTAATATTCAGTGAGGTTGAAGATGAAAAACCCAAGGAAGTAGACTTGCTACCAGCATCAGAGAGGCAAAAACGGATTGCACAGTTGCAAGCAAAACTGTTCCATGCAGCTGCAGAAGGAGCAGTGAGGGTCAAGAGGAGGAGAGGTCCACACAGGGGCGAGGATTTCACCTTGATGCAAGCATTGATCAAGGCAGACTTCTGGCTTATTTTTTTCTCACTTTTATTGGGATCTGGATCTGGACTGACAGTGATTGATAATCTTGGTCAGATGAGCCAGTCTCTAGGGTATGATAATACACATATATTTGTGTCCATGATTAGCATTTGGAACTTCCTTGGCCGTGTTGGCGGGGGTTACTTCTCTGAGATTATTGTCAGGTAAAAACTGATTTCTTGTCTCCTCTATGCTGGATGGATTTTAGTGCAAGTCTTGATATCGACTCATTCCTCTCCCTTGTCTAACTAATATCATTCAGGGACTATGCTTATCCAAGGCCAGTGGCAATGGCCATTGCCCAACTTGTCATGGCAGTTGGGCATGTCTTCTTCGCATTTGGATGGCCCGGGGCATTGCACATCGGTACTCTGCTGATTGGACTCGGCTACGGGGCTCATTGGGCAATTGTGCCAGCTGCTGCCTCAGAGTTGTTTGGTTTGAAAAAATTTGGGGCTTTGTACAATTTCCTCACTCTGGCAAATCCAGCAGGTTCACTTGTCTTTTCCGGTCTAATTGCTAGCAGCATATATGATCGTGAAGCTGAAAAGCAAGCTCATGGAAACAATTACCTCGTGCAGAACTCAGGGTCAATTTTTTCAGGCATGTTGGGTCTGAATGAACCGCTAAAGTGTGAAGGTTCCATATGCTACTTCCTTACTTCTCTGATCATGTCAGCATTTTGCGTTGTCGCGTTTGTCTTAAGCACGATTCTTGTGTATCGGACAAAGATTGTCTACGCAAACCTCTATGGAAAGTCACGGAGTTGACTTGCACAAGAGAACTAAAGCAGGCATTTATAACTAGACTACATCCAGTTATGACAGTTTCTGTGTTTTCAGAGAAAAGGTTTTGATGGATTTCTTCATATTTGTGTGTTCACGTTGCCAGAGAGCTGGCTGAGTCAAGCTCCCTACAGTAAACGAGAGTTTACTGGAATGTTGCAATTGCTGTATATTTTTATCTATCTGTTTGAACATTCACAATGGTGATTTTTTTGGCAATGAAGTGAGTTTTGTTCATCAAGTTTTTCTTCTTTACGGATACACAATATTTGCTGTTTCAAATAAAGCTGGCCATAAATATTATTCCCTTCCCATCTGGTTTGGAAAAGGAGAATGCTTTTGATTCTAAACCAGTTTTATCACAAGGTTACTACTAGGTGGCCTGACTTTAACTTGTGCTGCTGCATGGATGGTGAAATTTCATTACATCCATTGTTGTCTTGAGAATTATGTGTCAAGGTCTTGTTTTGTAAAGGTGTATCCCAGATTTTACAACCTTCTACTCGCAATCTTGATGTGGATGCAATGTGGAAAGGACTGTGCAAAGAATCTCATACACTTATAAATCTTATTTTTCTAAGTAATGTTTAAAATATCAATACTATATGTGATTTAAAAATATAGAATTGTCATTAAACATTACCAGTGATATGCACTAACTAGTAAATTATTAATGATATAAATCATTCAGGATATCTTTTATGTTTAAAAACAATGTGTCTAATATTAGATTATTAGCTTATTATTTCTTTTTATATTATGTACTTCAAAAAATTACATCAACTAAAACACATTTGATAAACAAATATTTTTACAAAAGAAACTAAAAGAGGTGGTGGAATTTCTCTAGCAATTTTATTGTAGCTCAAGAAACAATAACATGTGGATTAGAATAGCCAATCCATAATTTCTTTTAACAATTGCTTAATATTTTTCTTTAATTTTGTCATTTTTTTGTTTAGTTTATTTTAGATTGAAATGTTTTTTTTATTATAGGAGTCTTGCGTCGGAAATAGTGTTTTGCCTTCTTGATTTAGTTTATTTGGTAATTATAGTGTACTAGCCAATTATGTTCTTTTTAATTTTTCTTTACATATTTTTATTAAATTTTATTCCCTTTGTCCATTCGAAATTGTTTGCCTTTCTATTTCTATGCTTCTCAAATTTATGCTTGTCTGGTCAAAGCTTCAAGCTGTATATTTTTTTTTTAATAAAATACCCCTAATTTAATTAGATTTGTTAGTATTAAGATTTACTATAAATTCATCAATTTGAGAAATGAAAAGGTAAACAAAATTTTCTTTCATCCTTCCATTTCC
>Ga0307511_10007968_pt1 | contig 10625 bp, 8 predicted proteins | sample 13_EM_MG_FD_200266 | JGI IMG/M metagenome (GOLD analysis project Ga0307511, IMG submission 200266) | Populus trichocarpa ectomycorrhiza microbial communities from riparian zone in the Pacific Northwest, United States - 13_EM | ecosystem: Host-associated > Plants > Roots > Unclassified | place... | reverse complement strand
TGTATTTGCTTTTCTCTACATCAGATATTTTGTTGTTGTTTTTTTTTTTTACAAAAATAATAATCGAAGCTTTCCCCACGTTTACACGGGGCCCGAACCTTCCAGCACAAAAGGCCAAAGGCAGTGGCAAGATAGGTAATTTATAAACTCAACAAAGCCTCATTTTCTCACCGTCACCACCTCTCACTCCATTTCACGCACTCGTTATCATTACACGAAGAAACCACTGCAAAAGCACAGAACATCCCAACAGAAACCTCTAACTCTCTCGCTCTCTCTCTCCCCGTCTCTCCGGCATCGGTTTTTTTCGACCGTTGTAAATTTTATTTACCAGGTAACCGTCACTACTTTCCTTTCTTGTTCTTACAACATTTGTTTGGTTCTCCAGAAAATTAATTAAAGAAAATGCTGTACAGTTTCTTGATCATATTCAATGCTCGAAGCTCCAAAATAAATAAAGATTATTATTCTTTTTTATTTTTCTTTAATTTTAAGTTTGAAGAGCAAGTTATTAATGCTAAGCTGAGTTTTGATATAAACTATAAAGCTTGCGTTTTTTTTTTTTTGAGTTCACATTTTGTTTTCTCTAGATTTTTCCGAGGAACCAGACAGGATTTTGTGTGGCATTTTACATTTTTACCCTCGCTCCATTCGTCTCAACCTAAAAACTTCCAATTTTCATCAATAATGAGTTCCATGGCTAGTTTTTAAGTAATGATGGGATTATTGTAATTATTTTAAGAGTTTTTCTTCTTCTTTTCTTATCTATCTATCAAAAAAAAAAAAACTTTTTGTTTGCAACCAGGGAGGGACTTTGTATATTTGCAAGGAAGAAGGAAATAAAGAAAATGGCTGCTTCCCCTTTCATGCATTTCTTAAATTTTCTCGATCGATCATAAATTTGATGATGTTATTATTAATTAACTTGACCAGAAACTAGGAGAGAAAAAAGTTATTAAACAAACAAGTCTATAACAGGATCTTAGTTAATATGTAAGAGGTTTAATTAATTGTTGTTTGGAAACAATGGTGTTTGTTAACTCATTTATGCCATCTCCATTTATGTAAGAGGTTTGATCAATTTTTGTTAATAGATTTTATTATTATTTTTTTGTTTGTGGTGGGATACTGGGATGATTGTAGGAAAGAACATTGTGATCTAGTTTGTTTTAAGAAACGGATGTTGGATGTAACTAAAGGGGTAACTAAAGGGGTTTTACGGTTAATAACATCAATGTTATTAAAAATATTATGTGAGTTACATTTCATCTCTTAGCTGTTATAGCACGAGCATTTTTTCTTGTCTAGCTTACCATGGTTCTGTTATTCAATGTGTTATATTTGGCATTGCAACTCGCCACTTTTCTGGGAAGTTATCACAGCAAGATTGATTTTCACTCATTTAGGGTAAATTTAGTGCTAATTTGCTCCAAAATATATCAGTACCTACTTCTTATATGGATTTTTCATCTTTTTTTTTCCTTTCTCTCTTTTCCTTCTTTCCATTCATTCTCTGATTGGTACTTCATAGCTTTAATATCACCCACTAGGGCAAGAATACACCCCATCTTATACCATCCTCAAATTTTGAACTTGGAGATTTGGCAAGTTAAGATCTTCTTGGACTTAAACTTCCCCGCAGTGGTGCTTTAAGCAGGTGAATATCTTAGGTGGCACTACAACCTTTGAAGGGGAGGCTATAATCAGGTTTATCAGCATATGGAAGTTCGAGGAGCTTTTAGTTCAGATGGTGGAAAAAGCTATCGTGAATTGACCCCTCTAAGGCTGATCAGGGGAGTTGTATGTTTATTGGTGCTACTTTTGACAGCATTTATGACATTGGTTTATTGCGGCTTTGTGAGTGCTGTTCTGTTGCGACTCGTCAGCATACATCGCAGCAGGAAAGTAACATCCTTTTTCTTTGGCTCTTGGTTAGCTCTGTGGCCTTTTCTCTTTGAAAAGATTAATAAAACCAAAGTAATTTTTTCTGGCGAGATTGTTCCTGATAGGGAACGAGTTTTGCTTATTGCAAACCACAGAACTGAGGTTGATTGGATGTACTTGTGGGACCTTGCATTGCGGAAGGGATGTTTGGGATGCATTAGATATGTCCTTAAGAGCAGTTTGATGAAATTACCTGTATTTGGCTGGGGATTCCACATTTTGGAGTTTATCTCAGTGGAGAGGAAGTGGGAGGTTGACGAATCAAACATACACCAAATGCTTTCAAGTTTTAAGGATCCCAGGGATCCCCTCTGGCTTGCTCTTTTCCCAGAAGGAACAGATTTCACGTAATTTCTTCCTCTCTCCTTTTCCTTTTTTGAATGTTTTGACAAGGCTCTGTGTTCCCCCTCTGGTCAAAGTTATCAACACAGTGCATTAAATTTTTTCAAGACTAGGTGTCCTGCCTTTTATAGGATTTCTTATTTAGCATACTATGGTGCTATCAGTAACGTTCTTGTGCAACTCTCGTCATATTGTTTACATCTTTGAGTTCTTTGATGCAGTGAGCAGAAGTGTATAAGGAGTAAAAAATACGCAGCTGAACATGGGTTGCCTATCCTGAACAATGTGCTGCTACCAAAGACAAAAGGGTTTTATGCTTGCATGGAAGATTTGAGGGGTTCATTGGATGCAGGTAACTATTTTTTCTTCTATGCTTTACTGCTAATATTGGTCTCTGCAGCTCTTTTATGCTTCTTAAAACTTGAAAGTACTCCTTTGATTAAGGTATATATAGAAAAATTAACAGAGAGAAAAATTAGGAAACAATCTTTAGGAGGAGAATGAAAGGCATTTGAATCCAAAATGTACCTGTATATTTTTTTTCCTGTGTTCTTAATCAGCCTGCAAGGATAAGATGATGTTGTCTCATTTATATTTGTTGTTTATAGAAGAAATAAATGTATCTGAGCTCCCATAGTATAAAACTTGAAGGCTGAGCTTGTTCAGGTACTGGTAATTCCCTGGTTGGCTGAATAGCTAGTCACTTACAGGGATGTGATATTACACCTCTTGATTTTACTTCGAAACTCTTAGATCATTATAGATCTTTTCTCTCTGTTTATAGTCTACTTGTTTGTCTTGTACTCATTGCAGTTTATGACGTGACCATTGGCTACAAACCTCGATGCCCATCTTTGTTGGACAATGTCTTTGGGGTGAACCCTTCAGAAGTTCATATTCATGTCAGGCGAATAGCCCTTGGTGAAATCCCAACATCCGAGAAGGAGGTTTCTGCATGGTTGACGAATACATTCCAGCTGAAGGACCAATTACTTTCTGATTTTTATTTGCAAGGCCATTTTCCTCATCAAGGAACTGAAGGGGATCTTTCAACAGTGAAGTGTCTTGTAAATTTTGTGGCCTTAATGATGTTGATTAGCACATTTACATTTTTCACTATCTTTTCATCAGTTTGGTTCAAAATTTATGTATCTTTAGTGTGTTGTTACCTGTCATCTGCAACCTACTTCAATGTTCGTCCGAAGCCACTGCTATAAGGTGGCATAGAACATCAATTGCAGGTTAATTCAATTTCATACATTCGTCTTCTAAGTTTTGGTTGCTAGAGCTTCACTTATGACCCTTCAAATTATTAAGTGCCTCGTGAAGTTCCAGGTTTAGAAAAGATATCCGACGTTTCAAGGGCGTTTATTTTCCTATTTCAGGTGAGTGGTGTAGCAAGGCTCATATTGGGTAGCTTAATCTCATGTTATGCCTAGAAATATTTATTGGTACTGGCTTTCAAGTTCACGTCACATAGCAGAATGCCACCTTTGTGTGGAGTCTGTTCTCCACTTTCGTGCGGTGATGCATCTTGATTTGCCACCTCAAAAACTTCCAGTGCGCTAGCCACCATGACATTAGAGCTGGGGTGATGTTGGATGGGTTTTATGCAGTCAAAAGGAGTTGGTGGTGATTAAAGAAAACTCACCCAGGAAAGAAAACAAAATTTTACGCTGACCAGTTCATTTGCCATTTAAGAATCCATACCTACTTCTGATTGACTTGAATTTCCTCTTAAGATGACCTATTCACACGTTGGAGGAAGTCTGATTGATCATATGAAGAATTTTCATCGCTCCCTAATTTTATTCCTTCCCATTCGTTCAAATCACAACGCATGCCCTTTTCCATTTCTTAAGATAGAAGTATCTTTGCCTTGTACTTTGCCTTGTTATTTTTACTCTTGTATGAATCTTCTAATGTGTGATGACTTTCCAAGTTAGAAGTGAATTTCACCAGAAATTTCCAGTCAATTACACAAGTCCCGCCTTTGTTAATGATGGGAGAGTTGTACGCCAAGTGTTGCAAACTTGCATGAATTTTTTGTTACATGAACGGACTCCGTGCGGTCTAATCTGATAGTATCTAGAAAGAAATATCACTCCAACACAGAAATTTCAGCATTGTCAGGTTCTAGAGAGTTGTGTGAACATACTTTCTACAGGGGAATTGCGAGGAAAAGCCGAAAAAAAAAAGGAGGGGTGACTAAACTCAATGGGTAGCCCAAGAATGTCTTGTGTATTGAAGTTATTGAAACCTTCAAAGCAGAAAGAGAGGTTCTGAACTGGACAACAGCTACCAGTCAAACATTTTGAATAAGCTTGGCTCATTGCCATCGTCACTGTTTAACAGATAGGGGACCAACTTGTCGTTCCACTTCGAGCAAGAAACAGGTATACATTGAACGTAGAAATCAATGGTCACAATGAAAATAATTAATGAACATGAACTAATATTTGCCAGAATGGAAACTAATAAAATGTTGCTGCCTAAACATCAATGGCAGTCAAGTTATTACTTGAGAACATTAATGAAATCGCAATAATCAATCATACAAACTAGAAAATGGGTATTTTATAATTATCACAGAACACAATTAAGAATCAGATATATCTCAGAATATCAACAACTATCCAGTTGAAAGTATCAAGAATCATTATCCTTCTAGTTTTGGGGATTTTTAATGATCCGTTGCAGAACCACAGTCCGAGCCCTTCTGATATCACGGCTGCATGTATCAGCCTGTAATCCCAAATCCTCGACATTCTTCATGAACACCCCCAGCTTCTTCTTGATCTCCTCTATTGCAAGCTTCACAGCATCATGCTCAATTGCAAAGTCAGTTGTTTGCATTAGCGCTTCAATCTCAATCTCCAGGCGATTAATTAGAACCCGAATGGTGTCAAGGTCCTTTATGGCCACATAAGTACCAACTTGCATTGTGCTAATCACCTCCTTCTGTCCCTTCAATGCATTTTCATAATTCTTCCACATAGAATCAATCCACTTCCCCATTGAGCCTAATGGGATTGATGATGCTGCAGCAAGAGCAGCAGCAACAGGAGGGGCAGCCATGGCTGCAGCAACAACTGAGCAAATCAATACAGTAGCAAAAGTAGCTACAAATATTATACTTGAAACCTTCCTCCAAGCATGAATGCACTTGAGCTTCTTGTCAAGCTTATTCTTCCTAAGTTGTAGCTTCTCAAGCATCGTTATCTGCTGCCTGTACACAGATTGAAAGATTTGAAAGAATTCCTCCGTGAAAGGATCACCTGCTGCCTTGAAACTCTTCAGTTCCTCCAAGGTCTTCACATACTTACTCCCTCCTGCCTCACTTTCCTCTTCGAATTGCTGAAGCGCGACAAGAATCAGCAATTGGCTATCGCGGGCACGCTTTAGGCACTTCTCCAATGCAGCGCAGAAATCTAGAGTCTGCAAGCTATTCTCAAAATACTCCTCAACAAGCTCAAACAATTCTTGATTCTTCCATATGTCTCTCTTGCACTCCAAGATAACCTTAACAACCTCTTGGTTCATCTCCAACAAGCATTCTGTGACTTCCTTCAAGGAATCAAAAGAAAGTGCACGGACCTCAACACCGACAGCAAGAGTATTGATGACATGATTGGTCCGAGCTTGGAGGGTGGTGTCAAAGGACTGCAAGTCCTTGTCAAGCAGGCAAGCAGCCTCGTAAGAGCTCAATCCAGTCGTGTATTGTAAATTGTTGTTGAGATTGATAGAAGAAGATGATGCTTCAGCTGGCCTCTTGCTCACATGACCTCCCATAGCCTCAATTCAAATCTAAACAAAGCAAGAATTAAACACAAACCTGATTCAATTTAGTCCCTTCTTGCAACTTCCCTTTCTCCTAACAATAATGAAAACTACTATACCTCTCTGCAAAGAGAAGATCCTACCCCAGCAAAGTTATTATATATAAAGAAACAAAGACTTGCCACCAAATTACCAACAAAGAGTTGCAAGCTTTATACAACCATAGATAATCAAAGTCGACTAAAAAGTATCATAGACCACTACAAACTTCTTAAAGAGAGCTAGATTCTCAAGGCTCTGAAACTGACCAAGTAAAACAAAAACCAGATAAGAAAGAACTACAAGTTAATTTAAGCCTTTGAACCCGTTGTCGACAAATCAAAGTAGAATATCTTTGAATCAACAGGGGCCAGTTATTGATTTGACAAAAAGGTAATGGGTTTTTCTTTTTAAGCAAGTAAACTAATAACATAAAGCAAAAGAGAAGAAAGCTAAATTAGCTTAATGAGAAGTAGAGGTGATTGAAGAATGAAGAAGCTTAAAGAGAATTAAAACCATCAAGGACCAAGAAATAAGGAAGAGGGGTGGCTAAGCTAGCGGTGTGTATTGTGGTGGATTATAGCTCTGAAAGATTTTAGCATAGCTTGCACGCATGGCATTATAAGAAATTGGGTCATGGAAAACGCGGGAAGCAATGTTCTCTCCAGCTTTATCTCTTCCTGGTAAGCTCCTTACAGTTTTCACGCGCAAAGCAACGGTTACCGAAGAAAAGAGAGACCTGTAGTTGACTCAAGAGTTATTTCATATCTAATTTTTTAATTGAAAAGGTTCCAAAGGTAATCAATGCCACTCATGTGAATTAAGTTAGGCCGTGACAAGGATACAAGTTAAGAGTTAGATGCTCCAATTTTGCAAAATGACCAAATTGCCTATTTTGTTGGCTTTTGTGTTTTAGATTTTGAGGTACTGTTTAGAAATTATTTTAAAATGATATTTTATTAAATTTTGAAACTTTTTTAGTTTTAAATGCAATCCTAAACTAACCATTTCTGTTTTCTTAATCCATTTTATTTAAAAAGTAAAAAATAAAACCAGAAGTGTGTGTACATGATTTGATACCATCCTTGACCTTTAAGTTTCGAGGCATTAAAATCACATGCTTTATTTATGATTTAACTCTATTAGTTTTCTGTCGTTGATTTAACGCTCCTAAGAATATTGATCCCTAAGAATTTTGCTTTCAAAATAATCTTCCGTTATATATATATATATATATATATATTTGTGACACATGAGATAACAAGAGAATTAAACAGTTTGTGTAAGAATTTTGATCAAATGGGAGCCAGAACCTAGTTGATTAAAGAAAAAGCCTATCTTAACCATCTAGTAGGTAGTTTAATGATAAAAATTTGAGATCAAGAGGATTGATGTTGCTAATATGATAATCATTGAAGGCTTACATGATTGTTAATTTTAGGATTCGTGGGATTAGTCGAGGTACATGCAAGTTGCTCGGACATCCACATTAATAATAATAAAAAAAAAAAAAAGAAGGAAGAAGCCAATCTTCTTCTTCTTTCAATCAATATTTTTCTTGGCCATTTTGACAATGTAAAATGTGACGCTTTACTTGACCTGGACTAACTGTATATGGTAAGACACCAGAACATTGAAATTATGAAATATATCAATCGTTAATTAAGCATACAAAATATTTATTTATGATAAATCGATGCCGGCCCGGCCCCATGTTCTGTTCATGGCGCGCAGGGAACCTTTTTTGAATCTTGCAATTAGCCATTAATAGATATCAGAATCTTATGGTTTTAATTGCAGACTGAAGATGAGATTAATGATCGACAAGAAATTTAAAATAATACCTGATTTTAATTTGTTCTTGAAAACACAAGCAACCTCTGTAAAGCTGTGCTTCGATGTTGGATTACAAGGAAAAGAGCTGCTCTAGCTAGGTAGTTAGTTGAATTAATGCCTGGCAGCTCTATCAGACTACCTATTTATACTGAATCCTAAGCCTCGTCAGATCTTAACTCGTGACTTGTGAACCAAGAAATTCCATATTTCTAGAACTGCATAGAAGATATTTGAAGAAATATATACAATAAGACAAGCAGTTATTGGTTTCATTTTTTCCCTTTAATTTATTTTAAAAACACCGTTGTTTTCTAACCGTTTGATGCTCTCCTGTTGTCTACCGTGGGTGGCGTGTGTAAACAATATTGCTTGGAAACAAAATCTGATTCCATTCATAAACAATATGTTTCTTTGAAAACCAAATTGAATAAAATAAATAATTAATATCATTTTAATTTAATATCTCTTTTTTCTGACGAAAAGAAATTACAGATTCTTATTTTCCTAATCGGACTCGTTTGAATGCTCGGATTTCATGATCGTATGGCCAACACCTTTATCTTCGGTTTTTTTTCCAGGTAAAAAATGAAGAGAATAAACTCATCTCGTAATGGCTTAGACCGTAAATTACGCCAAAAGCAGGGAAGTTATTGATGGAGAGGATCGTCGCAGGAGCCGAATTAAAAGAGAAATGGTTTTCTGGTGACAACTCTCGAGAAGACGCGTCACACGGTGACAAGTGTATGTTAAGCATTGGTTACCGCCTTTTTGAAACTTTGAAAATGGTTTCACGCCACGTCTCCACAGATTCTTGAAGTCACGTGCCTAGCGACTCCTTGTTGCTTTCCTTGACAAGACACCTGACATTATAATTTTTTTCATTTTTGTTTTTTTATCACACTAATATTACATCCTCGGCATGCCTATCATAGTATCGAACAAGTATATAACTAACACTAATTATCTAGATGGTAGCCTAATAGTAAGAGTTTGAAATTAAAAAGTTTGTTTTTTTTGTGTGGTTTCAGGTTTGAACTCTGTGCTTGCTCATATGATGGCCACTAGAGGCTTACATGGTCGTTAACTTTAGAGCCAGTGGAATTAATCGAGGTACGTACAAGTTAGTCCGGACACTCACATTAAACTAAAACAAATATATATATAACTAACAGTTGTTGATGGGAAGCCGGACATGAAATCCCCATTCATAAGTAAGCAATTGATTGTTCGATTTATTATGGGGTTTGTAAATGTTGATAATTTTTTAAAGTATTTTTTTAATGTTGATATTAATGTTGCTTTCTTTCTTTAGGGGAGATTTTGAGTTTAAATCCCCCATTTATAACATAAATAAAAAATACTTGCTTTTATTAATCTGATGATTAAGATCCCTTCCCGAGTGATTCTATACGTGCACTTCTTATATCGACATGCTTTATTATTATTTTTTTAATAAATTCTCTTAGATACTGGTGGATTTATACTTAAAAATTAATCAAATATATACACAAAAATATATACCTAGTCATTATCCCAGCCCTTAAAGTTTTTGTTACTATTATTGTTACCTTCGTTAAAAGAGGACTTATAAAAAAAAGATTGTAGCTAATGACCGATGAGTGATAAAAATTATAAAGTACTGCGTGCAGGTGATAGTGGCGTGTAAAAAGCTCATTAACACTTTAATGTGGACTCCTGATGCTATAAATATGAATTATTAATATTGTGTTTGAAATCCCCTTAATCAGATTGATCAATATTTCGATGTTTCAATAAAATATAACCATTATTCAATAATTGAATTTTAAATATTTAAAATAATACAAAAATAAATTAGATCATACTAAGAATAATAATTTAATATTAAAACTAGCTTTTCTAAAATAATCATATCTCATATGGAGAAATATTTAAAGAAATAAAATGAGGGTGATGATATATTAGAAAAGAAAAATTAATTTTTTCAAACATATAAACTAAATTTATTTATCAATGAAATTTGAATTCAATCACGTAGAATTAGTTTCAAACATATATACTCAAATTAAGTACTCCAGAAAATTGAATTATAGGTGGGCATCAAATGCAAAAGTTTCACCTTTTTAAATACAAAATATTTATAATCTCTGGATTCCATTAAAACACAGTGATGTGCATGCACTTCAACGAAGTCCGTGCCAAGCACAGCCCAGAGATAAGGTCACACATTAGCATAAGAGAATTGCTGATAGACGGAGAATCAATCAATCTCTTCCACTGGTTAATTTCTATTATATTAAATCCTTTTGGAGATCTTCTAGCCATTTTGCAAAGGTAAATTAAACCTCGCAAACGTCGAGAAGTACTGCCCACCAAATCAACGTCTACAACATTTGCGCATGTTTATTCATGATCCTTGACCATCACTATAAGCTGTCATTAATAATAGATGGAAGTGTACGTGAACATGAAACATGCTTTGGACGCAATAATGGAAGTGCAGAGACAGCCGAAGTGTACATTAATCAAGATAAACAGCTAGCCGCGCCCACTTGTTAGCAAGTTGTAATATAAATCTATATATATATATATATATATATATATAGAGAGAGAGAGAGAGGGTACTGTTGCAACTTTACACAGAAGTTTGGGCATGGACAAATTTACACATCAAAGCAGCAGCTTGAAATTGGAGCATTGTGTAT
>Ga0307511_10007967_pt1 | contig 10626 bp, 5 predicted proteins | sample 13_EM_MG_FD_200266 | JGI IMG/M metagenome (GOLD analysis project Ga0307511, IMG submission 200266) | Populus trichocarpa ectomycorrhiza microbial communities from riparian zone in the Pacific Northwest, United States - 13_EM | ecosystem: Host-associated > Plants > Roots > Unclassified | place... | reverse complement strand
ATTGGTGATGTATAGTTGTTGGTTGTTATGATACCTGCGGCAATAATAATGAATAATATAAAAGAGATAGATAAAAAAAAATACAGAGATTTAACATGGTTTGATAACATGCCTAGATTTTCATAAATGAGAGAAGCTATAGATTTTCATAAATGAGGAACTGTATTTTCATTAACTGTCTATAAAATTAGAATTACATAAAGTTTATATATTTATAGTAAATCCTAATTAATATATAAGAGATATTAGTAAATTTTAATAATACCCTTTTATCCCCACACCCTTAATCTATCATAATTCCTAGCAATAAAACAGTAAATTACATCCCAGAATCTTGACTGCTTTATCTGTATACATGTTCCACTCAATATCTTCCTCGTTTCGGTAGGAATCAACTTAGTTAAATATACCAGGAAAGAACCGATAGATTAGGTCCATTCACATGCTCATTTGCCGTGAACGTGCATGTACTGTGCAATGGTCTATGATACATTTTCTTTTTAGCCCACGTAAAAGGACTCAAACCGAGTAAAGAAAGGAAGAAAAAAAAACAAAGAAAGAAAGAAAGAAAGAATTAGAACGGGATTAGCATTTAGCAAGCATATACACAGACACGTATCGCTAAGTGTTAGCTGGTATCCTAGATTTTGCTTTTGTCTCGTTATTTATGATCTAGGTTAGGACAATAAAAAAGGAAGGATGGGACATACTTTAGATATTATTCTTTCCGTAGGTGAAAATAAAGTGGAAGAAAATTTATATAGTTATCAACATGTCCAAGTGTATTGCTTAGTCATAGGCGTCCGAAATGCTTTAATCACCGTTAGAGACATTTGGGGTCCGCGGCCCCGACAGAAACCAGTGTGCCTCGCATATATTGCTTCTTGATGCCCTCTCTCAACTATCTAGTACCATTATTTATTTATTTTTCGAGAAACTATAGTGCCATTATATTGCAGGCTAGCAAGATATGAGGTCCAATAATTCAATTATCTTGTAGCTGGCCCCTATCAATTAACAATAGGCCATGGTGTATGTAGCGTGGGTAGAGTTAATTGAATTTGTGAGTAATTCAGACCACAAGAGCTAGCTTGCCTAGTATAATCTCTTGAGATTTATGTATTAGTTTAAGTTTGAGATGATTATTGAGATGGTATTGGAGTCTTGTTAATAAAGTGATCATAAATTTATATTTTATCGTGTCTTCGTTTTATTTAATAAAATCTAAATATAAGATAGTGTGAGTCCGTATAAGTTTTAAGTTCGAAATTTTTTTACTTAAAATAATTAATGTATTAAAAAATAATATAAATTATATTTTGAGATCTTATCTAATAGTTTGAGATGGTTCTTTAATATATATAATTATTTTAATTACTTAGAGATTAATTATTCCAAACTATGTGATTATTGTATGGCTTGCCAGTTGATACAAAAGCTCAAATGACAAGGTTGATACAATCTTCATACTCAACTCTCTGATTTTTTACAGCTTCGAAATTCTGGAATTTAATTTTAATTATGATTCCAATCCCTTTAATTTGAATAACGGATGATCAATTTAAATACTGGCTTGACAGTACGTTGATACAAATGTTTGCGTGTTGCATAAAACACTGATTAATACCATCACACATGCATTCACACATGTTTTGCTTTGTATACAACCGTACGTGAGCTTTACTAACTTTTGCTGTTAAAAATAATAAATTTACCATAACTCTTCAAGGATGGGTTCAGGTGATGGATAGAGGGTTAATTTAAATATTAAAATTATTTTTTTATCCAATTAATCTTATTCATAGAGATATTCTCAGCAGAAATTCTAATACTAATACTAAGTTGAGAATAATTAAAAAGATTAACATATTGATTAGCCAACCCTTTTATATATATATATATATATATATATATATATATATATATATATATAATAATAGTGTAGAGGTAGATTATTACACAAGAATATGACTATAATATTTTTTATATACAATAATTTCTATATAAATACATTATATAATACAATGTGCAGTGGCAGTTTCAACGTGGATGATTGAAAAATATATAATGTTACCTACTAGATATTTGCTCAACCTATCAACGCTCCAATCTTTTTAGCAAAAGAAAAACAAAACTAATAATAATAATAATATCGACTTAATTAGTTAATTATATAAAAAATAACACACCCATCTAATATTTGAAGAAAGACATCTTCGTTCTTGCTATTATATGTTCATTTGATATATGTCATCATCGTCAATAAATTGTGTTTCTTTGTTTTTTTTTTAATCCATCATCTGCAAGCACTATTTGAACCAAATCAAGAGAGGCAGAAAGCCAAAGTAATTGACATGGTGGGACAATACCTATCCAAGCAGGGGTCCAAAACCAAAGCTGTGCGTCTTTATAAAATACTGTTCCAAATCTTTGGTTTTTTGATTTAATGGGTCCACCGATGTCCCAACAAAGAACTCCAAAGACTAAAATCAGCATCCTTCCTAAAATTCATTTGTGATCATCTTGATGCATGCAACTAGCAAGCAAACAAGCCTAATAATATACGTTAATCTTTCGTTGTAAATGGATACTGCGTAGACGTTAGCAACTAGGTAGACAGGTATCAGCGTCCACGTCCATCAACTCATAATCTACCCCGAAAAGAAAACTGACGATATCCAGGGAACCAACAAGGAAAAAAAAGTGAGATATTAGAGAAATAGAGAGAGAGAGGTAGCTATCAATTCCGCCGAACAGACTGAAAGAAAAGGCAAGCTGTTAACAGTTGTTTTGATATAATTTTTCCATAAAGTTATGCCCGGAGAATCTTGGCACAAATCTTTCACGTTAGACAATGAAAAGATACACACGGCGGCAATAATATTATTATCAATGCTAAAAACAACAAGAAACAATAATTAATAGGTAGGCACTACACTAGGCACCAATTTTCCCCCCTTATATATCCCAAAGGCAGCTCCTCTTCTCAAAATGTAAGTTGTAACAACCACGAAAAAAAAGAAGTGCAAAATATGGCAAACTCTGTCCATGTCAAAGAAGTTATAGTGATCAAACCATCTGAGCCAACCCCAAGTTGTGTTTTGTCTCTCTCAGCCCTTGATTCTCAGCTTTTTCTACGTTTCACTGTGGAGTACCTCTTTGTTTTCAAGGCTCGTCCAGGTTTAGACCAAGGTGTAATCACAGCTCGTGTCAAAGCTGCATTAGCTAAGATTTTGGTGCCTTATTATCCACTCGCAGGACGTGTCAGGGCCAAGCTCGATGGTTCAAGCCTGGAGGTTGTGTGTCGAGCCCAAGGAGCGGTGTTTATGGAGGCTGTCTCTGATCACACGATTAACGACTTTGATAGGGCCCCACGGTACGTGACACAATGGAGGAAGCTCTTGTCCGTCAGCGTGGCAGATGTTCTTAAAGGGGCCCCACCTCTTGTTGTCCAGCTTACGTGGCTCAGAGGTGGAGATGCCACGTTAGGTGTTGGTCTTAACCATAGTGTCTGCGATGGAATTGGTAGTGCCGAGTTTCTCAACTCTTTCGCTGAGTTAGCCACGAGTCGAAACCGAGTGGATGATTTGAAACCCAAGCCAATTTGGGATCGCCACCTTTTTTATCCCACAAACTCTTCTCGTTGTTACTCAGCGACTCATCTCGAGTTCAACCGAGTTCCAGACCTCTGTGGTTTTACAAGTCGCTTCTCTAATGAAAGACTCACCCCCACCTCCATAATTTTTGATAAAAGATGGCTAAATGAGTTAAAGAAACTCGCTTTGTCAACGAGTACACCTATTGGGTTAGCATATACGTCTTACGAGGTACTATCAGCTCATGTATGGAGGAGCTGGGCCAGAGCTCTAAACTTACCATCAAACCAAATCTTGAAGCTTCTTTTTAGCATAAATATCAGAAACCGAGTCAAACCTAGTGTACCCAGTGGGTACTACGGCAATGCATTTGTTCTAGGGTGCGCGCAAACAACTGTTAAAGATTTGGCAGAGAAGGGTTTAGGTTATTCGGCAATGTTAATAAAAAGAGCTAAAGAAAGAGTGGATAACGAGTACGTAAGATCAGTGATAGAATCAGTGAGCCAGTCAAGAGCTTGTCCTGACTCAGTTGGAGTGTTGATCATGTCGCAATGGTCAAGGCTAGGGTTAGAGAGGGTTGACTTTGGAATAGGGAAGCCGGTTCATGTGGGTCCAATATGTAGTGATAGGTACTGTTTGGTTTTACCTGTTTATAATCAACCGGATGCTGTTAAAGTGACGGTAGCTGTCCCAGCAAGCGTTGTTGACAAGTATGAGTATCTGGTCAAGAGTCCATGTTCTTGAGGACAGTTGGAGTTTGGGCTCTTTCGTTGACTTGTTTTATTAGTTTTTGACACTCTTCGCTTCTTTGAACTGATGATCATTAATTCCAATCCTGGTCTAATAAGAACAGTACTTGTAGTAGTATTAAATATTAATCGTTAGCTTTTTTTTTATCTTTTTGAGGGGTGTGGTGGTCACGCCCGAGTTTAGATTGCCAAAGCGCAGGGGTCTAGAGAAATTATTCACTTTTAACCATTATTGCCTGCATTCACCTCCCCGTTCAATATGAATGGAATTCGGCTCTTCTACGTTTTAAAAAGTAATTCTTGATAGACCATTATATAATAATAACTGAACGGACCAAAAAAATCCTGAAAATTTAAAAACCTATAGTCTTAGGTTTCTTTATGCATAATCAAGGGAAGAGCCAAGTTCCATAGAGTTCAATTATTTTTTTTATATTATATTATCTTTACATCTCTATATGTATAAAAAAAAAATTAATGACTCGTTATTTTTTTATTGCATTAATGTAATTCAGTCTCTTCTCTCCACTAAAATATAAGTCTTATAAGATATAAATACCTTATAAATCTTTCAATCTTCATGCATATTAATAATCTTTTAATTCTCAATATTTTTAGCACATATATTTTTAAAGTCTATCTTTCTAAAATATAATTGTATTTTTTTCTAAAAAGATATTTACTTAAATATCTAAAAGTTCTCATATCCATAAAAAAAAGATATTTTACAATTACATGTCACTAGTTACCTTCATTTACCATGTACAAATTACCAATCACCTTAATTAAAGAGAATGAATCAGGTTACTAGAACCGAAAGATTAAAAGGTTATCCAATATATAAACCTTACTTCTAAACTATTTGGATTTTTTAGACTCTCATTAATAATAAATAAATTGAAGTAAATTATACTTTGTATCTATTTTCACGGAAATAAGCTACTGGATATATACAACTAATAGACTATCTTGCCTGTGTAAATTATAATTTGTGAGATTTCATTTTAATGGTCAACGGAAGTTTGTCTCTTGATTCACACCATGAAGGCCCTAGGTAGCTAAAGTGTGTGAATTTACACTTTGTTTTAGCTTGTTTAACACATTAATTATCGCTTGACTCATAATTTAAAGACCTTAGCGTAAACCGATGGGAGAAAACTATGCTCATTCAACAAAATTAAGGTCTGAGATAACATCAGTTAAGCATAAATCAAGTGCATGTATATATCAACCAAGCAATACAGAAATGTGTCTGATATTATGGTTGAAATACGATAGTATTTGTAGAAGTTATATGGTGATGGGATACTTAGTTTAACCTAAATTGGTGTTTTCTCCATTTTAAAATAAGCTATAGTTTAATTATTTTTTCTTCACATTGAAGAACACATTCCATTCTTTAATATTACAATTGCTGTTATGTCATCAACAACGCATTTTAATCAAACAAACTTCCCATTCACCAATTTTTTCTTTCATAGGATGGTTTGGTATAAGGGAGAGTGACGTGGGACTTTCCTCAAAATATATAATATATATAGGCGTTTCCATGATTATCAGAAGGTGCCTAAGTAATTGTATTTGGTTGGGCGTGCTTGAGAATGTTGTTGTGGTTACTTTTCAAAGTGTTTTTTACTTGAAAATATATCAAAATAATGTTTTTTTATTTTTTAAAAATTATTTTTGACATTAATGCATCAAAAAGATCTAAAAACACCAAAAAAATATTAATTTGAAACGAAGAAAAAAAATAAAAAAAATTTCAATTTTTTTCATAAACGTTTTTAAAACGCAAAAATAATCAGGACATAAGTTTTTTATTTTTTCGACACAAGCAATAGCTAGGATGAGGGTTATGTATACATATCCAACACATGTTGCTTATTGATTTGATCATTTTAAGAACCTTCTTTTGAGAAGTTGATAGAGGCACTATGATTGATTCCACACATGAAGAGATGTTTTTGTTCACGAGTAGCCATGGATTTTGAGTCCCTCTAAACTTAGCCGTCGACTGAACATGGGGAAGGCTTTCATGTAGGATCTATTCATAATATTCAATTGAAATTGTAACAAGTTCATGCACGAAATGCCCACAATAATGATTAAGAAAATGATTAAGCAAATACTATCAATTTGACTTACTATTATAAATATCCCAGACAATATTGATTAAAAAGATAAACAAGATTATCTTTTGCCCGATCCACCTAAATATTCCCTTAGGCGAATCTTCGTGTAAGATTTGCAAGCAACTAAGAGTGCCGAGACATATACTAGATTATTGAAACACAGCTGCCTTGCATGGTTTAGATTATTTTTTTATATGAGAAAAATATAATGCATAATTGATGATATTTTTAAAAAAATATTTACATAATAATATATTAAATGAAATTTTAAAATAAATAAATTAAAACGATGATATATTGGATCGATTCATGTTATCCTGTCAAATTTAAAATCTATATCATAAGACTGTGAAAATCTTATAAAAAAAATTATAAACTTCAATTCCTAATTAACCTGATGTTGAAAGAAAAATTAAAAAAAAAAATTAAAAAAACTACTCGAGTTAACATATCAAACCTGTAACCCGAGTTATAAAATTGAGATAATCTCATAAAAAAAATTACTATGTACAATTTCTAATCAATCCAATGTTAAATGATGAAATTAAAAAAAATATATATAACCAAAATCAACCCAAACTAACTTTTTAAACTAGTGACGTGAGTCGTTAGACTGAGATAATTTCATAAAAAATAAATGAAAAAATAATATAAATCTCCATTTCCAATAGATTCAATGTTGAAATCGAGAAAAAAAATTACATCTAGAAAACTGGGATAACTTCACTTAATCTAAATAAAAAAAAAATTCAAAGTTCAATTCTAAAACAAGTTATTATTGAAGGATGAAATTTTTTTAAAAAAATTGAGTTGTTAGAGGGTGGGATTGAAAAAAAATTGATTAAAAAAATGAATCTAGTTGACTCAGATCAACTTGCTAAACCCACAACTCTAGTTAGAAGCTCGAGATAATCTCATAAAAAATAAATAAAAAAATTATAAAGTTCAATTAAAAATATTTTTAATTAAAAAATGATAAAAAAAAATAAATAGAGTTAACCCATATTAACATACTTAACCCGCGACTTAAATTATGAGATTGAGATAATTTTATAGAAAAAAAATAAAAAATCCAATTATCCATTATCCCAATATTAAAATAAAAAATTCATTAATTAGAAAAAGCAGCTCAAAAAACAATTTGAATTAACTTGAATTGACTTGTTAAACCCGTAATCCGGATTATGATATAACTATAAATTTATAAAAAACAAATAAAAAATTTATGAAATTGTACTTCTAAAAGTTCTGGTTAAAATAAATAAAAAACTAAATTTATAAGATTGATAAATTTTTTAACAAAAAAATAAAAAATTCACGAAGTGCGCCGAAAAATTAGATTGTCAAAGAAGGATTAGGTTTTTTTTTTAAAAAAAAAGTTTTTTTTTTCTGGTGGTTGCTCGTGGGCCAATCAGACTCCAAACAACTTTTTGCGGTAGTAACGAGGCCCAATATCATTTAAAAACAAAATGGACATGGCAGTTCGGGGACGCTCACCTATACTGGGCCATGCATATCTCTTTCCCTTTCGAAATTAACAGTCAAGAAAGACAAGCACACGTCCATATGGACCTCGAATTGTTTCTACGGTGTTGCGCGGCACAAGTAACGGGTTTATGTTGTTGCCTTCTGCTGTTCTAAAAACTTGTGTGGAAGTACAATAGAAATTATTTTTTAAAATAAGTTTTGTTTGGAAAAATTTTAATATGATATATTTTTTAATATTTTTTAGCATTTTTAGTATTTTCAAAAACGTTTTTAAAAAATATTAATTTATTAGCATTTTCATTGTTGTCTTTCTGTTTATTTTTGTGTTTCAAAAACGCTTTTGAAAAAATTTAAATTTTTTTAATTTTTTTTTTACTTCAAATTAATATTTTTTGATGTTTTTAGATTATTTTGATACATTGATTTTAAAAATAATTTTTTAAAAATAAAAAAAATATTATTTTAATATATTTTTAAATAAAAAATATTTTAAAAAATAACCGGAACGGTTATAAACAAGTTAACTTTGATGATAAGTATAATGAATGGGTCTTCGATCGTGTTAACTCAACCAGACAGCCACAATAACATATTGTAATTTTGTGCAATTTTATGGGCGAATTATTGGGAATTATCTATTCGTGAGGTCATGAATTCGTGACATTTAGCTTCTTCCTTTTCTTTTTCTTTTTGCAAAAAGAGAAAATAACAGGTGAATTGAAAAGCAGAGTCATTATAAGGAGAATTCTTAGAAATGCAGGGGAGGGAAAGGCTATCTGGACCTTAAATTCAACCATATCTGTATACGTATGAATAATAATAATAAGTGCATCAGTATAAAATTTAAACAGATTACATAACTATAAGGAATTTGTTATTGATTCCATGCCTGACATCTGCATGGATGAAAGGACGTTGAAGGATGATGGGGCTATGTATTCGAAAGGTCGCCCTACCATTTGTGATGCGGTGGAGCGGCTTATCAGATATAATTTCTTGTGAGGTGCAATGGCGAATCACTAGAAGATTCATGCAGTTAGTTTGGATAAGATTCGTCAACCAAAGGATTTAATTACGCGTAATGAATGATGCTTCATTATGCATGCGGCTGGGGTGGAAAGCTGGTGATTTTTCTGATACTGATGCTTTGTGGGTGAGAGTGTTAAAAAGTATGGTATGCCTGGATTCCTAGGTTCGGAACTGAGAGCGCAGCCAGGTGCCTTTCCTCTTCGGCGTGCTATTTTCCTGATCCTTTAGAAGCTCTTGAAGATCGGTTGAGCTGTAGTTTAACTTATTGTCTACTCTTTTCTACTAAGTCTGCAAATGATTTTTTGTTGGACGATGGTGGATTGGAGAGTGATAAGATTTGGCAGTTAGTGTAGACATGGGAGGGTTCCCGGCTCATTTGGACTCACCTATGGTCGATGGCTATGGGAAATTACTGACTAACGGGCTTCGGTTCCATAAACGTTTGTCTATGAACCCTTGCCTTTTGGATTGTGCACAGATAAAGGAGAATATGATTCACGTCTTTCGCGATTGCTGGCGGGCTAGAACAATTTGGGAGAGGCTGGTAGATCAAGATAAATGGGTTGGATTTTCTCAAGGTTCATCTGAGAATTGGTTTTTGCGTAATCTGGAAGCAGATTTTAATAGTCAAGATGTGACTCGGTGGCGGCTTCTTTTTGGAGTAACGGTCTGGCAGCTATTGAGGTGGAGGAATGATCGATGTTTCAACACTGAGGTCTTTGCTCGTGATCCTGTGGGAGTTATTCTTGATTATGTCCTAGAGGTCGAGCTTGCCTTTTTGAATAATAAGAATTTGGGGCGTGACAGTACTTGAGAAAAATGCCTGGTAAGTCGGGAAAGACCAGCCGATGGATCATGTCAGGTGCATTAAGGAAGGGCTGCTGCAGGTGGGTTAGCTAGGGATGCCGGCGACAAATTAGTGCTTGCTTTTGTAGTGAACATGGGCATTTGTTCCTCTCTCCAAGCGGAACTTTGGATAGCGTTTCATGGATTGAAATTTGGGATATCACCGGGGGGGATTGGAGGTTGATTCTGTCGTGGTAGTTTCAGCTCTGTTAGGATCTCATACTTTGGTCGGTGAGCCTATTTTGACGAGATTAGGGCTCTCCTTCGCAAGCTTTGACGGGTTGTTGCTGGGCATACTTTGCGTGAAGGTAATCCGCTAGCAAATTTGGCATGATTATCTGCTGGGACGCATGCACATGGTCTTGCTCCTTTGTTATATGCTGATGTAGATGAGCTAGGATGCTTTACCCCGCATGAGACACACCTCTCTTTTGGGAATTTAGCCTCGTTTCTTGTAATTAAACAATAATTAACATAACATTCACAACTTCATGTCATCTAATCTAAAGGTATTTTTCTTCACAAAAAAAAAAAATGAAATAATTAGCTTTGGAGAGAACACCAAAATGGGCTCTCAATGGAACAGCTCCCCTCCAACATTACGAACCCACCAATGTCAGACGACAAAGGAACAAGAAAAAGTCGCCCAGGGCATCATTAATCAGAGCATCGAGTCAGACACTTTCTTCTCTCTCACCCTCTTTACACTTTAATACCTTCGCCTCTGTGAGTTACGAGGCATTTGCTAGCCAGTGGCCACCACATGCTACGCATATCTTCTTCCAA
>Ga0307511_10007966_pt1 | contig 10627 bp, 10 predicted proteins | sample 13_EM_MG_FD_200266 | JGI IMG/M metagenome (GOLD analysis project Ga0307511, IMG submission 200266) | Populus trichocarpa ectomycorrhiza microbial communities from riparian zone in the Pacific Northwest, United States - 13_EM | ecosystem: Host-associated > Plants > Roots > Unclassified | place... | reverse complement strand
CGCCCGGCGCGTCACTACTTCGGCCGCGTCGGTGCCACGCTCATCTCATCGAGCCTCGGCCTCGCGGTTTACGACACACAATGCGGCGCGAAACTCTTCCGCGTGAACGACACGCTGCGCGAGGTCTTCGCCCGTCCCTTCCTCTCGCGCTGGATCTTCGACGTCGAGATCATCGCCCGCTACGTTGAGCGCCTCGGACGCGATGAGACGGCCCACGCGATCTACGAATTGCCCGTCATGCGCTGGCACGACGTCACCGGCTCCAAGGTCAAGTCGCACGATTTTCTGCGCGCGCTGCATGACCTCTGGAAGATCCGGCGCGCATATAGAATGTAATCTGGGGACCAACGGTCAGCCGATATCGCGCAGAAGCTCTGGGCCGGAGATAATCAGCAAGGAGGGATCGATGACACTGGAACGAATCTCGATTGATCCAACCGTCATGAACGGACAGCCCTGCGTTCGTGGGACACGGCTAACGGTGAAGCGCGTCCTGCACATCCTGGCGGACTACAAAGACCGCGACGAACTGCACAAAGACTATCCGCGTTTGGACGATGAGGACATCCGCCAGGCGTTGCTCTACGCGGCTGCTTCGGTCGACGACCGGATCGACGACCTCTCGTACTAAACGTCGATGAGAATTCTTCTCGACGAGGGACTTCCGCGGCGCGCCGCCGCGCTCCTGCGCGAGATCCGCATGGATGCCGTTCACGTAACGGAGATCGCCGACGCCGCGACAGCGGATCTGGCGATACTCGAAGGGGCGAGAGAAAGTGGGCGAATCGTCATCACACTGGACGCCGACTTCCACGCGTTGCTGGCCCTGCACGGATGGTCGTTACCATCGGTTGTTCGAATCCGCCGGCAGGGGTTGACCGCTGCTGATGTTCGCGATCTCGTGGTTCGCCTGTTGAAGGACCACGAGGCCGCGTTGCTGAGTGGTTCGGCCTTGTCGGTACGCGCACACCTTGTCGGTATCCGCACACTTCCATTGACCCCGTCTGAAAAACCCGACGACGACGAATGACGCCGACCGCATCGGCTGCCACTCGCTAATCTACTGAATCCGCGAATCTGGCTGATCTACAATCCCCGCCGATGACGACAACAACCGCGCCCGTCTGCGACGATCGCAGCCTCTCGCAGCTCGCCCTTGGCCTGACCGGTTCCGAGATCCTGAGAGTTTCCGGCGAGATCCGGACGCTCACCGAAGCCGGCCGGGAAATCTGCAACCTCACCGTCGGCGACTTCTCACCGAAAGAGTTCCGCATTCCGCGGATTCTCGAAGACCTGATCGCGGAAGCACTCGCCGCCGGCGAAACCAACTACCCGCCGTCGGATGGAACCAAAGAGTTGCGTCAGGCTGTCCTGCGTTTCTACGACGACGCCCTCGGTCTGAAGTATCCGCTGGAGTCGACGCTCATCGCCGGCGGCGCGCGGCCGATCATCTTCGCGGCGTATGCCTCGGTCGTCGATCCCGGTGACAAGGTCGTCTACCCGATTCCGTCCTGGAACAACAACCACTACACCTATCTGATGCGCGGCGTGCCGGTGGAGATCGCCGTCGGACCGGAGACGAACTTCCTTCCGACTGCCGACCTGCTGCGCCCCCACATCCGCGACGCGCGCCTCATCTGCATCTGCACTCCCCTCAACCCGACCGGCACGGTGATGGCGAAGGAAGAAGTCGAGCGGATTGCCCATCTCGTCGTCGAAGAAAACGAACGCCGCGCCGCCACCGGCGAGCGCGCGCTGCTGCTGCTGTGGGATCACATCTATTGGATGCTGACCTTTGGCGAATCGCGGCACTACACGCCTCCCCAACTCGTCCCGGAATCGATGCCGTACACGATCTTCGTCGATGGGATCTCGAAAGCGTTCGCTGCCACCGGCCTTCGCGTCGGCTGGACTGTCGCACCGCCACAGATCACGGCGCGCATGCGCGACATCCTCGGCCATGTCGGCGCGTGGGCGCCTCGGCCCGAGCAGATTGCCGTCGCCAGGTTCCTCGGTATGCGCAGCGCGATCGAGGAGTTCCACGAGTCGATGATTCGCGAGCTGCAGCTTCGCCTCGATCTTTTGTACGACCGCATCGAAGCGATGCGCCTCGAAGGTCTGCCGTGCCGCGCCATCGCGCCGCAGGGAGCCATCTATCTTTCCGCGCAGTTCGATCTCGCAGGACGCGGCGGCATCACCACGAATGAACAGATCCGCCGTCTTCTGCTCGACGAGGCCGGCTTCGCCGTCGTCCCCTTCCAGGCCTTCGGGCTGAAGCAGGAAACCGGCTGGTTCCGGCTCAGTGCGGGCGCTGTCTCACCAAAGCAGATCGAGGCCGGCCTCGCGCGTGTGCGCGACGTGCTCACCCGGTACGCGTAGACTTCTCGAAACAAGGAGGCTTCACCATGCACGCTCTCCGGCGTCTCCTGCCGATTCTCATTCTCGCAACAGTTCCGCTCGCTGCCCAGACAACAGGCTCGATCGGTGGTCACGCCACCGACTCCAGTGGCGCGACTCTTCCCGGCGTCACGGTCGAAGGAACAAGTCCCGCACTTCAGGGCGTGCGCCTCGCAATCACCGACGCCGAGGGGCGTTTCCGCCTGCCGTTACTCCCGCCGGGAAGCTACACGGTCACATTCACGCTGACCGGCTTCAAGACGAACAAGAACGCGGCGATACCGGTCGTCCTGGGGAAAGAGACCACCGTCGATGCAGTGCTAACGCCGGCAATGACGGAGACGATCACGGTCGCCGAAACAACCCCGGCAATCAACACACAATCGACAACCCTCGGCACGAACCTCAGCGCCACTCAGATCGAAACGCTGCCGACGGCTCGAAACTACTCGTCCGTCGTACAGATCACGCCCGGCGTCTCCACCGACGCCGTCCAGTCAAACGACAAACAGACGCAGACCATCTCGGTCTACGGCTCCTCAGGCGCAGAGAACGCGTTCTATATCGATGGCGTCAACACGACAAATGCCGAGTATGGGTTTCAAGGTAAAGAGCTCAACTTCGAGTTCATCGATGCCATCGAGGTCAAGACTGGCGGCTATGAAGCTGAATACGGCCGGGCTACCGGCGGAATCATCAACGTCATCACCAAATCGGGCAGCAATGAGCTTCACGGCGACGTCTTCGGCTATTACGACAGCGATTCGCTTCAGACCAATTCGAGGACGGTCGTCGGCACTACTCCGGCCGGGCTCACCAGAAAAGACTACGGCCTTGATCTCGGCGGCTACCTGATCAAAGACAAACTGTGGTTTTTCGGCGCCTACGATCAGGTCCGCAACGTCCAGGACAACAAGCTGGCCGAGGGACCGGATGCTGGAAAAACGGTCTCATCGCCGAGCCATCGGAATCTTGGATCGGCGAAGATCACCTACAGCTTCCTGCCGACGCAGACCTTGATCGGCACCTTCCTCCAGGATCCGCGCGCCGACACGGGTGCGATCGCCGATGCCAATCACACACTCATTGGCGAAGCGAACACATACCTCGGTCGTCAGGACTTCGGCGGACGTGACTATGCACTCCGCTATGACGGCATTGTCGGCACGAAATGGCTCTTTTCCGCGCAGGATGCCAGGCATAAGGAAAACAATTCGGTCGGCCCAGCCACAGCAGCCGGCGACGTGATCGAATACATCGACGCTCGCAACAACTTCTTCCAGACCGGCGGCTTCGGCCTCATTCAGACGAAATCATTCCAGCGCGACTTCTTTGGCAGCTCTGCAACGTTCTACCACGGCGGGCATCAGCTCAAGGGCGGCATCGAGCTCCAGGATGAGACCGCCGACGTCGTCAAGCGGATGTCGGGAGGCCAGCAGGTCGACATCTTTGCCAATCCCAACAATCCTGCCAAACCAATTTACAGTCATTTCTACTGGACCACGCCGGATGCCACGGTGGCCAACGCCCCGGTGTCGCAACTGAACGCATCGCCGGAGCACAAGAACACTACGGTTTACGTGCAGGATCGCTGGACGCTGCAGAATGTCACGCTCAACGCCGGCCTTCGCTGGGATCGTCAACGCATTATCGATGCCTCCGGCGTCACACAGATCGATCTCAAAAAGGACTACGCGCCGCGGCTCGGATTTACGTGGGATCCGAGCGGATCGAACAAGGCCAAGGTCTTCGCCTCGTATGGCCGCTATTACGAAGAAATCCCAATGGATCTGGTCATCCGTTCATTTTCCTACGAGCGCCAGCCGCGCATCATCAATTACAGCCCGACGAGTGTCACGCCTGACCCGAACGCCGAGCACGACGCCGACACGACGTCGGCGATCCTCGGCGGATTCACGGAGCCGTCCGATCCCAATCTCAAGAACCAGTACCTGACCGAGTACATCATCGGCGGCGAGCACGAGATCACGCCGAATATCTCGATCGGCATCAAGGGGATTTTTCGCAACTATGGGCGCGTGATCGAGGATTTCCTCTGCGCCGACGATGGAACGTACTGCATCGGCAATCCGGGCGAGGGGGTCATGAAGAAGGTATTCACACTCGACTATTCACAGCAGTTCACCGCTCCGAAGCCGAAGCGAACCTACAAAGGCTTTCAGCTCGATTTCAACAAAGCCCTCAGCAACAACTGGCAGGCCATGGCCTCGTATGTCTACTCGCGGCTGGAAGGCAATTACGACGGCGAGTACGCGCCGTTTACGAATGTCGGCGCCGATCCAAATATCTCGGCGGCATACGATTACTACGATTTCTTCACCAACGGCTCCGATCTATCCACGATCACAAACAACGGCCCGTTATCGAACGATCGCCGCACCCAATTCAAGGCCTCAGGCATCTACAACACGCCATGGAAGCTGTCCGTTGGCGTTTCCGCCTACTGGCGCAGCGGCACGCCTGTAACCCGCTACGGCTACTCCGACGCCTATCGCCGCTACGAGTTTTTCCTGACAGAACGCGGCGCCGAGGGCCGCACCCCGAACAACTACGACGCCGACGTTCACCTCGGATACCCCCTCGCCTTCGGCCGCTCCCAGCTCAACATCCTCCTCGACATCTTCAACATCCTCAACACCCAGCGCGCCATCCTCCTCGACCAGCGCTACGGCTTCCAGGAGAGTGACAACGCGCTGGCGAAATCAGCAAACCCGAATTACCTCAAGCCAATCGTCCGCACGCCTGCGACGGCGGCGAGGGTGGGAGTGCGGTGGACGTTCTAAAGCATCATCATCGGTACTTGACGACATGTCTGAGATCAGCCGGTTCTTTGGCATTGTGATCGCCATGTATCATCGCGAACATGAACCGGCTCACTTTCACGCACGGTACAGCGGTAAGAAGATCGCGGTTCGGATCAGCGACGGCTACGTCGAGGGCAAGTTTCCGCCTCGTGCACTGGCCCTCGTTCTCGAATGGTGGCACATGCACCGGGAAGACCTCGCCGAGAATTGGCGGTTGGCAAACGAATTGAAGGAACTGAAACGCATCCCTCCCCTGGAGTAGACATGGAAGACATCGTTGAAGCTCGCTACATAAGCGAATACACAGTTTGGTTGCGGTTCGAAGACGGAACAGAAGGAGAGGTTGACCTTTCGTCAGAACTCGACGGGCCAATCTTCGAGCCGCTGAAAGACAAAGCGTACTTCCGCCGCTTCCGAGTCAATCCTGACACTGGAACCATCGAGTGGCCGAACAGCGCGGACTTTGCGCCGGAGTTTTTGTACGAGAAGGCACACGTGGCCGTGTAGCGACGGAGCACTACACAAAAATCCGAATCTCCTTCAACTCGCGCAGCTTGTCCCGAATCTCCGTCGCCTTTTCGAAATCGAGATTCTTCGCCGCTTCCTTCATTTCGCGCGTCAGGCGGGAAATGGCCTTGTCCAGATCCTCCCCTTCCGTCAGGTCGAGGCGTGCGCGAGATGTAGGCCCGCCAGGGACTTCGAAGTAATCGAGGTTGGCCATCTTCATCAGATCGCTGTCGACGGCTTTGATGATCGACGCCGGTTCGATGCCGTTCTCCTCGTTGTACTTCTGCTGAATGGCGCGGCGGCGGTTGGTCTCGGCGACGGCGAACTTGATCGAGTCCGTCATCTTGTCGGCGTAAAGGATGGCCAGGCTGTTCAGATTGCGGGCGCAGCGGCCGATGGTCTGGATCAGCGACGTCTGCGAGCGAAGGAAACCCTCCTTGTCCGCGTCGAGGATGGCCACGCAGGAACACTCCGGGATGTCGAGCCCTTCGCGCAACAAGTTGATGCCGACCAGCACGTCGTACGTTCCGATACGAAAATCGCGAATGATGGCGATGCGCTCCAGCGTCTCAACGTCGGAGTGCAGGTAGTTGACCTTGATCCCGAGCTCCAGCAGGTATCGCGTAAGGTCCTCGGACATCCGCTTCGTGAGCGTGGTCACCATCACGCGCTCGTTTTTGGTGATGCGCTCCTTAATCACGCCGATCAGATCGTCGACCTGCCCTTTGACTGGCCTGATGACGATTTGCGGATCGAGGAGGCCGGTGGGACGGATCACCTGTTCGGCGAAGAGACCGCCGGTCTTCTCCATCTCGAACGGTCCGGGCGTCGCCGAAACATAGACGATCTGATTCAGCTTCCCTTCGAACTCGACGAATGACAGCGGCCGGTTGTCGATCGCGCTCGGGAGGCGGAAGCCGTATTCGACGAGCGTCTCCTTGCGTGCGCGATCGCCGCCCCACATCGCTCGCACTTGCGGAATGGTCTGGTGTGACTCGTCGACCACCAGCAGCAGGTCTTTCGGGAAATAGTCGATCAGCGTCGGCGGTGGCTCCCCTTTCTCACGTCCTGAGAGATGCCGCGAATAGTTCTCGATGCCGTTGCAGTAGCCTAGCTCCGCGATCATCTCCAGATCGAACATCGTCCGTTGCGAGAGGCGCTGCGCTTCGAGCAGACGATCGTTCGCGCGCAGCTCGACCACGCGCTCGTCGAGCTCCGTGCGGATGTTCTCCATCGCCACCATCAGCCGGTCGCGCGGCGTGACGTAATGCGTTCGCGGATAGACAGCCAGGCGATCGTATTCGCGCCCCGAGGTCCGGCCGGTGATCGGATCGATACGAGTCATCTTGTCGATCTCGTCGCCGAAAAACTCGATGCGCACCGCATCGTCCTCGTACGCAGGCCACAACTCGAGCACATCGCCGCGCACCCGGAACGTGCCGCGCGACAGGTCGTACGGCGTTCGCTCGTACTGCATCTCCGTCAGCCGGCGGAGATACTGCGTCATCGGCTTGTCGATGCCGCGCTCGAAAAAGACGAGCATCGAATGGTAGAGATCGGGATCGCCGATGCCGTAGATGCACGAGACCGACGAGACGATGATGACGTCGCGGCGCTCGAACAGCGCCTTCGTCGCCGCCAGACGCAACTTGTCGATCTCGTCGTTCTTGGTCATCTCCTTTTCGATGTAGAGATCGTTCTGCGGGATGTAGGCCTCGGGTTGGTAGTAGTCGTAGTACGAAACGAAGTACTCGACTTTGTTCTCCGGAAAGAAGTTCTTGAACTCCTGGTAGAGCTGCGCCGCCAGCGTTTTGTTGTGGCTCAGCACGAGCGTGGGCCGGTTGACGGCCTCGATCACCTTGGCGACGGTGAAGGTCTTGCCGGAACCGGTGACGCCGAGGAGCACTTGATCGCGCGTACCCGCCTTGACGCTCTCCGTGAGCTGCCGGATGGCCTCGGGTTGATCGCCTTGCGGAGTGAATGGGGAGATGAGTTGGAAGTTCATGATTAGGTTGCCAAGTTGCCGGGTTGCCAAGTTGCCCAACGTCACAGGCAACCGGGCAACTCGGCAACCTGACAACCTATTTCACGCTTCGATTCACTTCCCGCAGCGACTCGATCAGCTTGTCTGCCTCGGCGTGATCGATCTTCTCGTCGGCATCCACCTCGGTGGCGAGCCTGAGAAACGATTGCGTTTTGTCGAGCTTCAGCTTGCCCGCGGTCGCAGCGGCGCGCAGAGTTTTCATCTCGGCGATGAATTCGGCCTTCTGCACAGGCGTTACGTCGCGTGCAAAATGAGGCGTCATGTCGTCCTGGATCTTGCCGAAGAGCATATCCAGGACTGAGCCGGAGCGCGGCGCGAATGCTCCGGCCACGAAGAGCAGGACGACAAAAACGAGCGAAACCCAGCCGCATCCCATTGGAACCCAGCGGGGAACGATTGGTCGGAGTGTTGCCTCTGGCGACGAGTAGTAGTCCGCAGGGCGGCGGAACGGAAGCGGAGCTGGGGCCGGCCCGGGCGGCGGGAGAAGAGGCTGCGATTCGTATGGTGTGATTTCGTCCAATGAACCCTCGGATGTCGCCGCGGCGGCGGGAAAATGTATCATGCGCCGAATCGTCCTTGTCCCTAATCCCAGCAGGAAGGAAGTAATCGATGCCCGCGTCGTTGTCCAAAGTGGCGGTGTTGATCCTCGATGACAACCCGCTCGTACTGAAACTCGGCAGAGCGCTGCTCGAACGCGAGGGCTGTGTGGTCCTTACCGCGTCGAGCTGGATCGAGTTCAATCACGTTCTGGCCAGCAACTCCCCCGACATCATCTTTCTGGACGTGAACCTGCCGAGCATCAAAGGCAACCGTCTCAGCGAAGTGCTGAAGTCGCAGTCGAGCAAGAAAGACATCCCCATCGTTCTGATCTCCGATCTGCCGGAGAAGTCGCTGGAAGAGATGTTCCCCAGCTCCGGCGCCAACGCCTGGATGCGCAAGCCGCTCACGCGCGACAAGATGATCGACATGATCAAACGTTACGTGCCATGACGGACGAGACGAGGATCCTGCGCACGGTCGGCATTCCCGTCGTGATCGCCATCATCCTTCTCGTCATGATCCCCAAGATGTGCGCGCGTGCCGTGATCGTGTCCAAAACGCGCAAAGACAAGGAAGAGCGCGCCATCGGCGGCGGGCTGCGCATCGAGTCGACGCAGAAGCCGGTCAACTATCCTGCCGGACTCGATGTCGAGCGAATTCGCTATTTGCTCGAAACCGATAACCACTTCTCGCAACCATTCAAGGCTCACATCCTCAAGCAACCGCAAACGCAGGAAACGATGAGCGATCAGCAAGTCCTCGGGAAGCTCCTGACACTCGGCTACGTGGAGCGAGCCGCCGATAACAGCGCCTATGCGCTGACACGCGACGGAATGCTGCACGTCGACGGCGTGGTCGAGGACAGCCTGTCGCTGACGATTCCGGTGGCCACGCGGCAATTCGAAGCAGTCACATCGATCGACACCGAGGGCAGCAACGCGCACATCGCATTCACCTGGCAATGGCATCCGACGACGTTCGGCGCGGAAGTGATCACATCGCCCTACGATCACCACAAAGCGAAAGCGGATTTCGCGAGTATGGGCGGGCGGTGGTCGCTCACGCAGGTTACGGAACTTGATAACGATTTGAATTAGCGGCGGCGATTCACGCAAACCGCCAGCGAGCCGCTGGCGGGCCAGCCGACGAGCCGTCGGCGCTACGCTCAACGCTAATGTGGCGGCGTGGTAGTTGTCGTCGCAGTTGCCGGCTGCGCCGTCTTCGGCCCCTCATCCACATTCGGCGCGGGCGACTCCGCCCCTTCACCCGAGCGCGCCGAGGCATCCTGCGCTGCCTGCGTCGGCTCCAGCTCCTTCGGCTGATAAAACGGCTTCTGCAGGTAGTACGGCAGCTTGCTCACCGCCACCGTCGCACCGCTGCAATCCTTGTCCGGCTCCTGGCCGGCGATGAACGCCTCCATCACCACGCGCTCGCAGGGACCTTCGCCGCGGCGGCCGGTCTTCAGATCCATCGGCCTCATCACGATTCCAGGCGGCATGTCGAAGTCGGGACGCGACGTGCGGAGTTTCAGCACATCGATCTGCTTGACGATGTCGATCCAGATTGGCAGCGCGACCTCGGCGCCCGTCGCGCCGCCGCCGAGGGAACGGCTTGGATCGTCGTAGCCAACCCAGACGCCGATCGTGAACTCAGGCGAGAAGCCGAGGAACCAGGCGTCCGTGTAGGCGTTCGTAGTGCCTGTCTTGCCTGCCAGCGGCGGTGGGAGTGAATGCGCTTCGTAGCCGGTGCCGCGATCGATGGTGCCGCGCATCACGTGCGCCAGCTCGAAGGCCACCTGCGCCTGCGTCGCCTCCGACAGTTCGGGGAGACTCTCCTCCAGCACGCGATCGGTTTGGTCGACGATCCTGCGAACCAGCCGCGGCTTCACGTAGACGCCCTGATTGGCGAACACGTTGTACGCGCCCACCATCTCGACCGGCGACACGCCGGCCGCACCGAGCGCCGTCGACGGATAGCGCGGAATGTCCGAGGTGATCCCGCAGCGCTTGGCGAAATCGACGACGCGATTCGCCCCCACCATCATCCAGGTCTTCACAGCAGGCACGTTGATCGAAAGCTCCAGCGCGCGTTGAATCGTCACGATCCCGGCGTATTTGCCGTAGTAGTTCTTCGGCGAGTAGATCTGATTGCCGACCGGAATGGCCACCGGCTCGTCGAAGATCGTGTCGGCCGGCGTCAGCCCTTTCTCGAATGCCGCGCCGTAGACGAAGGGCTTGAACGACGATCCGGTCTGCCGCCGCGACTGGATGGCGCGATTGAACTTCGAGACCTGGAAGTCGTAGCCGCCGACGAG
>Ga0307511_10007965_pt1 | contig 10627 bp, 10 predicted proteins | sample 13_EM_MG_FD_200266 | JGI IMG/M metagenome (GOLD analysis project Ga0307511, IMG submission 200266) | Populus trichocarpa ectomycorrhiza microbial communities from riparian zone in the Pacific Northwest, United States - 13_EM | ecosystem: Host-associated > Plants > Roots > Unclassified | place... | reverse complement strand
GATGTATTCCCCAGACTTTGTCAATCACAGTGTTCTCCCTCCTGACAGGTGGATCATTAGTGATTAACCCCTAGCCTCCCTTGTTCCCCTCTGCTCAGCCCCAGAGAAGCTATCCCTCCTTCTCTAGTGCCGAAACGCGTTACCTCGACCTCTATTTCTTTACCTACCCGAACCACGGATATTCTGGAGCTGCAAGTTACGCCAACACGTACGGGAGTGGTCTGTCTCGACCCACTCTGAAGAAACCCGCGGTTACCCCATAACTTCGTGTACTGAGTCTCATAGGAGACTAGCATCAGTTCAGTAGGCCTGTTGGTGAGGTCGGTTCTGACAAATCCCAATAAAGGATTTGGATAGATGGGCAGCTGAAGAGGAGATGGTTAGTGATGATCACTCGAGGGGAGGCGAACTGGTAGAGGGAGTTGATGGAGAAGTTAACTGTAGCTAGGGGATATTGATGGGAGGGATGTCGCCACTCGAAGAGGTGATCACCACCTAGGAGGAAAGGGGGACGAATGTGCCCTTGATCAAGGGTGGAAAAGGGGCGATAGTAGGGCCGGTGGACTAGACAATCATGAGAGCGATTGACCTGTAGACTTCTTAAAAGTCTATAGGCCCAGGCATCAAGTCTTATGTCTGGGACACGGACTAGAGGAATAGGAATAGGAGAGGGATGGGGGTTGGGGAGACCTGTTAACATACAGGGGACAGACGACTGGTCTGTCAGCAGCTATCAGTCTAGGGTGTCTGGTCAGAGAATAAGAAGGTCCCTTACTACGAAAGTTTTGTATAAGGCAGTAAGAATTTAGCGGGATACAGAGAAGAGTGAGATGGGGAGTAAAGGCAAGGAGGCCTTTGCATATATACTCCCCAGGTCCTGATCACATGATGGATCACATGTTCTATCACATGCTCTTGTTTACTATTATTTACTAAGTGGCAATGTCACATGTTGGTCCGATGACTAGGATGAAACATGTGTCAGGGAGTGTGTGCTGTGTAGTGTATTAGTTGATTGTGATGGGAGCGGCAGTGCAAGCGGAGTTCCTTGGGCTGTGCTGATGGAGGCTGTGTAGTGTATTAGTTGATGGTGTTTCAGGGTTGAGGGTTACTGCGCTTTGCTGCGCAGAGAATCACATGGGATAGGGGCTATTGAGTTGGCTTTCGCTTTTATAGTCCCCCTGCTTGTCCCTTCCTTTCCCTCATCCCTAAGCTGCCTCTCATTGCCATCCCTCGCTTTCTTCTCCCTCTCTACAATCCAGACCACCCCCTCAACCCTTCCCCTTCAAGTCTATCCTCAATGTCTATGTCCTCATCTGATGTAGGTGGTCTCCTACTGGTCGTGTTTGATATGACTAATTGGAGATTGCCTTTATAGATCTCTTCCTCGATCGAGACTTCCGTCTCCATGCCCCTTCGGGCCTTGTACGTTCCTCACGGGCCTGAGGAAGGTGCTGGTCATTATGTGGCTCCCCTTCCCCGTCATCATGCGGAAGGTATGGGAACTTATCTGTTGAATCTGTACCTTCGACAAGATGTTACAGATTTGCAGGACTTTGCTAATATTTTGCATTCTGAACTAGATGGCGCTCATTATCTTAACGATAGACAACACATCCAGATGTTAGGCCGTATCGATGAGTTGTCAGTTCAGTTTAATTTGCTTCGTGCTGAGCATGCGCATTATGTTGACGAGCATTGGATTCCTATGCAGCAATTCGCACGTGGAGTCCTATCCGCAATGGCTGTCCTCGCCAACACAAGTCCAGAGAGCCCTTCCTTCTGTCGAGTTTGTGGAGGAGGCAATGCTCCTTCTGGACCTTCGGACGTCCATGAATCATCCCACTCCCCTCCCGTTGGTCTCGTCTCCAATGACCTCTCTGCCTTCGGTGTCTACAACTCCCCCCACCAGTCCTCCGACTCCTTATCCGTCCCCGGTCTCGAATCCTGCACTTCAACCTCTGCGAGTTCCCTTCTACACTCCTCCCCATCATTGTTTGTCAACCTCTCAGGCGGTGCGCCCGTTTCTCCTGCTTTGTCCTTTCATGAGAAACTAATGCGTGCTATTATTTGGTCAGACTACCTCTTCTACTGATGAGAGGAGGCCTTTATCTCGTCGGGAGAATCGGGAGAACAGGAAGCCGTATGCTCGACAGTCGGCAACTCCTTGGGATCCTCAGCAGCGTTTGAGGATGCAAGTGCGGAGGTTCTGGCAGCAGAGGCAGGCGGAGTACGGGACGATAATGGTACAGGAGGCCTTTCGTCGTACGATGTCTGATTTGGGAGTAGAGACGGAGCACAACGTGTTTGGTTGTCCTGACTGTCGGTGGGAAGGTCGGGACGTAGTTTATTGTCCGCACTCTTGTCATCATCATGACCACCCCTTCCATGAGTGTCCGGGCTTGGGGCAGGAGTGTTGCTAGCTAATACATTGACTGTATTAGTTATCTTTAATTTATTTTGCTTTAACGGCTCATCTTTTATGTTGCGAATCTCGTTACATAACTGTGTGATATCTTGGATGGTCACTTGAGTTCATGACAGTGGCTTACTGATTATAAATGGAAGCAAAATATGTCAAGGCATATATCAGGAAATGAGCAAACAGAGTAACATGTCATAATGTGAATGAAAACAAACAAAACTTGATAAACATCATAAAATTGTGCTACAGATCAAACTCAACCAGAATCATTTTGACAAAACATTCCCTTTTGGAACTGTTAGATAGACAGGTTGTGGTCCCACTAACCTTTGGAATACCCTGCCTCCCAAGTCAATATACTGATCAGATGCATCACCACCAGTCTTCCTCCAGTTGCAGCTATAAAATAGCATAATAGCACATATATTTACTGAAGAGCATCACTGAAATCCAGAATTAATATCTCCCCAGACCTATAACCAGCAACCAGATACTGGCCATCCCACTGTACCACAGTTGGTTGTGCATATCTCCCAACCAGTTGGAAGACCTTTCTAGTAGCTGCATCCATAGTCTCAACCATAATTGGACCAGTCTCCTGCCTGACACCTCCAATAAGGTTAAGGTGGGGCCTATTTTGGATTGTGTTGGATAACAAGATGGGGGAGGAACCTGAGATCCCAAAGTCCCACCCCTGGATTGATGAGTCCACAAAACAGACCCAGATTTTTGAACCATCCACATAGAAGGGGTCTAGATATGGATCACCTTCCAACTCCACTTTACCAACAGCCTCTCCTGTCTGTATAGCCCATGCTTGGATAGATTTCTTAATCAAGCAAAACACCTTGGACCCATCCCCTGATATCTTGATACCCTTGATTGCAGGTACATGTATATCCACAATTTGGAGGAACTTGTTTTTCTCAGCATCCCAGATAGAGAGGCTCGAACCAACACACCAAACAGCAATCAACCTGCTTTCTATCAGCTGTGCATCTCTGTAAGTGTCACCTATGACTGGAGCTTGGAAGAATGCCTTATGGAGGCCAGTCAAGATGTCCCAGGTCGCCACTACTCCAGCTGAATCAAATGAAATAGCAACTCCATTCCTTGCTTGTAGACTGACAGACACAATTGGGTATGGTCTGAGTGAAGTGGATAATGTATCAGCTGCAGCTGAGTCTGTAGACAGGGCACCAATTTGCCAGAACTTGACTGTGTTGTCCCAAGAGGCTGAGATGGGGGAAGCTGCAAATATGAGGGAGGAGATGCAACTGGTATGTCCAGTGAAGGTCTCAACAAGGTAAGGGTCTGATCCAGTAATATTCCAGGCATATATAGTGGATTCAACACTACCAATCACAAGTTTACCATTGGGGGAGAAACAGCAGCACTGAAATGTATCACCAGAAACCTGGAGCTGGGCAACAACTACTCTGGAGCCAGAGTTATGAACAGTGGCAACTTTCCCTGCCCATGAAACAAAATGAGTCCCATCTGAGGAGAATGCAACACCTTTGCCTTTATGAGTGGGTCCAATTTGACACCCATTGGTGTCCCACTGCTGAACAGTATTGCCATTGGATGCAGATATCAAGAGTTGGGGGTTTGTTGGGGAGAAGCTGACAGAGTTAATCCAATGATTGAACTCTTTTATGACACAAAAGCAGTCCCCTGCCTGAATATGCCACAAACGGATTGTCCTGTCCAAGGACCCTGAAGCAATTGTGGTACAGTCTGGTGAAATGGAAACTGAGTAAACATGGTTGGTATGACCACAGAAGGTCTTGACAACCCCACCAGTCTGGACATCCCAGAGTTTGATATTTTTGTCATTACCTCCAGATACAAAGAATGTCCCATCCAATGAGAAGGCAAGAGATCTCACACAGCCAGTGTGTTCAGACAGAACAGCCATCTTGCTGCCTGTGATTGCATCAAGGATAGTGATGTCACCAGATCTTAAACCAACAACAATGGTATCTTTCCAGTATGCAAGGGAGTGTGGAGAATCACTAAGGAAAACTGTACGGGCACATGTTCCCCATTCAGCAGGAATCCCTTTAACTACCCTGACTCCTTGTGAGAGCTGAGCCCTATAGTACTTGTGGAGCCAAGATGAGGGAGGGGAAAATTGGAGGGCATAAGAGTAGATGTGGGAGGGAGAGTTGACAATTGTTTCAAAGTGTTCCAAGAGGAAATGCTGGGCATCATTCATCCACTTGCAGGAAATTCCTGCCTAAATATACATGAATATAGGTATCCTGAGTAGATTCTCTACACAACTCACCAATGTGTACCATTGCTGTATATCATTGAGGGCATTAACACCAATGCCAAGGTTCTCCATAAGGCTGAGAACTTCAATCCAAAACAGAAAATAGGTTGTGAAGAATTCATCAATCCCCTTCTGTACTTCTTTAACACCAAGGATGCTGTCAGCAGTCCCTACTAGATGAGCTGTCCAGAATTGGCATGCATACCCCAGTGTATCTCCAATGGATGCTGCCCTACATGCAGGAAGATCTTTAACCTCACTGAGAGGGGTATCATCCAGATTGCAGATATTTTTCCTTAACTCTCCCTTCATCACACCCAGGCATGAAAGTAAAATCTGCCTGTGATAATTTGGAGGGTCCACAAAGAATCTAGTATCTGTGCATCGCCCTGGATCCATAAGGAAGTCAGGGAATGATTTGTGGAAGATCCTGACTGGAGTTTCTGTGGTTTCTGGGATAAGCAGGAGAGAATGGAGAGTGCGAAGAGTGCTGTGTACCCTGGATTGCTTGATGTGGTTCCTGAGAAGGCCTGAGAGAGCCTTCATTGAGAGTGGGTTGGAGATGAGTATCACTGTCCCCACTACCAACCTAAAATGCAGGTAAACAATCTGATCCTTGCCACAGAATATTTGTCTCAGGACTTGGGTGTAGAGGAGATCAATGCCTTCCTTTCCTTCATGAGAAGTGTCTTGGGGAAGTGAGACAATGAGAGCAAGCCTCTCATCAGGTGGGTCACCCTGGGATGCAACAAACCTGACAACTGTGGAAGCATAGATAAAAAATCCAGTTGCCTTCCTGCAGAGAGTATTGATGTCCTGTGGGCTTGGCCAATCCTCCATCAAGTCACAGTCACTTCGGCTTTTGGCAATAACTGCTAACTTAGTCTTCAAGTAGAGTTCAATATCACTGTTCACCACATCAGATTTGACATCATGGAGTCTGAGAATGTCTGTGTGGGGCTGAAGTGACACCAGACGGAACCCAGAGCGAATCCGGGGTTCTGGTCTCCCAGTGATAAAGAACTTGACAAGTGGGATCTGATCTACATATCAAGAGAGAACAGAGAGGAGTACAGATGCTGGTTCCTCATCCTGACACTCATCAAGGGCATCAATGATGATGAGGGTTGGAATCTGTGTTGCCTGGAATGGGCCAACAATGAGGGACTCCATCTGGGAACAAAGAAACCCCCTCCCAATTCCAGGATTGGCCCTCAAGACTGGGAGCAACTGCTCTCGGAACAGTGGGTACTTGTATGCAAGCTGGAATGCAAGTGTTGGGAGTATTGCTTGAAGGTTACTTCTGTCTCCAAAATCTCGTGAGCAGAAGAAACTTGCACCAAGCTTTCCCTCTGCAAAGGTAATGTTGGCAAAGGTTTGTGCAATTGTTGACTTCCCAGTCCCTGCAAGGCCATTGAGCCAGAACACACATTGGCCATGCTCATGCTCCAACCAACATTCAATTTGTTGGAGGACATCCACCCTTGTTCCCCCCAGGCATCCCTGTCTGTCCCCACAACGGTGCTCAGCCTCAATGGTATGATGCATCCTGTCAAGAAGGATCAAGTCTGCAGATTCCTATCCAACAGGTACATCAATGGGTGAATGGTGGGAGGGGGGTGAGCCTCACAATGAGCTGACAACTTTTTTCATAGATGTCTTGTTGTAATGAGGTCTGAAATGGGCATCAGAAACAAGCATAATTGGATCACTCAGACCACAGACCTGATACTCCATCACAGCATCACAAATATCTCCAACTATACCACTGAGTTTGTCTGCATTCTTGGAATTGTTCAAGAAACTCTCAATGTTCCCCTGCTTGGCCAAGAGCTCAAGTCCTTGGAGAATGTTTTGCAGTTTTCTACCAATCACTGTTTACCAGGTGTAAATGTTGACCTTGGAATGTGTGAGCCTACTTTTCCAGTTGCTTCCTCCTCATTTCTTCCTTCCCATTGCCTTGAGGAACAGGTTTGCAGAGTGAAACAGAGAGGGCCTTGATCCTGGGTACCAATGACTCCATTGCTTGTTTGTTTGCCCTTGTTTGCTGGGGGTGCCTGTGAGTATAATGGATGATGTATACTGAAGGGGCATCATACCTCATAATTGTCCAGAATGAAGCAGAGGCTACCAACAACAGATTTGAGTGGGGGGAAGGCATCTGCAGATTCCTTTGTTGCATGGAGGAGCATCTTAGCCATCGCAGTTGCAGTGGACTCCCTCAGCTCAAGTCTGTTCTTATCTGTAGCATTGGGTTCACCATGGCTGGAAATGAGAGCGTCTTGAACTTTATTGGGGATGGCAGGGCTGTCTGCATCGTCTGTGGGACCTATCAGGCAGGATTGAAAATAACATTGTTCACATACTGTCAGGTTCCCCAATGTGCGAGATCGATGGCGCGGATGTGGGGGGATCGACACTGACAAGAGCAGTGTTCTCCCCATCAATTTTTTTCCCCTCTTGACTAGGTCCACTCTCCACTGCGCCCTCGACGCTAACTTCTGAATGCAGGGATGAGTTCCTCCGGCTAGCTTCGCCCCCTTGGACACCGGCCCCTCCCCCTTTTCTGCTATCTTCGCTCTCAGTTCCTCCATCGCGCTTGCGGCTGCCCCCCCGGAACTTATCCTTCAGCTTCTTGAATGGTTTCGAGAAAGACTTTCGGAGATCCATGCGAGTGTTATATCGGTGTAGATCGTGGCGAGCGACCGAGATCGTAGTTGCGATTCAACTATCGGTCAGCGCGAGGCGCGCAAAAAACATGTTCCCGCTTCCCCGTATGAGAACGATCATATCCCTCTCCGGTTGCCATTCACTCTCGCACATGGGTGGCACCCGCCATGATTGACCGGTATCATATTGACGTTCGATTTTGCCCGAGTATCCCTCCATCGGTTCTTGTCTGTCGGTGCGCCCAGGCCAACCAGTTTTTCGCTGAACTCCCCACCAATCTCATATTTCCTGGTGTTCTCGAGGACATGAACAAACACCACTAGAACCTTGCAGGACCCGACAGGAGCATTACCATTGAACCCCGGATGTCATCCGTGAATGCATCGTCGGGCAAGCACACATGCTCCTCTGAACAGTATGTACGTTGTGTATATTCTACATCTTGTGCCAGTGACCCCTGCCCCACTGACAGATTTCACAAATTGCGACCGCTCTTTCGATTATTTCCAGTACAGAGGATGCGTTTAGCGCCCCAACCCCCCATCCAAGTGAGATTCGCGCGTAAGGCGATCTCTTGTTCGAGATATTTCCTCCTCTTGTTCCTTAACCTCACTCTTTGGCGCACGGTGGCCCCGGTAGTCCTTCAACCCAAGGCGTTGACATTTCCATTGTTCCGCAGTCGGCCGTCGCTTGCTAGGATGATTGCGATTAGTTTAGGTGAGGCGGAGAGGTCGATCGTGTATTGTGCTAATTAGTGTTTAACCTGCGGGAGGCCGGACCTCCGGCAGCGGACTGAGGTGGAGGGAGATGCCTGAGAATTATTTAGCACACTGAGGGACATGTGGTAGATTTCCAACTTGGCTTGGGTTTGTTCTCGTTTGCGACGCGTCGACGCGGATGTAATTTCAGAGTGTAATCAGAGATGGTACTTTGTGAGAGGAAAGGCGAACTGGAAAAAGGTTGGCCATCACGTGTAGGGGAAGGATGGGAGCACTCGAACCAACAACGTAGCCCCATGGGAAGGTTCTAGCTTTGTAGACAGAGCCTGTAGTGCTACCGATACCGCAGAGAACCCAGGTCCGTGAGTGCCAATGGCTAAGAGCCTGAGACCGGTGAAGGTGCAGCGACGGGCAGAGCCGGAACGAATATCAAGAGATGTCCAGAGGCCGGCTAGAATCGCGCCCACTTTCTGAAGATGTGCTGGGTATGCCTCGTCTTCTGCGAAAACCGGTAAAGGCTAGAGAAACACTCGGTTGCTGACCAAATGAATAGGGGCTGCTTACGAACTTACAAAAGTGTCCCCAGCTCCTGCTCCAGGAAGTACAGCATCACGAGAAGATAAGGGCGCCGCTCGTCCACGGCGAGACGTGGACAGATGAGGATCCTGAAGAAATACAAGAGGAGAATCCGAGCGGAAGGCGGGACAGAGAACGGTAGGCTGATATTTGGGTTTTCTATTGTACTCAACCTGGATCTGCTGGCCCTCGGGGGACCATCCGGACCCTTCGTCGTGGATTCCTGGATAGGCGTGACACGAACTAGCTCGAAACGATGTGTAGTCTCAAGTCCTCAACGAAGTACGTGCTACTTTGCCTTCCACACCTGAGTCGACACACTCGAAGCTTCAGTTCAAGACATTGTCAACGTCGACCCCCACCTCCTCCCTCAGGTGCTATCCCAATTACCTTCCTTGGGATTTACTGAGTCAACGGCTTCGACCTGGTGAAGTCCAGTTGACCTCTGCTGCTCCCGCGTGACCAAGTGGCAAACGACTAGTTAGTTGGGTGGCCTGGCTTCCAGGGAAAGATCCTCGTATATACGATCGTCCTTCGACTGGTGGATTCTCACATAGGCTCGGTTAGTGGTACGACCCTCAATTCGGTTCCTTCCCACCGACAAGATCCTCAGATGTATCATGGCCGTTTGTTCTGTTGTGACTTTTCATCGGAGCGGTAAAGCTACGTACTACAACGCAAATAACAAAGGATTCTTCCCCTCATGACCCCCCCTCTTGAGCCCTCAATCCAGAGTCGCGCCTGAGGCAGGTCCAGAGGCCGGTGAGAGCACCCTCCGTTGCTGCTGAGGCGCTGGTCCACCTCCGCCCATCAACGCCGACATCATGTCACCGAATGGATTGGGCTGTTGTCCCTTTGGTGGGGGTAAAGCGAAGAACAGTTCTCCGATCTCATTCAGAACCTAGACATCGGTATTCGTCACCTCGCCGCTCAAAACAGGTCGACGACGGAATCAACCGACCTTACGGATCTCTTTGGCGGCCAAAACTCCACTTTTGGACTGATACGTCCCGCAAAGCCTGACCCAAGACTCCCTCATGAGCTTGCTCTTGTCCCCCTGCGCCCGTTGACATAATCGGACCGCCACTTGGGCAAAGTTCAGGGCCGGATCTGATGTGACGATAATTTCGTCTCCAGATCCGACCGAGAGGGCGCTTGAGCCTGGAGTTATGAAGGAAGGGTACTTTGAGGTGAAGGAGGACGTGAAGTGCTTGATGAACGTTCGGGCGGCGAGGATATTTCCGTTTTGGAGGTACCTGGAGTTTGAGAAGCTGAGTGGATCCGGTGTTAGGAGAACGAAGAAACGCACGGGAGTATACCATGAAGAGCGAAATGACCTGGGTTCGTTCCAGCAGACCAGTCTACCATCATCTCAGCCAAAACTCTCGCACTATCCCGCTTCCCAGCAGCCAAGAGATGAGGTTCTGCCGCTACGAACGCGCCCTCTAGTATCCAGCCATTCCCGAAATTACGAGTTAGCGCTCAGTCGCTATAACTCAGCGTGGTTCCAATGACGGTACCTTTATAGAGTAATTCTCCAACGTAGTGTTGGAGATCTGGGTCTCCAGTTGGCCAGGGGCCTCTCTTCGCTGTCCATCTGAAAGGTGGAAGCACCGAGAGGGGTGTTGGAGGTGAGGTCGTAGGCGGGGTATTGGAATAAACGAGATTAGATATGAAATGGGGATTGAGCGGTGACCTACGCTAGGGATCTGTCGATTATCGTTTTCCTCCATGCCCCGCTCTGCCCGGTCAGAGCGATGAGTTGGGTGAGACGTCCTACAGCAAGAAACAATGCGTGTTTAGAAAAAACCAGGTTGACCACATAAACCGGTCGGAGGAGACAGGAAAAACGCACCCCTGGATTCCTCATTAACCTCTTCACCCTTACTATCATAAACCTCTAGCAGGAACGATGTAAGATCCGTTCCGCTACCCTGCTGACCGGCCTTCAGCAGT
>Ga0307511_10007964_pt1 | contig 10627 bp, 8 predicted proteins | sample 13_EM_MG_FD_200266 | JGI IMG/M metagenome (GOLD analysis project Ga0307511, IMG submission 200266) | Populus trichocarpa ectomycorrhiza microbial communities from riparian zone in the Pacific Northwest, United States - 13_EM | ecosystem: Host-associated > Plants > Roots > Unclassified | place... | reverse complement strand
TCAAAATGTTTTTTTTTTTTTCAATTTGGTTCTCAAACTTTTTTTTTACGCGATTACATTATTTTTTGGCCAAATTTGAGGACAATTGAATTAAATTTGTTGATTAAAGACAAAATTGAAATGCAAGAGACTGGAATATAAAAAGACGCCACAAATAGGTGATAATTTTAAAGTTTACATAAAAAAGTTTAATTTAGTCCTCAAACTTTACAAATTATACAAACTCAACCCCTCAATATTTTCTCAATTTAATTTTGGTATAAAATTTCAATTTTGTTAGTTTTTAATCCCTAGTTTGAGAGACAAGAGAGAGAGAGATCCTTTAATTTCAACGGTAGAGAGAGAAAATTATCGTTGGCACCAATTCGGGCCACCAAAACATTCAATTTTTGTGTTAAATAATTCCATTTGATGAGAGAAGTTCAAGTTAGGTGTTTTGTTTTATCTTGAAAGTGCCTTAAAAAAAGATTTGAGTTTGGGAAGATTTTTGGTTTCAGGTTAATTTCGGGTTTTTGGATGGTTTTTTGGGTTTTTTAAGGTCATAAATGGATTTATTAAGGTTTCTAGGGTATTTTCTAGGTACTTTGGGTTAAAAATGGATTGAAAAATAAATTTTTGGATAAAAAAAATTCAACCCTAATTTTTCGATCTTTATAGTAGCCAAAATCTGGGTTAAGTCAGGTGACATGTCATGTGCCTTAACAAATGATGCGTTATCTGACTTATTTTTTTTTTTAAAAAACATAGGGACATACAACATGTCGTCTATCCAAATTACATCTTTAAAAAAAATAGGCCCGCACTTGGGCCCTCCTAAATGGGCCAAGAGTTGGCCTGACTTACCAAGTTTAGTGATACCTAGTCTCTTTCTCTTTTTTTTTTTTGTTTTCTTAAGTAAATTTGGCTTTTTTTTTTTAAAAAGTCATGCTTCTTTTTTTTTTACATATGTTTTTTTAAATGATGGTTGTTTTTTTAAGTATTTTGTATGTATTTAAATTTTGAATAGATTTTTATAATTCATATATAATATTTTATATGTTTTATATGATTGAACTTTATTTTTAAAAATAAAAAAATATTTATTTTTGGATAGTATTTTTAATAAGTGCAACTTTGCGAGATTTTTTTTCTTTAATTTTATTCAATCAATTTAATGTGTGTCTATTTCTATTATCATTTAATTAAATAAAATAAATAAAGTATTAAATACAATTAGATTAATAAAATGTATTACAATATTAAATATCTATCTCTAGACTTTTCTAAATTTATATTTAGTCATCATTAAACATTTATAACTTTTTTTTTATTGACAAAGATAATCTTAATTTTTTTTGAAAAAAAAATCAAGCCCCATATATTGCGAAACGCAGGTCAAAAAACGAGTGCGAGACCGTTTCCTAAACATTATTTTTTTTTATGATTTTAGATTATTTTGATGTATTAATTTTAAAAAATAAAAAAAATATTATTTTAATATATTTAAAAAAAAAAACATTTTAAACCCCAATTTCGATAGTAAACAGCCCGAAACATAATTGCATCTCACATTCATTTCATGGGCTCTGTCGTCTGAACACTCAGAACGACACTGTTCAAAACTTAAATTTCTTTTCGCTTTACCATAACTTTATGCATTTCACACACTGTAATTGTACTAACTTTTCTTTTTTCTTCTTTCTTTATTATTAACTGAATTACAAAATTCTTCTCTGCCCAACACACAACTTATCCTTCACGATCGATCCCACACGTACACGTGGCTCGAGTGAAAATTATTGGGAAGAACATGTGCTATCTTTCCAAGACCACCCCCTGTCTAAAAGCACACCCCAAAATTCAGAATATCCAACGGTTTATACTCAATCAGATAGTCTTCTCACCATCCCTATGTAGAACTACAAAATGGGCATCTGCCACGTGTTGGGGCACTGACTAGGGTGTATAGTTTTTGAGTGAGTGATAAGATATAGAAGAAAACCCTAAATGTTGAAAAGTGAATGAGAGGGTAGAAAGAAAGAAAGCGTGAAGCTAGAGAATTTGGTGCAGTTTTGTATGGTACTGCGTGCTTAGTTTTTCTATATGAGGAATCAAGGAATCTTTTTGAAGAGAAGGAGAAGGAGAAGGAGAAGAAAGAAGTGAAACTGTTGTTTCTTTTGTGGGCTTTAAGATTTCTTTCCGTTTTTCTTTTTTTTTGCTTCATGACTTGAGGTAGGCATGTACGTATTTGTGGATTTGTGAAAACATCTTTTTTCGTTTATTGTTTTATTTGTCATGGTTTAACCATTTTGTACCTTTCTTGTTCTTTAATTTAATCTGAGAACATAAGTGAACTAATGTGTAGGATTTCTTTGCTCATTTGTCTCAAACAACATTAAGTATTGTTTTCTGAGGTTGTTTTAAAGGTTCTTGCTTCTAAAATGTTGGACTTTGTGGTTTTTTTTTTTTCTTTGTTAATAGATTGTGTAGAAATGTGAAATTGGAGATGGGGGGGTTTTCTCAATTTATTTATTTTATTATTATTGGATTACAATTATTTTTCCTTTTGGGGGTCTACATAGAAATGGGTCATGCCAGTCTTCATTTGATTGAGGGTTTATATTTTGTGTAATGCGAGTGTTTACTGACTCCTGGGTTTGAAGGGACCTTGTGAACCAAAGTATCAGATTTCTAAAGATGGTACTAGTTGGCATATTGCCACTGACACTTTCTAGTTATTATTTTTTGAATAGTTTATGCAAATTTTAAAAAATGTTTCCATTTTGTTGTATTCTGTTAAGGGGGGAAAGTAGATTTCTTGCTTCTCTTCTGATTTAGTACTAGTTTGCGCATTGAAAAGTACTAATTTGAGATTGAACTCTTGCTATTAATATGTGTTCGGTTATCTATGTTTGACTCCGAGGGAAAATGGAGAATGTGCTTACCTATTTGTAATGCCATGTTGAGTTGTGAGGATTCACGGCTTGAAAATTTTGGCAGGTTGAATGGCGGAGGATGATTTTCTTATTTTTGGCTTTGGGTGTTGATTTAGCTTCGCTTATGTAGATCAAAGGGACTTATTGTGGGTAGTGATTTTGGGAGGAGTTTGGATATGAATATTCTGGCGGGGACATGCTTGAACCAAGGGGAGCTGATATACCTGTCCTGTTTCTTGTCTTGGTCGTGCTTCCTCTGGTTGCTTACATTTTGCTTGGGAAATGGAGTGAGTCTGCAAAGAAGAGAGAGAGGATAAGTTTGCTTGCTCAACTGGCTGCTGAAGAAGCTTTTAGAGCAGAAGTAATGGCTACTGCTTGTATCATTCCTCCTATGTCTACTTCAAAGAATGGAATTCATGTTTGTGCTAGATGCTTTAGTCCAGCTACAACCCGCTGCTCCAGATGCAAGTCTGTTAGATATTGGTACTTTACTTGACCTTTTTCTCTAGATAAATGTGTTTATTTCTTACTTGTACTAAACTATCCTGTTTCTGTCTGCCCTGGCCTCAATAAGGAAATATTTGTCATACTATCTGTATTTCCTTAAATTTGCACAAAGAAACTCCACTGTTTAGAAAGCAATTAGAAAGGCAAGATCTTGACCGTGGATGGTCTAAATAATGTCTGTCATAAGATTTCTGTAATTGTAGACAAGTATTTGCATTGCTCATAGAATATGTCAGTTTCAAAACCATCCAGGTCCTGTGATTGAGTACCAAATGCTTCTTTTCAAAGCTTTGGAGGTTTTATTTTTTCGTTAATTTATTGAAGTAAATGAAACAAAGAGCCAAATGTAGAGAATTCATCTGAAGGTTTTCTGAGTTTACCAGTAATCACAAAAGCATCAAAGCTACAAACCTGGTTTGTTGCACTGATTTTTTTTCTTCGTATTCATCTGTCTGTTTTCTGTCTTCTATCTGGAGAAATGAATCTATAGGCTAATAAATCCTTGGCTTCAGGAGTGAAAGGCAAATAACAGACCAGTTTCACTAGGTAAAATCTCTGATTCAACTTGATCACATTCTTTCCCTCCACATACCCAAAGTGCAGGTCAAAATACCATTAAATCATGTTCACTCCCTGCACTGTTGACCATGTAAGAAACTGTTGCCCTTCCTCAGACAAGCAAGCATAGGGTTTAATTCTATGGGAAACTTTACACAAAATTTCTGCTGTATGTATGCAAGGGTCTTTTTCAGATATAAAACAAGTTTTAGTTGTTAATTTCTTGTTGCAATTTTGCGCAGATCATGTTAATAAACTTGCAAACATGATTTCTTGTTTTTTCTTTTGACCCCCCACCCCAAATTTTCTTTTGACTCCCCCACCCCAAATTGATGTGTCTCTTATAGTCTGTTTAGCATCAACCATGGAGCTGGGGAACCAAAGTAATGCATGTGATGCACATTTCCTACTTGTAGATATGAACCATAACTTACTGAACCAAGTTTCAAGTTTGTTAATTTTCATCATAAACCCTCATGCAGTTCTGGAAAGTGTCAAATAATTCATTGGAGACAAGCCCACAAGGAAGAGTGCCAACGGTTGGAAACTACAAGTTCATGCTCATCTCCTATGGCTACCTCATGTGATGAATCCATCCCTGAGAAGTTATCAATCAATGATGGCTTGGACTTATTTTCCTTGGGGTATAATAGCAAGCAGCCTGCAATGGATACTGGTCTTTCAGATAATAATGTCCATCCTTTAACAAGCACTGGTGCTTGTGCTGCTGGTAATTGTCCTGCAACTGTTACCTCTCAAGAAGCTATGCTACACAGAAGAAGTCCAGACAAGCAAGTTTCATGCAAATCAAACAAAGAAATGTACTGTGGGTCCTCAAGCTCATTGAATGCAGGAAAATATGGGATAAATGCACGTGAAATTGGAACAAACTTTGTTTTTAATGTAGTAGATTTCTCTAATGCGGAAGCATCTGTTGATGGTGAAATGGCAGGACCAAAATGTTCTTATGAAACACCAGTTACAAATGGAAATGTGAAAGCTAATACTGCATTGCATCCCATGGGAAACAAATCTTTGAAATCATCAAAATCAAAGATGAAATTCTCTGGAGACCAATCCTATTTTAAAATAGATGGAAAAGGACAACTTACAGATGATTCAAGTAGGTTTAATGGATCACCTTACCCAATATATGAGTTATTCTCTGAACTTCTTTTAAATGTATACCTGTGATGCAGAAGTTGCAAGAATGCGCAATGCAAACCCTGCAGCAGGAACCAATGGGGTTACAAGCATTGGTATTATGAAGATGATGGATTTAAGGAAGTCGTCAAAACTTGCTACTCAAGATATAACAGAGGTTAATGCTACTCACAAAAAATTAAGGGTTAGTTTTGAGTTCTATTTAAGCTTTTGAGAGTTCAGTTTGCGCTGTCCTTTTTTGTGTTTTGGTTATTTGACACGGCTATGAAGTCAGTCATAATGGAATATTTCTTCGTGTTATCATATCATTTCATCTCAGATGCTGTTCCCTTATGAAGAATTTGTGAACATCTTCAATTGTGAAGTTATCGACTTAACACCTAGAGGACTTGTAAATTGTGGAAACAGGTATGAATGGATGTTTCTCTAATGCAAAATAAAGATGTGTGCAATGGTTTTTGTGAGCTAAAGCAAAATGAAGAGAATGTCAATTTACCATGCTGCCGATCATAAACTGAAACATAAACTAGCTGCTAGTTTGAATTTTACTGCACATAGATTGTGAGCAGTCAACTTTTACATGGGTGAATGCCTGTATTGTAAATCTTATGTTTGAATATTGACATTTATATGCTAGGCAGTTACTGTTAATTGATGAAGGCTTACATGTACTTGTGACGAGACTAACCAAAAGTTTATTTACCTTTTGTGATTGTAAGTTCAAGTATAAAAGGAGCAAGTTTATATAAATTTATAACAAGCTAGGCTCTTATTTCTGAATGTAACAAGCTGATTATTTTCTTGTGCCTTTTCTATTACTCACATTTTCTATTTTGCAGTTGCTATGCCAATGCTGTCCTCCAATGTTTAACCTGCACAAAACCTCTGATCGTCTTCTTGCTTCATAGATCACATTCAAGAGCCTGTATTCTTCTTTCTCATTTTTCCTGTTGTGTGGGTATTTAAAAAGTACAGTAGTAATTTTCTCTGATATTTCTAATTTTCATATCTGCATATGCTTGTTAGGTTGTGAGATAGATTGGTGTCTCATGTGTGAACTTGAGCAGCATGTAATGATGTTAAGAGAATGTGGGGGCCCTCTGTCTCCCAGTAGAATCCTACTGCATATGCGAAACATTAATCATCAGATTGGCGATGGAAGTCAAGAAGATGCACATGAGTTCTTAAGGTCTTCTAAAGATTCACTAGCGATGTTTTTATCTTGGTTTCAAATTTCATATTGGAGATGCTAGTCCCACTTTGCTTCATAATTCTTTCCTCCTATTTATGCGTGCTCTTCATCCAGGCTTCTGATTGCATCAATGCAATCCATATGCTTGGAGAAACTGGGTGGTGAAGACAAGGTTGATCCCAGATTGCAGGAAACAACTTTCATACAGCATACTTTTGGTGGGCGTCTTAGGTCGAAGGTGTTGCTTCTTTGGTTCTTTGAACTGTCTTTTTGTTTCACTGCAAATATGTTTATTTCTTTTTTGTGCATCCTCATTTCTGTCATTTTAGTTAAAGACTTATCCTACACAACAAACATGAAGAGTTTAAATGTTTGCTACTAGGTCAAATGCCTGAGATGTCATCATGAGTCAGAAAGATATGAGAATATTATGGATCTTACACTAGAGATATTTGGTTGGGTTAAGTCACTTGAAGATGCATTGACTCAGTTTACAACCCCTGAAGAACTAGATGGAGAAAACATGTATAGATGTGGAAGGTTGGATAACTTATTTCCTTTTCTTTTCCTTTCCTTTCCTTTCTTTTTTTCCTTTCCTTTCCTTTTTTATTTTGTGTGTGATCACTGCCATGGTATGTATTAGTGTTTTAGGTTTGGAAGTAAAAATCAAGTTACTTAATGGCTCTGAAAATATTTTGATGAAAAGGTGTGCTGCATATGTCCGAGCTAGGAAGCAGTTGAGCATACATGAGGCACCAAACATCCTGACAATTGTTTTGAAGAGATTCCAGGTTTGCTTGCATATTTCAGTACAATTACTTTCTTGTCATATGTTCAATCAACTTGCAGGAATTATATAAGGGTGCCTGCCTTTAGCGTTAAGTTCACTATATTAATTTTGAGTCGTGGCATGATGTTTCATCACTTAATTTTTTTAGGTAGCAATTTACCAAATTAAATGTTTCTAACTGTGTAGGTTTTGATATCCTTTCTGGGATATTTACATTTTATATTCTTTTGGATGGATGGTTTTAATTGTTTTGATTCTCGGATTGTTGGTTTTGCTTCACCAGGAGGGAAAATATGGGAAAATAAACAAAGGCATCACTTTTCCTGACATGCTGGATATGATCCCATTTATGACTGGAACTGGTGATGTCCCTCCTCTTTACATGCTTTATGCTGTTGTGGTGCATTTGGATACACTGAATGCCTCTTTTTCTGGACATTACGTGGCATATGTAAAAGATTTGCAAGGGAGCTGGTTCAGGATAGATGACACTGAGGTACACCCATTTCTTTATTTCAGTTCATTTCTATAGTAATTGGATTGTTCATCTCTCTCTCTCGAAATATTTATGCTTTGTTGCATATTGTTTTCTGGAAAGGGTGAAACCTTATAATTCAGTGGCCTTAGGTTTCACATGTCATATTTAACTTATTTACCTTGGTTTCATCTGCTAACCAACTTTGAGATAGAGTTGGCTTAGTTTGGAAAGTGGAGAAAACAGAAGATGGAGATGTTTAAACTACAATCTTATAATATTCACTCTACAGTCAGGATGTGACCATACAATATACAGCTTTAAGACTAAGATGGCATTTTATAGACATGATATTCTGGACTGGTTGTACTCCTATCATGTCCAATATGGCCAGAAATTAGAACTGCTATTTGTCTATCTTCTAATTAATCCCCAGTGAAAAAAACAATCTTCAATTGTTTTTTGTTATTAGCATCTCAGGTTTATAACCGTACCTTCCAAAGGATAAACTTTTTTCTGCATATTTATGTACAGCTCTACATAGCTGATGAAATTCATGAAAGTGCTCTCCATAGTTTCGTGAGATCACCACAAGTTACCTCTCTCATCTCTCTTTCTGTTCTTCTTTTTCCCTCTTACGTGGTTGCCCATCATATGGATATTAAATAACAAGATCAACTGTATTTTAAAATTCTGATGTTTTAATTGTTTCCCTGATATTCTATATTGATGAATTGGGATTTCAATGATTTGGATCACGCTCTCATAACAGGTTCATCCAGTATCGATGAGCCAGGTGATGTTGGAAGGAGCATACATTTTGTTTTACACGAGGTAAACATTGGGGTTGAAATTGACTACAATTACTTGGTCTCTTCTTTTCAGGAATGCTACTGTTAGTTAATGTTTACGTTTGTCTGTACTTCCCTCAACTTCTTGTAAGTGTTTATTTCTTAGGTCCTGTCCTCGCCCTCAAAAGGCAATTTGCGAGAAAGCCAGCAGGCAACAAGTTCCATTAACTTTGAGACACTGCATGTCAAGAACTCAGAAACCTTCAAGACAAGGACAGAGCAAATGCAGCAGCCACTTTGTTGGCCCAGAAGCTTCATTGGATGTCAAACCAGAAAACGGTTCTAGCCTTGCCAGCTATGCTAATGGCATTCCAAGGAGCAGTGCAAACAAAAATACCACTCAGGTGATGGATTTCTCTGATGCTACATCAAGTGATCGGTCCCTTTTTACAAGCTCTGACGAGGCTTCTTTCACAACCGAGAGCACCAGAGACTCTTTCAGTACTATAGATTATGCTGATGCATGCAATGCAGATGCTTTCTCATCGATTTTCAATGATTTGTATGCTCCCGAATCCTCTTATCAGAATTCTCTTTGCCGTTGAACATTTTCAAATAGGAGGCCACAAACTAGGTTCATCTTGGAGGAGAGGGGCCATGTTTTGGATTCATGCTCATCAACCCAACCTCCAGAGCCTGGAAAGGAGGAAATTACAAACAGGTCTGTGATTCATCAACCAAACTCTTTACGGACAGTTCCTGCACCATGTCTGTAGAAAATGGGAGAATCACAAAGTGTGGTCTTGATCCTGGTCATTGTAGACTGTAGTGTGTAGATCCCAAATGATGATTATTGACTTAGCTAGGTAGAAGCCCTGCCTCGAAATTTTTGTTTTCAATACTAAGTTGATTGGGGCATGTGGATTGTTGTTAGAGTACCCTAGGAAAGGAAGATTCTTGTTATTATTGAAAATTGTAAAGTGCCACCATATCCTTGGCTCCATTTGTTTTAGCTTGTAGTATTTTCACTTGCTTAGCTCATATTAGATAAGCTAACAGTGAGTCTGTGCCCGACAGTTGTCACATGTCAGCCGGGCCAGTAATCTAACTTGTTGTACTATGAAATACGAATGACAGTTTTCTTTGTTGTGTTGGGACACTACTTTTCTTGAGTTTATTTATTTAGGATTTGGTCAGGTTGCCATTATTTAAATTTAATTACCATGCTCGTCAAACAAGCAGTGTGTGCTTCTCGTAGGCCATTGTTCATGGCTCCGAGGAAGTTCCGGTCTTGTAGTGCGAATTAGCACGTTGTTATACCTCATGAAAGGCATCGATCCAACCAAGAATTTGGATTCCCTGCGGCCATTGCATGAAAACCGTAGCAGTCTCAGAAATGTTTTTCCGTTTAACTGGAATGTCATCTTAAAACATTGAAGGGTGTAGAATTAGGGCAATATTCTCGTACCGTTCACGGAGTTGTCGCTCGGTTTCCAGGTTCCACCACCCCACGAAGATTTTAAACTGCTTGGCTGTGGAAAGACAATGAAAGTTTCATTAATCATTGATCATGAATTATATAATGCCTTCTGACTTGTGGGAGGATTAGAAGCATTAGAAAATGCATAATTAATAATAATGATAGTAAAAACTAAATTAATAATAATAGATTAAACACAGATAAATTGAAAAAAAGAGAGGGTAACTTGCTGTAAGAATCCAGTTCTGGTGGCATCAATATTTTTTTTAACCCAACACTGTTCATCCAGCACCTTTTTGGAAAGATTCTTCTCAATTTTTATTTTATTCCCTTTTGGTTTAAAGGTTATATGTTGTGTCCAAACATTCATTTTATTCATATTTAAATCCTAGTGTTTAAGAAAGCATAGAGAAATCGGCATAAAATAAAAAAGAAGAGAAAAAATTATTGATTATTTATATTCTACCAATAAATAGTAAATTTAATTAATCTTTTTAGAAAAGACATTAGCTGTATATTCTTGTTTTACATTAAAATTGTTTTTTGGTCTAACACGTGGGATGTCTGTTTGGGTGTGTGGTTGCGGTTGCCTTTTAAAAATACTTTTCACTCAGAAATATATCAAAATAATATATTTTTTTATTTTTTAAAAATTATTTTTGATATCAACACATAAAAATAATTAAAAAAAATAAAAATATATTAATTTGAAATAAAAAAAATATTTTTTTTTAAAATATTTTTAAAGCACAAAA
>Ga0307511_10007963_pt1 | contig 10628 bp, 9 predicted proteins | sample 13_EM_MG_FD_200266 | JGI IMG/M metagenome (GOLD analysis project Ga0307511, IMG submission 200266) | Populus trichocarpa ectomycorrhiza microbial communities from riparian zone in the Pacific Northwest, United States - 13_EM | ecosystem: Host-associated > Plants > Roots > Unclassified | place... | reverse complement strand
AATGGGCCGTATTGACGTATGGGTCAGAACACCTCCGCCTCCGCCTCCTTCCAGGCGATGAAGAGCCAGATAAAGAAAAAACTTAACAGCAGGAATAGTACCCAGTACCCAAAACATCAGGAACAACACGCCCACTTATCCTCTCTCTCTCTCTCCTCTCCCTCTCGCTCCAAATTCCCCTTGCCTCCGGCGGGCTTACCCCCAAAGGCTAGCTTCATGTCACCTAACCAGCGAGTCCTGGGGTCGTTGGATAGCCCACCAACACGCATAACATCAGCTCCATATGCTAACAGGAACAATACAATTTCTCTATTGTTTTGATAAACAGCCTGGCCTAAGCTAGTTCCATATTCGCTAGCCCACCGACATCAACTTCCAAGGACTGAGCGATTACGAGAACTCAACAACCAGGACCACCCCGACGTCGGCGTTTGCTTTATTTTACTCAGCGCGCTCTCACGAGCAACTTGATCTATTTTATTACTCTTCATCACTGAAACTACAAAATCCCCCCGAGGGTAAAGTTTCTGAACTTTTCCGCTCAAAAGTGGGCGATTTTCCGCTAGCGAACCTACGTGGCAACCGCCCCAATTTACATTGGTCCGGTCCACCCACACCAATTCCTTGCGATTCCATCACTTTCTACGGCTCAGCCGCACTCGTGTTTGTTTAGTTTCAACAAGTCACTGCCCACTGCGTAGCAACTGTTGCTACGTAACCCAGTATCTTGCATTTATCCCTGTTCTAAGCTACCAATCACTGGCTCTCACTCTCTTAGAATAAATTTATTCTGAGATCGAGTCTTGCTGATAAAACTTCAACATGGCACCGTACTCTAGGGGTGTTCTCTTTGGACCAGTCAAAGACTGGGGCCTGGGTAGTACCAAACTATTACTTGAATCGAATGGAGAAGGAGATTTCAAGGTGAGACACCAACTCACTTTGGAGAATGTTACGAACTGGTTAGCGATACTCAAGTTCCAGGAGCTTGGAGGTGAGGTTGCTCTCGCAACAGCCGTGTCTACTTCTACTAGACAACATAGAGAATTTTCTGGTGAAGGCTCTTTTGAGCTAGCGGTCACCAATATCGAGAGGAAGGCAAGGGGAGACGAGGAATCCTTTGAGGTCGTGGACGACACTACAGCAGAAAGGGCCATCGAACTCCTTAATAAAGGATTAGTGATACAGGACGAAGCAGTGAATGGATAGATGGAAGGGTTAGATGTTCAACACCAGATGATGGAAATGTTGAACGAGGTCTTGGAGTCTATCGTGATCAGACCGCTAAAACCCTCAGGTGAGCTGGTAGATGATATGGGTTACCAACTCAATTTATCCACCCCGAAGAGGATGCGCAGAAGGGAGTCGGGGACTCCAGCAGTCCAGTTAGCAAGGATCGAGGAAGCCTTAGAGAAGGACGAAGACATGGAGTTAGATAACGAAGTAATGAGGAAAAAGTCAGCAAGGAAGGGTAAGGGAAAATTGACTAATGGAGGAGTCACCCTTGAGATGCTCAATGAGAAGATGGAGGTTTCTGTGAGAGAAGTTGAACACCTGAAATTCGAGGAGGTGAGGTCCAATCTGTTCGCGACCCACCCGCCTAGTTGGAAGTTGGAGAATAGTCAGAAGGGATGGAGTCAGGAAACGACACAACAGTCAGCTAGAACTACAGCGGAGGTGGTTATACCTGACTCCGACAACGACATGGACTCGGATGACGAGTCTATCCCAGATGGTTCCCTCACAAAGGACAAATTACTTGACAGGTATCGAAAGAAGCCACTTGTGGCTAATTTTATAGGTACCAAAGGTAACGGACCTATGGCTACAGCGGATATGGTACCCGCAGTACCAATCATCAGGATGGAAGTGGATAGGGGGGAAGGGAAAATACCAGAAGGACTAAACGTCAGCAAACACGCGGTAAAAAGGCTGTCATACGAAGAAGTCAAAAAGGTCTCGAAGGAGATGAGGACAGGTAATGCAAGGTGTGAGGAAGACAGGGAGGAGAATGAAGAAATGAAAGGGGAGGAAGAGGAGGAGAAGGAGATTATGTGGAATCGACCCTGCGATAACAGGACCCTGACAGATTTAATCATCTGCATAATGTTGAACGGGAGGGTGATGACGGCGATTAGCGAATTGGAAAAAGGGAAGAAGTGGTGGAGGTCGGCACAGGATTACAGGACAGCCAAAGGTCAAGTGCTGGCAGCCGGGTGGATGATTGAAGCAGAGTTATACGCTGGGGGACTCGGAGAAGGAAAAGGATGGAAGAAATTGAAGGAAGAGGTCAGAGCCGGTAGGAGCGAGGTGGAACCCATTGACTTGGCAGAGGCGGCGATGACCTTCCACGAGGCGGCCAAGGTCAACACAGGAGATTTCTCAAGGATCGAGTCCCAACTTGAGAAACTGACCAAGCAGGTGGCTATGCTCGCATGTCTCAGCGGGGCAAGGTTGACGGAAGATCAGGCTCAGGCCAAGAGACAAGCATCGCAGAAGAAGTCGGAAGCAGAAAAGGATGCAGAGAAGGCCAAACAAATCAAGAAAATAGAACTTGATAAGAAGGTACAAGCGAAAAATATGAAGAAGGATCAGGAAGAGGATAAGAAAGCACGAGAATTGGCGGTACAAGTCGAATCCGTGTGGGAAGGAAGACGTGTGGCCTGGGAAAGCGTCGACCGTACAGTTGAGGAGCTAACAGCAAAGGCAAAGCAAGCTGTAACACTCGCGGAGATTGTCTCAGTTGGGGAAAAACTGAAAGAAGCGATGACGATGAAAGAGAAGCTGGAAGCTGAAGGGAAGGTCATCCCTGAGAACAAGGTGGGGGAGAAGAGAGTAGTTGTGGGAAACAAGGTGCTGAAGGTAGCTAGAATCGTTCTGGCCCATATGCAGTCAATCGACGGAAGAGGAAAAGCAGAGGTCGAGGATGGGGTTAATAAAGTTAATGCCTTACTTCGAGAGAAGGCAATCACCGATAACACCATCCCATGGCACACTACGGTGGAGATCGGAAAAGGATCCAAGGATGACGAGTCAAGGTGGACGATTAGCAAGATCGGGGAAGAATGCACCAAACAGGAAGTCCTCACAACTGCGACAGAATGCTTGACAGCCGTCTTCGGAGCCAAGGGAGACATGTTGAACGCATGGATGGAGGACGAGAAGATCGTCAGGATGCTGATGCCAGCAGCACCGTCTAAGGTGGCAAGAGGTAGAAGAGATATCGGAAAGAAGCTAAGGGAGGAGAATAAAGACATGAAGACGGGACACTGCTTCCCAAAGGTATGGGGAGGGGCTAGGACCACGGGATTAACCTTTGATGTGGCAGACCACGCAGAAGCTAAGAAGTTGGTCGAAAAGGGAGTCATGTGGGAAGGGGTACGGAAACAGGTCCAGATGATGGACACCAACAAGATAGGAGAATTCAAACACTCCCCACCACCACAGAAGAAGGAGGAAAAGAAGGGGAAGACAGGGGAAAAAAAGACCTCCATGCAGGTCAACACCAACACCAACACCAACACCGGCAACAAGGGTCAACAGGGAAAGCAGCGGACTCCTCCTTACTGGTCCAACATAGTCTGTTACAACTGTGACGGTAGAGGACATAAGAGGGAGAGCTGTTCCTCTGCCAGCAGAGCAGCATCTGCTCGGATTTCAGGAGGACAGAAGAGGAACTCTAAGACGGTTGGAGCAAATGAGAACGGTCAACAGACCCAGAAGAGGAAGGTGGAGGAGGTAAAGACAGACAAGGACGGATTTGAAAAAGTTGAGAGGAAAAAGGGATGGAATGTCTGGAAGAAGCCAGCCTTGAAGACAGTTGGAGGGGCCACTCCAGGACCCTCCAATACAAGAATCTCGGAGGTTTTGGATGATGATGTGGAGGAATGGACCCCAGATCGCTTCGGGCCCAATGCACAGAAACCCCCGGTGAAGTCAGACTGGTCCCTAGATAAACAACCGGGACTAGGAAAACACCTATTCTAAGGGCCTCCGTGTGGCTTACCAGAACGTAGCAGGGCAGTGCGAGGGTACTCATACGTTTCTGGAATAGTGTAAAAAGAGGAGGATCGATATTGTTTTTGTGGGAGAAGCATGGGTGGATAAGAAAGGGACTGGGATACAATCCCACCCCTCATATACGTTAGGGTCAAAGGTGGAGAAGGGTAAGAGGACAATGGTATACTGGAGGAAGAAGATGGACGGGACGATAAAAGTTATTAGGGAAGACAAAAGACTAGCCTTGGTGGAGGTGTGGGGCCACAAGCTAGGAGGAATTTATGCAGATGGAAAGTTGTCGGGGGGGAAGTGGATGGAGTGGCTTGAAAGTCTAAACGAAGCTGATTGCCTAGTAGGAGACTGGAATGCATATAACCAAGCATGGGATCCCCTCAATGAAGATGACACTAGAGGAAAAGACATGGAGAAGTGGATGGTGGAAAAGGGTTTTGAGATCAGAGGAGGAATATGATGGATCAACCTGGGAAAGAATAGTCAACGGACGAAGACAGCAAAGCCAAATCGACCTCTTCATCAGTAGAGGACCCAAGAACTGGCAAAAGATCATGTCAGACAAATTCCTCTCAGATCACTGGGCCATCATGGCAGAAATTGACTAGAATGGGAAGCTGGAGGAGGTGGTAAGGGAAAAAATTGATTGGGACATCCTTGGTGGGGAACTCAATATGGCGGAAGAAGAGGAAGAAAAGGGAGATTTCTACTGGTACGAAGAACTAGAAGAAAACACCCCATACGAAAAACTAAAATTGCTCCGACAAGCCTGTTGCAGCACCATGATATCAGGAACGATTTTTGAGAGCCCCAACGCCAGCACCAAGCGTCCGGACGCCAGCGATTCCTCTAGGACGCCGGGTGCGCCCAGGGCGCTGCCAGCGTTCTGGCGCCATTCCGCCAGCGTCCGGCCGCGCGCGGAGGGCGTCCCAGGGCACCGGGCGACGTCCGGACGCCGCTGCCCCTAGAGTACGCGTCCACAACTGTCAGTTTGCCTTTGCTGGCGTTCCTGGCGTCCGACGCCCGAAAGGTAAACTAACATGGTTCCTGATATGATGCGAATCACCGAAAAATCCAAGAGGTGGTGGGATGAGGAACTATCAGAACAGTTGAAGATTACGCGAGATGCCAGGAGAGGAAAAGGGTCAAACCGAAGCTTGGACCAAGCAGTGAGGATCAAGAGATGGAAGACGGAGAAAGATAAGATGAGGATGCTAGTAAGGGAAAAAAAGAAGGAATGTTGGCAGGCTTTCTGTGAAGAAAATGGGGAAAAAGATCTGTAGGAAATCGTCAAGTGGGCCAAGGACCCATGGCACCTCAAAGCCACAATAGGAGACCTGACGGATACGACGGGAGTACCTCTCAATACGGACAACGAAAAGAAAAACGGCCTGATTAGAGACCACTTCGGGTGGAGAAATGAAGGCAGGAAAGTTGACAAAATAGAGGAAGAAAGGGAAAGATACCTGGAGTTGACTGGTATTAGTCAAGAGAAGAGGAAGGAGTTGGTGAGGAAAGCCCTAGCCGGAACGTCTAATAAATCCGCACCGGGACCAGATGGTATCGGGTATAAACTGATTAAGCGAGTACTCGACCTCGAGCTAGGCAGGGAGCTCATCCGAGAAGTGGCGGAGAACCTAGTTAAAGGGAAAATACCAAAAGAATGGCAACACTCTAAGGTAGTCATGATCCCGAAACCAGGGAAGGACCATAGCAAAACAAAAGGCTGGAGACCCATCAACTTAATCAATTGCATCAGCAAGTTAGGTGAAAAGGTGGTAGCAGATAGACTCCAAAAGTCAGGTCTTCTACACCAACACTAATTCGGATCGATCAAAGGCAGGTCAGCCACCGAGGCAGCCCTAAGAGTGGTGACGAGGGCTCAGAGATGTATGGCGGCGGAGGGAGCAGTGGGTTGGAACTTCTGGGATGTGAAGGGAGGTTTCCAGAATGTCAGGGAGGAGGATGTGATCAGGGAGTTGGAAAAGTCGGAAGAAGGTAAGAAGTGGATACCATGGGTAAAGGATTTCTTCCGAGCAAGAGAGTTTGAGTTGGAATAGGACGGAAAGATACGAGGAAAAGGGAAAACAAATATCGGGGCACCCCAGGGATCACCTCTCTCACCGGTGATCTTCCTCATCTGGATGGCCCCAATAATCACAAAAATGGAGAAGGCGCTAAAAAAACGGTGGCCTACATTCGACCTCGAACTCCCATCGTATGTTGACGACTTACATCTAGGAGTATCAATATGGGAAAGAATTATGGCATGAGGAATTAAAATGGATGAGATGCTTGACGAACCAGATAAAATAGTAAACAGGATAGCAGCAGAGAACCATCTTCCCCTCGAAGACTTAAAACATGAACAGCTAGTCCTACAAAAAAAGAGAAGGAAAAAGAACAAGGAGGTGAAATGGGTAAAGTGGTTGGGGATAATTATGGACGAGAGCCTGACGTTCAAGGAACATTGGAAAGCCTGAATTAAGAAAGCACGAGCGATGCTCGCGCAATTCAATGGGTTAGGAAATTCTCAGTGGGGGATCAGCGCCAACAGCTGGAGGCAGATCTATACTGGGATGATTCGAGCAATAGCCTTGTGGGGGTCAGAGTTAGGATGGAGAGGGCAGAGGGACTGGGAAAAGGACTTCGAACAACTGCAGTACCAAGCTTTGAAGAAATGTGTTAACGCAACACATGGATCCAAGATAGAATTGATCAGTCAGATCGCGGGGGTGGAGTCTCCGAGAATAGCATTGGACGCAGCACAAGCCAGACTTATAGGGAAATTAATGCGGGACACTACCGCGTTGGGAGACCTGATTTTCGATGATGGGACAGGGAGGAATGAGGAAGCAAGAAGAGAGTGGGACGATTTCGGACAAGAATACACTGTCAGTCCAGACGGATTTACTTCCGTCTTGACAGCAATCCAAAGTAAGGCAGAGGTATTGAAAGAGGAGGGACATGAGAGGATAAGCTATGGAGGAAGGGTAGAGAATGTGGAAGTACCGGAGGTCAAACTCCAGGCACAGGCAGACTCTAAGGCAGAGGTATGGACGGAAGCCATTAATCAAGCCAGAGAATTCTGTAAAGCCACGGGGGTATATACCGATGGAAGTATGAAAGAGGATGGAATGGTGGGCGGGGGATGGTACATGGAAGGTGGAAAGAGACAAGGGGGAGTGACACTAGGCAAGCTAGCAATGGTGTGGGACGGAGAGGTATGCGGAGTAAGAGGGGCTTTGGAGGACGCACCAAGCGAATCCAATGTATTAATCTTGTCAGACTCACAAGCAGCGATTGCAGCAGTGAAAAAGGCAGGTCGCACCGGAAAAGCAAGGACTAATGATCTCAAAGTTGTGATAAAAGGGATAAGGGAAAGACAATCCAGGCTAGGACCCAACGCAGTCTCATTTGGATGGGTCAAGGCCCATAATGAGCTCCACGGCAACGAGGAAGCCGATCGACTAGCTAAGGAAGCCACAAACCTTTACCTCGAGAACCCCCAGATCACGGAAGGGGGATTGAAGCAGGCGTGGAAGAGGATGAGGCAGGAGGAGCGAAGGGTGAAGGGAGCGGGGATGGGAAGAGTGGTGAAGTGGAATAGGAAGGCAAGGGTCACATACGTTCAATGTCACACTGGAAAAGGCAATCTACAAGCCTGGCGCCACAAGATCGGAAAAACAGATGACCCCAAATGCCGGAAATGCGGAAGATATGCGGAGACAGGCAAGCACATAGCCTTGGTCTGTACGCATGCAGAGGATATAGGGCAGAGGTGTAGCACATGGGAAGATATGGATGACAGAGCGAGGTGGGCCAAGAAGGAAAAGGATGAGAAGGGATTCTACACAGTCGATTTGGTGGAGACGTTTTTCTCTAAAATTGACTTGCGCTGATTCCCCACCATGAAGTTTGTTGTTTGTGTTTTGTTTTGCGTTTTCTTTTCGTTAAGGGGAGGGCCGGAAGGGGCGTGGAGGTGGAAGATCCATATATGTATGGGGAGGGCCGGAAGGGGCGTGGAGGTGGAAGCATACTTTTATCGGGGATGGACCGGTAGCGGGTGTGGTGGCGGAAGGGGGTATTTCTTTGGGCATTTCTTTGGTTTGGAAGGCTGGACGTTTATGTAGCCCGTTTTCCCGTGGGTGTACCGAACCTTTCAAGGGGAGGGAACGGGGGCGCCGCATAGCCTTAGGCTGATTAGGCGTATAGACTCCAAAAAAAAAAAAAAAAAATATTCGCTAGCCACGAGGTTGATATCGGCTCCCCAACCCAGCAGCAGCCTCATCGTCTCCTGGTCCCCACTACCTGCAGCTGTAGCCAATGCAGTCCCATATGTGCCACCCACCGTGCTGGTATCGGCTCCCCGATCCATCAGCAGCGATACCATGTCCCCCTGCCCTGCTAATGCGGCCGCAGCCAATGCAGTTCCATATGTACCACCCACCGCGTTGATATCAGCTCCCCAGTCCAGCAGCAGCAGTATGATCTCCTCGTTCTCTCTCGTTGCAGCCGTAGCCAATGCAGTCCCATATGTGCCACCCAGCTTGTTGATATCAGCTCCCCGGTCCAGCAGCATCAGTACAATCTCCTCGTACCCTATAAATGCAGCTGTAGCCAACGCAGTTCTATATCTGCCACCCACCGCGTCGATATCGGCTCCCCGGTCCAGCAGCAGCGACACCACCTCCCCCTGCCCTGCTAATGCAGCCGTAGCCAACGCAGTCCCAAATATGCCACCCATCGCGTTGATATCGGCTCCCCTGTCTAGCAGCAGTAGTACTATCTCCGTATTCCCTCTACTTGCAGCCAGAGCCAATGCAGTCCCAAACAGGCCACCTACCACGTTGATATCCGCTCCTCGGCGCAGCAACAGCAGTATGATCTCCTTGTTCCCTATATATACAGTTGTAGACAATGCAGCTCCATATGCGCCCACCCCTCCAGAGCCCAGCAGTAGCGACACCGCCTCCTCGCGCCCCAATATTGCAGCCCCAGCCACTGTGCTCCTATCTGCGCCACCCACCGCAGCCGTAGCCAATGCAGCCCCATGTGCCACCCACCGTGTTGATATCAGCACCTCTGTCCAGCAGCAAATCAATCCTCCCCTTCTTGATAGCCTCGACCAATGGTTCCCCATCCGTCTGCCATGTATTGACTCCGGGTTCATCTGTTCCTGCACCGATATCCAGTAGCCTCGCTATTTCGTCTAACGAACACTGAGGGTACCAGCCTATAGCATCGTATAATTCTTCTACTGACGGTGGCATACCTGTAGTAGGGAATAAGTTATAATTATATCAGCAATTTGATATCTGTAGCCAATCTATTTTTCAGTGATTTTCATTACCGCGCTCGATTCTTGGCTTCTTAGCTTGCTGTAGAACACGTTGTAGTATATATCTTACTGATCTGAGTTGTTGATTTGCAGCTGATCTTTGATTAGAATGGTCGTCATTTCCCCGCATATGGGCAGTGACGGGGGGGGAATGATGGTCATTCACTCAAAGAGATATCTAACAACATTATCCCCAGACTGACAATATATATACAACATGCCCAAGTTCTACAGCCAAGGCCCTTGTGCTACATACAGCCAACACGTTTGCGAGCTCAGAAACAAAGACGCATCCACCCAGGTTTCCGGGTGGCTCATCGTGGCCCCTCCCACTGGGGCCGAATATGAGTAATGAGTATGTAAAATAAAAATAAAAAGTCGAACGCGGTAAATGAGGTCACCCAACAACATACTAGTTACAGAAATCAGATTGCTGATATAAAATATTCATGACTGCAGATATGCCGCCATCAGTGAAGGAATTATGCGATGCGATAGGCCGGCGCCATCAGTGTTCGTTAGACGAAATAAATAGACTACTGGGTGCACGAACAGATAAACCCGTAGCCAATACCTAGCATACGGATACAGGTTATAAAACCTACATAACTAGTAACATAGTGGCGGCCTATAAAAATTCGTATACATGCGACAGGTATTTACAGCCGAGATGGGCTGAGATGAGCTGAGATGATGGCCTCGGAGCGGAGGAATGGATCGGAGATTAGACAAGCAAGCGCCGGCCTTTTATAGAGAAAAGAAGTGTATATACATATATCGATCGGTCCATATATGAATACAGCAATTAACAGCTTCAGTGCGATAGTACAATAAGTGCAATATGGATATTCCTATTGATCCTGCTCTACACCCAAGTACCAAATCCCTCCGCCGCCGATATATTGAGGCAACAGAAAGTGAAATTCCTGCAAGTGAGCTTCGGGAAGCTCTAACCACAGTCAAGCACTATGTTCAACAGCAGTGGGACCTCGGAATGCTAAGTCTTGCATTTGAGGTGATAGACGAGACTGCCATTGCAGTACAGAGTAAGTTCTACCGGCAGGCCTGCACTAGGTACTAAAAGGTGGTAAGAGAAAGATGCCGTATAGGCAAACGAGCTAGCGGAACGTAGGTATTGGTGGTAATCACTGAAAACTACATCGTGTGAGCAAATCCACCGTAACAAGCATAAAAAACAACTCTAGCGTAAAGAGTGCTGTAAAAAACTTCATGACATCCTAAGCAACCAGAGAAGGGGGGGGGGGGGGTGGGTTTG
>Ga0307511_10007962_pt1 | contig 10628 bp, 7 predicted proteins | sample 13_EM_MG_FD_200266 | JGI IMG/M metagenome (GOLD analysis project Ga0307511, IMG submission 200266) | Populus trichocarpa ectomycorrhiza microbial communities from riparian zone in the Pacific Northwest, United States - 13_EM | ecosystem: Host-associated > Plants > Roots > Unclassified | place... | reverse complement strand
CAACATGAAAGTATGTAAAAAACCCACTTTTTATTTCTTTGTTTCCAAGGATATTTTAATGTTTTTACCGTGCTAGTGAAATGTGAAAAAATTTATCTGTTCATAATCAATTTACTAATAACTATTTAGCCTTATAAAAATACTTTAATACTTCTAACTGCTAGTTTTATATTTTTTTGGGGTGGAAAAGCGAAACCTTGAAAACACTATTCCAGTAAACGGTGTTGCCAGTCACATGCTTCTGTAGAAATCTCCCGTGTTTTAGCCTTTGTTAATTATATGTTGTGGGTAAAGGATTTGACTTCCGACTTCTTATTAAAATGCTACTCTTCTGGGGGATTGTAAAATAATTATCGATGATAATCCGTCACTGTGCAAGTCACTCTAATTAATATGTTCGCGTTACAGCCTTCCAAGGATTACAATCGAGGACGTCTGCGGGACTACTTGAATACAATTTAAAGGGTTGGATGAAGTAAATATCAAGACTGGATGATAATAATTGAGCACAGGAGAACGCTACTGAAGCCGGCTTTAGAAGTGATGATTTCAGGCAAAATGCAAGAGGGCTAAGTTACTTATGGATTGATTTACAAAATAAAATAAAATAAATGAACAATTAAACGATTACAAACGGAAAAATGATTATATTTTATATTTCAAGTCTACGCCACATCTTTCAGATAGGGTTTATCCAGATAATCAATGTCAACCATATAAAATTTATAGGACTAAGATTTTCAAGTTTCAACTAGATCTGGAGCGGCTGGCTGCTTAAACTACAAGAAAAGATATTGTTTGGTTTGCTTTTTTGCAAGTCTCTGTAATGTCCATACCGTGCAACATTATTAAGATTTTGATTGTGAGTAATAATATGGTCGTCTTTCTTTCTCCGGGCCGGAAATAACATTTCTTTTGACGACAGTGATCACATAATTATAATGGCAAACACATTCTTGTTCATCATTAAGGACCTTGACACCATTCTCATCATCATGACGGATCATAGATCTGGGTATGTATACATCTTCACTTTGGTAAGAACAAGTTCATATATTTATTGAATGCAAGAAATATGAGGCCCCAAGGAGAGAGAAAATGTTAGTTCCATTAGTGTTTAAACGAAATTTAAAGTCCTTCGGAATGGCTATCCAACGGTAGTAGAAAGATCACGAGACACCAAGGGCATGGACCCCGTTGATGTTCTTTTCCTTATCAGTGATTATGTGCTTAGCTTTTGACATGCTTATTTCCTCATTGATGATCGTTTGGTGATTATGGCAATAGGCTTTTCAGGATGCTTGATTTGTTCCATGGATATCATTAAAAGCTCGCATCATTGATCACAAAAGAAGATTCAAGTAGGTTGCCATTTTTAAACCCCGTTCACTTAATCTGCTAATCTTGCGAGCAAACTCTCTATTAGCTAGGAAAATCCAGGTCCAAAAGCAAAATAGGAGCAAGCAATACCGTGTATAAATGTGATGCTGATGCTATAATAACTTGTCAAAATTATAGCCTGTCCTACAAAAGCTGGGCTAAGCATTCAAGCAATTAGGTGATGGCATATGCTCTCTCGTCAGGGCAATCAGTGCTATTCCCCCCCCAAAAAAACAGAAGATTAGTATTTCAGCAATCCCATTTTAGCATTTCTTCAAATCAGCAAAGAGATTGGTAGACTTGGTCAGTAATAGAAGTTGATTGAACCCACAATTACTCCTTGAAGTTCTAATCTGGTGAGCACTAAGAAACTCCAGCATGTGAAGATGTGATGATGAGCTCGCTAGTGAGCATAAACTGATAAATTTCATCATAATTTCTTTGGGGCCAAAACAGAAGGAAAAACTCCGACACAATAATCGTACTTTTTAGAGGTTTGGCAAAGTTGTTATAGTCATTATAACAACCAAATGTTCCATTATTTAGTACCTTTCAGAACATAACTCACTACAGGGATCATTGTTCTCTCTCTCCCTCACAAGTCAATCATGCCAAGGACTGCTGCATCTTCGCTTGTTGACTCCGCTACTAAGGTACCATGAAAGGGACCTGAAAGATGAAATGATCATAGAAAGCTAATGGAGCCTACTTTCATGTGTCCTGTAAGAAAAAGAAAAAGAAAAAGAAAAAGAAAAAGAAAACAGAAAGGGATGGAGAGATTTTGTGTGTTATAATTTTGAAGGCTGCTAAATGCAATAATAATTCTCAAGAGACATAATTAGCAGATTGTTTTCTTGCTATAATTCTTGTAAGACATAATTACAGTACTAATAGCTAGCACATGCCTGCATGGAAAAGTACAGTAAGGAATCCAAGGTGTGTTTCCAAGTGATTTTGCTAAACACCTATCAAATAAGCTTTGATAATGCCGGTCGACCTCAAGCATTTATTTGTAATTAGATAGCGTATCTATACTCTTAACCACCACCATTTGCTTCCTTAAAAGGCCCAGATTTCACTTTGTGGTGGGTGGTGGGTGGTGGGTGGTGGTGGTCAAGCATGTGTAAACCTGGTTTTGAAGTTGAATGCATGACAAGGCTACCAAACGGACGGTGCTTTATTTTTCAGAGCAATTCACAGATGATTAGCTCCGTAATTACGCCGATATTCCTCATCTTTAACATCACAGGAAAACCTAATTATCACCCTTATAAAAGTTACATGAACCCTTGCAGGTAAATTCATTAAAAATCACTCAATCCCTAATTAAGATTAGGTAAAGGTTAACAGATATGGCTTGCTTTTGCAGGTAAATTCATTTTGGATCACAGGTATTATATAGTTAATTTTTTTTATTTAAATATTGATCTGATTTACACAGGAATCTGGATTTACTCATGAAATTTTCACTTTATAGTTTTTCTTCAAATTGGTTGATTTTTCTACGGCTACAAGTACAGATTGTTTGATTTTTCTACTTTAGACTTGGAAGGACAAGTTGGAAGAAAAGGATAAGACTGCGTCTACGAGTGTGGTTGTGGACCTGACTTTTATTATCTTCATTGTTATGATACCAAATGAGCTATGATTTTCTAGGAACCAAGTTGTGTGGCATCATGTAACTTTCTCCACCAACCACCAAATGTAGTTTTTTTGTGAGGTTAAGATCAAGGAGCTTCGTACTTTGATTTTTTGCGTGCCTCTCTCTGTTCTTTTATTTTATTTTCTGATAAGAATAAGATAAGCTTTTCCATCCTTAAAATGAGCTGCTTGGGCCCAAAACCATCCAGGCTAATGTGAGAAAGTCTGGGCTCTCGAGGGGGCAATTCCTCTCCTGGTTTATAACCATTTAAAAGCTAATTGTATGGCTTAAAATGTTTTTTACAATACTTTTGAAAAAATTGAAATTTTTTTATTTTTTTTATTTTTTTAGATCATTTTGATGTGCTGATATCAAAAATAATTTTAAAAAAATAAAAAAAATATTATTTTAATGTATTTTCAAATAAAAAACACTTTGAAAAACAACAATTACTCCGCGAGATTTTTCCAAACAAGTTCCATCCAATGCCTGTGGCAATAATTCTTCTTTAACTTTGGAGCTCTTGATGGTTGATTCTCGATTCTGGGGGCACTTCTAGCTTTACAAAACAGCCTATTCACCTTGTGATCTCCTTCAATCTATGTTGGAATTATTGAGTTCTACTATAAGCAATCTCAAGGCCCAAAGAGACAGATTTGGGGATCACAAATGGGATTATTTACGGGAGGCTGAGGCCTTAGGCCTCTAAATCAATGTTCCTCGTCGGACCATTGATGCTGCTATGGCCTATCATGAGAGCTATAGCTCATTCTAAATTATTTGCCAGTCCCATTCCATGGGCCCGAATTGCAACTGATTTTTCAGCTATATAGAATGTTAGCCACCAATTTATGATTCATCAAAGCAAGCAAAAGATGTGGAGGCTGGGGCGCTTCATATCAGATTCTGCATGCCACCTGGCAATCAAGTAGCCAATTAGACATTATTTCTCCTATCCTTTAAGATAAGCCCCGGCATGCATTAACAGATTTGCAACCCACCTCCATAAGCCATTCAAACACAGCACAAACTGATTGGAAGATAGTCTTTTGGCAAAAACAAAATGGCTGCTGTTTGTGCTTCTTCTGCCATTGCAGCCGTTTCCATCTCTTCTTCCAGGCAAGTTCTCTCAAATCCCATAACGACTACCTATTATGATGCTATTAACAACTGTTAGCTGTGTGGCATATACTTGAACTTTTTAGCATGTATTAGACGTGATTCAATATTAGTTAAGTTGATCATGCTGCTTCAATCTAGATTAATTCTTAATTACATGTTGCTTACTTGTATAATCCAGGCTTATAATGAAACAACAAAGACTTAGAAAAATAACATAAGGTTTTTTTAAGTGAAGTGAGTCATGTAAATAAAACATTGCAGTTCCCAGAAGACTGGATCCCTTGTCGGGTCAACAAAGGCTTCTTTTCTTAGGGGGAAGAAATTAAGACTGAGGACGTACACATCACCAACCGCAGCTCGATCAGTTACAGTTTGTGTTGCAGCTGACCCTGATAGACCCCTCTGGTTCCCAGGCAGCACCCCTCCTCCATGGCTTGATGGCAGGTCAGTTGAAGACTTGTTCTTTAGCACCAAAGCCTCTTTCTTTTCATTGATGTAAAGACTCAATTACTGTGCTAAGCGTTCTAAAGCTTTGCTTGAATGTCTCAACTGCAGCCTCCCCGGAGACTTTGGCTTTGATCCTCTAGGTCTTGGTGAGTGAGAGCTAAATCGTTAGGTGTTAGTCACCTGCACAATATAACCAATCATGAAGTACTTATGCAAGTTGTAATTTGTCTGAAACAGGATCTGATCCTGAAACTCTAAGATGGAATGTGCAAGCAGAACTTGTTCACTGTAGATGGGCAATGTTAGGTGCTGCTGGTATTTTCATCCCAGAATTCCTAACAAAGATTGGCATCCTAAACACCCCGTCCTGGTACAGTGCTGGAGAAGTTGAATACTTCACTGACACCACCACACTCTTCATTGTTGAGTTATTCTTTATTGGCTGGGCCGAGGGAAGAAGATGGGCTGATATTCTCAAGCCAGGGTGCGTTAACACTGATCCTATCTTCCCTAACAACAAACTCACTGGTACAGATGTTGGTTACCCAGGTGGGCTATGGTTTGACCCACTTGGATGGGGCAGTGGCTCTCCTGAGAAGATCAAGGAATTGAGGACAAAGGAGATCAAGAATGGAAGATTGGCTATGTTGGCTGTGATGGGTGCTTGGTTCCAACACATTTACACTGGCACCGGTCCTATTGACAACCTCTTTGCTCACCTAGCAGATCCTGGTCATGCCACCGTTTTTGCTGTGAGTGCACCCCTGAAACTTCAAATAATAACAGTAATTTGTAAATAATGCAGCGAGAACAAGTTGTTTTAAATTAAGCTAACTATTTTAAATGGTGTGTTTCAGGCTTTTACCCCCAAGTGAGAAACGCTGGCGAGCATGCTTCCCTAAGGAAGGAGCTTAAAGAAATGTATTTGTCGATAGAGCCTTTGTATCATTATTAGAACTTGTAATGTCTGATAACTACGATTTTTCATAGAGTGCTGTTGCAATGTACAAAAACCACCCCTTGAACTTAGATGTCACCGATATATTTGAGCTAGTAACAAAAGTTGCCCAGAAAAGCAACCGTTACGAACCACATGAAACTTCAGAACTCGTCTCCAAGTATCTCACTGCCCATACATCAATTTTTAATTTTTATTTTAGTTACCGTAGGTGTATAGACTAGGTTACGTGTACCTCGACTAATGCTCGAGATTCTAAAATTAACGACCAGGTAAGCCTCAGTAATTCTGAGGCTTGTAGCACTCAAACTGATCATCTTTAAAGAATAAACTCTGATGCATTGAGCTACCAACTCAATTGTTGAAACAGCTAGCGGTGGCATGGCATTTTACTCCATACGCCACCGAACCAATTAATACGAGTAAAGTAGAACAACAATTAACGTAAAGGATCCATTTTAAGAATATGTAAATTAACAATAGCTCAAATCAATTATTGAATACAGAACAGATGCCAATACTGCAGAAAAGTAAGGCGACGCTTGGCTGTCAAAGCAGAACACAACATTAAACTAAGAAAATAAATGGTGTACTTGAGGTAGATTTAAATCATTTGTTTCTAAAAACCATTTTGAAAAAGCCATGTCTACATTCAAATCCGAGTCTGATCTCCTTTCTTTCGAGTGAATCACGTAGTATAAACCCTTCGGTTGTAGATAGATAAATTTCGAACAGACACCTAACGCTTTAGATGGGATTGCCAGTTGAAACGGGACCCATAGAAATAAAGGAGAGAGATTCTTAACCCCGCGAGGATATAACTCAACTGGTCAGGTCCTGAGTTTACTTCTTAGAGATAATCAGTTCAAGTCTTACAAACTTCAAAGCCATTAAAGACTTACATAGTCGTTAACTTCAGGGCCCGTAGGATTAGTCGAGATACGCGCAAACTGGTCCGAACACTCACGTTAATAAAAAAAACAAAAGTAGTGAGATTCTTGCACATTTTGGGAGGAATCAATTGATAGTTGATCACTTAGCATAGAACATCTTTGTTAAATGATGACCAATTTTTTTGTTATTTTAAGAGCGTAGACTCTGAAATCGCAGCTAAAGTTCATTTCTCTATGACTTGGAGAATTCCTGAATCTATGACAAAGCTATTGGCAGGTTATCATATTCATCTTTCATGTATATAACTTGTTTTTCATGTTCTTCTTGATTTCCTCTTCCTTTCTTCTTGTTTAATTTCTTAAATTTTACATTTTGTTTAGCAAGCGGGCAACGTGTCTCCATCAGTATAAGAGGCAAAGTAGCCAGCCTCACCCAACCCCTCCTGCAAAAAACCAATGAGTTTTTGGCTCATCGTTTGCAATCTCTTGACTTCTACAGTCGTAGATCTAGTTTTTAGGATTCGTTTGGAGGTGAATTTGTTCACATTTCATGTAGGAGATGATTAAATTAATCCTTCATTTTTGTTGTGGTGTACACATTACTCTCCTGCCAAAATGGGTATTAACCCCCACTGTTCTTCACTCCTAACAAACAGTATATCGGTTCATCAATTTAAGAAGAAAAAAAACACACTAATCCTATAAATTTCCCCATTCTCATCTTCAGAACACATTCTTCAAATGTTTGGTACTTTGCTACAGGAGATTTTAGGCAGAAGTGTCAAACACATTGATAGGGCTGGGTTTTGGTCCTAAGGACCATCAATAAGACTGGGCCCTAGCCTAGAGACCCAAACGTTGGGCCTAAGACCCAAGGAACAAACTCTACCACGGACGCGAGCACACACCGGGTATCCGTGCCACTTGGTGAAAGAAAGCAGGCCTAAGAGCATCTCGAAGGCAAGGGCAAAGGAAAGCCAAACCCAAATAACTGTCATTTTAGCTATTATCTTCTCGTTTGTCAATCAACTATCTAAAAATTATTTCAAGTGATAAATTTCTTCTTCTTGATCGAGTATCATATTATACCGTCTTTGTCAATTTCACAGGCGGAAGTTATAGTGCTTCAAGCATATGGAGCTTTAATTCTCAATAATATCATAATGATTTGTGACTATCGATGAACGGGAGGGGAGAATCAAACTCTTCCACTTTAAATTTTCTTTAGTTATTATTAATGGTTTTTCTTTATCATTTCGGATGTTTTCGACAGTAAAGTAATTCTTCTAGCATCCGTTTTGGATGCCAGCTTCTGCACACCAGCATTTTATCAAAGAAGATACGCCCATCACGGTACAAAACTTTAAAAATTGTTCTCCGAGAAGCTTTGTTTTAACTGGGACATGGTAGTTTTTTTTAATTACTATTTTTTTGTGTTTTAATAGTGAAAACATCCTCCAGCCAGCTTTTGGAATCTTAGATGATTCACATCAGGAAAATGACAGAAAATATAAACACTAATTGAACCACCGATAAATTTGAAATGGTAATCTTAGGTTGGATTAAAACACATACCTACAGGCATTTGCTTGGTAAATGCTGTAGCATGCAATTCAATTATCACCACTGGTATCTCATACCTACAGGCATGTTATACCCTCGGAACTTCTCGACTTCCGACAACGCGCACCACTTGACAAGCATCCAGTTCAGAGTCTTCAGACACCACAAAGGACACAAGCACATTAACTTCATTCGAATATCCGTACACACATAATTTCCTACCACGCAAGCATTGACATCCACTAACGAGACCATAAGGAAAACATCAAAGAAATTGAGAATTAGTTCCGTTAAACAACCCATCCAGTTCATCCCAAAGGATTAAACATATCTGCTGCTGCTGCATTAACTCTAGCCTATACAGAATCACACAAGGCATTCACGCTATTCTCTCTCTTTCGGAGAAGATGATTGGGATCTTCTAATTACAAGTCGATTCAAGAAGAAAAAGGGTAGAGAAATGCCGGATGTTCAGTATTTATTCTATTAGGAGAGTTGTGCAATTTCACCGCAACAAGCTTGAAGCACCAAACTGAATGGAAGATTAAATTAAAAGGAACAAAGGTTGAGAGTCCAATATTACAATAAAGAGGCTTAAACTTATGATAAGAACTAATCTAAGTGTTTCTCCACCATATAACCTAACTGGTAGCATATATATTAGTATTACAACATCAATATAAAAAATACTTTGAATTAAAATTTGTCAAATACATAAAACAATACAAATCCAATACAAAAACCACAGTAAAAAAAGAAAAAAGCTCCCCTGGTTTTGTTTAGATCTGTAGATTTTGCTGGAGAAATCTCAGTGTTCATCCTATATATCATTGCTCCAGAAGCTTTTATATATCATTGCTCCAGAAGCTTTTAAGATTTAGCTAGTAAATCTATCTTTGCAAAGCCATTAATTATAGTAATTAGAGCTAGGATAATTAATGATTTTGCAAAGAAGAATTACTAGCTTAATCATAAAGCTTAATTATACATGTTCCAGTACAAAACTTCTTTACAATAATTTCTTTGAATATCCATCTATTTACAAACCATATTCATACATCAAAAAATTAAAATCTTTTAAGATTCTTACACAACACTATATTCCATTTGATTGCACAAAGAAACCAAATATTCGTAATGTTTCATTCTCACAGATTATATGTAATTAGATTGAAGAATAAACCAACACAAAAACATTTTTTCCCTCAGATCTACTAGTTGAATATAAAGTAGATAGCATCGTACCGGGAAGTGATCGTTGAAGGGGTAGATGTAGGAGGGTTTGAGAACTCTGGAGGTCACGGCCGGCTGCTTGCTTCGCTAATCATATGCTTTTATATGGACAAAAGATTGTTGGGTAGGGTTTCAGTTTGTTTCTTTGGAGTTTTTGGTAATTTCATATGAGTGTGTTTGACAGTGTGGTAGCGGTTGCTTTTCAAATAACTTTTCGTGCCGAAATACATGCCAATGATTTTTTTTATTTTTTAAAAATTATTTTTAACATCAGCACATCAAAACGATCCAAAAAGTACAAACCGCACTCAATTTTAGCAAAAAAAAAATTTCAAAATTTGGCGAAACACAGGTTGAAACGCACAGCCAAACAGCCTCTAAGAGATTAACCCGGTGGAGGGATTTTTTTATTTAAATATTATTCAAATTTTATGATAAATTTAATTTGCATGATCAAGTAATGCAACATTTTTTTATATAAATATTATCTAAATTTTATGATATATTTAATTTCCATGAGCAAGTAATGTAACATTCTTTTTTTTTATATGTATACAATAGTAGCAGTAGTAATTAAAATAAAAATAAAAATAAATAACTTTACAAAACAATAATTGCTCTTATTATATGTAATTTTTTAATAAGAAGAATAGGCCACTTTTTAACCTCTGCTTTCACGAATAAATTTCCCTGGGCAATAGAAAAAAGATATTACATATAATTTGATTTTTCACTATTAACAAAAAAAATTAACTCAAAGTGATTAACCTTATTCAGGTTCAAACTTTTAGACCAACATCTAGATATAAAATTTATTAATTTTTTTAACATACTAAATTGTGAGAAATGCGTTTTAATTGTTAGCGGAGAAGATTTAATCTTATTGATTTAAAAATATCTTTTACCGGTAATTGTTTTTATATCAAAATCATGAATTTATCAACTTATTGAGAGCCCAAGAATATCCGTAATGTAAATAGTGTTTGAGGAGAAGGGCCCATAAAATACTTTCCATGTTTTGCCAAGAATGATCATTCTAGCCCAGTAGCTTCTACCCTGTCTTGATAGATTAGAACACCATCTATTTTGTTCAGAAGCTCCGGTGGGAATCTGGTAAGAAAAAATTTCAAGTGCCAAGAAAAAAAGAAAAAGAAAATAATGACGTCTATCTTCTTGAAGAAAATACTGCTGCCAGCATGATTGGAGTACACAGCCTCCATTCATGCCGTTCATTTAGAATCGTTTATTTTTATTTTTTAAAAACATTATTTTTTATTTTTTATTTTAAATTATTTTTTTATATGCTATGCTAAAAATAATTTTTAAAAAATTAAAAAAATATATATATTAATTAATTAATTTATAATAAAAAATACTTTAAAAGATAACT
>Ga0307511_10007961_pt1 | contig 10628 bp, 4 predicted proteins | sample 13_EM_MG_FD_200266 | JGI IMG/M metagenome (GOLD analysis project Ga0307511, IMG submission 200266) | Populus trichocarpa ectomycorrhiza microbial communities from riparian zone in the Pacific Northwest, United States - 13_EM | ecosystem: Host-associated > Plants > Roots > Unclassified | place... | reverse complement strand
ATAACAGAATGACTTAGGTTATGCCTTAGCCAACCTTTTCTATATATATATATATATATATATATATATATATGGCAGAACACGGCAGTAACTGTAGGGATTACAACATTGGAATAATCCTCCATTAATTTCCTATTCAGAGATATACATGCACATTCTATAATAGGGTTCTAGACCTACTCCAGCAATTTCATGCAATTCGAATAACATTTGAGGTAAAAATCATGAATTTTAGGTTAGCGTTTATAGAAACGTTTTAGGATAAATGCAAATTGACTATGAATTGATCAAATTTAGTTAGATTAGGTTGTGATGGATGTTAAATTTAGTAGAATTGATGAAGAAAAGAATAGGGTAATTAAGAACCCAAGTGGCCGGCCAAAGAGGAAAGTAAGTCTCATGATGTATAATTGCATGTAATTATGTGAAATTATTGTGAACTAATGTATATTTATGTGGGCAAATGATTTTTGAAAGAATTGAATTATAATTTGAAATTTTGATTGAAATGTTGTAGTGTAGTCAGAGATTTTGTTAACATGAATGTAAATTGACTTTAGATGCTTGAATAAAGATTTAAATGAGCATGAAGGGTTTTAGAGAATTGAAATTAATAATATTGCAATGTATGTATATGTATAAAAAAAATTAGAAATGAGAATTTATTTGGTAACGAATATAAGAATAAAATTTGATATGCATGTTGATTTAAGAGAGGTTTCGAGAGCTGTGTTGTAGTAGGGAGACACTTCGAAATCTTTGACCTTAGGTAGGTGTTCCACACCTTAACATTTTCTTTTGTAAGATTGTCGTTATAATATTTTGAATATATTATGTTATTTTATTTTTAATTTGTAAAACATATAGTGGAAGAAAGTAATTTTCTGGTGATGAGATTAATGCCCGATAAGGGATAGTGAAATTAATTCTGGGGATGAGATTAATGCCCGATAAGGGGCAGAAAAAATTAGTCTAGGTGATGGGATTAATGCTCGATAAGGGGTGTTATAACCCATTTATGGGTTATTCCTCAAATTCACCTTTTTTTTTCTTTCCAATATAAAAATTATTATTGGACGAATCTGCATAAAAATTAAGCCTAATAACATAATTAGATTTTCAATAGGCCAATTTGATTTAATCATGGAGCAAATTAAAGTTTAATTATGTTTAAGAATTAATTTGGGTCCAATTGAAGGATTTAATTAGGTGCAAGGACTTAATTATACTTTAAATGAGTCAAATTAATTTCATTAGGGGCTTAATTGGAGAAACATTAAGTTTGAAGGCCCAATGTGGACTTAATTAAGAAGATTGGAATTTTAGGAGACCAGATTTAATTTTTTCCAAGTCAATTGGTTCAAATCAAGGGTAAATTTGCAAGAAAATCAAAGTTGTGTGGTCAATGAAGGGCTAAATTGCAAACATTCACTGTCAAGAACCATTATGTAAATGACGCCAAACTATGGGGACAACATTAAATGAAATCAGGGGTGAAATTGAAAAGATTTGAAAGTTTCACGGTTAATTAGAGGCCAAATTGAAGAAATCCAAAACCAATGACCAAAATAAAAAAAGGCACTAAAATCCGGGGCTGAAAGTGAAGTTTTCCAGGGGAAAATTGCATAAAATTGGAAGTTTAAGGTCAGTTAAGGGTGTAATTGAGAGAATTCACAAATTGAAGGACTAAATTGAACTTTACCAAAACAACATTGTTTGACAATTCATGATACCCACTTTAAGCCAATGGTTGTGATTCTCCGGGGCTTAATCAAGGGCAAAGATGTGGCATCATTAAAGAAAAAATATCTATCTTCCACCCCTCATAAATATGGGTGGATTTCACGGCCTGAGAAAAAAAAAATATGGTGCAAAGTTTTCTCTCTTCCTAATTTTTTTTCCTATCGCCAGTTTTGTCTCTTCCCTCTCTCTCCACTGTGATTTCAGCCACTCTAACCTCACTTAGGTCGTGACCAACGATGACTCAAACCTCCTCCACCAACTCATCCTCTCACCAACAATAGTAACAACCGCCACCACCACCCATTTCTTTTTTTTTTCCACTGTTAGTTTCTTCTTCCTCCCACAGCTAAAATTGACCATCATTTCTTCCACCAACAGCTCCTGAGCCACCAGCTAAATCTCCTCATCATAATTGAAACTCCTGCACCAGGTGAGCTTCTTCTTCTTCTATCCCTCATTCCCCCCATGACCTGCAACCTTTTCAGTTGCATACAGAATGTGAACATTGATTCACATTTTGCAAAATAATTAACTCTTGAGAAAGGTTGGACCCGCTTCGACCCACCCCACCTGAAAAAAAAAGATGGAGGGTCTGTTCGGTTGCTAATCGACCCAACCCGCTGGGTTAGGCTAGACCCATTTCGGCCCAGCCCAAATGGTTGAGCTGGGTCCAACTCAAATTATATTTAAAAATATAATATTATATAATTAAAAAAATAAGAAAAATTCCAAGCGTTACTTCAAAATATTTGTGATCTTCTCACATGTTTTTCCAATAATTTTGTATAATATTGGGCTGTATATTTACATTGTAATATACGGATGTGGTATTAAAATGCCTGATTTTCTTCGAAATGTTTATTAAAAAAAATTTAAAATTTAAAAAAATCTCAAAATTTTTAAATTAATTTTCTCTTTCACGAAAACAAAAAAAAAAGACAAATTGATTTCATTTATACAACCAAATCCTAAAGGTTTTCTAAGCATACTTTTTTTAAAAACAAAAAAAATAAAAAATGCATCTTTCTCATGGTTTGAAATGCAAATGGATATTCGTTAGGGTTTGGCCAATATATCAAAAAACTTTTACCAATCATTTTGTTCACTTTATATTTAAAGTGTTAGGGTTTAGCTATAGACTTTAATATTTGGGGTATAAAATTACTTTGTAAAGTATACCATCAGCTATTAAAGATAAAAAGTGCAAAATAAATGCGATTCTAAAATTTAGACTTTAGAACCGTTAGGATTTAACCCGATAAGGTAGAGACTTCCTTATGAAGGGAGATTTACCTTGAACCTTAAACAAGACCAATGAACATAAAAGCGACCTAGAAAAACAATCAAACAACAATGCAGTTTACCTCAGATAGGGTGCACTAGGGGTGTTGCGTCTTCCCTTTGCACAACTAGTCCCTTACCCGAAATCTTGTAGACCATAGGTTTCCTAGTAACCATAATACTAAGTGGCGACTCCTGAACCTTATAATTATAATTTTATGATTAAATCCAAAACTCTTTTGCTTTCCTAACACCGTTTTAGGAGGCTTAATCCACCATTCGGCGTCGCCCCGCGACAAGGGGCATAATAAATTAGTTCTGATGATAGGAATAAAGTCTGATAACGGACATGAGGAATTAATCTTTCCCGATACTGGGATTAATGTTCAATACTAAGAAATGAAAATTGTATTCTTGGATGTAGGAGTTTTATCCAATAATGGGTAGAGAATTTAGATTGTTTGTAAATGAAAATAACGTCTGAACTTAGGCGAACCGAGAACTACCTAGTTTTGGATATAGGTTAAAAAGAGCATAATATGAAGATTATAGTTTAAGAAAGAGAATGTGTATTAGAAATAATGATAATTGAGAAATATTGACATAGAAAATAAATTGTGTAAGTTAAAAGTAGATTATGTGAATGGTAATTGAATAAGACCTCATGATGAATTGTGTTCAAACAGGCCACTGTATTTATTTTAATTATTTGGCTAAATTATTGCTACGTACTTAATTGTTGCTTATATATTAATTTACAGGTACCTCTCAACCTCAAGCAGCGTAATAGATATTTGGGGATCTTTGTTAATTTTATAAAGGATTGTAATAATTATATTTTTTGTAACCGAATGTTAATTTACCTTAAATTATATAATTATAAATTCAACTTAATTGTGCTAGTGTATGATGTTATACGTATGCTTTTGTTGTAGCTTATACTAATAGTATTAGATAATTTATGATTATAGATTTTGACTTGAATATTGAATATTATAATTACATACATGATGTGACATTAAAATGAATTATAATGATTGTGATGAGATGTGTTGCGAAATGATGAGTTCATTGGACAATAATTGGGCTTTGTTTGATGGTATATTGAAGTGTTGCAAGTATTTATTGATAAATTGGAATCTCTTGGTATAGGGGATACTTTTCTGAAATTTTGGTAGTTCCTTTAAAGCTAAGTTTTTTTTATATACAAAACAATCACCCTAAAAATAGTAATTATTTACAAGAAATAAAGCTTAAAGTGTATGAAAATACTAGGGTGTTACATCATACATGCACATAGGGGATGTAATCCTCACTGATCCTTTCTTTCATAAGGGGTAATTGAGCCATATAGGCCCCAGGTTGCAGACCATTGCCAAAGGTCGCCCCCTCAACACTCAAAGTACTAGAAGCATCATCCTCATGGGTTTGAGGTAGCCTTTTCCTCCCTTGAGAATCTCTTGAGGCACTACAAGGAGAGATTCCTTGATAGGGAGAACTATCTCCTCCCCTACAAGGAGAGGACATTGAAGGTCTACCTCTAGACCCATTGTTTAAGGTTTATACAAAGATTATCTAAAGATTTAAATTTTTTATTTTTGCTTTTAATGATTGTTTTAAAGTTAGGTTGTCTCAAACCACAAGTCGTTCAAGTGTCCACCATCTAACAGTAATCATCACAAACCACCAATAAGAAGTCTTCTAAACCCTTTTGGGAGAGAGGGATTGTCATACCTTTAAGTACTACCTCTTTTCTTATGTGTTTAGGTGTTTCTATATATTGTCTTATAATGTACTATTATAAGAGGCATCACATTTTATTTATAGGAAAACCTGAAAACCCTATAAATAACAAAAATATTAATTTTCCTCTTAAATAATATAACATGTATTATTTTAAGATAATTTTAGAAATTTATTCAATCAAGTCTCTATTTAGTTTTTTTCTAGGTTTAGAATTGTAACCCCCTATATTAATTACATTTTAGTCCTCAATTTCTAAAATTCATTTACAATCAAGTCGCACTTGATTAATCATTTTATTTTAACTTTTGACAAATGGTTCTTATGTGTGTTACCCATTATGTTTGAAGATCAAATACAATTTCTAACAATCTGGCATGATCCCCTAAATATTATGAAAGTCATAAGTGGTTTGATTTAACCTTTTAGTGACTAGTTTTCAGTGTAATTATTATTTCTCCACCAAGAATGTTTCAATTTAGACAATATAAGATGAAATATGTCTGCTTTGTCAAAATAATTTTAGTTATCAACACTATAGTCATTGATTGTTTAAATATGATTTGAAACTCTTTTCAAATCTTATTCCACATCGGTTAAGGATTTCACAATCAATATTATTTGAAAACAGATGAAACATTTTTCTTAATTCACCTAGGGTGATGAATTATCTCTTGATTACTCAAATACCTTCATATAGTTTATGATATATCTAATATATACATGTTTGTTACACTTGATTAAGATAACATATGATCAGGATCAAAATATAACACTCCTCATATATGATAAGTTAGTGATCTCAAGTTTAAGGATCACTTACACAATTATCATAGGAACCTTTCCATAGATATATGTAATTTCTCCGTATAGAATTCTCTTGCAGGTTAGTTCAGTGTGCATATCATTTGACTAACACTGACATATTAGTTTCATATATCTCTCATACCTCATTTTATGAGAGTAACTACTTCATCTCATAAAAGAAAGAACATAATATATCAGTCTCTGCAACTCTAATTAATATCCAGACTTAATTAAACATTGATCAGGAACATTTATGAACAATGCTTTGATGCAGTAAGAATTTTATAATTATAAAAGTTTTTGTAATTTTCAGTGCAAAATATTTTTGTTCTACAAACTTTACTTTTACTATAGATTCATTAATAAAATATAATTGAATATTACATATAAAAAACACTTTTATTAATAATAGAGCATTTATTTTTATGTTATACAGTTTGTATAATAATAGAGTTTGATTTATTTTTAAATCTAAATTTTAAAATTGCTTTTGACGTTTTTTTAAAAGAATTGCATGTATCATTTATAACTTGCTAAATTATACTATTTTTATAATTAAATTTTAAATTTATGCTACTTTTTCAAAAAAATTACAGTACTATTTTGAAAAAAAAAACTATTGGGAAATGCAAAAGCTAGCAATTGATTGTTTTGTATAGTGATGTGTGAAAATGTCAGTAGTGAATTACAAAACTTGGTTGTTGCGTAGCTTGTGGACACATGGGCCTCTCTAGTAGAAAGTATGTTTAGAGGTCTCTTACTCTCTTCAGAATCCAATTTGACATGAATTTAAAACTAAGGGTGGGGTTGCAAGATAGTTATATATATAGTTTATATCTACATGAAATTTCATGTTTTATAATTTTTTAATATAAAATATATATAGGGTATAAAAAAATATATATGAGGTAAAGTATTTATAAATTAATTTTATATTATTTAGATTTATTAGAAAATATTTTAAAAAAACTAAGGTCTCCAATTTAGAAGTTGTTTCCTAGAAGATTGCAGCGAAACAATAGGCATATGGGTGAGCAAATGACTCGTAAGAGACATAATTCGGTAAAATTGTGGGGTATTTACTGAAAAGACAGGGCAATAGCTCTAACTAAAAAGAGCCGTTTAGAAATCACCTCAACCTTATTCATAATTTCTTCAAGGCCTTGCGCAGCTGCTCTCGAGAGTCTTTTCACATCTATGTCCTGTTCCATCTGGCAATTTCCCCTGCAAAATCTCCACAATCTTTTGACAACTATTCAATTCAACGATGATAAGAAATTCGCAAGAGCTCAAACAGTACCTTGTACACTGGGCCAAAACCACTGGCAGTATCGAAATTCCCGGTCGCAGCTATAAGCTTTTCTAAATTCAAGCTGTCCTGGATTATATTTTTATCCAATAACATCTGCTTCGTAATGTTCAAACGATAGATATATATATATATATTGTCTTTTTTATTGAAATATAATCAAATCATACTAAGTTTAAAGTAATTTTTATATATATATATATAAATAACTTGAGACAAAAATAATTTAAAATGATTTCATTTAAAAATAACTCAGAAACGACTCTTTCAAATAAATTTGTTAAAAATTCAACTTTCACTCAATTTCATAACAAATTAATTTGCTATTCAAGTCAAAAGTTATTTTTACTTTTTTATAGTCAAAGTTTCAAAAATCGACTTAAATTAATTTATAAAAATTATATCAAACACGACCTTATTCCAAACAAGAAATTATCTGCAAATGCCTATTAAGCAGAAGTGGAAGTTAAACAACTTTGTTCTTACATTAGAAGTTTTAATAGATAACCACATAAGATCTACAAAAGGGATGAAACAGTGAAATGCATAACCCACATAAGTTAAACAACTTCTATTGATTGCAGTAGCCCTAGAATTACGCCTCCAATTCAACATTTTCCCCTTCTTGTCTCTCTTTCTGATATCTTTTATGCATGTTCAATTCGTCTTCTCCTGCAAAGCCCCCTTGTAATATCGATTAATTATTCAGCTTTTTTATATGGCACCTCAGCTTTGTCGCATCTGATAGCTGAAGAGGCTTCAGCAAGAATTCTTGAGCTCCTCCCTCCATGCACCTGTTTAGGTGGAAAATATTTAACAAATCAATGATTTCTTTTCCTCTATGCAAATAAATAGACAAAAGACAAAAAATCAACAGAGATTAAACAAGACTGAAATTGCTGAGCAGGTAATTACTGATTAATTCGTGTAGGGATGTTCTCAGATGACACTACAACCACCGGTATCTCCTTCATGGTAGGTGATTCCTATTTGAGAGAAACCATACAATGTTATTTTTGTTTAATATACTCTAATTATATATGACATTATTATATTTATATAAATTCATATTTATTATTATTAAAAGTTTAATTTATCTTTAATATTCATATAATATTAGATTAATAAATCTAGAATGAAAATAAAGTCCATGGGATAAAAATATTTTGCAAAGAAAATTATAAAGTTGTTATAATTATGAAATTCTCATTGCATCAAAGTATTGTTTCTGAAGTGTTCTTAATTGATGCTCTCTTAAATATTGAACATTCATTAAAGTTGTAAAAACTAATACATATTATGTTTTTTTCCTTTATGAAATGAAGCAGTTGTTCTCATAAATTGCGGGATAAAAGATACATAAAACTAATATGTAGGTGCTTGTCATTAGACATGTCCACTGAACTGACTCGCATAAAAATTCCATAAGAAGAGAACACTTATGTCTATGGAAAGACTCACGTGAAAGTTGTAGGTTACCGTTTGAGGCCTAATAATTGAATGACTTGTGGTTTATAACAACTCAAACTTTAAAGAATTATTTAAAACCGAAAAAGATTAGATCTTCAGGTAATAAATTCGTAAATAATTTTAGATCTGTCTAACAGAATTCTAGAGACTCTAAAAAAAAAAAAATTATAGTTTTCACCCGTGTATGATATTTGAAAAACTGAACTGTTAGATTAGAAAATACTAAGGAAAGTTATGGTAGTAACTAGATCATTGAAGATGAGTAATATTTACCTTAATTCTTTTCAACAGCTCATAACCTGTCATTCCTGGCATACTATAATCGGTGATGATCATATTCACCTTCAAATCCTGCTAAGAGAAATACCCATGAACAACAAATGATGGAGTTGAATTCATAAAAGCAAGAATCAGACCTTCAGTGTATGGTTACTTACACTATGGCTGGGATGTTGTCCATCAGCTAAGCCCAAATACTCCAATGCTCTCTTTCCGTTTTCTGCTGTGGTCACTGCAATCATAGGAACCAAATTGTGAATCATAAAAACTTTAGTCAAGTCTCTAAAACTCAAGACTTCTTTCTCTCCTTGCTAATTAATTGGGATTAATTAAAAAAACCATGGATTTGCAATGTTATGAGTTATTTTCTAGAGTAGTCTAACCTTTTGCCACCTCTAGCATCCAAACAAATGGATCCCTAACAAAAAACAAATACCAGAAATGACAGGATATTCTTTTCCTTTTCAATTTCCTCAAAGTGATAAAAATAAAAGCACAAGATGTGGGGTCTAGTCCTTGTTAATCTCCACTTTGGTCATGAGTTCTCATACATTTGTCACTGTGGTAACTTCCATGGTGCCATAGCCAACTTATGGCAATGACAATCATGTTCTCCATTAAATTAGCCCTAGCCTAGCCTATGAATGAGAGCCTAGCCAGGTAGTACACGTTTTTTTATTCCTTCATGTGTTCTATGTTTTTTCCCTTTTGCAAATGATGATATTTACTCTAATTAGACAACATATTATAAATAACACCATTTTATCATAAATCATAGTTCTCTTTAATCTTAATCATACAAAACCATGGATAGAAACTAGAGAATTAAGATATAATGTTCACCAAAACCCCATGAAAACAAAGATAAAAGTATGATAAAACATTTTATAGCTAGAAACTTTTCTTTGATTAACAAATTATACCAAATGAGCAAAGTTTCTATGAACAAAAAGAATAATAAATAAAAAGAGGCCAAGACTTTTTTGTTCTTTTCATACCTCTGCATGTAGAGTTGATAAGTAACCTTTCAATGACTTTGCGATCTATCAAACTATCATCAACAGCTAACACATGTGGTTTCTCATCAAAATCAAACTCCATTGATGGTAAGGAAGAAGAAGAGCTGGCCATATCTACCTTCAAAGAACACACCACAATGTCTAACCACCTCAACAAAACACAAAAAGAAAAGGAAACTTTGAGGAAAAAAGAGAGAAAACTAGCTAGCAAGAAAATAATGTCAGAAGGAGAACAAACAAGACAAGAAGAAAAACAAGGCAGCAAGGGTAACGTAATGTAATGTGATAGTCCTTGTGAAGTCAATACAAGTTATGACTGGGGATACTTATATATCGATATCCTAACTTAGCAGATAATGAATTTATAGTAAAATATGAAGGATAATAAGAAAAGGTAAAGAATAAAAGGGTGAGGTGAGCTCATTATTATCATTATCAGAGAAGAATAGTAAACAAATCCTAATAAAATCATGAGTCAGAGATAATTGCTAATCTTTTCAGTCTTTGGGATTTGATTGCAGAAGCAGTAAAAGCAAAAAGATACCTTATTGTTTTTGTTTTTCCCTTTCTTCAAGAGATCTCCATGCTCAAAACCATTGTATATTTTAACACACTTGTACGTACTTCTTATTCCTTCTCCACAGAGACAACACACGGTTGTTCAAATATTATTCCTTCCTACCTTACTTGTAGGGCTTCAGATATGCAATCCATACATGTCCATTCATTTTTCTTTTACCCCTTCTTTGGAATCTTAATTACACCACCCCACATCACAAAAGTAGTAACTTAATTTTAAAAATAAAAAAATATAATAAATCTCTTTAATCATAAGGCCAATCCTTTCAGATTTGTAACCTAGATCTATGTACCAAGTGACATAGTACTATATTAGTAACACAATATTAATATTTGTGGAGTGATAAATTGTACTGTTGTTGTCTTAGAAAGACGTCTCATTTCTATATATTACCAAT
>Ga0307511_10007960_pt1 | contig 10631 bp, 12 predicted proteins | sample 13_EM_MG_FD_200266 | JGI IMG/M metagenome (GOLD analysis project Ga0307511, IMG submission 200266) | Populus trichocarpa ectomycorrhiza microbial communities from riparian zone in the Pacific Northwest, United States - 13_EM | ecosystem: Host-associated > Plants > Roots > Unclassified | place... | reverse complement strand
GTTAGCACATACCCAGAAATAACCTCCACTGGAACATAGTGAAGAAGCCCACTCCAGCAGTCCCCTGAGTGGCAGAACGACAACCAACATACAAAGCTGCATAGAGCAGCAACCAAAAAAAAAAAACCATAAGGTTTAAGACTCATGTGTATGCAGAGGGTACAAAGCCCTAGCAGACAAATAGATCCTTTGCATTACCCAATAGCATCTAGCTACCCAACCAGCAAACATAGGCCTGCAAACCAGCACTGCATCGGCACCCTTGCAGACCATAGTAAACCAAGGACAGAGTCCAACAAACCAAGCTGCGAGAAGCAGCACCCAGCCAGCCACAAGTGGCCCTCCAAGATAAACCCAAGGTTGTAGTAGCCAACGAATACTAGCAAGCCAACATTCCAAGGCAGACCAACAGGGCAGGGCAGGAAAGAGCAAGAATAAAGCCCTGCACAAAGCAGTTAGGGAGAGAGCCTCACCCAACCATATCTTTGTATCAAGTGACATAAGAGTAGTGAACCATCCGCACATCATCTCCAGCAGACCAAACCTGTATCATGGTGTTGTTTAAGGCTAGAACAGTCTCCATCCAGCATTCTCCACTTAGAAGTGAGCTAAAGAAGGAAAGATCCCCCCATTTCCTTCAAGCAAAACAACATGCTAGTAGAGCTGCGACAGAGAGCACTACAACTGTAACCCAAGCATTTAGGGAGAGAGCCTCACCCAAACTGATGGAATCCATAGCATCAACATAAAGAGAACCATGGTGGAAGCAGACTCCACAAGAGCCTAAAAAGAGCAGCCAGAACAGACCTGCAAGATAACCAATATGGAACAAGGGGGCATAGAGTCTGTAATTTGGGGAGAGATCCTCACCCAGCCAGACAAAGCCTCAACAGGCAGAAGCCTTCACATAGACAAGTCCCATAACTCACCCACGGCTGAACCAGCTTGACATGCACACACAAACCATCCACTACCAGCAAGGAAACTCAGGCCAATCCTGCCAGAACCAGCAACTCAGGTTGTGAACAAGCCAGCAACAAATAGCAGCAAGCAAAGACATTTTTCAAACAGCAATAAGCAGGGCCAGGGCAACATACAAGCACTAGCTACCCGACAGATAGAGCAACAACAAACATTCTACAGTCAAACCAGAATAGACTATCGAGATACCAGTAGCAAATCAACAGCATATCCAAGAGAAGAAACAGGATATACACATGGCAGAGATAACAAAGTGCAAACTATCAAAGAAGCATGAGGTGGATAGCCCCATGCTATGCCAGGGCAAGCATGCCACTAATAAACCAGGGAAAAAGCATCACAGAGGGGGGTAGATAGGAGAGAACCTACCATGGCTAGAAGCAACCCTGGTATGGAAATCATCAAAGAACACCATCAATCCATCCACGGTGAAGAAACCACATATGCATCGTCAAAATCCCCAAAATCCCTAGCATCGGAGTCTGGGCCGAGAGTTATAGGCAAGCAAAAGGTAGACTTTCCCCATGATTAGCGTAGAGAGGTTTAGTGTTGAAAGCCCAAAGAATGGGGAAGACAACAACCAGACCACCAATTAGGGTTTGGGAAGACTTGTCGCGTGCTTGCCATTTCTACTCAACTAGAAAGAGAATCCAAAAGCATCCCAACAAAGTAGATCCTAGGTTTCAACAACAAATGCCCAGTGAGGGAGAACCAGAATCTTCAATTTAATGGGAAGACAGACGCAAAGCATATACGTGGTGTATGCGCAACCAGGAGGCGCAATCAAGCGCCTTCGTGGACAAAATCAAGATCTTGGGCACCAGCAAAAGGAGCCACAATGCCCAAAGAAGAAGACCAAAGTCATCAATAGATGACATGAAGACAGGAGCTCAGACAAAACCGGGAGAGCAGACTAGAGGAGACGCTCCTTTGGGGAGAGCGTCTCTCTCTGCTCTGCTGACTACTTGTGGTCTGCTCTTTTTTTTTTATCAAATGTAAGAATATATTAAGATCAAAAGTAATTATGCCACAAAAGCAGCAAAAACAAATTATATACAGATAGGAGGGTAACAAGTACCCTAAACAAAAACCGGGAACAAACTCCCTATAAAACAACAGTAAAAGAAACAGCCCCATGACCAACAATAGTCACCGAGAAATCATCATCACGCAGATAAAACATGCAGAAACCATGCAGGCCATGGAAGACCAGCTAGACCATAGAAGCCGAAATCAAGCTGAGCCATGCAGCCCCGTAAGCCATCGTCCACCAGGGATTAAAGTAGCATCAGCCTAACACAGCCAAAACAGCCCAAAAGCAGCAAACGACATTTCATGCACACAGCAACGAATGGACCACGCAGAGGCAACTCAACCAAGCAGCGACAGACACCCGCCATAATAGCAGCCACAACAAAGCCATCAACCATCTCAGTCATGACCAGTGGCCAGCAGAGACAAGAAAGCCCATGCATGCCCAGTCTACGTGTTACAGCATAAGAGACAGAGACATCCCATCAGCTCAATAAAACGATGACGAAGAATCCATGCAGGGACGTGGAATGTGGATATCATCAGCCAACCATGCAGAGATGATAGAGGCTCAGCAGGAAACAGCCAAGACAAAACAAATAAATAAATACACGTGGGCCGCCAGGATCACAAGCTTCCAAGAGAAGAACCGGCCAATCAGAGTTGTTCATCCCCAGCCAGAATAAATGCAACGTAGAATGCCATGCAAACGCCATGCAGAATTTTATGAACCAAAGACGGGTAAATTAAGAAGGTTTGCCAAACGAACTGCAATCCACCCCCACATTTCCCCCTATTTGGAAGAGCCACGAAGACCCATGCTCGACTACTGCCAAAGCAGACTGAATCAGAGTAGCCAAAGCAGCAGGACCACAACTACTGCCATTATAGCCACAACACTATCATCACATCCAAAAGAGAGATCACCGGCAACATTGATGTGTGTGTGATTTTTCTCGTGGAAATGCAGAACCATGAAGAAAAGAATTTGAAATTTCCGAAAGACAAGGTCAGGTAAGGTACTCTTGCCCTCAAATATTCTTTTGTTCCTCTCTTCCCATATCAAGTATACTATCATGCTGAGAGAGGCTCTGCGCATTCTTGCCTCTAAATTCTTCTTTCTTGAAGGCAAACCTCTCACTGCACTCTTGAGAGTGGCCATACGCCTGTTTATTTTCAGCCAGGCTTTAATCTTGTTCCAAAGAGAAGATGTCCAAGTGCAACCGAAAAACAAATGTCCATGGCTCTCCTCTTCCTGTGTACAAAAGGTGCAGAATGTGTCAGTGGGAATGAACCTCAGTCTATCTCTAGTTCGGAGCTTCCCAAGCATAGCTAGCCATAATATGAAGTTGCATCTGGGCAGAGACCATTACTCCCAAACTATCTTCTCCCAGGGAACAGCTGAACTTTGGGGCCTAAGTGAAGCATAGGCATTAGAAGTGAATCCACCTTCTCTCCGCTCCCAGTCGGCCATTAGATCAATAACTACTAAATGACTCCCATAGCTCTGGACAAGCTGGTTCTTTAGAAGAACGATAGACTTCCACAGTGGTGACGAAGCTTTATGAATCTGAACATTCCAAATAGAGTTGGCATGTAAATAGTAGTGGTGTATCCATCGTATCCAGATGGAATCCTGCTTCTGGTGGATGTTCCAGAGCTGTTTGGCAATGAAACTGTTATTACTGATTTGGATATTAAGCAGACCCAGTCCTCCCTCATTCTTTGGCAGGCAAACCGTTTTCCATGCCACAAGAGCAGACTTACTTCGGCATATATCTCCTGTCCATAGGAAGTTTCGACAGAGACAAGTAATATGTCTGATGACAGCACACGGCATAGGAAAAATGCTAACCCAGAATTGCACCATACCATATAAAACTGACTTAATGAGCTCCAGCCTACCAGCGTATGTAAGATGTTTACCCACCCATGCTTGAATAGCTGCTTCTAACTTGTGGAGGAGCGGTGAGAGCTGACTTGCAAGAAGCCTGTGTGGGCTGAGAGGCACACCAAGATACCTGAAAGGAAAGGAGCCTTCAGAGAAACCAGTATCTAGCAAAATTGCTTGCTTCAGACTTACAACAACACCACTAAAATAAATTGATGATTTGGAAGTATTAATATCCAAGCCAGATGTTTGCCCGAAGAGCACCAGTTGCTGGAGGAGGATTTGAACTGAACTCCTATCCCCTCGGCATAGCAGCATAACATCATCAGCGAAAGAAAGATGGGTAATGCCAAGTGGCTTGCATTTCGGGTGAAAATGGAATGAAGTATTCTGGGATACTAAGCTGAGCATCCTAGTGAAATATTCCATGCAAGTGATGAATAAATATGGCGACAGGGGATCCCCTTGCCGCACCCCGCATTTTCCAGAGAAAAACCCAAACAGCTCCCCATTGACAGCCACTGAATATGAAGCTGTTTCCACGCAAGTCATCACCAGATGAACAAATCTATCAGGAGGAGAAGTAGTAAGAATGTCCATTGGACTGAGTCAAAGGCTTTCCTGAAATCAATTTTTATAAGGCATCTAGGGGAGGCTCTTTTCCTTTCATATTGCCTGAGGAGCTCCTGCAAGAGATTAATATTATAGCCATTCGACGACCACCCAGGAAGGCATTTTGCATGGGGCTGATGATGCCATCAAGAGCATGCCCCAACCTGTCAGCTAGGATTTTTGAAATGATTTTGTAAACAACGTTACAGCAAGAAATTGGCCTGAAGTTACTAGCTGTAGTAACATGAGCAGATTTCGGCACCACTACTAGCTGAAGAACCCAGGAGCTGCTGGTAATAGCTGACGAAGACATCCCCCACCTCAGTCATGGAGGTCGTGAGTGATCCACTATTGCAGCGAATGGCAGGAATGAAGTTCTTCTTATGTCTGTGACTCATCAAGGCGTGGAAAAAACTGGTCCCTCTATCACAGTCCTTGAAGAAGTTGCATTTCAATTTCTGGCTGTAAAACATTTTCTCCGCTGATTTAAGGTTGACAAGGTCCAAGCGAAGCTTTTTATCCTGGGCCAACAAATGTTCATTGTCCTTGTCATTATGCAAAAGAGCTTGATGCTGCTCCAGGTCAGCCTCAGCTCTGCATACTCTCTCCGAAATGTGTCTAAAGTGTAACTTGTTTGAGCTGCTTCAGGGGAGCTTTCAGAAGCTTAAGCCACCTGCATAAAACATACATTAGAGAGCCATGTACCGCTGCTGCATGCCATTTCTGCAGTAGGAGAGACTTATAGCTTGAGCCGCCTGCATAAAACATACATTGGTCTGCTCTTTCTTTTTTTTTGATCAAATGTAAGAATTGTATAAATCAAAAAGAGCTGGAGACCAGCAATACAAGGAAAAGGGAACAAAATCCCTTGACCAAATCAAAAGCAAGACAAGCTTGCTGAACAGGAGGTAAAGGGAACAGACTCCCTTGTACAAACCAAAAGCAAGACATGCTTGCTGAATAGACTAAGGGAACAGGCTCCCTGGATCGACCTAGAGTCAAAGGGAACAGGCTCCCTTGAACATGCATCAAAGCCCTATGGCAAAACAAACTAGCTTACAATGAAAAAGCATGGACAACCCCCATGCAGGGCAAAATAGAAATCAAAAAGCCTAGGGGGACATGCTCTCACTAAGCCGAACACTAAGCAAAATATAACCAACAACAAACCAACATCAAGACAGCCTGGACCACTGTCTTCAAACCAATAGCATTGGGCAACCGAAGCCCCACAGCAGGGCACACCAGGATGAGAAATCCCATACAGCCTGAGCAGCAAGCGCCCATAGCTAAAGCAGAAAAGAAGCCAGAATTCCGAGCAGCAGAAACAAGCAACCCAGAAGCAACCAGCAACAAAATCAACCTGACAAAATCCATCCAGCAGGCCGCAACCAGAAACAAGCAAAAAGCAAAACACAACCAAAACACACAAACTAGCAGTAATGATCTGCTAGGAGGACCAAAAACCAGCAGCAGCTGGGAACCAAAATTCCTGACAATGCAGTAGACGAGCCTGGGAGCATTGGAAACAGTTGAAATTTGATTGAAATCCAACCAGCATAAGACCACTAGTGAATTCAACCACCAATTGCAACCCCTCGTAAACCCGCAACATGCATTCTAGCAAGAGGCATCATCAAAACACATCAACGAGCCAGCTAGGGAGGAGGCCAACTCACAACCTACTCCAGCTAACCCCAACAGCAAAAGCCAGCCCCAAGGGCCCTCCAAAAAACCCAACCAAGCACTCTAAGAAAGCATCAGTTTGGAGGTCTAAAAGCCAGCTGTATCAGAGAGATGATTCTCCTTCCAACCAAGCTGATTGGTTGCAATTGCAGGCATCAAAACTCATCAACAATCTGGCTATTCAAAAATCAAAACAACAGCTCTAGTTTAGCAGGCAAGGGGACCAACCATTTGGGGAGAGAGCCTCACCCGGCCAGAACCCTTTACCAAGCGATCAAGAGAAACCAGCCACACATTTACTAGCAGATCAAACATGCACCATCTATATCGCTACTAGGACAAACTCCATCCAAAAGTTCTCCACTAAGAGCAAACTAGCAGAGCAGCGACAGAGTGCACAACAAGAAGCCCAAGCATATGGGGAGAGAACCTCACCCAAGTTGTCGGGATCCATAGCAACAATAAAGAGGAAAATAGAGTGGAAACAGATGCCATAAGAGCCCAGGATAGAACCCGATGGCAGCCGAAGCAGACCTGCAGAAAACCCAAAATAACACAATATAGAGCAAGGGGGCGTACAGTCTAGACATGGGGAGAGAACCTCACCCAGACAGACAAAGCCCCAGCAAAGCAGCAGAACAGCAACAGGCAGAGGAACCCTGAGAAAGGAGGACAACCATATCATTTAGGGGGAGAACCTCACCCAAACAGGCAATCGCTCCTTTGCAACAGGACTCCACATAATGCCAAAAGAGCACCAACAATATACTCCAGGGAGGATATCCTGAAGCAGCTTCCACCAACAGTAGAGATGAAATACCAGCCAGCTTCAAGAAGCTAACTATCCTGCATAACACAAGCTAAGTAGGAAAGCTAGCAACACCACAAGCAGTCCCAGGGCACACTTCATCAGCAACACGAAGTTACCCAACAGATGTAACATCAATAATTATTCTCATCTAAATCAACCAAGAGACAAACAAGCCCCATCCATCCACTAGAAGGAGCAGGACATATACTAACAAAGCAAGGAGAACTTGCAATGAGCAACAACACAAGAGGTGTAAAACCCCCTGTTACGCCAGAAGGCAAGCATGCCCTCTAATACGCCAGAGAGAAACCATTACAGAGGATGGCAGGTAGAGAAAACCCTACCAAAGCCAGAAGCTCTATTGCAAAGGGGAACAATAGTCTAGGTAGAAAAACCTTCAAAGAACCTAACATCATCAGGGTGAGCGGAGAAATCGACGCCGACAATGATGATATGAACAGTGTGAATATGAACAAAAGAGAAGCCAGAGACCCCATCGGGCCAGACAAAAGGCAGATCCTTGACAGAAAAGGTTGGAGAGAAAGAAATCAAACCTCCATCTAATTAATCTGAACAAGGATGACGCCCATCAAAGTGGCTATCGCCAGAGCAATCGACAATGGGATAGGATATCCCCAGCAAGCACATCGAAGAGACATACTCTACAGTACACCCACCTAGTCCTGAGATCGTCAGGGAGAACACAGATATGCGAGTGGGAACCCTAGCTTCAGAAATTTCAGCCGCTAGGGTTTCAAGGAAATCGCATCGCATGCTCTTTGTTTCCAGCCGCAAGGAATGAAACAAAGGCTCCAACATTGGACTGGCCATGGGAGACACGAAGAAGGAACTCACGAGCTCAGCAGCGAAATAATCAGGAGGAGAAGCTTCAGGTGAAGGAGAGCATCTCTCTCTAAATTCTCTCTCTACTACCACTGGTCTGCTCTTTCTTTTTTTTTATCAAATGTAAGAAGTATATAGATCAAAAAGAGCAAGACAAGCTTGCGATACAAGCTGGAAACCAGCAGAACTGTACATGCACCAGCAAAGGGAACAGACTCCTTTGACCTTAGCAAAACACAAGAGGCGGGTGCTGGGGAACATGCTCCCCAGCACAAGCCAGCCAGAAAATTAGGATCCCCTATACAATGATCCAGAGAATCAACCTACCAACCAAAAAAGCATGGGAACCAGGCTCCCGCAGTGAGCATCCTGTGAACAAAAGCATGAACAGCCCTCATGCAGAGCAAAATAGAATTCAAAAAGCTTAGGGGAACATCCTCTCATTAATTCGAACAAGAAGATTTCCAGCAGCAGACCAACAGACAGGTTGGACAACAAGCAGAAACCGATCCAGCAAACCAGCCAAACAGCCCAAACAGGCCACATCAGGCAATAGAAGCCCCACAACAGGGCACACCAGGAAGAGAGAAGCAGCCTCCCAACAGCGGTAAAAACTCACCTGAACAAGAGAGCAGGCTCCCTAACAAATAAAATAAACCTATCCTTAAATCCCAGAAAGCTTGAGCAGCAAGCGCCCATAGCTAAAGCACAAAGAAGCCAGAATTCCGAGCAGCAGAACAAGCAACCCAGAAGCAAATCAGCAGCAAATACAGCCTGACAAAATCCATCCAGCAGGCCACAGCCAGAAAGCAGGCAGAAAAGCTCACTGCCATGGAGACCAATCCTACAAGAAGAGCAAAACGAACAAGGGAAGCAACTCCCAGAAACAGACGCCCAAGCCTGGCAAGCAGACAGGGGACAGCAAAGCAAAACACAACCATAACAGATCATGACACAAGAACCATCAAGCCAGCAAAACCCACAGAAGCTCCAAGAGAAGAAAACAAAATAAAGCATTCCAAAAGCCATGCATATCAATGCATGGCACAACACAGAATCAGAGCATCAATTAATCACAGGCAGCATCAGCAACAACTGCCGTCATGCGAGATTTCTTGCGACGCTTACCCGTTGGGGTACCAGGACCAAGAACAGAAGGCAAAGCTTTACTCCTCGTAATATAAGTGAACTTAGCAATCGGAGAAGACTCAGAATTGCCCTTTGCAGTTGTGTCAGACCCGGAAGAGTCATCAGAGAGAGTGATGACATTGGAAGGTGCAAGCTGATGAGGGTGCTCTCTACGAGGAGTGTCACTGTTCTCCGAATTCTCCCTATTGAGAACCACAGGCACTGCAGCAGCTGAGTCACAGGGGCCAATAGCATTGGAGGCATGCTGAGTGGAGACATCAGGCGGAGGAGATAGTTTAGACTTCACCTCCTGAAGAGCTTCTCGACTCCCAGATGCCAGCTCTACAGGTTGTAGACCATAGTCCCCAGTGTCCTGACCAATATCTTCAGCAGGAGAACGAAGGTCAGATGCTCGCTTTAGTTTCCCAGAGGCAGGAGAACCCTCAGCACCTGGATTAAGCTTCCGACATACATTGCTGGTATGACCAGTAATACAACAAAAGGAGCAGAACCGAGGCTTGTATTCATAGATGACCTTTTGATTAATAATGGTGCCATCAGGCATGGAGAGGCTGATTGAATGAGGCAAGTCATCAATCAGATGTACTTCAACCATGACCCGAGCAAAGGACACCCTAGACATTGAGAGAGTGAGATCATCACATCTAATGTGTTTGCCAATAACACTGCTGATTTTTGAAAGGCAAGCTGGTGACCAGCATTCCAGAGGGAGGTTTGGAAGACGAACCCACACCAGCACAGATGACATGTTAGGCTTGCCAAAATCAAAATAAGGAGGCATTGGCTTAAGCACAAGCGGTTTGCCCTGGAATGAGTAGGGCTCTCGGCGAAGCACTCTGCCCATGTCAGTGGCAGAAGAGAACCGAAATATCAGCCAGCCGGAATCATGGATGTATAGAGTGGCATTGCATTTCCATGCATTAGCCATGAATTTCCCAATGATGGTATAACCAGGAGTGCGACCAATGGTATAACCAATTAAACACAATTTCCAAATGTCCCTAAGTTCACCGAAGTCTTCAGGTAACAGATGACATATATCCGAATGATGAAAATAGCAGGTAGGAGGAAGATCATAGCTAGGGACAGTGGTAAGCAAAGAATTGACCCTAGAACAATCAGAATCAACAGGAGAGAGAGGAATACCTGGTATGGGGGAAACAGAGGGGGGCATACCCTGACCAAAGCCACCAGGAAGAGCGACGCCAGGGGAAAACCCATATACACCACCAGCCAGGGACAACTGGGGAGTTGGCAAGGCTGGTTGAGGATCAGCAGCAACAAGGTTATGTTGAGTACTCCCGGTAATGGAGTCAGGACACCCATCCCAATTTTGTCTTGGATCCCCGATTACAGAAAAGGGTCAAGGGGTAGGACTGTTCATAGCCTCTAGGGTTGGAGCATTAGAGACCGGAACCAGAGAAGCAGAAGGTTGAGGAGAAAATCCCCCTTGAGACTGAGTAGGAACAGTTAGGGCTGAGCTGAGAGAGCCCCCATCAGAAGAACAAGAACTGCGATTAGGAACTGAAGATGACCGTGAAGCTGAACGAGGTTGAGCAGCACGGGGTAGCACCAATTTCTTCTTAGATTTTCCCATGATTTAGAGAAATGACCCACAAATTTCGA
>Ga0307511_10007958_pt1 | contig 10635 bp, 3 predicted proteins | sample 13_EM_MG_FD_200266 | JGI IMG/M metagenome (GOLD analysis project Ga0307511, IMG submission 200266) | Populus trichocarpa ectomycorrhiza microbial communities from riparian zone in the Pacific Northwest, United States - 13_EM | ecosystem: Host-associated > Plants > Roots > Unclassified | place... | reverse complement strand
TGAAGAATGATTTCTAGTATTTTATTTATGTCATACCTCTACTTGTTTGGTTTATTCCATAGTTCCGTATGAAATAATAATATTAGAATATTATTGTGGTCGCTAGATTGGTGTATGGGCCGGCCCATTGCTGACTAGGCCATATTGCTGAACACATACAGTGGGGGAAAGTTTCCGCGACCCCATATTTTTTTCTTTTTTTGTCTCAGGTCAACCTGCTAGCGTGAATGATGTGCAAGGCATAAGGTTGCATAAACCCCAAAAATGAAGCTTTAGAGGGCTACCAAGTTGCGGAGGAGGGCTCCACATCAAGGTAATTATATCGGAACCTTTTAAGGGCTATTGAGGGTGACCTATAGGTGCGATGCGGAGGTATTTGAATGGCCCTTATTGCATATGCTGAGCATGGGCATCCATGTCTAATGCATGTCTGAGGGTCGCGGAAACTTTCCCCCAGGCACTGTACACTTGAACTTGCTATACCGGAACGCCTTTAACTGGAAAACTTGCTATTACGGACAGACTTTGGCTATTTTGTCCTTGCCCACCTATATTGTATTAGCTATGCCGGACACTAGTATATACCGGACCGGACTGCCCTTGACAGGGTATCCCCATACAAAATATTCTGCTGTACCGGATTTTGAAGCCTGCAATACCCCCAAAGTTGCCTGGTATAGGTGCTGGCTAAGCCTTATCATCCTTGGCACAAAACTATTGCCTCCTAGGTCAGCCTTGTCTCCTCCTGGCTTAGCGTGTTTTGGCTATTAGTTTGAACCGGACAGGACCCTCAGGATTTATGCAGTCCGGTATAGCAAGTTGCAAGTGTACGTCCACCACCTGTGCAGGACTGCAGTGCCTCAGTGGAGTTTAATTATGAACAATGCGTTATCTAGGAACTCCCGCTAATCATAACCCTGTGGAAACTCACGCCCAAATGCCCGCATGAACTCCCCCATTGTCCTTGTACGCAACTGCGAGAATTACATCGACTCCACCTCATTATGTACCCGTGTTAAGATATCCCGTGATGCCTAATACCAGAATTTCTGCCGACTAGAAGGTCGTTCAACAAACGCTTGCAGGTACCTTCTATAGAACCTTATCCGACGGTACCTTTGTTGGCATGGAACCGAGTTCAACTAGGTAGAAGGGTTCCGCACTATTCTTAATTAGAAGATCTTGTCTAGTTTGTCATTATTACTTATCGCATGACTTTCAGTCCTTAATTTGTTGCAGACTAGTCATACTTAAACCTTGGTTTCATATGTTAATCAGGCTGCAAGGAATGCGATTGAATGAATGTGAGTTCTAGCTTTACCCTGAATTCAACTGTTTGAGCTACATACATTTTAAACGCTGTAAAATTCTAGCGCTGGAAGAACCTTACAATTCTAGTCTGAATACCTCTACTCTTGGTTTCGACTTTTCGATATTTCGACATTTGTTTCTCACTGCAATCACTTCCGCATTAACCATCACTGAAACAGCTATAAAGCTGCATACTCGCCCTCCAGGTCTGTTTCCAAAGTCCTACACGGAACCAGCCAACACTAACACCACGAACTATAGCCCTAGCAATACCCTAGATACTCCCACCTCCCTAGCTACCCTCATTGATATTCCCCTATTGGGTCCCTAGTCATCCCTCGGCGACCTTCTCCGCTCACTCTTTGGTTTCTTGGGACTAGAGGAGCTATTACCACGGTCACCTGCTTCTCCTGTGGATGGACCTTTGCGTTTCGTATTGGACCTTATTGCAGGTCTAGGCGCTTCTGTGTGACTCGCTATTCCTTGGGCTTCTGGAAAGCTACCCTCCTCCACCCTCTCTTCTTGCCCAGTACCTGCATCATTTTCGGTCATATGCACATCTTCTCCAACCTCTTGGGCGTATACTGGCCGTTGGGTATTCCGAGCCCGCGCAGTTGAGGCTAGGGCTGGGCTCGCTGGAGCCCTCTGCGCTGTGATCTGCGATGGTAGGAGAGTAGCACCACTACTTCCCGGCCTGTGAGCCTGAGCTCGCCCTATCCTAGTGGGCTGTTCATGGTGTGTTTGGGGCCTTTCTATAGCTGGCGGTCTATTCTCGGATGGTGGAAGGGAAGCGAAATACTGCGATTCCCCACGTATGAGTTTATCAGTCCTGCTTTCCGCATGTGTTTGGGAGGGCACGTTTTCCTCGATCCGCTGCAAAGGTCTAGTCGCACTATAGCTGGTTGCAGTATCAATGTTTCGAGAGGCAGGGGTTGGGTGGGGTCTCGCGGAAGTAGCTACAGGTTGCGCACTCCCCTGTCGGATGGCAGTGCGAGCAGACCGTCGGAGGCCTACGGCAGTCGCTGTAGCGGACCTTGGAGGGAATTGGCCAACCTGTTCGGGTGCATCCGTATAAATATAGGTAGGCGTACCTCCTGGAAACTGTCCTCGTACCCCCACTACCACTACCTGGTCATCAGAGCCAGCATCCTCTGTGGGAGGAGCCATTTGCTCGACAACCGGATTTGATTGCTTTGTACCAATTGCCTCGGTCGATGGTTGAGGTGCATTGATCTGAGTACTAGTTTGGGTCCCGCCTGTTATCTCCTGTACAGCTCGTGGAACATGGCGAGTCGCTGCGGCTGACTTTGGCTGTGGCACTGATGGGTTGGGCGCTGTCGCCTGGGTTCCCTGGTCAACATTGGCACTGGGTTGATCGTGCGCACCGGTACTACTAGGAACAAACTGAGTCCTTTTTGATACAGTTTTTATTGTATCAACCGCTGTTGAATAATCCAACATACCACCATGATACTGCTCCCTGGTTTTGATTTCAACGTTTTTAGGTCTTCCAACGTGTGGCTTCTCCCCAGGCAATGGGGCGACGGACTTTCTTCTCGGTTCAGGGCGATGAGGGTCATCTTTGCGTGGGCGTCCTGGCAGTCTTTTTCCTGGTGGCTTTGAGGGCCCCGCAGGTGCAGGAGCTCTCTCTGCTCCGCCGTTATTGGCAACTTCCTCTTGGTGCTGCGTTTGCCTCTGATCTGGGGAGTTCAGGACATTTCTAACCGCCATTGTGTGGTCCGCACGACGCCCTCCTTCAGCCTTTGAACTACTTGGCCTCGATTTTCGGTTTCCTCCTGTTTGTGCATCCTGGTTCACTCGAGACCGTGCCGCACGATCTGGTTGCCGAGCATATTCAGCTGCTTCAAGTCCAGCTCGGGGTGCGAGATCAGTCGGGTACGGCGCTTCAGCTGCTCTTATAGCGAGTCGGGTAAGTCCATCGCGGAGCTCGGGCGAGAGAAATTCTCCTAATCGGTCTAGAACGTGGTGAGCTTGTGGAATAAGCGTGCGCCAGTCCTGCATGTCATACTCAGTGTTTCTTTCCTGGCGGTCTCTGTTATAAGGAGATCGCTCTGGCTCTTCTAGAATAGTTACGTGCCTCGCATTTCGCTGCTCAACATCGACCTCAAGTGGCTGCAGTCGCCTGAGGAACTCGTACTGGGCATGTGGCTCCTGAGTTTCACCCAGAGACCTAAACGATTGGTGAGGATCGCCCTCCCTACTCATGACAGGCTGTGGGAAATTGCGATGTGTAGCAGGCCTTCTACGACTACCCGTGTAACCTGGCATTGGGGAGCTGCGTGGATTCATATATCCCCGCTCCTCCCGGCGCTGCAGCCGTGCGGATGCCGTGGGGGAGAGTTGTGCAGAAACGCGATCAAAAGAGGATACTGAGAGTGACCGCTCGCGATCGTAAGATGCGTTACTAATGCGCCTGGTTTGAGCGGCGGAGGGGGACTGCTCTCTTGCGTCATTTATCGAGCGCGCGGTCCTTATTTGCCTGCGGTCCGGGACGACAGGCTGGGGCGGAGCTGTGCGGCTCGTAGTCATCAAGGGAGTTGGTTGCCTCCTCCAGCGATCGCGACTAGTTCTCGGGGAAGGTGCTCTAGGGCGGTTGACCACCGAGGCTACCTCCGCTGCGTCTGCATTCCTATGGTCATCTCTGGGGTATTGGGGAGGGGGGTTGGCTGAAAAATATAAACCCCTTTCGACCCCCGCTTCGAGGCCCCCCAGGCGTTCACGCTGGCCTGAAGGGTTAGAATAGGGGGCCTTGCACCCATACGATGAAATAGATTCTCCTGTGTCCCTTCTCGGTGGAGCAGCACTATGCTGGTTTCCATGTAGAGAAGGCGCTTCATAGCCATAAGCCCTTTCAGCCTCACGTCTCGAAGTGTTGAAAAAACATTGTCCTGGGGTTGTTCCCCTAGGAGCCCTCGATCTCCCTCGCTCCATAATATAGCTCCATTCATCATTTGTATCGGCATCCCCACTTTGACATTCACTCCCGGACATACGGAGGTCCCTCGTTTGCTCTCGGGGATCGACGTTGGTATAATCAGTACGCTCATGTCCGGCATCTGACCAAGCGTTTGACACCTTGCTAACGGGTCCCCCAGGAGCGTGCATTACCCTCTGGTCTCCCTCATTCTCCGCATTTGTGGCGAAACCTGGGGTTGCCGAAGGGTATTTGGATTGCATCTGGGCTATTGGCTCTGGTTCCGACGGTAGCCTCGGGAGGAGAAGAGGCTGTCTTACAGGAGATCTAGAATGGTACAGCTGGTGTAGCTGAATCCTTTCAGCCAGAGCCACAGGGTCAAGTGACTGCTCCCTCTGTTTACCTCTGGTTTCAGGTCCCCTATCCTGTGCATACGATGGCTCCGGGGTGCCACGTCTAACTTCATCATGATCACTCCTGCTTGACCGATGTTTAGAAATAGTATCATCGAAATCAAGTCGAATAGCATTGTCTATGGGACGCTTGGGGCTTTGGGTATCCATTTGCCCTGTAGGATTGGGTGGCTGCATCTCATTGTGATATCCGCTCCCCAAACTCCGGTGGGAGTACTGATCATGTGAGCTGCTCGCAGCCATACGTGCCACTCTTGACATTTCGGGGGACATGACTTTCAACGGGGACCTCTCTCCTGCGGGTCTGCGAGGCGCTCCTTGACCTTGAGATGTTTCGGTACTCTTGGTTTTGTGTCCGTCAGTAGTCCGGAGTTCGGTTTCGTCCTCCCCAAGATGTGAGGGAGATTTCCTACGGACGGCAAACTTGGGTGCTGATTTCTTGGCTGGTCCCGTTGTCGAAGTGTTATTCTTTGAAGATGGTTTCTTTTTTGACGAGCCCATTTCGGAAACTATTGCCGTGGACTGAGTGGTTGGAAGGTAGGATCCGAAAGCTTTGTTTAGGCCTGGGTTCTGCTTCTGTAGGCAATGCCGTCTTATTAGCTTTAGTTACCGTGGAGGTTGGGGATGGAATGAATATTATTATTTACTAACATACTATTGAGGCTCACTTTGGCAATATACAATACTCTAATAAATATAATTGTCACCCGGAAGAAGGAATACCGACCGATTTGTGGTAAAGACTTAGGGGCCAAATATGCATGGAGGGGAACCTGGTATTTAATAACGTGGGACTACCACCCTCTCCAATACCAGCGCGGCTCATGAAAAGCCATTCTACATCAATACCGTTTGAACCTCCCACCACTTCCTCCCTAACGTTGCGTACACAGTGCTTCCCAAGTTCAAAGGGATTCTACGAGGACATTGGACTTCGAATTTAGAACTTACTACAAGCACTACAGATGCTGCTTGATCATGCATTTCTATTATGGTGCTTGTCCTATTGATGGAATGGAACCATTAACTTTGGCATAGGGATACCGGTTTGGTATGCACATGTCTAACCAGTCTATGCACAGGTGGGATCAGTAGCGATAATACCTTTCGCCTTTGTGAGCCGTAAATTGAAATGCGAGTAGCGGTTTGCGTGGGGGGGTGTAACTGCGTGCAAACGTCAACACTTTGAGAGCAATGCGGAGTTGGTGATTGTTTTTCACGGCGTTTGGGAAGTTGATACTGTATGTACCGAAATCCAGAAGATGCTCGGGATTGAGGGTAATTCTTTTGTCGTCGGCTTGCATGGGTGAACTTCACCTCCGATAGAGGGTAACGTTGGAGGGTTGTACATCTGAATCCATGTGCAGTGAACTGCAGTAGTTACCTATGTACTACGGATACCTTCATTTCCGTTGAAAGTCTCACTAGATACCAACCGATCCTCTCCTTCCTCGATTCAAGTTCAGCGCATTTCAAACGGTTCGTCCCCTCCCGCTCCAGGCCCAGGGCCATATTACAAATCAACAAGAAGTACCTATGATATTAAGACAACCCTAGCCATGAATACAACACAAAACCCACTGTAAGACCAGAAAACCCCGGTGAATGGACACTATAAGGCCACGCCAGAAGAATTGCAAGCCAAAGCAGTCTATACCGGAACATATATACAATTTACTTTCAGTCCAATGGCAAGGCTACCTTGTAACCTTGTTGAACGAATTCAATTCAGCTGTTAGTTCTGAAAGGATATATTACTGTGCAGTGCATATCTTACATATCGTTTGTATATAGCCATGGGTTTCCATAGTATAGTATGGAATTCTTACCCAAGAGTTCTACATCACTGGAATGCGGTGGGAATTAGTAGTTCGGTTTGTATTATGTATTCCTTAAGCTTGGACCACAGAACCGCCTGTAGCTGCGAAGCTATTTCCTCGTTGGACAAACCAGTAATAAATCCACAGCCAACAGATTGGGCATACCGATGACGCAAATTGTCTGGGAGGATCTAAACGATAAGCAGAAACGTTGCAAGGTTTAATCTATATTGTGGTGCGGCATACTTCTTTGGTGCTCCGGCTCATCCTAGGTTTGGCGGGATGTATACTGGTTGTAGATCTAGATAGCTGACTTGACTTGACTTTTGAATATTTATCTTCTTCTGTTCTGGTCCGTTCGGGAGTTCAGGCTATTCTGGAATAGACCAGGTTTATATGGGAATGGACTGAATTCCGCAACGGAAAATAAAATAAGCCCACTCCTAGACATACGGGTCCTAATTGATTAAAAAACAAAAACAAAAACAAAAAACCGTTCCTAGTTTGTCACTCCTATAGTCTACTGCCAGGCTTTGAACCTACGGATATCGATCCCGAACTATATACCGGTACAGGCAACGCACTCAACACTGGCATAAGTCCAATCCTGCATACTACTATTAATACCCGAATCTGGGTTATGATATCCCACCTCTGCTACTAGCTCTAACTTGCTAAACCAGCCACCCCAAGATACTCAGTCTTCCGAAGGTCGGGCCCTGTGCTAGTGTTTACGGCTCACATTTAGGTATAGAACATGTGAGGACCTTTTCACTTGGGACCCCCCAGGCAACAGAGGCTTGCCACTAGGTGCTAGCTCCAGCGAAAGTTCCATTGCAGTATTCTATGTACTTCCTGTACACTTCATGGGTGCATAAATATTCTACTCGGAAGGAATTACATGGCTAGTAGTATTTTATTAATATTCTACATAGTTCAGACTCTCACAAAAGAATAACATAACTTGGCATTTTTGTATGGAGCCGCTTTCTCTATATTCTAAATGCAAGATGTGTCATAACTAACCTATATCAGAAACTTTTGCCAACAGATGAGTTTTGGTATAAAATTAAAAGTGCCACCGTCAAAAGTTTGTACTCTGGCACTTTTAGTTACTTTTCTACATGTGTTTGTTTTTTTATTTTAAAGTCTATAGATACCAAGCCAAGGCGATACCGATTATATCAAAATAATAATGAATGGCTAACACCTAAAGACGCTTCAACAAAGAGACTTATCCCTTCTTGTCGAGACTGAAAATCACCGACAATAGACACCAATAGTACTGACTTCGCATCACGTAATCTCGGTATCACCGAAAGGGAACGTTGGAACGGGTGCTATTGCCTGACACCCGTGGCTGTTCAGGAGTGGAAGATGATACTCCAGGGGGTGGCTCCGGGGCTGGGGTTGGTTCACTGTTGTGCATCAGCAAACTCCGCTTGCTGAGACATCACAAGAACTACCTACTGTATAATTAAAGAATCCCCCCACCCTCCCCACCTGAATTGAAACAGGAGGAGTAGAAAGGCTATATCAGATATATTGACTATTGCAAGATTCAGTGGGGCCGTCGCCTACTCCAGCCTCTCCCGTACCCGAGTGAGCCACCACTGCGGACAATCCCTTACCCATACCAACATAACTCCGGTGAGCCCCATCATAAACAAATTAACAAGGTATACGGGTGGTGAAGGAAGTTGGAATTGCCAAATGGTATGTCCTGGCCAGAGGGAAGTATAGGTGGTAAGGAGGGAAGAGTGGAGATGATTACAGAGACCGCATATTCAGCCATGGGAATGCTCCCTACACCCCATACCACAGCGATTATTCATCGCACACAGTGAATAGTTGCATCCCTCGCCATAGTCTAATACGAGTACTGAGTCACCAAAAAAAAAGATTACTCCTTTGCAAGGCCAACTGAGAGAAGTAGCGAAGGTTCTATACTTTCAGGACTGCGAGCGACTCCAGGAAAAGCTGTAGCCTATGGCTATTTTTTAAATTGCATACCCTGAGATATTCAATATGCACACTTGCTCCGTACTGTATCATCTGCTACCCCGCCCTCCTGACATACATGACAAGATCGGTTTTTGCTCCTTATCCAGCGGTCCTGATACTTGATCAGCCTATCTACAACACCACCCCTTACGTTCCTATTAACTCGGCTCCATGAATTAGCATACATTTTAACACTCACTCAAATCTGACTTTGCGACTGGGATATAGGCTGGCAGTACTTACCTTGAATAACTGCTGAAGCTTGTGTAGATGACATATGTGGCAGTTCAAGACTGATAGCCACAGGATCAAAGCACATGAAAGTAACACGACCAGATGGATAGCCCATTACTAGAACGCTGTCTTTCACCGCAGAGCAATGTGGTCGATAATCACAAGGAAGGTATAGGACTTTCTTCATATTCCAGGTCACCCATTCATGGGTAACATAGAGTGGTATATGGAGGGTCACCCCTGTGGTAGTGCTGGAATAGCGTTGAGATGTCAGAGTTAGCATACCCCGGTCTGTATACAGTGTTGCCGCATCAGAGAAAGCTAGATGCTGGATCTGTCCTCCTGTGTGAATTGTTTCAATTGCCGTCTTTTGGATGACATCCCATAGTCGGATGGTCTTGTCAGCTGATGCAGAGGCAATCAGGGTTCCGTCTGGCGAGAACACAACTGCAGTGACAAAAGATGAACCCTCAAGAACCCCACATGACCTTCCTGTTGCTGGATCCCATAGCCTGACTGTATTTTCATATAATGCGGAGGCAATTAGCTTCCCGTCTGGCGAGAACACAACCGCAGTGACAAAAGATGAATGAACCTCAAGAACCCCACATGACTCTCCTGTTGCTGGATCCCATAGCCTGACTGTATTGTCACCCGATGCGGAGGCAACTAGCTTCCCGTCTGGCGAGAACACAACTGCAATGACCTGATCTGAATGACCCTCGAGAACCACACATGACTCTCTTGTTGCTGTATCCCATAGCCTGACTGTCTTGTCATTCGATGCGGAGGCAACCAGCTTCCCGTCTGGCGAGAACACAACTGTCCAGACCTTATCTAAATGACCCTTAAGAACCCCACATGACCCTCCTGTTGCTGTATCCCATAGCCTGACTGTATTGTCATATGATGCGGAGGCAATTAGTTTCCCGTCTGGCGAGAACACAACCGCAGTGACCAAAGATAAATGACCCTCGAGAACCGCGCATGACCCTCCTGTTGCTGGATCCCATAGCCTGACTGTATTGTCATTCGATGCGGAGGCAACTAGCTTCCCGTCTGGCGAGAACACAACTGCAATGACCTCATCTAAATGACTCCCGAATACCTCAAATGACCCCCTAGTTCTTGTATCCCAAATCCTGCCTGTATTGACATCTGATGCAGAGGCAGTTACTGGCGAGAATACAACTGCCCCGACCGAATCTGAATGACCCTCAAGAACCCCATATGACCCTCCTGTTGCTGGATCCCATAGCCTGACTGTATTGTCATTTGATGCGGAGGCAACTAACTTCCCGTCTGGAGAGAACACAACTCCCCTGACCCAATCTGAATGATCCACGAGAACCGTGCATGACCCTCCTGTTGCTGGATCCCATAGCCTGACTGAATTGTCATCTGATGCGGAGGCAACTAGCTTCCCGTCTGGCGAGAACACAACTCCCCTGACCCAATCTGAATGACCCTCGAGAACCGCGCATAGCCCTCCTGTTTCTGTATCCCATAGCCTGACTGTCTTGTCATCCGATGCGGAGGCAACCAGCTTCCCGTCTGGCGAGAACACAACTGCCCTGACCTGATCTAAATGACCCTCGAGAACCACACATGACTCTCTTGTTGCTGGATCCCATAGCCTGACTGTCTTGTCATTCGATGCGGAGGCAACCAGCTTCCCGTCTGGCGAGAACACAACTGTCTTGACCTTATCTAAATGACCCTTAAGAACCCCGCATGACCCTCCTGTTGCTGGATCCCATAGCCTGACTGTCTTGTCATCCGATGCGGAGGCAACCAGCTTCCCGTCTGGCGAGAACACAACTGCAATGACCTGATCTGAATGACCCTCGAGAACCACACATGACTCTCTTGTTGCTGTATCCCATAGCCTGACTGTCTTGTCATTTGATGCGGAGGC
>Ga0307511_10007956_pt1 | contig 10636 bp, 6 predicted proteins | sample 13_EM_MG_FD_200266 | JGI IMG/M metagenome (GOLD analysis project Ga0307511, IMG submission 200266) | Populus trichocarpa ectomycorrhiza microbial communities from riparian zone in the Pacific Northwest, United States - 13_EM | ecosystem: Host-associated > Plants > Roots > Unclassified | place... | reverse complement strand
GAAACCCCCGGAGGACTCCCGGCGACGTCGACCTGTCGCTAGTCCAGTTGCAATTGTCACCAGCAACTGACGTTAACGTTCGGCATACAGTGCGTGCGACCTTACAGCATACGTCTAAACCCATCATTCCGCGAGATACTTGCTCCCGTCCAATTCACAATTGTCTACAAGTACTTTTGCCTGTGTGTGTGTACAAAACACGCACAATGAACACACAATTCAGCTGTGCTGCACCACTAGGAGGCCTCTACGAGATGGGAGCAGCGCTGCGCTGCAGGCATGATGAGTTGCCCGCAGGAGCAGCTTATGCGTGCGGTATCACTTCTCTGGCATTTCATGGCAGGTGATGGGCTGGATACAGACATAGACGACGGGGATCATGCCCGCCTAGTATCATTCCAGTGTAGCACAATGAGGCTACTGCGGCTTCCGCACGAAAGAAGAACAGGAACAACATCGTCTGCAGGCCGGTGACGATGGAGAAGGATTGAGATGAGGTGCTGGAGGAGATGGCATTGGTGGCCGAACCAGAATTGATCGCTCAAAAGCGGTGTGTCTGCTTGATGAGGTTCTCTCGTCAGCAGGCGTACTTAACTATATAGGTAGAAGCGTCCAGAGGAGGAATTACGGAAGCACACGCGGCGAAGACGGGACTAGGAAGGCCTAGGTTGGCAGCGCGGAAAAATGCAGCTACCCTGCACAGCTTCATGTCAGGTCCTTCATCTGGTTACAGTAGATACTGTAGGTACTCAGGTCTGCCCACTGGTGACGGAGCTGGAGAGGTTGAGCAATCAGGCTATATGGATCATTCCATCCATCAGCGGAACGTGACTTTAGCGCGCAGAGGCATGCTGATGCCAGTGCTCATGCGGACCTGATGCTTGCTGCCATGGCCAGTGTGCGATGTCTGTGTCTCGATAGCCCTGTCTGTCTAGATACTTGCTGTTGGTTGGCATGGGCTTATAACCACGTCGGCATATTCCTAAGGTTGGGCTTTCTGGCCCGAGACTGCTCCCTGTCCACTGACGGTGACGCCCTAGTCAAGGAGCCGACCTTGCACACATCTCATATCCGCCATGATCCTCAGTGGCAGAAGCGTCTTGGGAGCGTTTCCCGTCGAGACAATCCCGGTCATGTTACCTATGATAGAGCCTGATTAAAATACCTACATAGTCTGGTTGATTTAAAATGCTTTTGGATTTGTAAAGAGCCGAAATGTCGATAGGCATTAGATTGGCATGCCCAAAGAGCTGAAACAATGCGGTCACCCCTGTGGAATGGAGTGTAACTGTAAACTGCGAATTCCAACCGTGAAAGAGAGAAGGCCCATCACGACCGTTATAACTTTGCTGACCATGACCATGGTTCCCCGGTAGGCAGCCTGCACCCTCCCCATTCCATGCACATATGCCCAGGCCGCCGTACCTTGTTGCATCCGTTGGAAATCATGTGACAACATACGCCCACAATCCATAGGGCTTGCCGTGCGCATGCGGTGTGATAAATACATGCCCTTATATCTCCGACCTAGCGAGCCAAACCATCCAATCGAACATTTTCAAAGCAGTTGGCCCCTGCAGCATTTACACGACTGATTCCCAACTCGAACGGGAGCGACTAACTAAGTATTTAGATAATACAATAGAAGCTAATCCTGACGTTCCATTGCGATTCGCTGTCAAAAGTATATCTTCACTTTTACCCCTCACACGACACCATTGACGGAATAAACACCACACAATAGCCCGGTACACAAGGGCTCTGTCGAATTGAGCCATTGATCGTCTCGCGCCGCCATTGATTGATAGAATTGCGTTGGCAGAGGTACCAAGAGGAAAGAAAGCGGAAACAGAATCAGGTGCAAGCGGATTCCTGCAGATTAGGATTCTCAGATCAGATAGCCTTTGTTGGTAGCCGGGTACGAGGCAGGTACTTTGTTGGGGAACTAACGACAACGTGCACAGGCCTTGGCTACAGTATCCACTCAGTGGTTGTTTGCTGAACACTGTGGACACACACTCACCGGCACCGGCACTCGAGGTCCCTACGGCAGGAGGCAAACAAATAAGTCCATCTACCTATTACGAAGAAGCGGACAGGAACGGGAACAGTATGGCGAACCCGGAGATAAACGAGCGGCCTAGAACGGTTGGTGGCCTTGCAGCTCATGTGTGCTTGATTTGCTTGCCATCTACATGAACAGGAAAAGAAAAACAAAAGTGCTGATTGGAAGGTGTTTGCCGTGGGAAATAGATATTCCAGGATGATACGATTGCCCTAAAATCGAACCCGAAGGTGATAGGTGTGGCTACGGTGAGTGTTAGGGATATGTGAAAACCGGCAGAAGAAATGGGCTGACATTAGGTTGTTTAGATGACATGGCATGAGGTATGGTTTCTAGTGGTTGCGGGGAAGATACATTAGATGGGTGGGCATGTGGGATTGACATTGATTGGTTAGCACGATGAGGGATCATTTGAGGACACAGACGAGGTTGAAGCTGGGGAAGGGGTGACTGAGGAGGCAATGAATGCCTTCATGATTAATGGTGGACAGGTAGGTTTAATTGCTCGGCTTGGAGACTTGGAACCAGAGACCTGATACTGTAACAGCCACCCCAACACCATCTAGTCTTTCAACCGGCGTCTGCAGAATATTCGCTACAACTCGTCCGGGAATCAGACGTCACTTTGCTTGATCGAGCATTGGCTTTTGGCGATGTTGTGAAACGCAGCCCCACGGATGCAATATCAGGAACGATCATCAATGTCGGCCTCACAGCAAACGTCGTTCACTGTTTCCAGGAAACCGGGCTGCGGTCAGCGGATGAGACTAGGCCAGCAGACGAAGGAAACGGGGAGGCGGGCGCAATGCGACCCAACGAACAAATTGGGTCCGGCACAGCTACTATACACGATGTACTAGACAAGGAGCTAGAGTTGGCAGTCGAATGGGAGGAGGGTGCATTTGTTATATGGAAAAATTGCTGGCTGGGGATGATTGAGCGGGTAGATTATAAAGTCACAATCAGGTTATCTAATGGATCAGTAGTAGTGCCAGAGGACTGCAGCTCATTGGAGGTACCTGTGGGAACTCCAAATGACGGACCACGAGCCGGGCAGAATACACCAACCCGTCCTCGGAGTGCTTCGAACCGGAGTCGAAACCAAGCAACACCCGCTCCGACGGCTATACCCCCTAGTGATCCCCAAAGCACGGCTCAATTTATGAAAATAGGCACAGTGCCTGCTCCAGCCATGCTCACGGTTGGGCAGCAGATCATCACCAAGAAAGGAAATCTACGGAGGGGACATTGGATATTTGGCTCATACAATCCAGCTATCCAGCCTATAGGAATTGTGGTTGATGTAGAGGTCGCGTTTTTGGGAATAAATTGGTGTTGCCAGAATATCGCGGTGAAGGAGTTCGTTGCTGTTCCTAGTCCACCCTTATGGTTGGAGCCTAGCGAGATAATTCATCTCCAGAAGTTCAAGACATCCACAAGGGGACTATGGACACCATCGACAGGATTTGGGGTGGCGAATATTGCCGTCGGCGATAAGGTGCGATTTAAGCACCTCGACGAGGCAGTTAAAAGGTACGATGGTGCTGCAGGAAATGGAAGGGTGTATAAAATACCAAGGAAGGAGAGTCTAGGGTTTGATGTGAACACGTTCATGGTGGAGCTTACCCAAACTTGGGTGGAGGTGCAATGGCAGGATTTGAGTGTGTCAAAACACCTGGCAAAGGATCTAACCCAGTATCCTAATGTTGATGAACACGAACTCTGGCCCGGTGAGGTAGTTATCGTGAAAAATGACGTGGGGGAGGGCCCAGCAACTGCTTCCCCACCACCACCACCACGAACGAATAACACACAACAGCCGAATGGCTTGCGAGGTCAAATGGAAGATGGATCCTCAGAGCCTCCTGCGGAAGTAGTCATTCCGAAGGCAGTGGGTGTAGTACAGAAAGCAGACGCAAAGGAGCGTGTTGCAAAAGTCCGATGGTTTGAGAATCCACAGATGGAGCTAGCGGGCACATTTTTAGTTCCTGGATCCCACACAGGTACTCTGAAGGAGGAAGTGGAAGAGGTAAGCTTTTATGAAGTTGTCGCCCACCAGGCATTGGGTATACGGAGGGGCGATTTCGTGATTTTATTGCCTGAAAATAAACCATCGCCAGAGTTGGCTGAAACTCCTGGATCCCCAGAGCCCCAGGAGCCAGCAGGATCAGTAGTCCAGTCGATGTCTAGACAATTTGGCCTTTTCAGGAATATGATGGCTTCATCGCCTAGCGCCACTTTGCAGTCAATTTCGAACTTCATTACTGGCACCCTTGGGGCTACGCCCTCACTAAATGTTCCTCGAAGTGCAAATGCTTCAGAACATCTTGATTTCATGAATGAACCGACGGATTGGTTTGGAGAAGTTGTGGATTTGGGGCTGGATGGGTTGGTGACGGTCAGGTTGGGGGCATTGGAGGAGCCAAGGGATGTGCGACTGCCGATAGAAAGACTGACGGTGATATTCAGTGAGCCTGCGGATATTGATGGGTGGGCTTCTGAAGATGAGGGAAGCACGGATGATGATTATGATAGTCAGGAAGACGACGATGATGATGAGGAGGATCAGATCTGGGATGACCCGATGGGACAGGGGATCGTGACATATGAGGGTGGTGAGAGGCTAAATGATGATGGAGGGGATGAAGCATGGTTAACAGATTCAGAGGACGAGATGGATATCGACGTGAGATCACTGCGAGCACAAAGTGCAATAGGGCAGTATGACCACATTATGTCTGATCCTATCGATAGCGAAGGGGAAGAATTACCAGGAGATTCCGTGAGCCTATCTACAACTACACCCAAAGAACCTACAACACCACATACCCCCCTACCATCTCGCCAAAGTCAACCCGAACCAGAAGCATTTACTATCCCTGATGGTGCCGAGAAACCCCCATGTTTCGCCATTCTGGAAGATTCCATCCCTGCCGATCATGCATTCGCCAATACCCCACCCACACACATGGACTCCGCTTTCCTCAGGCGAGTAAATAAAGAACATAATATCCTGCAAACCTCACTCCCAGAAGGAATCCTCGTGCGAGCATGGGAATCTCGTCTCGATCTACTCCGAGTCCTCATCATCGGACCGAGGAATACCCCCTATGAACTGGCACCATTCGTGTTTGATTTCCACCTTGGGCCGGATTTTCCTGCGGGTCCACCAAAGGGGCATTTCCATTCTTGGACGGGGGGGGTAGGAAGGGTGAACCCAAATTTGTATGAGGAGGGGAAAATTTGTTTGAGTTTGTTGGGGACATGGCATGCACAGAGTTATAGTGAGGGGTGGACAGTAGGGAGTAGTGTTTTGCAGTTGTTGGTGAGTTTGATGGGGTTGGTGTTGGTGAGAGAGCCATATTATAGTAAGTTAAACTTCCACCCTTCGGTTCTGCTGCCTTTGTTATTGTATTATTTCCTCCTTTATCCTATATGGGGGCATAGCGAAACATGGGAGTGGTATATGATGACCTCTGTTTAAAAAATGCATGTATTACCCGAATATCATTGCCAAAACATTGTTCTGGGTGCTGAATGGGGATAATTACTCGGATGCCTGATACCACCCCTCCTCTTGCCCGTGCAAGGTCAACTTTCCTCCCCTACAAAAGAACATCCAACCCCCCTGCCTAAGTCCACTACTAATAACAGAGTACTTATATATTAACCCTCTCCTTCCATTGTGCTCACAGATGAAGCCGGCTTCTCCATCTATCAAAACACTCCCGAAGCCCACCTCAACTCCCTCCTCTACTCCGAAAAAGCCTACATCCTCGCCCGCGGCTTCATAAAACGTGTCCTGACCCGACCCGTATCTGGCTTTGAAGAAGAAATCCGCTGGTTGTACTTACCGAGTTACGAGAAACGGAGTGGATTGGGATTGTTAAGGAAAGTGGTGGCGGGGATGAAGAGTGTGGTGGGGAGGAGTGAGAGGAGGATTGATGATGATCGGGAAGTGGATGTTGGTGCGGAGGTAGGGACGGAGGGGGTAGGGAGGGTGAGTGCGGGGGCGTTGGTGCTGTTGAGGAGGCATTTGGGTGCGTTGGAGGAGATATTAGTGGGGGATTTGGAAAGTGGGGGTGAGAGTTGTTAGCGTGTGAGACCAGGAAGGGCAGTGGGGAAGTAAGTGCTATAGAGCTGCGTTTATCTGTGCACTAAGTATGTGGCTTTGCATATTTCCTATGTGGTCCTTTGTGGGTGGCATTTTGTGTCGTTTGTTTATTTGTCTTTATCCTTTTTAGTTTGTTGTCTATACTTGCTTGTATGTTCTGTAGGTATGTTTGGTCTTGTATAACTAGATTTACGATTGGGTACTTGGGGAGAGGTAATTCAAGGGGAAGAATGCGGGATTTTCGTAGTGACCCCCCTATTTAGATTGGGTTCCATGCTTTGCCTCCCCAGATACATAGCATAAGTACTTAAGAAGGGGATGTGATATCTCTTGTGCTAAACATGCGATTCTTTCCTGATAGGTCTCTCCTATAGTAGGCTAGTTACGCATGAAAGTATCGATATTCTTGACATGTGAATAGTATTCCATTAAAGTAACTCGTCCAGTTTCTTCCACTATAGAGTTACTCTTGATCACCGGCTTTTGTCAACTTCCTCTCTGTAAGATTACGAGGCTATGAGTAGGAGGAGGAATCATGGTAGAGGTATAAACTCGAGTGTATTCGGCAGAGTTCGCTATAGACTTATTCGCTATAGCCCTAGTGCTCTGTCCAACAATGAAATGAACATGAGACACCCGCTGCTTATATCCTATCCGCTCAACCAGGACATCCAGACCGCCAACCACGACCTGCCCATTATTGGTATTTATCGGCCCAGCCCTTGCATTCCACGTGAGCGAGAGTATTTCCTACACTCCGCTTTTTCCCGCTTCCTATGCATCCAACATGACTCCATGCCCCATCTACTCACGTGGCGACTACATAGGACCGGTTAGACACCAGCGATCTTTCTGAATATTACAAGGGTGGAGGAAAATCGAGAATTGGATTATCATGCGTCGCAATTTTATTGTCTATATATGGCTAAAGGTAAGGTAGGTACCACCTTCCCCCCTCAAGTGCGCCCCTCCCTGCCCATGCAGACGGCCCCACCCGAATCGGTCCCCTAGTCCGCAACGGCGCTCGCTTCGGCCTGCGCGACATGTTCCAGAACGGGGGGTCACTTCGTGGTAAACAGGTGATAACCGTCTATTCTCAGGGAGCAAATTGCATTGCTCTGCACTATCTGTAACCCCAGGCCCTTCTTCTCCCTAACCCCTCCCACCTGCTTGTACTTTCATGGCTCTTTGTCAATGTCATGACAGATTCCTCGGTGGTGTAGAGGCATTCCTGCTCCTGAGTTATTGTAGTGCTCTCCTCTGCATTTACTCATAGCAGGGTTACTGGAACCCCACAACACGCTCTCGCACCAATTCTTCAATGCACTCTCGGCCATAGGAACATCGGTGGCCATGAGGCTCCAACTATCCTATACTCTTTCGTAGCAGTGGTATTGAGGGCCTCCTAGACACGGTGGATTCTTCGGGCTGTGTTTAACCTTGGCCGTTGTTATACTTATATGGAGCAAGTATAAGGAACACACCTTTCTTCTTTTGAAGAAGGAGTATGCATAATTCGCTGCTAAGAGACTACCATTAGTATCGCCTTATATTCAGGCTGATTGAGGTAAGGATCTTACTAATGCATTTTCCTCCTATGTACTTATGTATCCGCCACTTGCGTTTCGATCCCCAGTTGGTATGCACCGTTTTAGCTCAGGGTCCCAGGATCCCCCGGGTTTGGCGGGCTCCTCCAAGTACTTGGGTGTGTGTAATCAAGACCGGTAGGCCAAAACTATAGATACAATAACAATCTCAGACCAAGATCCCTTCTGAAGCTTCTCCGCCATCAAGTGAGCAGGGTCTTTTGCTTGAACGTAAACAGACTTTTTGCATAAAGTCCCAGCACCCTTTTTCACTTTGTCCAGGATTGCTTGCCCCTGCTCGGAACATGGGCTGATATAGCCAGAAAGGGTATGTAGTTATAGAAGATGTAATAAGAGAGAATTCGACTATATTCTGGTGTGATGGTTGATTAACATGCTGGGGCCCTCGAAATAGAAGGTATTCTCGTGAAACAGGGGGTGAAGTAGGTACAAACAGTAAAGTACAGTAAAGCATAGTAAAAGCATATACCTGCTATAATGGATGTTAATATGAAGTTAGTATAGTATTGAGCCACCGATAGTCTTTTGTTGAATTATGGCCTGAATGGCTGGGAAGGGGTATAGCTAACCAGGCTAACTAATGCTATAGCAAAGTAGCATTGAGTGATGCGGGGTAGTCTGGCTGAGATAATCTAGTTGGTATAATGTGGGGTATGCATGAAAGACGAGGTGTTTGGGAGAAAGGTTGAAAGACTAGAATTCAGGGTAACAGATCTCCGGGGCTTTACTCTTATCAGATCAATCAAAACCGAGAGAACGGTGGATTGGTTAACACAGCTAGAGTAATAAGAAGTAGGAGTGGTACATTCATTGTGCAATCACTGGAATTGGTAAGAGTTGATGGTAACGGTTGTAGTCTCGGATTGCTCGGAAGGTTGAAACATGCTTGCTTGATTCTAGGATGTAAAAGCTGCCATGGAGAAAACGTTACAGCTATTCTTCGTCGCCCACCCCCACAAATAACTATAATCCTTTACCAAAGTTATCGTAGCGTAATAAATCCACAATCACACATAACGTCAAGTCCACCGCGTCCAGCACCCGACAGCCAGCCTCCTTATTTAGTCATATTTACATAACAGGCGGATTTAATGTGGTTTGTCTGTTACTGAGGCTATGCTCGGCCCTAACACTTGAGCAAATTATGACGTCTAAGTAGTGTAATCTTCTACAGAGTTTGTTTCTTAGTGCGTGTTAGGGCAAGGCAATATTCGAGCATACTAACGCCACTAAATTACGTCGGGGAGGGGTCACCATATTGGTTGGGATGTTAGAACGGGTGCTGTACATGTACACGAAGACTGGCCCATCAGACCTCCAGTGCGGAAATCGCGGGGGCATGTGGCTGCAGCTAAACAGCTTAGGAAGCGCCCTGAGAAAAGCTGTGTGGGTTTAATTAAAGAAGATTGTGGGGTCTGAAGTTGCGCGGCTAATTCTTTATTGGCCACCACAGCTCTTCCTACCCACCCCTTCCTATACCTACGCACCTTCAGTGCAAACGCCCGTAAGCAGGTGAATAGACAACCTTCTCCCCTGCAGCAACGGACTGCTGCTACGGAAGCACCCTGAGAAGAAGTTTAAAAAGGTTTCAGCTGCCAATGGTACTGGACGGTCATCTACTTGATGGTTTTGAGATTTCCTAATACTGATTCTTCCATCACAATTCCCCAGCAGTGTCATGCCAACCAACATTCAGTCCCCATCCTCAAAATTAGACTTCATCAAAGCCCGAGACACTAGAACTATATTGATCCAGCTCTTGGACAACATCAACCGGTTTTGTAATGACCCATAGGACTATTCGATAAATACAGTACCCCCCAGTCTTCAACCGATCAGCAGGAAAGTTCCCCAGAGTCGGTCAGCAATGGGAGCATAATCCTTCTGATGACCCCCAATATAGTCCATGCGACTATTCCGTAAATACAGTACCCCTCGGCCTCAGATCGATCAGCAGGCAAGTTCCCCAGGGCCAATCATCAGGGGGAGTATGACCCTTCTGAAAGTTTCCCCGAGTCAGTCAAAAGAGGGGTCATCCTCTCATGGCCCTGTTCCCTCTTTAGAGCAATCTCGCTGCCACCCCGTTCCAGGGAAGACAGGTCATTGTACCAGCTTTTGGATATCTTCTGCTCGGCTTGCGGCAGGTAGCCTGGGTCTGCACAGTGTTAGTATTAGATGCACGTAGTTATAAAATGGACATGTGTGGTGTCATAACAAAGGCAGCTCTGCTATGATGGGGGAACATTTGACATACCAGGGGTGTTGAGTAGATATCCATTCCATTATTTTAGGACCGGTTTCCTTGTGGGTAGATATAGGGCTTAGGTAGATGTATCGCTAGTATTAGGGAGGTGAATTGTTTCGTGCTCGGTGGCACAATACTGAGTATGTATCTAGGGTAATGTTAGTTAAAACTTAGTAATTGAAACGATCACCATGAGCACCTACCACAATATCTGATACCCGTTCAATGGATGTATTGTAATATTATAATTCGGTAGAAATAATCTTCAGTGGATGAGTGGGATGTAGGTGGGAGAAATGATGTTGGGGTTCAAGCTCATACTTATATAGGCTGTAACTGCGGCACTTGGCATGTAGATGTCACCGTGATTATTGGTACGGGGGCGGTGAAATCTTTAGTCCTTGGTAGTTGTTAAGCCATGACATGCGTCATTACTAAGTCACCGCCCGTAACAAGTTTTGTAGCAAGTAGCCTAGTGCACATGCGGTGGAAATGTAATGTTGTACAGCTTTTTTTTTTTTTTTTTTTGAAATCTATACGCCTAATCAGCCTAAGGCTATGCGGCGGCCTGGAACCTTTGACGGAACCTTCATTAGGGGCGGTCG
>Ga0307511_10007955_pt1 | contig 10638 bp, 14 predicted proteins | sample 13_EM_MG_FD_200266 | JGI IMG/M metagenome (GOLD analysis project Ga0307511, IMG submission 200266) | Populus trichocarpa ectomycorrhiza microbial communities from riparian zone in the Pacific Northwest, United States - 13_EM | ecosystem: Host-associated > Plants > Roots > Unclassified | place... | reverse complement strand
GCCTTCAGTCGTTTAAGAACAAGCGCTGCAAAGATGAGTGAGGGGTGTAGTCTCGTGCGGTGAAGGGCATACCCAGTATGAAAACTTGACATTGAGCTCATCAAGGACGGAGGCAGCACTGGGCAAAGCGAATAGGTGGGTGACGACACGATATGTGCTCGTGGCCGTAGAAGGGGTCAGGATCGTCAGGTTGCCGCGAAACGGACGCCGCCGATTGAGATATCTGGTCGGCATGCTGGAAGGAGTAGGAATACTAATCTACGGAAGAAGTGGTAATAGATCAATGTCAGTACAACTCTGAAGGGACCCATTGCGCATGGGGGCTCACCGATGCTGACCATCTTGGATTGCTGAGCGCTGAGCAGCAACGAGGGATGGGGGGAAGGGGGGTGTGGGTAAGGAGGGAGAGTTGGACGAGGGCAGTGGGCAGCGCATGCCCAATACCCTAACCGACCACGCACCTGGGCATTACGTCGTGCCCTGACGCCTTGAGGCCGCGGGCTGGTTCAAGTTGTAAAGTCCTGTAAAGCGACTTTACAACGGAAAAATTGCAGTAAGATTGCAAACAAACCGGCTGGCTTTGCAGAGTTGAAGCAGGAACTTTGCAAACGCCTCGATGGGACAAGGGCGAAGTGTCGTATAAGTACATTGTCGGGCGCTGTGGAGGTGAGGTCAGTTGTGACAGCACCCAGGGTTCGTTGACACTTGACAGCGGCCTAAAAAGGAAATTTGGTTGTGAGTAGTTCCTGACCTACCTGCTAGTACTATGACGCAGTGTACTTTCCTGTTGTTAGTCTGTACTATAAATGCCAGTCTTTAGGGTAGTGAGTGGACGGATTTGAGGGCCTGCTGCTTGACGTCAAGTCCAAGGTCAGTTCTGCAGGTGCTCGAAGACCTCAAATCGCCGACAGAAAGCCTCACCTCTAAAGCGACGCTCCGCCCGGAGTAGCACCCTGGTCCCTACGTAACCAATGCGCTGGCGCTTATGATTGCTTCCTTTGCCCGACAGCTGAGGCCGCGTCACCAGGACAAAGCAGATTATCGTGTCCCCGCCACTTGTATTAGATACCGACGACCTTGGGCGGGAATCCCGCAGGCTCTAACCATTTCCCCGACTCGTTCAGTAGACAGGAAGAGACTCTACATACTGGTAGTTATTTGGTACTGTAAGCCCTAAGCCGTAACTACTAAGCGACGTTCTGCCCGTACCCTGACCCCCCGTAAACATTTGGTTCCGTGTCACACTGGGTACGATCGACGATGCCGCGATGCCGTCAGACACACGGGCACGGTCGTTTCCGCTGCGGAAGGACCGTGACTGTGGCTAGGAGCTGGCGCTCGGCTTCGCAGCCCCCAGCACTGCCACATGCTGTTTTTTCGAGATAAAGGGACTTATGTAAATAACTGAGTTTGAAAACCCAATTTTCATCAACTCCAGTAACTTGTATTACATAAGTAAAGCCTTCAGTCAGTATCGTCGATACAAACCTCCAGGATTATGAGAAACTTCAGAAATATTTTCGGTTTGTATTCTATCTGTTTCCATCTAAGTGTTGAAACGTCGACCTCTGACCTCCGTGACGAGTCGGTGGAAAGATTAGACAAAATTCGCTTAAGTGCTTCAAACTCCGACAAGTCCCTCCCACCAGTATCAGTGATAGTATCAGCCACAGATTGAGGAATGTCGACGATCATCTACCATGATTCAATCCGAATGCCCTAGCGGTCCAGCACCAGCACCTTCTGGTTTTTCTGAACACACCGAATCTTCCCCGTTCGGCATCCAGCCCTCCTCCCCACCCTCTGCTTCAACCTTTGCTTCTTCCTCACCTAGCTTTGGATACACTTCTGACAATCCTAAGAGGGCCGTATGAAGTCTTTCGGAGATTTCAGCCCTAGCACGCAGAAAGTTTGTACCGTATCCCAGGCCGAACATGCCCGAAGCTTTGGAGCTGCGCTTCACAGAGAAGTCCCTGAAAGGGGGAGCTGGTGTCAATATTGGGCGTGAAGATGCTAAAAGGGTATAACTTCCCTGCCTGCACTGTAGAACCATGACTCATCGTCACAGGGGAGGCACCTTTCTTTCGAAGATGTTAAGCACCTGTCTACCGAGGCGCTAGAGGAGGCTCTCCAGATGAAACGCGCAGGTCGTGAAAGCAGACGCCTTCGAGCATTAGCCTCGGCTTGGGAAATCCAGGAAGTCGAACATTACGCCAAGCTTATGCGCCACATGCATAAACAAGATTATATGAAGTACGGGGAATATATGGCAGATGAGGGGGATGATTTACATAAGGATCGATATGAACACTGTGGACGGCCTCGTGGACGACCACGAGTTGTATAACGAACAACTCGCGTCCGCGCACCTCGATCGACTTGAAGAGGTGATGCAGAGTTGCGTCACTTTGAACTCAGTCGATTGAGTCGGGAGGACGTGGTTGTGAAGTGAGCGACGAAAAGAGTGGACGAGTGCTGTGGGTAGCATGTACCCTCTATAAATATGATATAAGAATACATAGACGGACAGGCAAATCCGTTGCCCATAGAACAACCGACGAAAAAACGGTGCTTCACAACTCCATCTCACCCACACCATCAATTCTCCCTTGGTCACCCTGCGTTTCACCTCACCATCACTGCTCTCCCACCACGGAACCAGCGCGTTCATTTCGGGGCTACATAAATGGCTTTGCAATGTCGTACCAATGTGTTATGCTTGAGCCACACGGGCGAGGCCAGGTATTGTCGAGTAGAGAGGGAAACCAACAGCTTTGATTTGAAGTCGTCGTTACTCGGAAGTGACAGGCCAAGTGGTTTGTATAATTCGGTGAAATGCATCAGGAGAGTACATAGTACGCCCTCACAATGCCACTCTCTGTGTGACCACCCCATTCAGGTATTATGCTGCCTTAGGGTGATAAGTTCGCCTTTGGGGTCACTTTGAAGGAGGTTTCCAAGTTCGCAGCAAAAGTCCTCGGACTCATAAAGTGACCATGGTCCAGCTAAGCTGTTCTCGTAAGACTCGAACAGTACATGATGAAAGGTATGTGTACTCACCTTTATACCATTAGGTGCGGATGAGAACTTCATGGAGACCCCATCCACGAGTAGCTCCCGCCAGTCACCGTCGGGAATCGGGATCATATCTATTCCCTGTCGCATAGACAGTGACTAACGACTATCTTCCTCTAAGTTAGAGTCTGGCTTTGGGAGACTATCGTTACACACCATTCTCAGTACTCTGAGCAACAAGTCTTATACAGAAAGTTCCCCACAGCCGAACCCGCCGGTCAGCCATCCAATACTTTCCATCCGTCGCGAACTTCATCCGTATACTCATCCTTGTCTCCAGTCAGCCATACTCAGTCGACACCATCTCTTACAGTCCTGGCAGCCGCTTCATCTCCGCTGACATTCTGCTGCAACTTCAGTCACATCTCATCCTTGGCAGTCCCCTCTTGCAACTACTCCGGCGCTCGATCTAAGAAGGCACCATCATTCGTTGGATGTGCTGGCGAACTCCTCGATCTTTTTTACCCAATTCGAAGACCTTGCCAACTCGTGTGGTCTTACCAGTGCCACGCCGTCCTCCGATACATTGATTCGGCCACCAAAGAGCTCTGGACATCTCTTCCCGAGTACGATGCCGCGACTGAATGGCGTTCAAGGCTAGAACTATCGACCAGTGCCCCGTAGCGGAGAAAGGTATGCGGCACACCTATCGCGACCTAGACATCATCCTTGCCCACGGATATCTCTACGGAAATTGCACTCATGGTGGCCAACAGCTCCACGCCTGAGCCATGGAGCTGGCATGAGGCGAGGCCTAGGAGTCACAGCATGTTCATTATCGCCTAATGCAGTAAGTACTAGTACTTATGTGACTCGCAGTCCTTCACAGTCCTGCACTGCGGAGAATAGCATCGACCAATATCTGTGGGACGTGCATTTTACCATTTGTCATCGTAGGGTACTTATTGGCAGCCTGAAGAAGAATCACCATCTCATTCACCTACTACCTCAACCTTCATTGCGCCCGGATTTCCACTTACATTGTTTCTTCTATCGTACTAAGCAGTTACCTCTACCGTTCCTTTGTCCTCTTGAGCGCTTGTCCCTGTACTCTCCCCTACATTTTCAGCCCACCTCAAGTTCAAAGGTCCCCATCTTTCATCCCATTGGCCCTTCTTATTTCTGGATTTCTTGTGAGTCTCCTTTCTGTCCCCGAGTCCTCTCAGATCAAAGTTCATCATTTCGTTACAGATCATAGAACGTACAGCCATCCGCAGAGAGGAAAGTTGTCCCCAGGCGCCCGAGAACTCTCGAGAACGTACTCTTGCACATCCGACAGTTATTTCCTTACTGTCCGCACGGTTTCGTCTCTGCCCCAGCCAGTTTTCCCAGTTCATCTCTGTCGTCCCATCACCTCAGTCTTGATTATCGACGATCCCCACTGAACAGTCGTCACCCACCATTCCCAGTACTCGGAGAAGTCTTGTACAGAACGTACCTCACAGTTGAACCGTTACTACAACCCACCTCAGCCACCCAATATCTTCCATCCGCTGCGAGCTCCCGTATCTTCCTAGTCGTCCATACTTATTAGACACCATCGCTTATAGTCCCCAATGCTTCACCGACTCCTGCAGCCCCTTCTCCCCCCAGCTACAGGCGTCGTAGGTATGCCCGGCGCTGGATCCAAGAAGGCACCATCGTTCTCTGGATGTGCCAGCGAGCTCCTCGATTTCTTTACCCAATTTGAAGACCTTGCCAATTCATGTCGTCTTACCAGTGCGGAGCAGTGCCGCATCGTCCTCCGATACATTGATTCGGACACCAAACAGCTCTGGAAATCTTTTCCCGAGTGCGATGCCGCGGACTACAAGGCATTCAAGGCCAGGGTTATCGACCAATACCCCGGAGCGGAGAAAGGTATGCAATACACCTCTCGCGACCTAGATCGCATCGTCCTCGCCTACGCAGAATCGTGTATCTCTACGGAAACCGAACTCATGGCATTCTCGCGCCAATTCCGCCCCGTCGCGACCTGGCTTGTCAAGAACAAAGTGCTTTCCGAACATCAGCGCAACACGCTGTTTTGGAAAGGCCTTCCGAAGCCCCTCCGTCGCGCCATCTTGCACCGACTACAGTCTGAGGACCCAAACTATAGGGCACCTCCCAATTTTGAAAAGGTCATTGAAGCCGGACGTGATGTTCTCGCTAACAACGGGTCTCACGTCAATAAGAACACTCCGATGACCCCTCGCCTCCGCTCAGCTCGAGACCTCTCAACACCTCCATCCAACGTCAAGGCCACCCCCTCCCACCAAACCCACGTCAGGGCCACCCCCTCCCGCCGGTCCAACGTCAGGGCCACCTCCTCTCACCAATACGACGAGGGCGTCCACACCACGACCGTCCGCATCGACGAGCCAGAATTGCCAGTGAATGAAGTCGAAGAGCTCGGCCGTCGTCTCAGCCGCCTCAACGTTCACGACCCTGCTTACGCTGGATGTTACACCCGCCTCATGTACCTGTCGCCCACTACCGCTGAAGTGTGGCAACCCCCGGCTGGAGCCAGGCCTCACGCTGTTCCCCTCCATCAAACCTTCTCGACCACAGGCTCCACTAGCGCTAAATCGCGCGACTGTGTCATGTGTGGAGAAGGTCACTTTTTCAACGAATGTCCTCTCGTCGAGGATTACATTCGTGCCCACCAAATCGTTCGCAGTGGTCAATTCGTCACTTATCCCGACGGTAAACGCATTTATCGCCATCGTGGCACCGGTTTACTCCGGACCACCATCGACGAACGTTACCGAACCGAAAGATTGCCTGTCTACTCTGAACTGAACCCACCGGCCGGCTAACGTCGGAGCACGAATATTCAGTCCAAAAATTCTCGAGTACCAATGGTTGTTACATAGCTCTCTACAGAATGTGCCAAGTAAACAAGAAGATATTAGACTGAGTGTGTACCAGTAGTGAAGGTAGTTCCAGGTGTTTGAAAATATTCATAGCTGCATGGTGGAGAAGTGTATTACATATGTGCATGTAGCGTCGAAGTATGTACCAAACTGGCAAGCATTGCATCTGTGGGTTGTCAGACATAAGAAATACATAAGTATTGACCTGCAAGGCCAACTGATTCAGCGAACTGTTATAGGGTACATGCCATATCGTACAAAAGGGAACAGGGTGATTGAAAGAAGAGGTTCCACAATTTTGGTCATCCATCGGAATTAAATATAAAGCTACTCAAACTTGGAATCGGTAACCATCATTTCTGATCGTACCACAGGTGGAGGTGCCTTTCCATTGCAGGAATTCTTCTGCGGTGGTCCAGGCGGTTCGATGGCACGCAGAAGCTCTGCATGTAGACGCGGGATAAAACTGGGCAGCATCGCCGCACCTCCCATCATAAGTATGGAAGATGCCATCTTTCTTCTGAGGTCCACAGGAACCTGTCATGCATGGAAACTAAGCAAAGGTAGCTGAAGAGAGGGGGGGAGGAGATACTTTGGAAAGAGAATCTAGTAGGACTTCTGCGACGCCACTCTCATCGACATCGCCGCCCTCAAAGAGGACTGCGGCTGCCCGCTCGCGGATCCATCCAGGAACAATGAGGGTACCACGTCCAGTACCCATTTGATGCGCGACCGGAGGCACAACACGGAGTTGAATATCGGTAGCATTTGAGTGTCTCATGTACAAATTTGCAAGAGCTGGAGAGAGCTATCGGACCCGCTGCCAGGATCTGTGGAAGCCTGTTGCGAAGACGTCGTGCTCTCGGGTACATCAGAGGCACGGATGTCGGGGCTTACTGCCAGTGCGTTGCCCACGAAGCAGCAGCGAGTTTTGATGTCTTCGATGAGGGCATCTGCATGTGGTACGCGTGTAAGGCGATTGGCAAGCGGGGACACTGAGACTTGTCGGAGGCGGGGCATATTTTCCGAACAAAAGGAGGAGGGCCCGAAGGTGTGAGGCCAGGCGGGAACCTGCCAGTGGTGTTGTTCATAAATGGGAGAAGAGTGGTCGGGTGGCGAAAAATCTGCGGATATTACTGTGTGAGAGAAAAAGGAGGGAATGAACCAGTATTGATACGCACAGGCAGTGCGGTGGCTTCAAAGTGACCACAGTCTGAGGCGAAGCTTTTCTGTTCCTATTCTGACAAACGACGCTACCGGAGCCGTTCTTTCCCTCAGCTATAGTGAGCTCCCTGTCGACGTTGACTTTTGGTAGGGAGCCAGCTGCTGCTGTACTATGTCACCGCACAGGTCAACATGCAGTCCAACGTCAAAACGAAGCTAGGATGGCGAAGTTCCCACCTGTACGCTACTAACACATTCTGTGGAATTATGTAATCGTTCGTGTCCTTGTGGTTCGGAGATCGCCGTGGTACTGTAGATACTGCTAGTTACGACGGCATACATACATAAAACACATTCATGACTCGTAAAAATTTGTCAAGGTCACCCTCGATTGCTCATGCATCCACCTATGCATTGATCCCTTGGCACTGGGTTGAGTCCATTATATACTGCTCTTTCACCTGTTCATTGTAGACAACATTCATTGGTGATCTTCTCTTATTCCAACACCCAAAAGGATGTTCCAAAAGTTTTAGCCAATGTCATTCACTCAATGCTAACTATGTTGTGTGCGTTGCTGGTGACGGAAGTGGTAGTTGTCGTCGTGTGGGATGGTGGGGCCGCCATCGACATTGTGGCTGGCGGTGCAAGTGGTGGTGGCCGTTGAGCTGAGGGCTGGTGGCCACTGCCGTTGACGCGCTGGTGGGGCCACTGACATTGTTGTTGGTAGTAACGTCACCGTCATCCTCATGAGGGTGATATTGGCAGGCGTCCAGGGAGACCAAGTGTGTCTCAGCAGTGTGGACGGTAGCGTAGGCTGTCGACGGGGAGGGGGGGGGGAAAGGTTAACCTCCTCGACCTTCTGAGTCATTTTGAGCGTGTCGGAGTGAAGCCGAGGTCAGCATCGAGCAAGTAAGGGGGTCCCTTCGATGCAAAAAGTTTGCAAAATGAGGGGGTTAGATTGATAGCCACCGTGGCGTCAGTCACACGGCCACTCACCCCGATAGCGGACCAAGTCCTGCCAGTTTCTGTTCATGTACGGCACGCGTCAGCTGGCCAAGTTAAACCCATTGAAGTAGGCCACCTGTGCTGATATGATCTCTGGTGTCACCATTATGTGCTTGTTGGGTCACGAGACACAGCCTAAAGTTAGCCGAACGAGCGACAATCTTTGCTACTTACTAATCATGGGAATCAGTGAGTCACGGCATGTTCATTATCGCCCAATGCAGCAAGCTGCCAACCAAATTAAGAAGTTCCCAGGACATGCTGTATGCATCTCGTAGGGTACTTATACTGAGCAGCAGCCTGAAGAATTACCATCACATTCATCCACTCTCGCTCCGTCATTTGCAGCTCTCTCTGAAAGTAGTTTTAAGCCCCAAGTTCGGGATCACCGCCTACGTTGTTCCTTCTATCGTAGTACTACTAAGCAGTTACCTTGAGTCTACCGTTCCTTTGTCCCCTTGCCCCTGTACTCTCCCCTACATCTGGAGCCCACCGCAAGTTCAAAGGTCCAGTTGTCCCCAGGCAGCCGAGATCTCTCGAGACGAACTCCTGCAGCATCCGACAGTTATTTGCTTACTGTCCACACCATTTCGTCTCTGCCCAGCCAGTTTTCCCAATTCATTTCTGTCGTCCGTCACTCTATCACTTCAGTCTTGATTATCGACGGTCCCCACTTCCACCAGTCATCATCCACCATTCCCAGTACTCGGAGCGGCAAGTCTTATAAAGTGCCTCACAGCCGAACCCTTACTACAACCCGCCTCAGCCACCCAATACCCTCCATCCGCTGCGAACTCCAGTCGTCCATACTCCGTAGTCACCATCTCTTACAGTCCCCAATGTGTCTATTCTCATCTCGGGAGTACCATCAGTCCCGGCCTGCAACTCCCCCAGGCTTCCGAGCTACATCCGGCGCTGGATCCAACAGGGCACCAGACCCAACCTATATGGAACCTCCCAACATTGAAATGGCCACTAAAGCCAGGCGTGATGTTCCCGCTAACGACGGGTCTGATGTCGGTAAGCACAATCTGATGACCCCTTGCCTCCGCTCAGTTCGAGGCCTCTCAGCAGCTGCATCCAACGTCAAGGCCCCCTCCCGCCCACCCAAGGTCAAGGCCGCCCCCTCCCGCCCACCCAATGCCAAGCCTGCCCCCACCCATGCATCCAATGCCAAGCCTGCCCCCGGCTCTCGTCCATCTAATGTCAAGGCCACCGCATCCCGTCCACCCAACGTCAAGGCAAGTCCATCCCAGGCTGTGACACGGCGCTGTGACATGTGTGGAGAAGCCCACTTCACGACCAAATGTCCTGTCGCCGAGGATTACATTCGTAGGCGCCAAATCGTTCTCAGTGGCCGATTCTTCGTCTATCCCGATGTTTCTCGCTTTCATCCCCATCCTAGAACCCATTTACTCCGGACCACCATTGACGAACATTACAAGACCAAAATACTGCCCTGAACTGGACACACTGGCTTGCTAACGTCGTGGATCAGTCCAAAAACTGTCGATTAGTATTGACTACCAATGGTGTTACTACATATGTAGCTCTCAGAAAGTTCGTATTCCACTGTTACATTCCAAGTATATTTACCCGAGCATCTATCATATTTACTGTAATGTCTTTGTTCCTTTCTCCATCTCTCTGTCATATATGTTGGCCTCTCTTTGGGCCGGCGAGGCTTTGTTGACCTGAGCTTTGTCATAGCATAGTCGGCCGTAATCTTAGTTCATTTTGTTTCAGTGTCTCGTGGAGGACAGTATCCACATCCTTCCGAGTACACTGACGCTAGAAGGGTTGTTTCAGTTTGGCTTCTGGTTCTTCCCTCTATTACTATTCCCGTTGTCCCTGCACAGTTGACCAACGCCTCGCTTCGAGAAGAGACGGCCCCGGCATGTGCTTGAATGTCTACGATACAGTACCGTACTCAATAGGGAAATGCATGGGTAGTACGGATACGGGTCGCCATCCAGGTACCTGGATAGGTGGTGCTTCAAGTTTGGTGATGGAGGAACTTCCGATGCCATAACCAAATTTATTACTCCGTACTATAACGTAGTTATTCCATGGAATGCACTCTAATAAATGTAGTAATCGTTGGCGTGGTCGTGTACGTTGGTAGTGGAGGTGGTAGGAGCAGTGGCCACCGCTGTCCGAGTTTAACCGTGACGACCCGAGTCGCCCCCCTCATCATCGCCGTCGTGCCGCTAGCCGCCCGAGGTTCGACGACGACGCCTGTGCCAAACAAGACATGATACTAGTAGGGTGGAGTACAGATGAGGTAACAGGGTTCGTGAACGCAATAACTCAGGGAGTAAACGAGGAGACAACGGTGCAGGTCGCGCAGGGATAGTATCAAACTTAACGGATGGCCGTGGGTTGGAATCAGTGGTTACATGTCATGTGGGGTGCAGGTGGGCGCTGCCACGAGGGCGGTGGCCCGTTGCTGCCGAAGAACAATGCAAGAGATACGCCACCGTTGACCCGGAGGATCAGATCGATCATGATGCATTGATGCCAATCTCGCCATGAG
>Ga0307511_10007954_pt1 | contig 10638 bp, 5 predicted proteins | sample 13_EM_MG_FD_200266 | JGI IMG/M metagenome (GOLD analysis project Ga0307511, IMG submission 200266) | Populus trichocarpa ectomycorrhiza microbial communities from riparian zone in the Pacific Northwest, United States - 13_EM | ecosystem: Host-associated > Plants > Roots > Unclassified | place... | reverse complement strand
AATATCTAAAAATGTATATTAAATGTTATTCCATTACTGAGGTTGTTTAACTCACCCTTCTATATTTTTAATATTATTTCAGGTTTTTAGTTTCTGTTAACCGGTAGATTTTGTTGAGTATTTCTGTTTTTTTAATTTTGGTTGGTATACCTTGTTTGTTCTGTGTAACTTTTATTTTAGCTATTATTGGATGTTTTAGATGTTCAAATATTACATTATTTTAATTAAGTTAAGATTTTGACGATGTAATAAATATTATAGATTATTTGTTTTATTTTATTTTGATGATGATGATGAAATATTTTAAAAATTACAAAACGCTATAAATTTTATATAATTTATTTTATAACATGTATAGTCTGAGATTTAATAAAAGTGAGAACACCACTCCTGTATTAGCGATTATAAACTCGAGATTCGGTTTCGTCACAGTATCAAATTGAAGATGACAAAGAGATAGACCTCAGAAAGTCGTAGTCGCCGCAGGATTGGATTTCTAAATCTTACACTTTATTTATAATTCACTCGCAGCCGTGGGGTATCAACATCCCAGGCCGTTCCCACAGTTAAGAGTGACCTAACAAGCCCCACTGACCTTTCGTGTGCTCTGCCTAAGCCTTTCTTCCTCTCTTTTAGCTCCGAGTGAAAACAGAAAAGTGAAATCTAATAGTGGCCAGTGGCCTGGTGGTCCAAAGTACGGTAACGTTTCTCCCTGTCTGGACCCCCAACCCCTGCTATGGAGGTCCAAATCCTTCTCAGTTACTAGACACCACAATTTAATCTATTTTTATTACTAATCTTTTATATTTAATAAGAATGATGATATATAATAAGGTAATTCTCTTGCCTTGAGGCATGTGGCTGGCGTTAGTGTACAATATTCTGCAACTATTTGTGCTGAGTGGCTGCAGTTTGTGCACTATGGATGGAGATGAAGGTGTTTCAATGGGGGAAAACCCTTCACATCACGAACAAATGCAAGCAAATAGTGTCCTCTCCTCGATCATATATATATATATATATAATAACAAGTTGGAAATTTGAAGCAAAGATTCAAGGACCACTGCCTTGGTCACCTTTTTTTTTCCCTTTACAACAACGACATGGTTACTTTCTCAAAATGCTGTGGTGCATGTCCTATCATGTATGTATGTATGTATGTGACATTGAAAACTTGGGGCTGAAAAACATGGGTGTTTTGGTACATGGGAAACCTTGAAATTGAATCCTGCATTCAGAGATAAAATTCATGAGAAGCATGTCCAATATTATGATGTCAATCAAACAATGTCTTAATCTGCTATACATTGTCACACATGATCCCTGCATCTGCTCTCCCCTCTCTAGATTCTCACAAACAATGTTTCCACAGAAGAGCAACAAAATATAGCACCCTAAGCTCTAGAGATTTTGAAGGATTAAACCAAAAGGAGGGATTGGATTAATAGAGGTGAAAATTAATTATATGTAGCATCAAGTATTGTGCTTCAATATCTTATTATCATACCATATAATACATGGCAAAATTGCTTACAACCTTAACATTGGCTAAACTAATTAAGATTCCACCAGAGGTACAACATTAATTATTAGTTACATAACAGAGCAAGCATTAGGGTTTTCATCACTGAAAATCTGAGGAGCATAAGCAAACTCAGAGTAGTACTTTGATGGCCAGTATTCACTTCTCTTGATATCCAGGTTCTTGTCATCCTCTGCCTTCGCTTCTTCTCCATCTTTCTTTTCTCCTTCTTTTTCTTCCTTTTTCTCTTCTTTCTTCTCTTCTTCCTTCTTTTCTTCATCTTTCACTATAGAAGCTTGTTTTCTAGTCTTCTTGTACACATCATCCACCAGCTTTGATGGATCAACCACCCCTTTTACTATTACTTGATCATTGGCTAGGTTTGTTTCTACTGACTCTACACCTGCATGCATTGCATTAATTCCAAAGCAATCACTCAATGTTCAACTTGCTCTAGGATATGTGATTTTTGGGACCTTATATAAAAGAATTGAATATGTGCACACGGAGGTATGAGAAGAAAAATCCCACCCCTAGTGCCACTCTTTGGTGTTTTTGTAGAATTAGAAAATAATATAAATTATATCTTAAGATTTTATTTAACTTTACGTTTAAGTTTAAGATTTTGAATTGAAATAATATCAAAATTTCAATGATCAAATAGTAACGAGTTTATATCTTACACTCTTTTGAATTGAGATATTTCTTTACATAAACATCTAGTTACCAAATAAAAAAAATATCATAAAAAAATGATTTGAACCAAAAACTTCATGGAAAACACCTCACGTGTATTATCTTGATGCAAGAGTTTGGCTATACAAAATTGCAAGATGATTTAATGTAAATATAAATACCTTGGATCTTTCGAACTCGCTTTTGTAGCACTTGAGCACATGCTTCGCAATGCATTCTAACGTTCAAGACTACAGTTACAACGGGAGGAGGCTGCAGCCATAGAATTGCATTAGAAAATATTGGTCAGATGGAAATACAAGTAATTCATAGAATTAATGATATATGGCTCATCTAGCTAGAAGCAAGAAACAAATTTATGAGAAAAGTAGAAATCTATATCCGAAATCATAAGAGGAAAACAAAGTGTCCTTCATGTTTATTGATTTAGGCTTTCTCCTTTGTTGGTTCAGATGGAACATTTTCTTTTCCTTACACTTCAATGAAAACATAAGAGAGCTCTAAGGTTGTGTTGGTTAGTGTCCAAGACAGAAGATATATATGTACAGAAATAACAAAAACATATTTAGTTAAAAAGGCAATATATCAATAAATTTGTCTCTGACTGATATTCACTCAAAAATTGTTCGTTGTAGAGTGAATTTCTATTATTTAAAAAAAAAAAAAAAAACATTAACACACATCCTTGTCTCCATTATACCTATCTTTTATATCCTGAAATAGTAACAAACACTGTTTAAAATACTATAAAACAAGACACTCAATCCAAGATTTTAAACAATTTATGCCATATCAAAGTCATCTAGTAAAAAGTAGGATTTAAAAACTTTTTAAGCCATGATCTAACTTTATTGTGGATGAATTTTGACTAGTGTTTTTTATTTTCAAGTGGGGGTGAAAGCAATAGTGGCCATATGAAGCCAACAGGCTCAATACCCAACAAGAGTGAGACAGAAACCACCAAATTCCATTAAGACCACCATCCTCGAGACACTTGCAGCTCATGCCGACCAAACAGTAGATTCTACTCAGTACAGGATTTAGGATCCTTTCGTTTCATGCTTTTCAAATTTTTTTCCAGAGCACATGTTTTCTTGAACTGAAAAAACAAGCCATATGCTAGTTACACAATAGCTAAAGTAGTTTTGTAACATACTGATGATTTTGTTTACAAAGCTAAGGACAAAAGGTGATGATCATAAAGAAATGGGCTCCTCGTGCTCTTGTCAATCCTCAAAAATTGCGGGGGAATTGTGGTCATCAAGCCAGAAAACAAAATTTCCGAGCATGTATAGGCCCATAACAATAAATTCGAGGATTCGTGGGGTCAAAACCCTAAATGTTCTTTCTCTTTCCTTGCAAAACGTGCCCGATACTGCTGACCTGTTTTGTTACTTTCATGTCAGCATGGAAACAGCACTCACAAGAGTCACAGTAGGTGATAGGCAAGTGGGTAAAGTTTATAAATTTGCCTAAATGACACCTTATCTTTAGGACTGCCAAGTAAAAGCCTACAAAAAGTCAATATAGGATTCTCCACCCTAGCTTTAGTGGGTCAAAAATAGAGAGTGAGGGCTTACTTGTAGTTGAAAAAAGATGAGGTAAGTAAATAAGTGGTAATGATTGTGTGTGGAGAGTAGTAGAATCTTTGAAATTTTTACCTCATCTTTTTTCTCTTCTTCCTTGGGTGGATCTTTGGCTTCTTCTTTCTTCTCTTCAGGCGGTTTTGGCAAGGGTGAAATTAGCTCCACTTTCCGGCCACTTTTCTTTTGCAGCCTCTCACATACCTTTGATGGGTCTGCTGCTTTGCCTTTCACCACCACCTTGCTTGCTTTGCTATCTGTGCTTACTTCCTCCACTCCTGTCACCCATATTTTCCAAATCCGACCGTTAGGCATTGTGATTGGAGCGGGTTGGGTCAAAAATTGTTATTTAATAACTTTTTTGAAATCATAGTTTTGAAAAATTATGTACTTAAAGCCTCGGTTTAGATTTTGACAAAGCTGAGATTTAATGTATTTTTTCAGAACCATGATCTTAAATGCAAACCATAGATTTGGAAACGTAAGCTCGAGCGGAGTAGAAATAGATAAAATATTAAGGATATAATATATATCTACTGCCCTTTTAAGGAAAAATCATTGATTATACTATGGTCTTTCTTTATTTAAGATGAAGATAATGTTAGAGGTGATATTTAACACGAATTCTAAGGTAATGATGGTTTGATCTCTAATTAAGTAAATGTTTTGGCTTTGTAATGTTAGTGATTTATATGACAAGTACAAGTCCTTTCGATATTATGACATGCAATTTAACCTTAATTACGTGTATAAAACAAAATTCACTATGTCTCTTTCCTAATTAAGAACAATTTCCGAGTTCAGAAAGTTGAACGTTCAAGCATGGTTTAGTTAAAGATGGTAAAGCAAGAAACACCTTCAAATCCTTTCAAAGCCCTTGCAACTTTCCTGGCACAAGCTTCACAATGCATATCAACCTTGAGCACAATCTCTGGAGGCTCTTCTTCTTTCTTTTCTTCCTTCTTCTCTTCTTCCTTAGCCTCTTCTTTCTTTTCTTCCTCTTTTTTCTCCTGTCGAAGAGAATCAACACCCCAAAATTATCAGCATCATCTCTTGCAATTGTTCTATTTGAATAAATAAATAACTCCGTACACAAGAAAGAAAAAAGAAGACTTACTTCACCCATTTCTGAGATGATTCTCAAGTATTCTCTGCTTCAGAAGCTATTGACAAATGTAGCTAGTTATGCACACAAACACTCAGTATATTCAGTAACAATGAGCTAAGCTTTCTAGCTTTTTTGCTCTCTCTCTCTGTGGGTGTGGTGGAGGAGGAACATTTATGTAAGGTGGGGATCCTCAAATCTGATGTGGATTTGTTTAAGGCAGAGCATTTATAGGAGATATCTTCTCTTTTCAGTGATGAAGTTAAAAATAAAAAATTTTAAAAAATATTCTACACAACAATATCAATATCAAATATAGCTGACTCAGCACCCCCATAAAGTGCCCTTCATTTCCTCCTAAATGACCTTCGTGCTGGGGATAACGCAGGACTATTTACAATAAATGAAATATTGGTAATAAATTCTCTTGAATGTTCAATTGAATTCCAATGATGAATGGACATGTATACGTCATGTGATTTAGTTGATCTACACATTATAATAATAAAAAAAATTAGACTCGTTTATCACGAGTCAAATATTTTTACTTTTTATATATAAAAAATTATTTAAGTTTTTTAATATATTTTGATAGTTGAAAAAATATAACAAATCAAAAAATTTATACAATCAAATAAATAAAAAATTATATACGTTAATAAATAAATAAATAATTATTAATGACACCTAAAAACAAAATTTAAAAAATCAAGAGACAAATATAAATCAAGATATTGAATCTTGAAAAATAAAACATTAAATTGATTGAATAAAATAAAATAAAAAAATAAATAACATGTAAGACTACACATCTTAAGAATATCATCTAAAAATAAATATTTTTTATTTTCAAAAATATAATTTATCTATATAAAAGATAAAAACAAAATTATAAATGAATAAAAAAAACCATTCCAAAAATTAAACACATAAGAAAAAAATTAATATTTTTTAAAAGAGTCCCCTGAACAAAATAAAAGAGAGAAGATTTTGTTTTTGTTTTTAGTTTTTTTTTTTTAACTGGTCATGTCACTTTATTTCCTTTCAATTACATTCTTTAAAGTTATATTTTCATGGTAACCATAGTTATCAAACCTGGTCTGGGGGTTGACCCGGCCAAGGGGCTGGGTCCCGGGTTACACGGGTTGACTCGGGTCAACCCTAAAAAATTAAAAAAACAATATTTGAGGTTTTAATAGTTTATATAAAAAAACAAAAAAAAATCAATGTAAATATAGGTTATACATGTTGTAAGCAATTAAGTTTAAAACATCATTCAAAAAGTTTTTTATCCTACATTGGAAAGATATTATCTTATTCTTCTAAGTTAAAGCATTTAAACCAAAAAGGTTTTTTTTATTCCATATTGAAAAATCATAATTTTTACCTTGTGAACATAAAGTATATATATCAAAAGGGCTTCAAATCTCACATTAAAAAATAAAATATTATTCAAGTATTTATATAGTGAACTTTAAAATGAGTTAGTAATCAACTATAAAAAAAAATATAAAAAGAGGGGTATTTGGGTAGGAGAAAAAACACATTTTTTTTAAAAAAAGACTCTATCGGGTTTTTGTCGGGTCACCCGAGTTTCGGGTGGATCGGCAAGTCGACTAGTTTACTCCAGGCCAATTGTAGGTTTAAATTTTTAATGAAACAGACCCGTCCAAGGCTCCGGGTCACCCGAAAAAAATAAAAATAAAATACTTGATATTTTATTATTTTACATGAAAAAAATTAAGAAACAATCCACGTGGATAAATGTTATACATGTTGTAAATAATTAAGTTTAAAATATTATTTCAAAAGGTTTTTTTATACCACATTGGAAAGATATTATCTTATTCTTCTAAGTTGAATTATTTAAACCAAAAAGGTTTTTTTTTTATCTCATATTTAAAAAAACATAACTTTTTTGTTGTGAACATATAGTATATATACTAAAAGGCTTCAAATTGCACATTGAAAAAATAAAATATTCTTCTAATATTTATATAATGAATTTTGAAATGAGTTAGTAGCCAACTGAAAAATATATAAAAAAAAAAATCTCTCGGTAGGAGGAAAAACACATTTGAAAAAAAAAAAAAATTTACAGGGTCACCCGAGTTCTGGGTTGACTTGGTGGGGCGACCGGTTTACTCTGGGCTAATTGCAGACCCGAATTTTGAATGAAACATATATGACCAATGCTATTGGATCCAGGTGACAGCATGGCTCAACGCTATTGGATCTTAGTGGAGGAGGGATCACAACTGCTGGATCCTGTTGCGCAGTAAGATCCACTATCATTGAGTCTCGCAATAGAGCGAGACCCACTAAAACATGGGTCTGGCTGCGCATCCGGATCCACTACCCTGATAATATTACCTAAAATAATATTATATTATAATATTTATGAATTGTTTTGTAATGGATTTTATTGTTAAAAAATTATTTGATATAATATAAATATATAAAGTATATGATGCGATTAAAAAAATTGTTTAAAGCTCCATCAACTTTAATATGATAATATTAGAAATATAATTTTTCTGAATACTTTTATTTTAAAGAGTTCATTGCGATTATATATGAGACATGTATAAAGAATATAAACAGATAAGATTTTTATGCCACCATTTAAGTATTTTTTGAATATTAATAAAGTTTGTTAAAATATATAAATCATTTAGTCTAATCTAAAACAATCAAAGATAACACACTACAATTACCAAGATATTTTTTAAAAATAATATTACTAAATTAAATCTTTTATGTCCATTAAATATAACATAATCCTTTAATATGTGAGACAACTTTCCTCTCTTTTTTTCTTCTTTTTTCTTTATTTTTTTTATCGAAACAGAATATGCATATACTACATTTTTCATCATTGTTAATGTGCTAGTATATTTGAAACACAAAAACAAACATATTTTCATAAGGAAATTCAACACAACTTCAAATGAAAAAAAAATATTATCACCCAACTTTTATACAATATAAAAAAAGTTTCATCAATTTATTTACTCGTTACCGTATGAAAAATAAATAAATAAGAGAAAAAAAATTAAAGTGTTGCGTCTTACTAGGGGCAAGACCCAGAGCTGTCTGATAAGTCCTACTAGCCGCAAGACCCAACACCATTGGTTGGGTCCTGATAGCAGCAGGACCCAATGTCACTAGATCCTGGTGACAGCAGGACCCGGGGACACAACAACACTTATTAACTAAAATACAGAAAGACAACGTCATTCATAGGCGTTGCAGTGTCGTCCATACTGCAAATACTTTATGTTTACAGTGTCGTCCTTGATACAATGAGTCTATATCCACAATAAATATATAATATTTTTCTCAAGTGTTTTAAAATATTGTATAATATATAAAAAGAAGGGGTCGGTTCATGCCCTAAGACTAAGATGAAGTCATGCAATTATAGGAGTCTTGAAGTAGCTTAAGAAGATATTTATATACTATATTGTAGTATATTTGACATGAAATGTTGGGCTTTGTTCATGTCGATCGTGAGCTTTATTTGATGCTTTTTTTAGGATCATAAGAGTCCAGAAAGATACTGATAAGGTTAGCTTTTGGATCCCCAAGAAAGCTTTCCATTAAATTAGATTATTAAAGTGATTTAGCTTTCATATAATTCATTATTTATTTTCTATTAATAATTTATGATAGGGTAGGCTACATGTGTGACCAAAATCTAAAAGTATAGTGTTTTGCCTTCACCGACCGCCCGCCAAAGCATAAATTGTTTTTCGGCAAATGTCCTCAATCTTTGCCTCACAGCCTTCTAATTAAAAAGAGTATAATTCAAACCCCTAATGGCTAAAGGTAAGCAAACTAATTGTCTTATAATTCATTTATTAATCAATGGAAGTATTTTGGTTTGAATAAATCCCATGATATAATAATGCTTGGAAATACAAAAAAACTGAAATAATATATATCTCAAATAGAATTTAAGTTAAATATTGTCTCTTTAAAGAGTTTTAAAGGTTTTGTTTGGAGTTTTATCTTGTAATTTTTTGTTCTTGATTTTTTTCTTTTAAGTAGTGTTAGTGAGGACTTTATATTTTAAAATTATAAAAATCCACTTCAAAACTATTTTAAAAATATATTTATTTTATATTTTTATTTCTCTGATGAAACACATTTTTGTCTTATGTTATATAACACTAATTAAATGTAAAAGTCGTATGATAACAAATTTTTTCACAGCTCGATGAGTTTCAAAACCAAAATAATAATGCAGAATCTAGTTTACTTGTCGCATGAACCAACATCATTAAACATCTCGTAATGATGTTTTTTTTAAGTTAATAAAAGTGTATTTTGATTAGAAGAAAATTAAAGGATAAATGTGTGAACAATCATGCGAGAAATGGAGCCCACAATTCAGGACTCGAAGCCCGATGCTCTGATGAACACCGAAACCCAATTCCATGGTCGGTCTGGTAAGGCTATCGGTATCTTGAAAAGGCGAGGAAGGAAATGGGGGCACAGAAATGGGACCCATTATGTGATTTTGGAACCATTCAATGAATGACATCTGTGATGATAAGCATTATCATCTACTATAGGAGTCCTCTCCATTCAAAATGAAAATGGACACGCAAGCAATTAAGTAGAAAAAAGCTGGGAGAAGTTGACAGAATTTCCTGTCTTTACTCTAACAAGTTGGGAGCGCAATCAAAGAATCTCGAAAAGACAGAAATGTAAGGCCTTTGTATGAACTGGGTTGGAAGATGATTGGTCGGTCACCTATGAGCCATAGGAGAAATGGGTGTCAAAAAAATAGAAGATTAAGATGGTCTATCGAGTAGTCTTCGCAAGTTGAAAGTTTTGCTCGACGGTGGAAAGTTGCATTTTATGAATATTCAAATAGCGATGTCATATTCTAGGCAGTAAAACAAAGATTCGTTACATTCCTGAGATTTTAAATTTATTTTTTAAAAATTTACTAGTTTGAACCAAATTAATTTTAAAGTTGTTAGAGGTTTTCATAATCATTAATTTCAGTCTTTATAAATTTAATTGAGGTACACACAAGCTGGCCCGAACATTCATGTTAATCTAAAAAAAAACGATCTAACTCAATCAAACTTGATTATCAACTCGCAAAAAAAAATAAAATGTTTTGATATATTTTTTATATAAAAAAAAAAACTAAAAATTGACAAGTTGATTTGGATTAGATTTTATAATTATGGGTGAAAGGGAATCAATTATTTTTTTTAGATAGATTGAATTTTAAAAAATCAAAGAAAACATCAATGTTCCCTGACTTATTACTCCATGATAAATAAGCAAACTGTTTTATATCATTTTAATGTTTCAAACATTTCTCAATCGGGTTTTTTTATATATATATTTTTTCTTCTAATATGCATATTTAATGTAATAAAATGAAGGAAACTTGAAAGAGAAATTTAAGGATATAGTAGGAGTATATAATAATAAAACGTCTAAAATACTAGAAATCTAATTGATATTTTTTTTATGGTTATAAATTTAGAATTGACTAATAGAATTACGTTAAAGATTAGAGGAAAGCACAATTTAATCTTTAATCGACATGCTTATTCTCAGTCTCAAAACAAAATAATTTATCAACTGTATCCCATCTCTATCTCTATCCCTTTTTTCCCTTTTTTTTTTTTTTAGATGAAAGTTGGATAAATCCTAGCTCTGTACTGGCTCGTAAGGAATTGGGACAGGAAATTAAAATAGAT
>Ga0307511_10007953_pt1 | contig 10638 bp, 4 predicted proteins | sample 13_EM_MG_FD_200266 | JGI IMG/M metagenome (GOLD analysis project Ga0307511, IMG submission 200266) | Populus trichocarpa ectomycorrhiza microbial communities from riparian zone in the Pacific Northwest, United States - 13_EM | ecosystem: Host-associated > Plants > Roots > Unclassified | place... | reverse complement strand
GCCCCCCCCCAAAGCAAATTTGTCACTCCAGAACGAGACGTTAATAAACCATAATTATGACATGCTCCTTATCTGCCTACAGTAAGGAGGAAGCTGTGCTCCCTGGGAATCTGTTGGGATATTTATCCAATATGCTTACCACTTGCTGCCTACAAACAGAAATCAATAGCTGTGTTTTAATTTTTTCTTCTTCTTAATTTGTTCCATGTGTTCAGAACTTGGACTGTTATAGACATCTGTCTGAACAGATATAATCATTCAATGGTCAGGGTTACCCTCATTTTGTTGGAATGCCACATGCCAGAATGCTCTTGCCCCTTGAGGTGGCTCAGGAACCGGTTTATGTGAATGCCAAACAATACCCAGGGATTATTAGGCGAAGACAGCAACGTGCAAAAGCTGAGGTTGAGAAGAAGCTGATAAAATCTAGAAAGGTACATTCAAATAGCCAAGTTGGGATATTCTGTCTCATTTTTTCCTTCAGATTGTCTTCCACTGTGAGATGATATGCTGATATTTTATACTGCACACATAATGCAGATGTACTAATTAACTTCCTCTTGTTTATTGCTTCTGTATTGAGTCTCAAGCAATTATTTAGCTTGCATTTTGTATCATTTAGTTAACAAGGTCTATGTAAAACTCCTCTCTTTAGTAACATCAAGTTAGGCATCATGATAATGTTCCAGCAATCATTTGAGTTTTTAAGAATTGTCCTGAGGGGGCTTCAAGTTATTTTTAATGTTGACCAAGAACTGTAAGAATCTGATATGTCATACTAATTCATGTAATTGGTAGTGACCATACAAGCAAGCTTCTTGCTAAGTGGATGAGATTTTACTCTTCTTTGGTATATGATCCTATAGAAATCCTGGAATGGTGTTTTCTGGATTAGATAATGAGATATTTGCTAGCTTCTGTATTGTTTGATATTTAACATTTTGGTTGGCAAACTGGTGATACTCTCTCTCTCTACACACACACACACACACACACATTCTTCAGCCATATCTTCATGAATCTCGGCACCAGCATGCTATTAGAAGGGAAAGGAGCTCTGGAGGACGTTTTGCGAAGAAAAGTGGTGATGATGCTTCCAAGAACACATCTGAAAGAAAGCTCAATGGTTCTGGTCCACTTCGTGCATCTCAGTCAGGGAGTTCATCAGGTTCTGAACCATTCTCCTCTGACTCTGTTGAAACTTTGAAATCCTCTGATGGTCAAAAAGAAGCAAGGGCGTCCCAAGTGCATGACACTTTTGAAGCTTATGGGTATGCAAATAGAGATGGCCATTATCAGAACCACCATGGCTTGCAATCCTCTACATATGGCCTGTACTTGGGTGAAAACAAGGACGGAGACCGTTCACGTGAAAACGAGGATGAAGATCATCCAGGCTGGCAGCTGAGGAAGCAGGCCAAAACGTCTTCTGCCCACCAGTGAACCGTGCATGCTAAGTGGATGCCAGGACTGGAGGGTTGATTCACACAAGTAGAGAAACTTGAATCCTTCCCTTATCTGGCAACCACGCACCTGACAATATATTGCCAGGCGGCAAATCATTCTTGGCTTTTTTCATCTTCTTGCTTGTGGCTTGAACAGAGGGAAGAGATGGCGAATCCGTGGTTGGCTTCGTTTGTCGGCCAACGGGTTGCTTGCATCATTATTCTCGTTCTCTCACTTTTTTTCTTTTTCCTGTGTACACACAACTGTCAAGGAAACTCAACTAGAAGTAGTCTGGATAGATTTTAGTCTTATCAGCTCTTTAGTTTAACTTTGAAAATTGAAACTGTCTTGTTCGATCACTTGCAATTCAATGTAGCACTGGTTATTTCATTTGATTGAGGTTTTGCAATTCTTTTACTATGCGCATGATTTCTCCAACCACAATCTGAAGTCGAAATCTTCCGCCTTGAAATCCCTGTCTGCGCACGTCAATTCCCGACAGTTGGCATTGCATTTTGATTAATGGTTATGCGTCGTCCTTCCATCCAAATCTGTCACTATGAGCGATGTTTACTTCAAGAAATCAACTATTTTAATTATGCCGCGTGGATTGATAAGATTGATGTAGGAAGAAAAAGAACAAGAACCAGATTTAATAAGAGAATTAAAACAAGAACCAAGATGAAAATTAAATTTTATTTTAGAAACCTAAAATTCCCAGAACACGAAAATGCTTCAAAAATAAACTTCTGAGAAAAATCAGTTGAAGATTTCATCTCTCCACTACTCTCTTTTTGAGTTTTTGGTTATTTATTTTCTCTAATCACATGGCTCAAATAAAACACTCGATCTCACAAAATTAAAACTATTAGTCAGTTTCTCAAAATTGATCTAGAAGAGCAAATATAACTAATTTTAAAACTTGAAGTAACACGAATCTATTTTACCCGTCTGAAAAAAGGGCCCGGCACTCTTGGCGCAAGCATAAAGCATAGCCAATATGATATAGTAAAAGGGCTCTTCATTACAGAAATTCCCTAATCTATTCTCACTATTAATGAGGGAACGATCAAAAACTATTTTATTTCACTGTTTGATTACACAGTTTTACACTTGAAATTTAAGATGGAATCCAAAGAAGGTAGTATATCTGTCTTCTGCTTGCTATGGCCTGATCTACTGTCATATATGATCTTGATGCTGATGTTGATCAGCGGCATCCTCTATGTTTTTGATTTCTTCATCCTCGTGTTGTTCCAAGATGGTTTCTCCACCTTCATCACCTGCTGGAGGCACCTTCTCCGAGTCTGTTTGACCAGAATCTGTAAAATCGTTGGGTTCTGTGGCATTCACCAAAGTTGGCTGCTTCTCCATCATTCCAGACAGCGCCAAACTTGGAGACCACTCAAGAACATCGTCAATTATGTTGGACATCCGCTTCTGATACCTGCAGGACATAGATTGCACTTCAGACTCAAGCATGGAAACAAATATTTAAGAGGGTTCATCGTTGCAATTTTTTTATGAGAATGCCATCAAGAAGTTCCCAATCAAGGCACTATGTGAAATTATATTATACCCCCAAAAGAATAGCATACCCTACACCGACAAAGCAAGACAGCAACTTGATAGTTCTAGAAAAAAATACACGGACCACTTGATTCTGCAGTCTTAGCTTGGAAACAAGTAAAACAGACATGTAAAAGATAGTGAAAACATTTCGCTGTAATTCAAGTTTTCCACAATCATCTTTGTTCCTTGAGTAACCATATTTAGGGCAAAATGGGAAAGACAGTTTTTTTCAGTCTACTAAATTTAGCAACAGGCGTACTCACCTTGCTCTGGCAGCTTCATCGGGAGCATGGTGCCTCAGCAGTAATATAACGAGCACAGCTAGTAATGCATAGAAAAGCCTCGTTGTCCACTTGGGCCTCTCCTCCTCATCCTTGTTTGGCCATAAACGGAATAATTCTCCCAAGGTAGCTTCTTCAGCAAGGATGTTAGGGAATAACCAAACACGCTTTCCAAGAATGATGTATAAAGCACCGAATACTGTTGCTCTCACTGCAAAATGAACAGAGAACCTTAATATCCCCTAAAGGCAGTTGAAGGAATAATTCAGCACTAGTTATCACTGTCAAATATAATGAGAATAATGGTAAAATAAAAACCATAATGTAGACTCACGAGACTAGTATAAAGAATGAAAAACCATCCACATACAGAATTTAGGACTCTAGAAAATTACTGCAGCACCAGAAAACTGCAGCAATTACAGAAACTTTAGGTGGAAATTGTTTGCCTTCATTCCCATTCTGATTACCACCTCAGTGAGAAAGATCATCATGCCAGTGGTTTCTCACATACCAGTTACAGAGCACTAACTCAAATATATCAGATATGGAAGCTGGCTTGAACAATCATGATTGCCTTCTTGAAAAGATTAATTAATATGGATGAATGTCATTTAAGACTACTGAAGCTGATTTGATGATAATGAAAATTCCATGACGAGTTTAGTTATGGAAAATTCCACAATGATCTGCAAAGGTGACATCAAAAGAAAACCATTCCTGATGTCCCAACAAACTCAGAAGCCCCAAATTCCACTAGAAAACAAAAGCACACCTTCTAGAGGTTTATAAGAAACAGGAGCATCCAAACCTTACATTCCAATCTCAAAAGGTCAATGATGCCACTATTAATTGCCTCACAAAAACAATTTGGTCATATCATAGATAAGGAGCTTTATGACAATAAATGTCATTCACAAAAACATCAACAACAATCCATTTTGCAACTGAATTGGGGAACTGGTTCCTAAATGCAAACACCACCACTCAAGTCCATCCTTCTTCTCTAAAACCCATATTTCCATGTGATTGTCTGTCTGCCAGAACCCACCATCACTTTCAAGCTTCCACCATCATTGCACAAGTCTCATACAAGTGTAATCATTGTGGATCATTCTAAACATCATTAAATATTGAGCTCATTATTCATAAAATAAACCAAGTTGAAGGGGGAATGTTATCTTTGGCCTCTTTCTGTTGTTATTTTGAGCCACATGCTCTTCATCACTCATCTCCTCTAGCCTAGTTATGCATAATAATCTAAATTGAGAATGCAGTTATATGTTATGGAAATCAGAATGAACACTAGTTCTTAAATAATTCAATTTGAACTGGATGAAAGACAAGGCAGTGGAATTGACTGCTATAGACCGAGAAGGGATTTGTTCATAAACAACTTATTTTAGAATTCATCCCAAGTAAATTCTTAGGCCTCAGAGAAACCAAACGTGTTAAAACAAATTTAGAAGTTAAAGGAAAACCGAATAAAACAAAAGCAAAAGAGGTTATGAGTATTGGCTAAAAAGATCACATTTTTTCATAGATTTTGTATGAGTGAGTTAGCTCTTGAACTGGACCATGGCTATGCACCATAGACCCACTCTCATTAACAAGTGTTACCCAGAATAGAGACAGTAATTGGCAAGCAGGCAACCCCCCCAACACACACAAAAAAAAATCCACTGCCAACAAAACACACCATGCCCCTTGCAGCCAGGTAAAACCACAACTTCAAAGAGCAGAAAAGAACCAAAGCCAAATGGCAAATAGACTGTAGTAGAGGAGAATTATCAACAGAAAGAAATGCCTAATAAATACACACATGAAGGCCTCTGTACCATCCCCAACAACTGCTGTATCTGTTAATGTGGCCAAAAATACTGTCTGCAAATCATATCTCCCATCAATCGTAAAGTTTAAAATGTTATATTGTTAATTTTGCAAAAAAAAGGAGGGAAAATAGCAATTAAAAGAGCATTAGGATGATGGCCTTTTCACGATAATAGAGTGCTAGGAAACCATGTTTCTATAAGTATCTACTGATCCCCAAAAATAAAAGTACTCCCACATGTCCTGAAACTAGCACACAAAGGGGTATCTCTTTACATTAACTCCAGATACTAATAACTATAACAAATAAATAAGAATGTCCATGTATGCATTTACACCCATAGCTGACAAGTTTCTCTGGGCTTGATAACAATATTTCTCTCATAACATCAGTACAATAATTTCTCTCACAGAGGAAATTTGAGGTAGAAAAACAACAAAACAAAGAAACACAAAATGGAGTTCAACATAAGTGGCAGGTTCTGGTTTTCAAATATGAAAATTATAAGAAGCTTGCGAGAGAAATATAGATTTTCAATCAATAAACTTCATAAAAATTTGGTCAAATGTTGTTCCATGCGTGATGATACTGATTTAGCAAACATAATCAGGCAACTCTAAACTAGGGTTTGATAATGCAGTAAAAAAAATATGAAGCAATAAAAAATGAGCCCAGGAGTACTTACATGAAAGAAGTGAGAAAATAAGCAAAAGAAGTCCAGCACAAGAGTAGAGGATTAATAGCTTGCACCCATGTGGGTATATAGGAAACAGGCAAATTGCAAGAGTCAGCACAGGCCAAGAAAGTGAGAGGAGTGTCTGCCATAACGGCCTCTGTTTTACGAACGTCCACGCAAAAAAGGAATCACTTTCTGAAAACACTTGATCCTGCAAAGGACAAAATAATGTTAATAAATTGAGCTTCAGAGGCAATATAAAACAAGGATCTTAATTTCTTTGACTACAAAAAAAGAAAAAAGAACATCCAACTGACATGGATAGAGATGCAAGGGTGACTGGTTCTCTAATTTCTCTATTCTTCTAATTATAATTCCCATTCCAACTTCTTTTAGCTTTTCCACATAGACTCAACGTCTTAGTAAGCACAATCTAGCGACTTACCATATTCATCCCTGGAACTCAAATTTGTCCTGTTATTGAAAGGATATGAAGGCCTGGTCTGACCACAGAAAGTAAATAACATTCTGACATAAATGATACAGAGATGCAGAATGTGTTGGGGCAAGATAATACAAGCACAAAGCACATCCATTCTTGGAAGAATGCAAGGGGCAACATATCATTGACACAACAGACTTACAAAATGCAAAAGAGAGTAATATATGATCAAGAGAATTCATACAAGTCCTGGTCTCTAAGAAGTCAATTACCCCAATCATATAGAAAATAGTAGTTAGCATTAACATTTCATAATAAAAAAGGATACGTTAAATATATGATAATTGACAATTTGCATAGTGAAGTCAGAAATTCAAGTAGGTTAGACAATCAATTAAAATATCACTTTTCATATTAAACATCCAAATGCAAAAAAGGAAACAACTTACAGGAAAGATCTCTAGATGTGCTGGCCAGGTAGACAGCTTTTTCTTCCCAGGACGAACAGTTTTCACCACACGATCACAACGCACTAAAAGGTTCTTACTTAATAAAGTATCAACAATTTCTTCAACCTCTAAATTCTTATTTGACTCTAATATATCTTTAATCTCTGGATGATTTTTCAGAAAGCTTACAAAATCCTTTCCTCTAAAATATTCAACACGTGTCTCTTGTAAGACAGCCCAACGAGAAACCAAACCCTTGTGATCTCTTACCTTCTCGGCAAACAACTGAAACACATCTTTTTTTGCAGCTTGTTTCTGAAGAAAGAAACAACCATAGAAGTCAGAAAACATTAGAAAAGGAATCAAATTGAGAACCATTATTACGCATAAAAATGATTGGCCCAAAGTTAGTCACACCAACCATTCACCAAATATGGATGAATGTCAAGCAATGACTTAAAAGGCATAAACCACCATTACTAGTTACATGAACTTAAAATGTACAAGTGAACAACACATGCAACCTTTCCACAGATTTTAAAAGGTTGATATACATTAAAAGCAAATTCCTTGAGAAAACAGTTCATGGAAGTTTTAACAAGCTAGCTACGGTTTTAACATAAGGTTTTTGCAAGAACTTAAATGCCACTAAACACTGTCAAGGCTCAGGATCATGAGAGTACAGCACATGGAAATTCCTAGAAATGTAGTACAATGATGGAGAAAGATAAAAACATTTAAATTTTTTTTAAGAAATCAAACAATGATCACTAATGTATACCAATGAAAACACTACGATTTCCTCAATCAGGTACTACAATGTGACTGAAAATTTGTACAATGGGTTATTTTCTCACAGGACTAACAATTTAACTTCCCCGTTTATTTTGCCAAACAAAATGAAATTACTGAAAAATTGTACAATGGGTTGTTTTCTCACAGGACTAACTTAACTTCCCCTTTTGTTTTGACAACCAAAATGAAACTTTAAAGACCATAAATTCGTTTCTTGGCATGGGTTTCCAGGGAAGGAAAAACACAGACAAAAGTATCAGGCCCTTACCAAAGTTTGCATCTTTCAGGTCCCATTTTACAAGAAAACACCTTATTCATATTCCCTAAACACACATGAATATTGAAGGAAAAAAAGTCAAATTTTTCGCATATGTCTTTAAACAAGCACAAGAAAACTCTACAATTGCAACGCTAGTTTCAATTACATGAATTGTAACATAAAGATAATAACTTCATTTAAAAGAAAAGAAAACAAAGGGAACCAAGATCAGAGAGAAAGAGAAGACAAACCCTAGGAGGGGTATCAGAGTTTAGATCTCTGGTGCCATTTGGTACAGCTCCTGATGATCTTCGAACCCTTTTCTTGTCTGCTGCCCCTCCTGATTTCTTCATCTTTGTGTGCTTTTACGTTTGTGTTTTCTTTTTCTGTTTTATTTATTGTCGGCTCTGTCTCTCTCTGTATTTATTTTTTATTTTTTTATTTACTTGGCTTTCGTCATGTTTCTGTCTTTCTTTTCAAACCTAACCCAGTTGAACTACGCCACGTCATCATAATCAAGTTCGGAACCACAAAAAGAGTCCTTTCTTTCTACTTACTCAACGAAGTTGCAAATTCAATGGTTTGAGATGTTTATTTTATTATTATGTAAAAAAGTCTGAGTGACATGTCCTCTCAAAAGAAAAATTCTGTGATATTGTAGATATTTTATTCGTTTTAGATTTGTTTGGATTCTAGGATTTATTTTATAAAATGTTTTTTATTTTAAAATATAAAAAAATAATATATTTTTTTATTTTTTAAAAATTATTTTTAATATAAACACATTAAAATAATTTAAATATATATATATATATAGATAAAATAATTTCAAGCAAAATTAAATTTTAAAAAGTCATAAAATACGATTTCAACCTAAAAACAAACAACTCATTATTGTAATGGACTTATTTAGCGTTTGGGAATGCTACCTAACAAACAAATAATTTTTTATATTTAAAATTAATTTTTTGTATTTTTTAATCTTTTTAATATGTTGATGTTAGAAAAAAAATTAAAAAATAATAATATTTTAATATATTTCTGAGTGAAAAATACATTGAAAAGCAATTGTTTTTGCTATACTGAATGCTACTTAAAACGTGTTTATATTTTAATTTTAAAAATATTTTTTAAAAAAATTGAATAGCACTCCCAAATTCTACCTAAGCGCATTAAAGTAAGGAGCTGCCTCACACTGGGCTTCTAGCAGCGCCTGATATTACTGGGGTGAAGGCCACAACAACAACCCATTGTTGTAATTGTTGTTGTTGGGGATGCATTTTTTTTTAAATTTCTGCCAAATGCTGGCCAAAATACTAAATTCTAGACAGATTCAAATAATCTAGTCAGATATAGCCGAAACAGTAGCTATATTTGTGTTTGCATAGTTTTTCTATTTAACGGATAACCCGCTCATAATAAGAGGTATAATTTATTATTTTATAAAGGAATATGAAAAACTTTATAAATTAAAAAATATTAATTTGCTACTTAATAATATTTATATATTAATTAAGGACAATTTTAGAATTAACTCAATCAAGTCCTTACTTGATTTTTCTAGGTATGAAAATATAATCCATGTACTTTTTATATTTTAGTTCTTAATTTCTAAAATATATTTTAATCAACTACTTAATTAAATCATACCAATTTAATTTTTGACTAATAATTTTTAATGTGTATGACTCATTAGGTTCATAATATATTAGCTCAAATATAAAGTATAATTTCAATTAAATAAAATTAAATAAATTAAATAATTTAATTTATTATCAATTCAATAATTGATTAATTTATATTTGAAAATCAAATACATTATTTAAAAACGTGTTATGATCCCCAAAATATTAGAAAAATCATTAGTGGTTTGAATTAACATTCTAGTGACCGGTTTCTCAATGTAATTAATATCCTTTCATCAATAATATTTTTCTTTAACAGTAAAGTATGTAGTATATTTACCATGTTAAATCATGTTTTCTCTCTAATAGTCATTAATTGTTTGAATAAGATTTAAAACTCTTTTAAATCTAATTTCATCTTGGTCAGCAAGTTCTCAATCAATACTATTTGTGAACAGGTGAGATATTTTTTCTAATTTACATAGAATGATGAATCCTTTCTTAATCACTCAAGTACCTTCATATAGTTCATGTTATACCCAATATCTATAATTGCATTACCTCGATCAAGATAACATATAATAAGATCAAAGTATAACATTTTCTATATAAGATAATCACAAAAACAAACAATCCTTTATTGTAATGGGCTTAAGTAGCGTTTGAGAACACTGCCTAAACATCGTTGGACAAAAAAATAATTTTTTTGATTGTATTGATATGTTGATGTCAGAATTTTTTTTGAAAAATATAAAATATATTATTTTGATGCATTTTCGAGTGAAAAATACTTTGAAAAAGTAATCATCACCACTATTTTTAACATTTTGATGTTAAAAATATTTTTTTAAAAATATTTTTTTAATATATTAAAAACAAAATTAATCTATACTTGGTAGGAAACATATGAGGGGGGAAAAGATTTGAATAGAACAAGGTTAAGCCCATTTGTTAGTTTTTAGAGCACAAGACTCACCCAATGATTTATCGGATGATGAAAGCCCAATTGGCAAGCCCAGGCCTGCCTTATGTCCCAAAGAAATCAGCTCCTCGCTTATCATCTAGCCAAAAAATGGAATAACCAAATCCTATCCTGAACAGCTGAGCTCAGATTACCCCCAGCTTCAATTGCCATACACCATGCTTGCACTCTAGCCAACTCCTTATCGTTAGCTGTTGATGAAGTGGCTCTGGTTTCATTTTCTTGTACGTTCAGATGCTTTCTTTCTGCTGTCTCTCCCTCTGCAATATTAGGCAGCCAT
>Ga0307511_10007952_pt1 | contig 10639 bp, 12 predicted proteins | sample 13_EM_MG_FD_200266 | JGI IMG/M metagenome (GOLD analysis project Ga0307511, IMG submission 200266) | Populus trichocarpa ectomycorrhiza microbial communities from riparian zone in the Pacific Northwest, United States - 13_EM | ecosystem: Host-associated > Plants > Roots > Unclassified | place... | reverse complement strand
TAAAGGAGGTGTTAAAACTACTAATTTTATATTGAATAAAAAAATAACATATAAAGTTGATAACGAATCATTCATTACAAGATTTAAGTTCTTTAGATAAAATTCAACATCATATTTGATAACAAAATACTTGTCCATGGTAAGTCAAAAGAGTGTAAAATAACATTAAATTGCACTAGCAGCATCGGCATCAACTTTGTCATGCTTACTTTATCTCCACACCCTATTTTAATTGAATTTGATGTTCAACTCTTAATTTCAACTTATTTATTACTTCATGATTCAGCAAGCGCTTATATTTGAAGTATGTAATGTTAAAGAACTATTTCAACGTAATAATTTAAGTTATTAAATGGCATTCTAAAACATAATTTATATTATTTTTTAAAACTCCCTCAAGTAAAATTTTTAGAACTTCCTCAAATAAAATCTCTTTTCAGCTGACTATCAAGCGATGAAGAACCAGCTAAAAGCCAGTATCACAATATTCACAAGAATCTCCCAAGAACACCCACTTGTTTCTAGCTAACCAAGTACCCCATAAACAAATACACCAAAAGCCAAGCTTAAAATGGCTTTGCGTTGGAATTTGCCTTTAAACAAATAATTCCAATCAAGAAGTAGGTCTGCAATAGTACTCGGTATACACCACTGAAAATCCAACCATTTAATAAATATGCACCAACATTTCCATACATAGGAGCAGTGGAGTAAAAGATGGGGTACTGATTCATTGTTTACTTCACAAAAGGGACGGTGAGCTTCCTCTAACGGAATTATGTTCCTTTGAGCGAAAAATTCCTTTGTATTAACTTTCCCTTGAACCATATGAACATCTCAACTTGTGGTGGGGTTAATCCTTTCCATAGCAGGCTAGGTGGGAGGGATGAGTTTCCTGGATAATCTGTTTTGTCAATATGATTATGGCATGAGTTTCAGACAAGTAGGGTTATTATAAAAATTGCGAAATAACTTTCTATCAACCAACATGGAAAAATAAAATCCTATTGCATTTGAGCAAGTTGATACATATGGTCTTTAATTAAGATTTTTTTATTGTAGTTGACCCCATTAGTATACATTTTGCTTAAGAAATTTTTTAATTTTAATTGGCCCCACTAATATAATTTTTTAATATTTCTTAATAATAATAATTGATCTTTGGCATGAAATAATTGCATATAGACACGAGATTACTGCAACACTAATGAGTTCAACTACAATAAATATATTAATTAAGACCATATACATTAACTTGATTCGATGCAACTGGAAGTCATTTTCTATATATATATATATATATATTTTATTTTTTTTTATTTTTTTTATTTTTTGTAGAATAGTAAAGGAGATGTAGAAATACCAAGTCCATGTTGAATAAAGAAATATAAAGGTAATATGTAAAGTTGAAAATAGATCACTTGACATAAAACTTACGTTTTTTTGAACGAAATTCAAACTCAATTATATATCAAGAACATACCTTTTTTTTTTTAATTCAAGAAACCTCATCTCCCGGAAAATATATTTTATAGACTCAAAATAGACTCAAATAAACGAGTAAAACTCTGGCTAGGAAATCCTAGATTTTTACAAAAAAACACACGAACTGACTCTTATAAGAGGTGAGATACCAGAATGGTTTAGCCATCGCGGAGAAGGATCTGCATTATCATTTCATTTACCCTCAGTTTCAGTTCCAGATGGTAATAAACTCCAAGCGCTTCTTTTTTGGGTTGTCTCGGCCTCCACCAGTAAAGCAATTCCAGAAACACCATTTCTCCAGTTTGATATGTGTGTTGCTACTTTCAAAAATAAGAGCAATGGTATTGAATTGTTTGAGACGATGGCAGCAGTTACGTTTGACAGAACTATCACGAAGCATTCTTGGATACAGCGTATACCGTTGATTGGGTTAGAGGAATCGCTGCAAGGTGTAGAGGAATTGGAAGTGAATGTCAAATTAAGCTTATATGATGTTCGAAAATGTGGGGTAGAAAAATGTGGGGTACATTTGATAATGGAAAAGAATAAAGCAGATTCAGATCAGGAAATTGATATTCATGATCTAGGCTCTGATGATCAGCGGTTGGAAAGTAGTTTGATAAGAGAGTTGCAAAAATGGAAAATCACCAGTTGCAGTAAATTTGGATAGCATAAAACATAGAATATGTTTTTTTTTCCATGTTTTTGGATCACAGGGTGCTGGATCTGTGGTATTGTTTTCTTGGCATTTCAGACTGATAAATGAGTGACACAAATTTTGTGATAATTCGATTGAAGAATCAGAAAGGGATCGTGACATTGCCAGTCAAGAAGGAACATGATACATATCAGCAACAGCTTCTACTAATGAGCAGTGGAAGAGTGTCTGACCACATTGATGAGTTGTGGAAATGTCTTTGCTTTGCTTTGCTTTGCATTTGTAGGAAAGGATACTACGTACAATTCTACAGTTGTATTAAATTTGTTACCTTTCTCTTTAAGACAAAGCAAATCGTGACAAATTAAAAGCATTTTCGTCTAAAAAGGGCTAATATGAACTACCATGCGCCTCTTACAAAAGCTTTCAATGGTCCTAAAGAAAACTATCAAATCTGTCTTATGTCATATTCATTGAAAATAATACCGTATAATTAGTTGTTTCATGGAATTTATTTTATAAAAATAAATGTATACAAAGGGAAAAATAAATAAATTTATGATTTATTAAAAATAATAAAAACATATTTTTTATAAAATGAATCACATTAAATAACTAATAAAATTTCATTACAGAACAGTATATATAAAAGTTTTTTTTGAGGAATAATAAGCAGTGTAAACGTTACACTGCGTTGAAGCTTGAGATGGATTGAAATTCCATACACCGTTACCATAAAATACGCTCACTTATATTATCCTCAATATAATTTTTAATAAAAATTCATCATAGTTCTTACGACTTAACATTGTTGAAATGAGTTACAAAGCACAATCCGTTGGTACATACATGTAAGTGAAGACGATGGTTTTAGAAAAATCCAATTTAATCGTTTATTTTTTTTATTCTTGTAAATAAAACTATAATCTCATCTGAAAATTCTAAAGAGTTGGAAAACACGCCAATCATGTAGCGAAACTCAATTGGTAAATTCATACAATATTACACTCTCCTTGCTCATCAAAACATAGGTTTTAGAACCATCTAGAAGATGATCTAGTAGTAATAGTTTAGAATTAAAAGATTTGTTTTTTCTATAATTTCATGTTTGAGCCTTATGGGTGCTCATATGATAGTCACTGGAGGCTTACATGGTCGTCAACTTCAGGACCCGTAGGATTAATCGAGGTGCGCGCATCCTGATTCAGACACCCATGTTAATAAAAAAAAACATAGGATTTACAATGAAAATTATTTACTACAGTTTACAATTTCCTTTTGCTGATAATTATTTCCTTTATTTTACTGCAAGTTCTTGATTTGAATATATATTAAAAAAAACACAAAATCATCATTCATTTATTAATCATAATTGAAAAATTAAATCATCTAATGACGTACATGATTTTTATTTTGAGTTTGCTTGATTGACTTAAATTCATTTTGTTTTTTTAATAAAATGTTGTTTTTTACCGATTTCGTTCTTCATTATTAAATTAATTCAAGATTAAACTTTTTAATTTTTTTAAAAGATTATATCAGTAAGTTTCACATGTCAGCATAATTTAACCCAAAACAATATTTTGACTAGATTTATTTGCACCCACGTTGAGGCCCATGTGATGCCACCCCATATAACAATTAACAAAGCAATACAAAACAAAACAAGGTTTGGGGATGGGAACTGGAGCATAAAAAAACAAGTTTTTTTTGTAATATGTTAATATTAATTATTAAAAAAAATATAAGAATTATTATTTGAATATATTTTTAATTAACAACTACTTTTAAAAAACAACTTATCACATTACACGGATACTCATTAGTGCCGAGGGCAGGCATGTGATCGTGAGAAAAGTTCTCAACAAAAAAGCTTAGACAAAGACACAAGACAAGAGAGTTGCTGTATATATCCTCGTGATAAAATTCCTGGCGCCATTTTAGGTAGTTGAGTCCAGGTTCCATTCAAGATTAAACCTTGTGATTGGTAGTCTATTCTCATTCTTTTATATTCTTGGAATTATTCTATCAGAAAACTTATATATTGATGGACGACAACCCCATTCAACAGAGCGCAATTGGCACTGTTCGCCACATGTGGACACCGTGCACAACTTGCGTCTTGCTTTCTTGACTTTGAAATTCCCCACAAAATCATCAGACTAGTAGGGCTATAAAAAAAATTGTGAAAATAACCTTCTACCAACCGGCCGTGTGTGAAAATAATATCCAATTGCATTTGAGCAAGTTGATTAATATATATGGTCATTAATTAAGATGTTTTATTGTAGTTGACCCCATCAGTATGCAAGTTTAAGATTTTTCTAATTGTAATTGGCCCTACTAATTTACATAATTTTTAATATTTCTTTATTATAATTGATCTTTGGAATGAAAAAATGTCATATAGGTACATTTTAATTAAAATAAAACATCTTAATTAAAGACTATGTATATCAACTTGATCAAAATGCAATTGTAAGTTAATTATTTTTAATTGTATCAAATCTAATAGCTTGCAAGTAAGGGGAGTGTTTTGTTTTTTAATGAAATTCAAACTCAATTATTATATTTTATTTAATAACAATAACATCCTTATCTTGTTATTAAATATGATAGTAACCAGTGAACCACGGCAAGGACAGGCTAGTTGTTGTAAAAATTAGAACTCATTGATCGGCTGCTTCCAATAAAATACTAACGGGCAGTGTTTTTTAATTAAAGACCATATATATCAGCTTGATCAAATGCATTTGGAAGGTCTTTGTTGCTTTGAGGGGTGGGTTGATATTTCTAATGTACTCAAGTTTTTTGAGAAATTTTTTGCACATATTTCTATCTACAAATCTAATAGTTGAGAATAATTGGGAGGCTTAACCTAATGGTTAGCCAACCCTTTCTATATATATGTGTAGGGCAATATACAATAGTAATGGTGAGGTTGCAATACAAGAGTATGACTACCATATTTCCTATATAGTACATTAATACGCCCCCTCAAGCTGAGGGTGGAGAATCAACCTGAAGCTTGAACCAAAAAGCAGTAAATGGAGCAGTAGGAAGCGGCTTAGTAAAAACATCAGCAAGTTGATCGTGAGAGGGGATAAAACGAATCTGAATCTCTTTATTCGCAACCCTGTCTCGTACAAAATGATAATCAACCTCAACGTGTTTAGTGCGAGCATGAAAGATATGATTTGCAAATAAGTAAGTAGTGTCTAGATTATCACACCAAAGGGTAGGAGCAGAAGTAGAGAGAATCTGCAGATCTCGCAATAGATACTGAAGCCAGATAACCTCAGCAGTGCCATCAGCCAAGGCTTTATACTCAGCCTCGGTGGAGGAGCGAGCAACTATTCGTTGCTTGCTAGATTTCCAAGAGATAGGAGTCTGACCAAAGAAGATGAGATAACTACCTGTGGACTTGCGATCATCAGTACTACCTGCCCAATCTGCATTTGTAAAACCATGAAGAGCAAAGGAGGAACTGCGAGTGATATGTAAACCATAGGTGGTCGTACCACGTAGATAACGCAGAATGTGTTTAACAGCACCCCAATGAGAATCTGTAGGAGCATGCAAAATCTGACAGACTCTGTTAACAGCAAAACAGATATCTGGTCTCATAAAGGTGAGATATTGGAGGGCACTCATAATTTGACGAAACCGTGTAGGGTCAAAAAACAGAGGATCCAGCAGTATGGTGACTTTAGAGGTAGAGATAGGAGTATCAACCGGTTTACAAGAAGTCATACCCGCTCGAGTGAGAATGTCAAGCAGTATGGTGAATTTTATTTTTTTCAATTTAATCAAGAATATCTGTAATAAATATAATTATTTATTATGATTCTTTTCCTTGAAGATTTGATATTAATATAAATAGAGTTGTTTAGTTTGTATTTTATCTTAGTAATTTAGTCATAAACTTTTCAAATAAAGGTTATTGATAGCTTCTTTTTTATTTATATATTCTACGTCACTCTTGATAAGCAAAATTTAATGTTTCATTTCTTGTTGAAGAGTAAAGGATTGATCCGATGAGTGGTTTCCGTCAGCTTTATTAACCTTTCAATTTGTGCACAGCAAATGCTTGAGAAAATCCCTGGTGGACATAACGATGCTTTACACCAGAGCGTAACTGATGCAAGAGGCACTGATCACACCTTAATCTTGAATGACTAATGGAGCTATTAAAACATTGTGAAAATAACTTTCCACCAACTCATCTGGATAAATAACTTACAATTGCATCTGAGCAAGTTGATATATATGGTCTTTAATTAAGATGTTTCTTAGGAGATTTTTTTAATTGTAGTTTGCCTCAGTAATATAAATATTTTAAGGTATCTTAATTAGAATTGATCCAACTATTTCTTGCATCAAACAGGGGAGCGAATGCAAGCTCCTATGGAACTGTTTGGCGAGATTACAGCAGACTAATGGGGTAAACTACTATGAAACATATATCTTAATTAAAGACCATGTGTATCAACTTGATCATATGCATTCGAAGTCATTTTTTATTGCATCATATGTAATAGGTTGTAAGCACGGGGAGTTTTTTTCTTTAGAATAGTAAAGGAGGTGTTAAAACTACTAATTTTATATTGAATAAAAAAATAACATATAAAGTTGATAACGAATCATTCATTACAAGATTTAAGTTCTTTAGATAAAATTCAACATCATATTTGATAACAAAAACATACTTGTCCATGGTAAGTCAAAAGAGTGTAAAATAACATTAAATTGCACTAGCAGCATCGGCATCAACTTTGTCATGCTTACTTTATCTCCACGCCCTATTTTAATTGAATTTGATGTTGAGCACTTAATTTCAACTTATCAATTACTTTATGATTCAGCAAGCTTACATTTGAAGTATGTAATGTTAAAGAACCATCTCAACACATTAATTTAAGTTATTAAATAAGATTTTAGGATATAATTTATATTATTCTCTAATATTCTCCCTAAGTAAAAATCCTTTTCAGCTAAAGTACTGTCAAGCAATGAAGAACTAGCTCAAAGACAGTATCACAATATTCACAAGAATCTCCCAAGAACACCCTCTTGTTTCTAACTAACCAAATACCCCATAACACACCAAAAGCCAAACTTAAAAGGGCTTTGCATTGGAATCTGCCTTTAAACAAATAATTCTAATCAAGAAGTAGGTCTGCATTAGTACTCGGGATACACCACTGAAAATCCAACCATTTAATAAATCTGCACCAACATTTCCATACATAGGAGTAGTGAAGGAAAAGATGGGGTACTGATTCATTGTTTACTTCACAAAAGGGACGATGAGCTTCCTCTAACGGAATTATGTTCCTTTGAGCGAAAAATTCCTTTGTATTAACTTTCCCTTGAACCATATGAACATATCAACTTTTGGTGGGGTTAATCCTTTCCATAGCAGGCTAGGTGGGAAGGATGAGTTTCCTGGATAATCTGTTTTGTCAATATGATTATGGCATGAGTTTCAGACAAGTAGGGTTATTATAAAAAATTGCGAAATAACTTTCTATCAACCGACATGGAAAAATAAAATCCTATTGCATTTGAGCAAGTTGATCCATATGGTCTTTAATTAAGATGTTTTATTGTAGTTGACCCCATTAGTATACATGTTGCTTAATATAATTTTTTAATATTTCTTAATAATAATTGATCTTTGGCATGAAATAATTGCATATGGACACGAGATTACTGCAACACTAATGGGCTCAACTACAATAAATATATTAATTAAAGACCATATACATTAACTTGATTCGATGCAACTGGAAGTCATTTTTAATTATATCGAATTTAATAGGTTGTAAGCAGTGGGGGTGTTTTTCTATTTTTTTTTTAAGAATAGTGAAGGGAGGTGTAGAAATACCAAGTCCATGTTGAATAAAGAAATATAAAGGTAATATATAAAGTTGAAAATAGATTACTTAACATAAAACTTACCTTTTTTTGAATGAAATTGAAACTCAACTATATATCATAATTTATAAATTATAACAACATAATTTATAAACTCAACTATATATCATAATTTAAAATAGATTACTATTTTTTATTTTTTTTTGTAGAATAGTAAAGGAGGTGTAGAAATACTAAGTCCATGTTATTTTAAATTCTTGTTATTATTTGCTGTGGGATAGTTTCTATAACAATTCTAACTTCACGAAACTTTAAATTGAGATGGTTTTTTAATATAATATCAAAACCTTAATGATAAAATAATTAAGAGTTTGAATCTCACCGTGTATAGATGACCAACATATAATAATGTGGAACATATTACATGTTGGTCATCTATATAGGACAATTACAATATTTCCTATAATATAACACGTTTCATAATACATCCTCTCAAACTGAAGATGAGTTCTACATGAAGCTTGGACCGTAAATAAGAAAAGACAGAGTGAGGTAGTGGCTTAGTAAGAACATCAGCTTATTGATTCTTGGAGGTTATGAAACGAATCTGAATCTCCTTTTTGACCACTCGATCATGAACAAAGTGATAATCAACCTCAACATGCTTTGTACAAGCATAAGAAATTAAATTAGCAGATAGATAAGTAGCACCTAATTTGTCGCACCAAATAGTGGTGATAGAACTAGAAGAGAAACATAAATCTGACAAAAGATAGCAAAGGCAAAGAACCTCAGCAGTGTTATCAGCTAAAGCTTTATACTCAGCTTCAATGGAAGAGTGAGCAACAGTGTGTTGCTTGCCAGATTTCTATGAAAATTTAAATGACAAGAATTATAAATGACCTTTTTATTTTACGCTAAGAGATTTAGAACACGTGAACTTGGGTAACCGAGTTGATGATGCCAGACATCAGCAAAAGTAGACAAGCTAGTAGACCAAAAGGATTGAGGCATAAACATTGTGGATGACTCTAAGAGGACATAGAGGTCATCTTTACTCTGAAAAAAAAAAAAACCTTTCTTTGTTATGTGATCCTTAACATAAAAAGAAACAGAGGAGTGAATTCAAAAAAGACAATTTTCATGACAAAATTGTTGAATAGATAGGAGTCAATTTTTAATTTTTGGCACATGTAAGACATTAGACAAAGTAAAGGCTCGTTTTAGAGTATGTAAGGTAGTATGAGCTACATTAGATATGACAAGTTCCTTACAATCACCAACATGCAATTGATTATTATCAAAATAAGGTTTTGCGTTTGTCATACTTGCAATGTCTAGAGTAACATGCTAATCCGCACCTACATCAGGAAAGTAAGTGATAGAGTTTGTTGTCGAAGCATCACTAAAAGAGAAGTTAGCTGAAGCTTGATTTCCATGGGTTACTAGTTGTGAACATTGCTACACTGAGTGACCAAAAATGTTGCAGAACTGACATCAAACCTATCGTGTACGAGGCCATTGATTGGGAGAAGAGTTTTGGTTAGACCGTTGCTGCCAATTGCCCTCATAGATCACCAATGTTGCCACGGTAATTATGACGACTGGACTAGTTGAACGAGTTGTGAGTATTCCTCTAACCACCACATCTTCCTCTGCCCTAATTATGAGAGGAACCACTACCATTAAAAATAGAAAAACCACGCTGAGCAGCAAAAGCAGAGAAAGGTTGCATAGGAGTAGGCAATAACAATACAACAGTAGAAATGAATTGAAGAGAGTTCATATGTAAAACCTCATGGGTAAATAGGTGACTATACAGCTCGGAGTAGGGAAGAGGCTCAGCCTTGGTCAATAGACTTGTAACCAAATCACAGAATTCACTACGAAGGCCCCGAAACACATATAAATTGAAATTAGTAAGGGAGATAAGTTTGCCTGTTGTTTCTAATTCGTCAAATAATCCTTAGCTTTCTGCAAACAAATGGTAATTGTATCATCACCTTAATGAAGATCTTGAATAGAGACATGTAATTTCATAATCCGAGAATTGGATGGTGAAGCAAAGGGCATGTTCTTGTGTGCTCCAAACACTAGCAAAAGTCGAACAATCAACCATAAGATGGAGGACATTCATGGAAAGAGAGGAGAGGAGAGCTTTAAGGATGAGCTGATCTTATTGTTTTCATGAGAGAAAAGCTTGATTAATACCAAAACCGAAGGTGACAGAGGCGGCAGAATCATCACTCAGCAGGACATGGGGAGAAAGACATGGAAATGAACCATCAATATATGAGAAAACACCTTGACAAATCAAATATGGTTTCATCTGCATATGCCAATATAGATAGTTCGTGTTGGTAAGCTTGAGATTAATCACTTTTTGCGTGTTGGAGAGGGGAATAATGGTTGCTAAGGAACCAACAGTTATTGTCGCAGCAGATGCAATATGGTTGCAGCAGCTGTAGAGGAGAGCATAGGCGGTGATGCTACCAGGGAAGAAGATTCAATAGCGAAGGAAGAAGAAATAAATTGGTTAAGATAAACAAGCTCTGATATCAAATTAAAAAGATAATGAAGTAGTGTTTTGTGTAAATTAGAAGGCTTATAGAATGT
>Ga0307511_10007950_pt1 | contig 10642 bp, 8 predicted proteins | sample 13_EM_MG_FD_200266 | JGI IMG/M metagenome (GOLD analysis project Ga0307511, IMG submission 200266) | Populus trichocarpa ectomycorrhiza microbial communities from riparian zone in the Pacific Northwest, United States - 13_EM | ecosystem: Host-associated > Plants > Roots > Unclassified | place... | reverse complement strand
GAGACAATAAAATGATGATTACTCTAATAATAATATGACGGTGAATATTGTTATGATGACAATAATGTTGAAGAGTTAATAATGTTAAAGAGTTACGGTGAGATAGTAATAAAATCATGTATGTTATTAATAATACGGTTGTTGTAGTTGTGGTGGAGGAGGATAGATATGAAAAGCTATAGTGAGGATATAAAATAGTGATTGTATTAATAATAAGATAATGGTTATGATGGTGGATAGCAATAGTGGGATTATATCAATGGTGTCAATGATTGTGGGGATGATAAAGATGATAGTTCAAGAGATGAAGTGATAGTTTATGTGAATCTCTATTTGTTTTTATAAAGTTAATGTATTTTATTTTATGAATTTGTATTATTAATAAATAATTGAAAAATATTTCTCATAAATTTATTTTCTATTGTTTGTTTTAATTACTTTGAAAAATGAAAAAGAATTTTCGGAAAAATATTTTTTATTAAAAAAAAAAAAAAAACCTTAGAACTCCATCAATCGCTAACAAACCTGGCTTTCTTAAAGATGAATCACCGTGTTCCATTTTAAAGTTGTCAAATATATCCATGGTAGTAGACACCTCTCAACCCAAAGTGACATCGTCATTGATGATCTAACACTTGTATTTTTAAAAGTTGGACTAAAAACTGGATACGTAACTAGACCAAGCATTCAAAGAGCTTGAGAGGCCATATAAAATTGAAGGGAAACATGAAATTAAACACAAATTAGTTATGTATTTACCAATATGGCATCTGAAGCTATATATATGTGTGTGTGTTCCCATGAGTGGCATATATATATATATTCGGTCTCTTGATCTTATACTAGAATTTATTTTATGAGAGACACAAAACAGCACCGCATGAACATACTTCATCTATACAGACACCCTCTATAAGTTGGTGTCCAGTAATCAGATCCTGCGTTGTCGTGATAAATTTGAGGGGTGGAAGAAACAGGAACTAAACAAAGACCTCTGCTTTTGAGATCAAGTTTCGCATCTCCCTTGTCTTTTCTATCCAAGCCTACCCAAGGATCCTGAAATAAAAGCTGAGCGTGTGTTAATTATTGCTCGAAGGTGCTACTTGACCCTAAGAAAACACACTATATTATATCGCGCATGACCTTAATTGCTTACATTTTGTGAATTCGTAGTCTTCGTGTAAGGATTGCTCAATAGCTGCAAACATAAGGCAGAGTGCTAGCTATCAAGAAATGATTTTTTTTTTTTTACTTAATCAAGTAAATTAAAGGTGTGGATTAAGCTAACATGACCGACAATATATCCTTATCTTTTTACAACTGCCAGTCACACAACCTTTTCTTCCATAATTTCTCATAAAAAACGATGGAACTGATCACATGCAATTCTTACAATAAAAGGTGATCATTAATATTTCCCTTGATATCTATTGCTAACCCTGGACACCATATTTACGTTAATCTAGTTATCATTAGACAAAGGATATGTCAAGATAAGATGATCACCTGCACCTGCCCTTGCAAGAATTTAATGTATTGAATTGCTTCGTATAGCACCGAGGCTGTATCAGTCTGAAATTTAAACGAAAAGGAAAAGATATCGATTACAACAAAAAGGGTAGCATAATTAATTAATGAGAGAGATAAAGAAGAATAGAAGTATATGTTTTGTTGAAAATAAGTTGTTCATAATGATCATCGTGCTTACCCTTCCAAACGGCGAGACAATTTGCTGAAGGGCCGTGACTCTTTCCGAAAGCTTGACTTTTGATGCTTGCATCTATTAAAACAAAAAACAAAGAAAAGAAGAAATTTCCACTAGCCATTATCATTAGCTTTAATTAGTGCGTCGGTACTCTTCTAATTGGGTAGTCCTAAGGGATGATATATATTAGCGCTCCATCTCTTTATATAATAGCTCTCAATCTTTAATTAAAAAGGAGAGATAAAATTGAAGAAATGAAGAGGGAAAAAGGAGTGCTATTATGATCGTCCGTCCTTTATATGTACCTTTACGGTTGAAACTGTAGAGCTCTCATGCTTAGCTTTCTTTACAGCCGTCTCTGAAGTTTCTTCACGTCTTTTCTTTCCTTCATTCGTTGTTCCATGCCCTTTTCCAATCTGCATGCAATATACATACTCAGATACTTTGCTGAGTGTTAATTTTCGGCAAATAAAAATTTCCCACGATTCATTCTGCTCTCAACAAATTATTGATCATGAGTGGATCGAATAATTGATATTAGAAGCAGCAGTTGCACGGACTAGAGGTCACGTAATTAACATACGGAGAAAGGCAAGCAAAAACTATATATCAATAGCTGATTAATAAAAGATTCTCACCGGAGAAGAAGTTTGGATTCCTTGCTTTCTACTATCAGATAAATTGATCGATTTAAAGCAAGGTTTAGGCACTTGAAAATCAACCAGTGGCTTGCTTAATCGATTAGTAAACGTTAAAACATCTGCAAAGTTTCTCGCACTTCTGCTTGTAGCATCAGGCATGCCATAGTAGTATTTGCTGTTATCTCCTACCAGTACTGAGTTGTTAAGGCCAATATGGTATCCAACACCATTGCTATTAAATGGCCGTCTAAAAGGGGCCGTAGGTCTTGTACGGTGTTCGTTATCTACTTTGGGATCACGGCTATAACATGATTGAAAACCTGAGTTTCTGCTTTCTCCCACTAAACATGGTGTGGAGTTGCTGTAAGTTTGATGCTGGCTTGAGTAGTGATTATTTACAGAAGGGTTCAGGGATGTGTTGCCTGTCAGTGGATCGAATAATTGCCGTTTTACTTCTGGGTTTGGTGGAGCAATACACAAGTGGCTGACCAACTTGTTCAACCTTCCACTTCCAATCAAGCTCTCACTGAAACCGTTTAATTGCTTTTCGAAGTTGTTAAAGGACGTAGGATTCGTTAATTCCCAATTGTTGTCCATTTTCTTGAAGTAGTCACAGGCTGGTCCAAATATCCCAGATGACATAGTACTAGTAGTCTTGGATGACAAAGCGTCAAGTAAGTTTTCTCCAACGTCTTGACTGTTTTCCAACTCTTCATTGCTTCCAACTCCTCTGGTAGGGTTTAAAACAAATTAAAGCATTAAATTAATAGAGGTATTCCACACGGAGAGCAGATAAACTTTACCTTTCTTTTTGACAAAAAAGAAATGAAAGATGTCGAATGCAAATTCTTTCAATATGAAGTTAAATTTTTATTTCAAGTAGATCAAATGAAAAACAGACAAAAAAATAATTTGAAAATATATATAAAAATAAAAGAATAATTCTTGATCCATGAACCTCTCTCTAAGTGCATCTACCCATATATCCATTAATATAGCACCAGTTTCTCCCTTTTCTTGTGCTAAAAGATTCTTCTCTCCACACATCATCTTATTCAAATATATTTGAACACAAATATAAATCAAGATGACAAAATAACAGTATGATATTTGTATATGTTATCTTTATGTGCCTTTTCATCGATCCAAGAAAAAACTATGTAGCATTTTATTTACGGTGCTATGAAATTAACTTACAATAGAATATGGTTCCAAAGTTGGCTATGATCTGAAGCGTGTTCTCCCATCATTTCGCTTGATGAAGAAGGCTCAACGAGTCGGCGAGCGGACTCAACGGTCAGTCCAGAGTGATTAGAAGCATTAGTAAAGGATGTAGACATGGAAAGATCCTCTTCGCAAGTGGAGTTAGAACTAGGGTTTGACTGTTGCCATGGACTGGTATTAGTCCATGAAGAGAGTGATGCTGCATGGTGAAGATCCCACCAATTTGGTGGAGTGGAGGAAGAGATTGCCACAGAGTCATCAGTGCATTCTTCGGCCATATTAATCTCTAAAGTAGCAAAAATGTTATATTGGAATCCTCTTTTTCTTCTTTCTGTTGGTGGAGGTGTGAATTTAAGGAGGATAAATCACATCTCCATTGGTGGTGACGTACGTACGTTTATAGGTTATATGCATCAATTATAGAGGAGACAATAAAATATGCAACCTGAGTTTCTCCCACTAAGTTTGTGGGCAATTATTATATTGAGGGCTGGACCAGGAAGAGTTTGGCTCAAGGTTGCTAATGTAGGGTTGTTGGACAAGTTTGGTTTAGGCTTTATTTTCTTATTGGACAGTATTGGGAGCCTCTCTCTCTCTCTCTCTCTCTCCGCGTGAGATTTAACCAATTTTCGTATGGATAAGGAGCATGACATTAGTACTGGTTCATAAGCAAAAGGAGGAACTACAATATGCTCGTCTTTCAAATATTTATAGAACGGAATAACGATTGATCTTCATAAACCTCCTCAACTTTAATGGCTCCATTTTGATAATGGGTACTAATTAGAGCTAGAGAGAAAGAAATGGCCAGACGAAAGGAGCGAATACTTAACTTGAGCCTGGATTTTGGAGTGGAAATAATATGTAAAGCCCAGAAAATGAGGAAAGTGGTCTTCTCTTTTGATTTTCATTTGCTATCACCATGAAAGGCCTTGCGTGTTAGCTTTTTGTGACATATATGATATATATCGTTTGCTTCAATTTTGCAATACTGGTTAGTTTCTGTCCACTACTTTTCTTCTTGATATATCTCTTTAAATAAATTCTTTTCTCTTTGTTCTTCGATCGCTTCATGACGCAATTATATACGCAATGAGAACTACTACATGAATTACAGCTATCGATGACTTTTTTCTCCATCACCAGGCAGGCTGTAAGCATTTCAAGCTCCAAGCATATTCTCCAAATATCAAGAATATTATATATTACCAATCCATGTTTTCCATTGATAATGGTAATCGGAGATTGTTAGTTCTCACCTTAATATATAATGTCCTGTCATATAAAGACCCCTGAATTGCCATCTATATACGTTGCTTGATTCATTAGCAGTACACACGGAGAAGATAAAATTAAACGAGATATCCGGCGTTAATTTGTCTAGGCATATAGCACCACCAGGACTAGCTTTTTGGCATTAATTTCAAATCACAAACCCTGCCATAATAAATATGACTAAAAGGATATGTACCATTTTGTTACTGCAGCCTGGTTGCCAGGGGAATATGCGCAAAGCACTATAACTAGCTAGAAAGGATTTGCACTTGAATTTTTCTTTCTCTCCATTATGCAAAGCCATGTGCATTTGTTTGTCTTACACAATAGACTCCAAAAACAGGAATGCAGGTGTTCTTCGGCACAGATTTTGCTTTGCGCTTCCGTGTGCTTGCACGTGCATGTGCGTGCACGTCTCTGCTTCTTTGCCCACTCCTGTTACTTCTATTTAATCAATCATGTTTGGGATAAAATTGAGTTTACAGTAGTTACACTCGCATTCTGTGTCTTCTATATATTCACCGAAATAAAGCTAGCTATATACGATATGGAAATCCATGAAAAAACCTGAGGCCAATCCCATTAATCTATATTATGAATGATACGAATGAGAGAAAAAACGACAAAGCAATTCGAGATCAATATCGAGGGCAGTGATGATATTATTTAATGGATTGAGAGCATGTTTCGTTACTTTATTCTTGACATTTTTTAATATGGTCCCTTCAGTTTTTTATTTTAATATTTATCAGGTCTCTTTACTCAAAGAAATTTCTTAATATAGCCCCTCCATCATGATTCCATCAGTTTTTTTTATTATTATTAAATATGGACATGTTTCAAAAAAATATGATTTTATGCTCTAAAATTATGAAAACATTAAGGAAAGAAAATTGATAAAAATAATAAAAATAAAAATTTAAGATTCCTAATAAATTTGAAAAAAAAATATTAATATGAAAAATAGAAAAAGGAAATACAAAACCCTTTACCAAAAAAAATTATAGGTGAAATTTATTATTAAAATACGAATAACTGAGTAGGGTTTGCATTCGCCAGGCCAATGCACTCAGGCAACCTTGGCCAACCCATGCAGCTCAAAAACAAAATAATAATAATAATAATTTGAGAAAAATTACATAACTTTTTTATGTAAAATGCACTGTTTTGCATCACGAGTGGTAATTGTTCAATATAAATCGTGCCATCTTTTCTTAGAGTTTGCATTTAAAAAAAAAAAACATGTGTCCTTTTAACAAAAAAATATATATTTATTTATACAACGGGTACTAGCTAGACCATTTAATTAAAGTTTTAGTGATTCTTGAAGTTTTATAATTTGCTCTTAAATCAAAGTAGGGCTCCTTTTTCATATTTCGTACTGTGACCTAGAGGCCATTCAAAATTTGACAGGTCAGTCTTTTTATTTATTTTTTGTTGGGTTTTCATTATCTTTTTTAGTGTCGAACACACCCTGCAAATCATTGCGTCGAAACCTCTGTGCCAATGGCTTTATTTGCCTTCTTTTTTTTCTTGAGCTGCCATCATGCAATTGCAAAGTAGTGGCAGCAAGTCATTATTTATATTTCTTTTAAAGACAAGACTGGTAAATGTGGCCTGGCCACATATTGAAAATGGTCGCAAAATTGCCGTCTATAGATCAGTCAAACGTCCATAGCCTCTTATTAATTAAATCTAATCACTTTTACTGAAAAAAATTGTTTTTACTTGGCGGATGCACAAACTTTGTCGCCATGGTCTAGTTGGTGGGTGTTATTAGATTGTGGGACTCTATGTCACTCTACATCAAGCTCCACTTCGAATTTTTATACCTGCATTTATTTTGCCACTTTTTTCGCCATTAATTGGCTACATAGGGAAGCATTTCTTCTTTAAACACCAATACATGCGGGTTCTCTAACAATATAAATTATTTATTGATGCTAGGTTTGCTTTAGTGCAATTAAATTAAATTCCAATCAATTTTAAAGGGTTGTTCTTGATAATTAAAGAGGTTTATCGATTTTTTAATTTCAAATCTTAAATTTAGCATTTAGAAAAATTTATTAAATGCTCCGAATATTAGTCCTCGCGATATCCGACGGTCTTTATAAGAAATTTAAGGAAATCATTTGATTTGATTTAATCAAGCTTAGCGTGGAATAGTGAATTGAGGACCATATGACAGGTTAGGCGGGCAATCGATTTCCTTTTTTATTAGTTTAATTAGATAGTCTTGATATTGAAAAAGGGTACCTTTAAGGATTAGGATTAAAAGAAGAAGAAGAAGAAGAGTACAACTCTAAAAAGAAAATTATTAGAATGATCGGTTTGTTAGGTTTTGTGGTAGGATATGTTGATCTTGTGGGCACAGGATCATCCAGCTAAATGAATTAAGTCCTTGCAGTACTATTGCTTGTGAAATTCAGTTGATTGGCAGCTTAAATCCCGATAGGAACACGAAGTTTTTTCATATGGCAGCTTCTGTTAGTGGAAGAAAAAACAAAATTGATAAGATTGTGCATACCAATTCCTTTTTCTGAACCGAGTTTGATTAAAGCTGAAGTCACTCCTGCTTTTTCCAGGCAAGCAGTTGGAAAAGACGGTTTTCAAGAAGTCAAGTGCATAATCAACTCAATCCTTAGAGAGAATTGCCACTGTTGAAAAGATGAAGGACGCAACTTGGAGCTGTGATAGTTCTAAGGCCTTAGAACCGGCTTGATACAACTTCTCCTTTTAATAAAATAAGCGTATCACTTGGTTTTAAGTGGTGTATGCCTTCGATATGGTTTCTGGCTTTTTTCAGATTTGGTATTCTGCCAAAAAGAATTATCAACACATTTTAAGTTCACTGGTGCTGCCACTTTCTCGGATTTTGGGCTACCAGCTTAGTTAATGGTCTGTTTAAGATATTTGCTAAGGTTCTTTCTCTTCGGCTCAGGAAAGTTATGAATGGAGTGGCCAGTGACTCTCCGCCAGCTTTCATACCAAGGAGGCAAACTTTGGATAGTTCCTTGATTGCCAATGAAAAGGAGAAGAATTGGTGGATTTATCTTCAGAATGGATTTTCAGAAGGCCTTTGACCCTGTTTTGTGGGCATATTTGCTTCATGTGATCTGTTCTATAGGGTTTGGGCGTAAATGGATTGCTTGGATTCAACAATGTATCTTCGTTGCTCGAATGTCTATCTTAATTAATGGGTCTCCAGCTATTGAATTCAATTTAGAAAAAAGAGATTCGGCAAGGAGATCCTCTGTCCCCTTTTCTTTTTGATATTGTAATAATTGAGGGCTTATCTGTTCTGTTTAAAAGAGCAGCAGAGAAGGATTTTTTTAAAGGGCTGAATTTGAGTGGAAGTTTATGCATTTCTCTTCTGAAGTATGCTGATGATACTGACATTTTCTATCCAGCATCACTTGAAAAATTATTGATTGTGAAGAGGTTGTTAAGGTAGTTTGAGTTGTGATCAGGATTGATAGTGAATTCTCATAACAGCTCACTTATTGAGTCGAATGTGGGTTCTGAATTCTGTTCTAGTACGGCAGAAGTTCTGGGATGCCGAGTGCATTCTTTTACTCGGGTCTGCCTTTAGGTGCTAGTCCAAGACATGCTTCACCTTAGAAGCCAGAGATGGAAAAAGTTAGGAGTGATCTTCTGTCTTGTAAATTTGTGTCTTTGGGTGGTCGGACACTATCTCACCTTATTTAAATGCCGAAACCAAGAAGTTTATTTCTTTTCAGAGAAGGTTCTTACAGTGTGGGACTGTCGAAACTAAAAAAGAGTAGGGGTACTGGGTTTGGTTCTCCGGGAGGGAAAAACAAGGATTTACTATTCAAGTGGATTTGGAGTCTAAGTGGTGCTAGCTCTTCTAAATGGCAATCCTTTATTCTTGAAAAATAGAAGCTGGTTATTGAAAATGGCTTCCCGTGTTTTTCAGGTCAGCTATCTCCATATTGGAAGGATATTTGCTCTGTTTACTCTTCTTCAAGCACTTGTTCATGGGTGTTAAACAATGAGTTTGAGTTTAGTATTGAAAATGGCTTGTCCGTATCCTTTAAGAAAGATGTGCGGGTTGGAGATACAAGTTTACAACCATTATTACCTAGTATATATAGATTGGCAGCTAATACACATTGGAGAGTTGCCGAAATGGATGAATGGAATGGTTCTAGCTGGGTCTGGCGCTTTAAGTGAAGAAGGCAGCTGCGGGATACAGAACTTCAGCAGGTTTCAGACCTGTATGCTTCGATTTCAGAGGTTGTACTGTGTGCAGACATGAAGGATAGATGGATTTGGAAACATAATGTAAAAGGGACCTATAAAACAAAGTCCTGTAGCTATGTTCTTGATCCAGTATTGCTAGGAAGTGACTGAAATCTTTGACTCCTCCAAAGATTGAAGCTTTTGTCTGGTTAGTTCATGTAAAGTTACAAGCAGGGGAATTTCTTCCGGGAAAACAATTGTTCAGTATGATGTAAATATTTGTAGAAAATAAGTATTTATAAATTTTAGAACAGTGTAAATAAGTGCAAAATCGAATAGTGTAAAGAGACTATTTATTTGCTGAATAAATAGTGTAACCCTGTCCAGCGCGGTGAACGAAGTGCACAGTTTCTCATATAGTTGGGCAGAACCCGGTTTGGAGCTAAGTTGCCTGAGGATGAGTGTTACCATTTTAGTAGAATGGTTAGTCTGTTGAGCCTTTGGCTCATCAGCTGGGTTTTAAGCCAAGACTGTGTTATACCTTTCTGCCAGAATCCAGCGCCATCGAACTCCGATCTGACTTTCCTCGAGCGAATTGTGCAGCTAGGAATTCAGTTTCCTGCATTTACCCGGGGGTGGAGAAATTAACTAAAGCACATTGCAAGTTTTGCTAAAGTTTACTTTATCCCACATAGGTACAACCAGGCACAAACGGGATTTCTTTACTTATTGATATTCATTTTTTTAATTATTATTTATTTTTTTAATAATTTTTTATTTTTTTATTTCTCAGATTTAATACTTATTTTATTTTATTTATTTATTTATTTTAAAATAATTTATGAAATTCCATTAGTTTTATTTGAAATAATTTATACAATTGGATTGTTCTTGATTTCATACTCCTTTAACTTTTTTATTTGTCAACCTTGGTTCAAATTCTTTTAATAAACTTGAAAAAAAATTATTTTTCAATTTATTTTTTATGACATAACCAAACATTAGAAAGTGTTTTTCAACTCATTTTCCATGACACTGTCAAACATTAAAAAATAATCTACTTTTCAAAACACTTATTTTCTATAAAAACCACTTTCTAAAATAAAAATACTTTTCAGCAAATAAACATGATTTAGTTCTCTATATTGTTCTACACACATGTCATGTTTTGCCCATTCACAATTTTTGCATATAAAAGATGATAAAATAGTAATGACATTAGATCATTGGTTCGCATCACTTTATGTGTTGAATTAATTTTTTAATTCAAAAAGAGTATCTAAGTATTTCTAATATTTTTTTTAGAAAAAAAAAACTAAACCCCCGTGTAGCAGTTGACTCGATATAGCCTAGTCAAATTAGCATTTCCAAAGATAATCTGAACGATCATTGAGAATATAGTTTGATAAAAAAAAATTCAAGATGACATCTTATTTTTTAATATTGAGACAGAAACATATTGAATTGACATAGATCAACTTTGGTTAACATGTCAAATTTGTGACCTGGATCATGAGACTGAGATAACCCATAAAAAGCAAATCAAAACTAATTATGAAAATTTAATTCTCAACCAACCCAATGTTGAAGAATA
>Ga0307511_10007949_pt1 | contig 10642 bp, 8 predicted proteins | sample 13_EM_MG_FD_200266 | JGI IMG/M metagenome (GOLD analysis project Ga0307511, IMG submission 200266) | Populus trichocarpa ectomycorrhiza microbial communities from riparian zone in the Pacific Northwest, United States - 13_EM | ecosystem: Host-associated > Plants > Roots > Unclassified | place... | reverse complement strand
TATATATTTTTTATTTTTTAAAAATTATTTTTAATATTAATATATTAAAATGATATGAAAATATATAAAAAAATTTAATTTTTTTAAATAAAAAAACATGATTTCAACCTTATTCCAAAAGAAGTAGGTGGTTGGAAAAATTATTTTTGGGAAGAAATTACAAATATAAAATCTAACAGAAAAAAAAACAATAAAATTATACAGTCAAAGCTTATGCTGTATAATTCAGTGTGTGTTTGGATGGGAGGTGTGATGGTTTTTTTTTTAAATATACAATCATTTTAAAACACAAATCACATCTTCTAAAAATAAAAATTATATACTTTTCATTGAAAAAACCACCATATCTCCCAACTAAACACTCCCACAACAAAAATAAATTGATTTGGAACTTTGAATTAACGTTACTAGGCTTTGGAAGGAGGATTTTTATCGTGTTTGTTTTTTATGTGTTTACTATTTTTTAATGGGAGTCTAAATTTTATTAATTAAAATTTAAATATATTGACATAAAAATAAATTGTAATATTTTGAATTAAATTTATTTTGATTAATTTACATGGAGCAAGGAAGGGATATAACATGGTATATTTGATGTAAAAAAAAATAAGTAAATGAGATGTCTATTTTTAATAAATTCAAAAGGATTAAGTTATTGTTTTAGGGTATGTTTGTGAGTGTAATAAAAATTGATTTTAATTTTTTTTATTTAAAAATATATTAAAATAATATTTTTTATTTTTTAAAATTTATTTTTATCATCATACATTAAAATTATCTAAAAACAAATCTCCAACTCAATCAAATATAGGTAGAGTGAGTGCTGCTAATATATCAAAAAAAAAAAAAAAAACATTGATTTGATAAACAAGATTAAAATTAAAAAAGAATTAAGATCACACCCTAATTACTTTTCCAATGCCCACATCTGAGGAGGATCAAAATCCAAAGCAAAGCAACTGTTTTTATGTTTTAAAAATATTAGTGAAATTTGTAAGCAACGAAACGAGGCGTTTTGCAAAATTATTTTGGTTGTCCAAGTCCTCTAGGGTTCTGCTCTTGGTCTTCTCCGAAAACAGAAGGGTTTAGTCCAATTCCCATTTTCTTCTTTATCTTTTCTCTCGAGAAAGAGGTTAGTTTTCTCTTATCCTTCTTCTGATGCTACTTGGAACTGAATCTCATTTCATTTGATTCGATTTCCAATGTTTTATTTTCTCTGCAAAACCATTCTCTACCATGGGAGTGGGAGACAAACTACGGCTACTACACTCATGCTAAAACACAAACATTATTTGCTTCAAAACCTGTTTATGAATGCCAGATGTGTCTCCAGTGATGCAAATCCAAATCAACAATCATTCCCAGTCTCTTACCTCATAAATAAATGTGGGTTCTCTCTAGGATCTGCTCTATCAGCTTCTAAACGTCTCACTTTTGAAATCCCAGATCAACCTGACGCAGTGATTCACATGTTCAAGCGCTATGGTTTTTGTGATGCCGATATCTTTAGACTAATTAAAAGATATCCACGAGTCCTTTCGTGCAATCCTGACAAAACCCTCTTGCCAAGACTCGAGTTTTTTTATTCTAAAGGCATGTCAAACACTGATATTGCCCACATTTTATGCGGATGCCCTCTTCTTTTAGGCAGAAGCTTGCAAAATCATGTAACTCCTAATTTCAATTTACTTAGTGATCTGCTTCTATCCGACAACAAAGTCATTTCTGCTGCCAGAAACGACCCGTTTATTCTATTTCGTCACGGTGACAGATATTTGAAACCTTTTATCAACCTTTTGCAAGATCATGGAGTTCCCAGAACACAGATTGCGTCCTTAATTTGCAACTGGCCTAGGTCTATCGGTGTATGCCTAAATCATTTCAGAAAGTGCGTCGAGGAAGTTAGAGAAAAGGGTTATGATCCTTCTAGTGCAGAGTTTATTAGAGCAGTGGTGGTATTGAGTCAATTGGGAAAATCTGGGTGGGAAAGAAAGGCTGTTGTTTATAAGAGTTGGGGTTGGTCTGAGAAAGACATTCTTGTTGCTTTCAGAAAGAACCCGTGGAGCTTGATGACATCGGAGAGTAAGATTATGGCAGTGATGAAATTTTTCGTTGAGAAAATGGATTGTGAGTCTTTATATCTTGCAAAACACCCAAATCTTTTGATGTATAGCTTGGAGAAGAGACTCATACCAAGGGCTTTGGTTCTTCATTTTCTGTTAAGGAATAAGTTGATTGACAAGAAGCCTAACTTGAATACTTTGTTTGTGTATTCTGAGAAGTTGTTCCTTGAGAAGTTCGTGAATTGTTTTGATGAAGCCCCCCAGCTATTAAAGCTATATAGAGATCAATCAGATCTTGCAAAATGACATGGAAATGGAATCGTTTTGTGAAATTTCCCCCAGATTTCCTTGGATACTGTAATGCAACTCCAAGGGTAAGTCAAACTAATTTTTTTTTGGCTCTGCAAGTCTTCATTTTCTCCATTGAATATCGAGATCTACGCAATGTTGTATCTCCTTGTTCTATTTTGCAACCCTGCTACTACATTAATTTTGGTGTCTGCTGTAAGTATCTTTGTTCACCAGCACGAAGGAAAAAAATGATGGTTTCCATTCTTTGGTGTCTTCTTGAGAAGATTTGTGGATCCATTAATGGTGTAGCTATCTTCCTTTTCTATTTCATTTATCAAAGTCATGCTAGAGTAGTGAAATTGATGTTTTTGAATGATGTTCCAGTATGTGGGATTTTGATGTTGTAATCATGACATGATTGGAAGTCCATATGCTAGAATGTAGATAGATTAAGGATTTTGAATTCATGGTTCCACATCTAAACTCAATCTCATCATTCTCATTAGCATTTGCATCAGCCTAGGAAGCATGGCAGTAATTTCCTCAGGATGTCAGATGTTTAAGGTACAGAAAACTAGAGCCCTGGCTCTCTCTGTTCGCATGCATGCAGGCTGATGCTCCTGCTCATTTTTGTGTATCCGTTTTATTTTGAAGTTCAACTTATTGCATCAGTCTCCACCACTTTTTCGGAATATACTTGGCGCCATTGATTGTTCTATTCTTATTTTCATGGAACCCTCCACCCTCAGCTTTCTTACCGACCTCATTAACAATGCTTATAAAAAATCCCCGGTTTATTTCTTTCTATTGTTCTTTTCCTTTTTCTCCTGATGATTGTTGCATGTTGAGCTCTTTGTGGCACAGCTTCTCTGCTCAAGGTTGAAGATTAAATATCATTTGATGTGGTGTCATATAAGATTTTAAATCTTAATCTGATATTTCTCTGCTCTTATTGATGGTAGCAAAGCTACTCTAAGATTTGTTGCTGTATCTGGAGTCTTAAGACCCGTCCGTCAGCCCATTTGAGTTTCGGTTGGTGGAGAACTGGGGAGGGGCACATGATATTAATGGACAATACTGTAGGGAAGCTTACAAGGATTTGAATTCATAACCTTGATCTGTACATTAGGAATTTCTGTATCACCTTCTTGTAGTACAACTCCGAAGAAAGAAACGATTTCTGATCCTCTGAACCATCGATGAAGAATCATGAAGCTGTGTTTCATTATTTGGATCTTAAAAATCATTACCAGTATTGTGGTGGTATTAGTGATGAAATTTCAGATGTATCTGAATTGAATATCTTCTTAAATGATGGTGGCCAAAAATCTTTCGGGATCAACTAAGAATGTGGTGGGATTATAATGGTAAAGTCCTCTCCCAATAAAGTATATATTTTACTACTGTCGTCGCCATGGAACCTAACACAAAGCAGCCACACTGCCTTGGAGAACGCATAATCAAAATCGAAATGATCCCTGGTTTCATCACGACTTTTGCATAAAACACAGGTGATGCCAATCATTCATAAATATATTTTAAAAAATAATTATTATTACACTTTTAAATATCTCTGAAATTGTGCATAAAGCTTCTGGAAATCCCAGAATCTATTCTGCGTAATAAGTTTCTTTTGATAACGAAATTAACTTCATTTATTTTTTAAATAAAAGAGAGAGTTATACTGAGGTCTGTTGTCATCCAAAGATACTGTATGGGAACGTTGGAATGTGGTGAAACCACGTTCCACATAATTTTGATTTTTTTTTATTTAAATTTATTATGTTTTTATATTTTTAGATTATTTTGATAGATTAATATAAAAATATTTTTTAAAAAATAAAAAATATTATTTTAATATATTTTTAAATAAAAAATATTTTTTAAAAATAATTAATACCACGCATTCAAATACCAGCATAAAGTCAGAGGAAGAAAGCGAATAAGTGGCCTGATGCGTGACTGTGGCTGTTGAATGAGATTTCTGGCACAAGCTTTAACGAAAACCACAGTGAGAGCTTCTTGCTTATAATAAAGGTAAAGCTTGCTTGCACTAGCTAGAAGCCTAGAACCCACCTTGTCTATGTAATCAGAATTCAAAATCCCACTCGCACCTGCCATTGCCGAATGAGCGAAAGGACCCAGATGAGGAATATCAAAAAATGGATGGACCAAAAAACAGAATAACAAAAAATTAGAAGCAGATTTCTAAATTCCGTCTCCACATTACACAAACAAAAAAATGTCACTCTCTTATCTATCCCTTCCATCATGTCCAGGAGGAGGAGTGTTCCTTTTGGCTCCTCTTCTTCTGTGCCCTCTAGTCTAGGGTTTTTTCCTTTTCCTTATTTACTCTAAAACTAAAATAAAAAAAAATAAAAAGAAAACAGCAGCAGCAGTAAGTAGAGAGAGAGAGAGAGAGAGATGGCGTCGAATTCTGCAAATCTATGGGTGTTATTAGGATTAGGACTGGCTGGGATTTTGTTAATGACTAAAAAGTTTAAGAAATCTATTATTAGACAAGATTTTGGCGCTTTTATCGAGAAGCTTCTGCTAGTTCCTCCGCCGCAGCCCCCTCCTCCTAAAGCTCCTCACCCTCTCACCGCCCTCACCTTCGCCGTCTCCGACTTGTATCTCCCTCCACTTCCCTTCGTAAATTCTTTTTTTCCTAGAAAGTTAGGGTTTTATAACTCATATTTCTTCTTTTTAATTTCTTGAAAGTAATATATTTGGATTGTCAGATTTGAGATAGAAGGATATGTGAGTGGATTCGGTCATCCAGAGTGGGCGAAGACACACCAGGCAGCTTCACGAACCTCTCTTGTAGTGTCAACTCTTGTTGACGGAGGTGCTACTTGCGTCGGTAAAACTGTTATTGATGAACTTGCTTATAGGTATGTTGTTGTTTTGGAATTTCTTTCGACACAAACTGCAATGCAAACTTAGGGCATGCATACTCTCCACTTGTTCTTCTTTTAGTATGGTGATGATGATGATGTTTGCTTTCAGTATTCATGGAGAGAATAAGCATTATGGTACACCTATCAATCCTGTTGTGCCTGCACGAGTACCTGGTGGATCCTGTAGTGGAGCTGCTGTGGCTGTGGCTGCTAATCTGGTTGACTTTTCTTTGGGTGAGCTTCGTATTGCCTCTTTGGCATGCTTGTGATTTCTTGGCTTTTAGACCACCAGGTGATTTGTGATGATCGCGGGGTTTGATTTAAGAAACTTTTGAATTGCTTTCATGCAAATGTTTTAGCAATTCAAAAATGTTTTGCAATTGTGTTATTTTATATCTCTAACTTACATCTTGATTGATAATAATTGTTATGGAAACCTAAAGTACATTACCATGGTGTAATTGAAGTTGATTTACATATTGTGCAAGTTATAGTGCTGTGCTGTGCTCTGTGGTTCCTCAAATAGAAATGGAACCTGGTTCTAAGCTATTCTGTAAATGGGATGCATTATTCCTTGTTTGCTGTTATTGGTTTATGTAATATAGGATGCTTGTTGGTCAGGTCTTTCTGCTGTTAAACTTCTTTAGATTGTGCAAGTTTGCTGTGTACTTTTGGCATTTTTGGATCACTCGTTACTAAAATTTTAGTTTTCTGGACTACAATTTAATTTCTATGGAACACTAGTAAATTTTGGAATATGCATTTGATACAAATATTTTATGGCAGGTGTTGATACTGTCGGTGGTGTGAGAGTTCCTGCTGGATTTTGTGGTGTCATAGGATTTCGACCCTCATATGGAGCTATTTCAAAGACAGGAGTCTTACCTGTTTCGGCCAGTCTTGACACTGTTGGTATGTATCGTAACATTTTGGAATTTATCTTGTTTTGGATTCTCTTGTTGATTTTGGTCCTGGTTAAGCAAAGACATAATGTTGTTGAATTTCCTATATTTTTCTTTATTGCAGTTTATTAAATGTTCTATGTTGTTCTCCATTTCAAATCAAGATAGTTTTTTTCTGATTGAACATTTTCTCTCACAATCATTTCAAGTGGAAATGTGATTGATGCATGTGCATTTCAATTTGCTCCACATGTTTAACTTTAACAAGATATAGTTGGGGCACAAGTTATGGTTTAGCTCTATTTTTCACTGATGGTGGTTTTACCTCTTCAAGAAAAGAATCAATCACGCAAATGTTTAAGTCAGGGTTGATCATATAATTATGTATTGTGTAATTTTACTTCTTGATTGAATGATATCAATTCTCTTTAATGTGAACAGTGAAGTTTAGCCTTTTCATTGCTCATCTATTTAATGAGCTGAAGTTTTAAGCTTTGTAGTACCTGTACAACTGATCTGTTATGAAGTAGCTCCAACTGACAGATATCATTTCATTGTTTGTTGTTTGGGGAGAGCAAACTTCAACTTAATCCAAGCTTTTGGAATGTCCTAAGCTGATTTTGTCGGTTTAATAAGCTTCTTGAATGAGATCAAAATAAAATAAAACCAATCAAAACTTTGTGCTGAAGTTGAGATTGCCTCTTTATTTTCACACCACTTTATTTGTAATTTATTATGTTTTGAGCATGTGTGTAACATCATCTCTGATGCAGAGATCATTTTTATTCTCTCGTCTAGCCATTGATTGAATATTACTTTGTATTGATGAGATTCCTTTTGGTGCTCTCCAGTTTCCCTGATGAATACTGAATTTGATCAACTTCTGAAACAACTCCTGCAGGTTGGTTTGCTAAGGATCCTAATATTCTACGACGTGTTGGTCATGTTCTTCTTCAACCTGCTTTTGGAGGTCAACGTAGTCCTAGGCAAATTATAATGGCAGAGGACTGTTTTCAATTACTAAAGATTCCTGTTGATAGAGTTGCTCAGGTGGTGGTTAACTCAACTGAAAAGCATTTCGGAAGTATGTCCTGATCTTCTGACCATGAGTTGTAAATTGTTTCCGTTATAATTCACAAATATTTGCTTTCCTCTGGTGGAATTTCTCTAAATTATACCTTGATAAGCTTCTTCAGGACAAGTTTTGAAGCATGAAATTCTTGACGTGTATCTGAATTCTAAAGTTCCAAGCTTGAAAGAGTTCCATAACAAGAAAAAAAATGGTGATGTTAAAACTTCTTCAATAAGATTGCTTGCACATGTCATGCAGCTTCTTCATAGGTAAGCTTTCTTCTTTCAGATGTTAATCAAGTATGAATGTATGATGGATCGTTTAGTGGAAAAGCTGAGAAAAGGATGTGCTTTTAGTCAAAATCTCCTTTGAAGGCATAGTGACAGTTCTTCTACTGTTTGTAATTGCATCATCATAGGACTTTGCTCTTTCTTCTGCTTTCTGTTATTTGATGGGAAAACCAATCTAAATTAGTTTCTGAATAGCTTTTTTCATCCTATCTTTTGGTTCCTTAGGGTGGAGGTGGTATCGTTATAAATCATATGTATGCATATGCATATGGATGTGGTATCATTATAGATCATATTTATGTACATGGTCCTTGTGAGAAGTGTATACTAATACCTTCTGTGTGTTCAAATTTCAATATCAGTTTTGGAACTCTTTAACTTTTTTTCTGATAGTTGTCTCCAACAATGAATTCAACATACTTTGATTTGGGTTTGTAGTTAACGAGAGAAATTATCAGATAAAAAAGAGAGAAATTATCAGATGGTTAGGTTAGGTCTCTCCACTTCTGAGCTAGGAGAACTTTGGGATATTGACCAACAGTTGCTTGTGGCTTATAAAATGTATTTATGGTTTCTAATCAGGTGTAGCTAGTATTTAGATGGAAAAACATTACTAGAAATGACTGAATTCAAGCAAGTAGTTTGTGAATCCAATTTATGCGAAAGGAATTTATGTAGGACAGTAATATTGACTGCTGAGAGATGATTAGATATGGAAGAGGTGTGCGGGTTGTGAAAGCAGGTTCTAATGGTCAGCAGTAGTGATTCTTGTATATGGTCATATATAATAAATAACAGCTCTAAAGAATATATACGATAAAAGAGAAGTATATGGAAAGCCAAGAAGTAACGGAAATATAAATTGTTTCTAACTTCAAATTATGATCAATACTCTGAATATACTGTTAATAGAAGTCTCATATTCTGTGGAGCTAAAGGTACATATTGAATCTGCTATTTCCGCTCATCCTGCAAGAAATAAGGCTTCATCTTGATAAAGATAATCTGGTCTAGATCTAGAAGACCAATGTAGATGGACTTGCTGAACATGGGTTCTCAACCAAATTATGTATGTTTTTCAATGCATTAGGCTTGGCTACTAAGATACCAATGTTAGAAGAGCACCTAAACTTTCCAAGAAAGGCCATTACTTAGTCATCTTCCTACCAACTTGAGGTCATTGCTATAATTTTCAAACAGATAACCTTCTGTATAAAGTAGCTGCTCTCTGGAATCAAAGTCAAACTCTTTATATGCTTTGGACTTCTGCTGCAGACCTATAAGACCCAAACAAAGACCATGTTTTTGTTATAATGTTAAGGCCATGTAAGCCTTGATTGCAATAACATGTGAACTTTTCTCGTGCTGCATCAACTGATCTATGATCCATTTATTCTGGGGTGAAAATCTGTCACAAGTTACAATGGGCAAACCAAATAATTGTTATTCTCTGCTTTTTGGACAGATCCAGGTGTTCTTATACTTAATTATATGCATTTATTGACCTTGTGGAGGATGATAGTATTCTGTGATTCACATTCATGATGAGCAAGTGAAACATGATGTGTGACGTGTAAAGTTGGATGCTTCAATTTATTATACCTTTTATTTTGATATTTACCTATAATATGTTTAGGAAAATATGAATTTTGCCTCTATCTTGTAATAGATATGAGTTCAGAAGCAATCATGAGGAATGGATTAACACAGAAAAGCCAATTCTTGAACCTGATTTCTCAGCACAGATGAATGAAATAATGAAGATATCAGAGGCAGAGATTGAACTCTGCAAGTCAATTAGAGAAGAAATGCGTTTGGCTATCAACTCTCTATTGAAGGTATTCTTTCTTAAAATGGTACACTTTGAATTTAAATATTAAGTCAGCAATAGTGTTTATAAACCAAAATATCCTTTGCTGAAAATTAAATGACATGTTTTTGTTAATCACAAACTGACATTGACTTAGAGGCTGTTTGGGAGTGCGGTTGGACCACACTTTTCCAAATTTTTGATTTTTTTTGTTGAAAAAGCTTCAAATTAATATTTGTTTAAGTGTTTTTTGATCATTTTGATGTGCTGATGTCAAAAATAAAAAAATATGAAAAAACATTATTTTAATGCATTTTCAAGAGAAAAGAACTTTGAAAAACAACTTCTACCACACTCCCAAACCAACATGTGTTTGGTAATGTGGTGCAGTGTGCTTTTTAATTGAAAATGCATCAAAATGATTTTTTTTTCTAGAATTTTTTTTTATTTTTGATATCAGCACATCAAAACCTTCAAAAAGCACATAAAAAAAAAATTCAATTTGATGCCTTTTTAGGCGAAAAGCAAGAAGCTACCGCAGTGCCAAACAAGCACAATAGATTTTTCTCTGCATAACCTTCAATCAACTCTTAATGGATGCATTAATGAATACAACTAAAGGACAAGAAGTAGTCATTTAGAGTTTTAATACATGGCTTTATTTTTTACCAAATAAACAAACTTAAGTCTTGGGGAAAAGTTTAGAGTTTTATTACGATGGCTTTATTTTTGCCCAAATAAACAAACTTAAGTCTTGGGGAAAAGAACAGAATTGAAACAACAACAACAACAATATTTTTTGTTTGCTTGGAGCAACCAATTAATTTATGTAATTGGTTTGAGTCAGGGTTTTGGAGCTTGAAGCAACATTTTTTGTTTGCTTTTCCAAATAGAGAATACCATTCATGGTGCAACCTTCTTGATTATCTTATTTTGATTTGTTTATTCAGAATGGCTATATTGATGGTGCCTAAATACCTCATCTTTTTTGTTCTTTTAATTCCTGTGGCAATCCAGGATGATGGGATACTGGTGGTCCCTACAATGGCTTATCTTCCTCCAAAACTTGATGGGAAGGAGATTTTATCTGAAGAATATAAGAGCTCTTCATTTAGTCTTTTGAGCATTGCTAGCCTATCAGGTTGCTGTCAGGTGAAGCTCTCTCTCTCTCTCTCTCTCTCTCTCACTCACACACACACACACACACATGCATGTGCAAATGGCAATTAGATGTGGCAATAAATTCCTGTTTCCTTTTATAATGCAAAGTTTTATCACTTAAATTTATTTATTTCTCTTATTCATGTTTCAGGT
>Ga0307511_10007948_pt1 | contig 10642 bp, 12 predicted proteins | sample 13_EM_MG_FD_200266 | JGI IMG/M metagenome (GOLD analysis project Ga0307511, IMG submission 200266) | Populus trichocarpa ectomycorrhiza microbial communities from riparian zone in the Pacific Northwest, United States - 13_EM | ecosystem: Host-associated > Plants > Roots > Unclassified | place... | reverse complement strand
GTCCCCCCTCCTCCGAAGGCGATCAAAGAGTCAGACAAGGATTGGCTCAAGTTCTCCCAGCTCCCTGATATCTCTTTGGACGAAGTCGACAAGTTCAAGGATGTCCATGGTTTCGACCAACTTATTCAGAACTTGGAGAACTCGAATGATCCTCGCGTTGGGGACGTCAAGAAGGCGGTTCAGAGCTGGGGCAATGTCCAGATCGTCGGGTCTGCGTTTAAAGGTCCGCTATTGCCACCATCTTACTTGCTGGGCTAACTTGGGATGGCTGTAGTCGTTGGGGAAAGGATCGTAATTCCTTTATCGTTTATCAACATGATCGTCAAACTGCGCATCCCACGAGGCTCCGCCGCAGAGGAACCCCCTATCCCACTCAAGGACGCCGAGAAGCGCGAGCAGGAATTCCTCATGAGCAAGAAAGATGCGGAAGACGTTTCGTCGGGTATCACCGGAAGGACCTTCGCTCACGCCCCACATTGGCCCCGGACGAAGAAGCCCTCATGGTGGGTCGTATTGGGTGATATCAAGGCGAACAGGGTCGTGGTGCCGCCATTCAAGGTTTCGGACATTCCATACACGGATTCGGATTATCGGATGTACAAGATGCAATTCCAGGCGCCGCCAAACGTTGGATCGTACACATGGAGGGTCTTTGTGGTTAGCGATACGTATGTTGGGGATGATACGTATCAGGATATCACTGTAGGTTTCACTTCGGGATCTTTGAACCAGAACTGATGACCCGGATGGCCATTTGTAGCTGGACATTGAGGATTTGTCGGCGTTGGGTGAGGACGCTCAGGGTGAGGAGGACGAAATTTCCGAACCTGAAGAAGACAGCTTGGCTGGCCAGATGGCCGCCATGCGTGGTGGACCCGTCAAGAAGAGGCAGGCGGAGAGCGACGACGATGAGGACGACGACAGCGACACTGATGGGGATGAGGAGGATGACGATAGCAGCGACAGCGATAGCGATTGATTGATTCTCTGTTGTGCGTTCTTGCGACCCCTCCGTTCCCTCGTATATCAGTACACCTACCGTATATCCCCGACCGTTCGAACAATCTCACTTCTTAAATTATTACCGAACTATTACTTTCCGTGCGCGGTTAGAATACATTTCGCTGGGAATTTACTGTTCTCAAAGTTCAGTTTGAACCGAACAGCTACCAGCCAAATTTGGGGGCTGACCTTGGGCTGACCGAACAGAGGTTCGAGAAGCTCAAGGTGATCAGCTGAGAATCTTCGACGGTATACAGCGAGACCAGTGGAGGATTAGGCTCAACCGAAATGAATACCACTGGGTGTAGGGAACAATAGCTTCGCGATGGTTAGTGCCATCGCCCATTCGAGGTACTTGGCTTTTCGATAGGGCCCTGGGATTCTTTGGAGTCGTTTCGGGATAATGGGCCGCAATATTGGAAGTCGCCGCGTTCCATTGTAACGATATCCTGAAATGCATGAAGACGTCTTTGAACGTCTGGATGAGACATCACAACACCTTTACGGTATGCTTACGATACGGTCCAAAATACCTTTACACGGCCAACGATCTGGGAGCTCCAGGTCCGACCCAAGGGCCAGATATCCAAGGGGAATGTTCGCTCGTGGACGTTAGCTGAGGGTACGAACCGCCCTGATACGCCGGCCAAAGCCATATATTTGGCCTATGACTTGGTGTGATGTTTCACTGGACCCTGGCCTTGAAGGTAGAGCCTGTCTTGGCATAACTGGCGGCTCGATTTTAGGGGGAGGGGATTAAACCTCATTCTCTCTCACCACGGGTAGTGAATTTCACTACCCCAGTGTCCATTCAATTGTGGGTCCCGGCGGAGTCCCGGCAAGGTTCAATAGGCGCCAGGGCCGTGGTAGTCGGACAGCCTAGTATTTGGGTTTGAAACAGGACGACGACGACGCCCCGCAATCGTTCCTTCGCTTTCAAACGACACCAACGCCATGTCTGGCACCTTTCGTAAACGACTCCTATCAGCCGGTGGGACGGCAGTCGGGCCCAGTCCTTGTGAGGTCCCTGGTTGTTATCGCCACATTTTCCGATCCGCTGACGACCCGCAGCCAAGAAACAACGCTTCATTGATACCGCAAAGATGCTACTGGACATTGCGAAGGAATCTGCCGATGTATTTCCACCCCTCAAATCGTGTTTGGGTGGTATCAACGCGTTGATCAAACACTACGATGTGCGTCGGTACCAAACAACCCTCGATTCTATTAACAATTGTCAACTAGGAATATAAAGATGTAGAAGACAAGCTCAATGATCTCACCCCGTGGCTGGAGAAGCTGGTGCAAACCTTAGCGACAGCGAACCCGGACGACGATCCTGAGGAAGTCGAGAGACGTTCACAACTGGCGAGGTTTGTATTGCGCCTGATGCGGCTTGTCCACATGAGATTGACCCTCGATAGGTCGCTGGAAGACATTGGAAAGCGATCGCTGGCACTGTCGGACAAGGGAAAGGTCGCTCGGGCCCTCGATAAGAAACAGGATCTCCAAAAAGTCATCCAACTTGTAGAAGAGCTTAGGCAAGCTATCCTTATCTATCAGGTCAGTGACAAATAATGTCGGGATCGGACATCCTTGACACGTGGGGCAGGTATCGCAGCAACAATCGATATACAACCAAGTCGTCCATTTGACGGTGAGTTTCTACTTCATGTCTTCCTGTCTCCGGTTTCGAGACTAAGCGGTGGATTCAAGGCATCATTTGATGCACTTTTGAAGCTACGCCAGGTGAGATGGCATGGGCATCGCCAAGTGACGTTGGTGACACATTTACAGCCGTTGCCAGTAAAAGCCAAGATAGAGTCTGTCCGTGCGCGGTTGGATCGGCTCAGAGTGGGAGGGGGCGCTGCGAGGAATGCCAATGAGTTCGGCCGACGGAAAGCCTTGTCTAAGTGTGTTCTGCACTGGCTACGGACGACCGTCCACTAACCCTGTCCTAGAGCTCTTGAGAGAATCAAAGTCGAGTTGCAGCTCCTGTCCGAACGGGCTGGTACCACCGAACAGGCGGAGAAGGAAGGTGATATGACCGCTGCGTGCGATATTGCGGACGACCTCAGGGATGCCATAGTCGAATACCAGGTTAGCACGAGCATCCAAAGCGCATGCACGAAGACTCGCTCACGGCGCAATTCATAGTTCGCGCAACAGGAGACCATTTACGAGCAGAGCTGTAGGCTGATTGTAAGTCACAGGATCCACTCTCCGAGAAAACATTGGATGCTGATCTTCCATCGCAGGACGCTGGTCAGACATAGTTCCACTTCCGATTCACGCAGACTCATGGTTCAACAGCTGAATTGTTGGTGCTAAATGGCTGCCGCCGTGCCAGAGGAGCGGACTTCCGGCACGGTGACCGCCAGGGCTGCCTCAAAGGGACCCGGAAGGCCGTCTTGGATGGGATAGAATCATGGTCCAAGGATCCCAACGTGTCCCCCATCTACTGGCTGAACGGACTCGCCGGAACCGGCAAGTCCACGATCGCCCAGACATTCGCCGAGCGCCTCTTTGCCGACGGGGGATTGGGAGCGTCTTTCTTCTGTTCACGCGATTTCGAAGATCGCAGGAACCTCCATTGCATCTTCCCTACTCTCGCCTTCCAGCTCGCTCATAAATATCCCGATTTTCGATCTGCCCTCATCCCGCTCCTTCGATCGAATCCAGATATCGGATACGAGTCGCTCTTCAACCAAATGAGGGCACTGATTGTCGAACCCCTCAGTTTGTCGGACGTCTCGACGGTCATTGTCATCGACGCATTGGACGAGTGTGTGGATGAAGAGCCACAGTCTGCCATCCTCTCTGTCATGGGAAGATTGGTGGGAGGGATTCCGAACGTCAAATTCCTCATCACCGGTCGACCAGAACCTCGCATTCAATCCGGTTTCCGCCTTGAACTCCTCCGACCATTGACCGAGGTTTTTCTCCTCCATGAGGTGGAGCCTTCTGTCGTCAACACAGATATCCGGTTTTTCTTCAAACATGGGTTATCCGAACTTGCGAAGAGGTCGGGCATTGGACGAGATGTTTGGCCAACGGAAAAATATCTCGACCTGTTGTGCGAGAGAGCTGCCGGTCTCTTCGTGTACGCTGTGGCGACTCTCAAGTTTCTGGATCACGCGGTCATTTCGCCGAGCAAACGACTTGACGTCATCATGAGGGCCCCCGGAAGTACCACCCACGAAGGAAAGGCAAAGGTCCGGTCGAGCGTGACCCTTGACTCACTCTACCTTTCGAGTTTCCAAAACGCTTTCGATGGGATGGATGCCGAAGATGACAAAAGGACACGTTTTGTTATCGGTGCAATCGTTCTGGCTGTGAATCCTCTTTCACCTTCTGCAATTGCTACCCTCATTGGTTTGGAGGAACAAGAAGTCACAAGCACACTTCGTCTGATCCAGTCCCTCCTGAAGCTCCCCAAAGACCCTGACTCCCCAGTACTCCCATTCCACAAGTCGTTTCCTGACTTCATCACCAATCCACTCCGCTGTCCCGACGAAAGGTTTCACATCTCCCCCAGGACTGGTCACCTCAAACTTGCCCTGAACTGCCTCGAACTGATGAATGATGGTTTGGAGTGTAACATTCTATCACTCCCTGACTATGCATTGAACTCAGAGGTCGAGGATCTAGAGGCGAGAACCAAGGGTCGCATCAGCGTTGCGCTGGAGTATGCCTGCAAGTCGTGGCACAACCACCTCACTGAGATCAGGGGAGATGTCGTGGCCATTGTTTCTGCTCTGCGCAGTTTCATGCAGGAGAGGTTTCTTGGGTGGTTGGAAGTGCTTAGTGTCACTGGTGCCACAAGGGACGCTGTCGTTGCGTTGGAGAAAGTGATCCTCTGGCTACGGGAGGTATGTTTTTGACCACTCTACTGTATCTCATGATGTTCACACACACCCCGGATCAGGTGGCTAAGGACTATCAACTTCTCGACACCGCAAGAGACTATTTTCGATTTGTGACCAACTTCTTCGAGGTCATCAATGTTTCTGCCACCCATATCTACCACACCGCTCTAGAATTCTCCCCCCTATCATCGGTTGTCCGAAGGTTTTACTACTCTCAACGGCCCCACCCCTTACCCAGAGTGGTAATGGGAGTCCAGGATTCGTGGGATGATGTTACAGCCACTGTTTCAACCAAGTGTCTCTTTTACACATCCCCCACTTGGTCACCGTGTGGCAATTTTGTCGCTGCAGCAACTGATCGAACGGTGGAGATCCGGGGTGCACTCACCCTCAATCTCATCTTCACCCTCCGGTCAGCCAAACTCACACACTGCCTCACCTATTCACCAGATGGACGTTCCCTAGCATATTGTTTTAATACTGCGATTATCATCTGGGATATCCAGACGGGTGGGGTGGCCAGGGAGTTTTATTGTGAGGTTGCTGGCGGTTGCTCGCAGCTTGTGTGGTCGTCGGATGGAGACATGATTGGCATCGTTTTACTGCAGATGTTGCGGACCCCTACCGTGCACGTATATGAAGTTACGTCTGGCACAATGCGGTCATTCAGCGTGGCCAATCCGATAGGCATTGGGTACCTTTTGGCCCACAACAAATCCTTTCGGCTCATGACAACGACATGGAACGATGTGGGTTCAACGATCGACATCTACGAGGTCGGGTTCGCTCTTACCAAGGTCGAACAGTACCATTTCCGGTCTCACCACTATTTCGGAGTCTTCTCTCCGGCCACTTATCGGATCTCCGTCTCCGATTCATATATTCAGCACGAACTTCTCATACTGAATGTTCGCACCTCAGAGGTCTTGTTGCGGGAATCAGGCTCCCACAAGAAGGTCACCTTTTCCCCTGATGGGAATTTCGTCGCGGCCCACAATGGGGAACACCTTCTCATCTGGAAATACAATTCCAGTCATTATATCCGGTGGAGGAAACTCCAACAGATCCCAGACTCTCTCCGATTCTCACCGACTTCGTCATCGATCCTGAGTTGCGTTGGCCCTCTCCTCCATGTATCGCATTTGGATCATTCCCCTCCTGCTACCGCCATTGAAGACAGTGCTATCACTCGCACCAGGCCATTGGATGCCTATCCTTCTCATGGCGCCTACATTGTAACGACGCATCGTGGGGAAAGTGCCATCACAATCACCAGCCTTCGTTCCAAAAACCCCTCCCCTTCCCAGTTCATTGATACAGGTTTGGAAATATTGGAGATCGTTCTGACTGGCAACATTCTCTTGGTGAAGGATTCGGGTGTATTTGTGGCGTGGCTCCTCACGGATGTGGGGGTGGTGGGCGGGATTTCCGGTGGGAGGAGGGCAGACCGTAGCGATAGCGTTTGGGAGGTACCGTTCCAACCCTGGGGAAGAAGCGATTCCAATCTGCAGTTCTCGGTCGGAGACGAAATCGCGGCCATCGAATTGGAACGGGATCCAACTCACTATTACCATACCAAAACTGGGGAGATCCTCAACTTGGACCGGCCGCATCTGGGCACCAGGAAACACTACCGCCTCGGTGACTGGGGCCGGTACGGTAGCAGTTGTGATCGGTATCACTATGATTCCTACAGACCCCATGAACGTTCCGAGTGTCGTTGGCGAGTTTCTTTGCAAGAGGAGTGGGTGAAAGACTCAGAGGGGAAGCATCGGTTGTGGCTGCATCCCCGTTGGAGGTCGCAATTTGAACGCGTGGACTGGCTCGACCAGGTTACAACCATGCGACTCAAAAGCTCATTCGAACTTGTCATCGTCAAGTGTTGATTGGAATCCTTTCCCCAAGCCCATTGGCCGCCGAGCCAGGTATGAGATCTACATTATGAGTGTCGCTTCATATGATTGACCCCTCGTACGTTCCATTGTAGTCGTGCTTCGGTCGAGTCAAAATCGTTGGTCATCCCACCTGTATTATACCTGAGTCTGCGAGATATATATGTTTAGTCGCTAAGCACACACGAGATTGTAGTGAGATTACATCGCATGTCTACCTCCCTGAGGTGCGAACGGTATGGTAAGCTGGGCTTACCCCTACCCCCTCGCCAGCGTACGCGTGCAGGTACTAATTTTACCCCGATTTGGGGTACCAAGTCTTATCCTGACGCGGATCGTCCGTTGTCTGGGAGGAACTGGATGCGTGGAAAGGACGCCACTTCCTAAGTCGGACGGCTTGCGAGCAAGCACAAGTTATAGTGGAGATACGGCTCACTGTCCTTGCGTGTCTATCATTCGGAGTCTATGTGGACGTGAGCGGGGGGAAATAACTCGTGAATCAAGAGTTTCAGGCCGCTGTGGGGCGTACGGAGTGAGAACATTAGATACTGAGGGGGTATTTTACACGTTCAGACAACGGAAGCGAAACGGAAGGCAAAATGGAGAGGATGGATGAGGCTAGGCTTGGGGCAACCCGTGCTGCTGGTAATAAGGTTGGGATTGAGGCATTTCTGGGGGAGCGTTGTAGTTATGGTTGTTGGCAGGGGGGTGGGTGGCAACGGTAGCGTTGAGAGGGTTGATGTTTGCCATGTCGTTGGCGGGTCCCCGAACCCGTTGGATTTCCTTTATGCCGGACTGCCAAATATTCCTTCCTGCTCGGCCAGCCTTGACAGCAACCACAACGAGGGTGATGATATATCCAAGAACTACAAAGGTTCCGGGTCAACATGGCTAACACGATCGAGCCTTCTGCGGAGCTTACGGAGTATCGAGTTGACGTAACAAAACGTGGTGATCACTTGGAGGGGTGTCAAGGCTACAGCGGGCCGTTAGAATCGAGGCCACGGGCGAAGATGGAGAGCACATACAAGAGTCTACAAAAAGAAAGACTCTGCGAAGGAGTATGCCATCGGTGAGCCACATGGCCCAGAGGAGCGACAACCACGCAACCTCAATGGAAACCCTGGATGTTAAGGCCCTAAGCACGGAATGAGCTTCTGTCAGACGTGCAAAGAACAGAACTCGCATGGTGGTAATGGAAACCAAGTGGAAGAGCGCAACGCCGAGACCGGGGGCGGTGTCAATGGGGCTGAGACTGCCCTGTAACAAGAGGCATATAGCGAGACCAAGGGTAACGGAGGCGAACGCATTGGTCACCACTAAGAACGGGCGTGTCAAATTGGCAACTGATAGAGATGAGGCTGGGTGGGGTCTCACAGAAGATGGTTGCCCTAACTCGGAGAAGGGTGAACGGCATAGTGGAGGGAGACGAGAAGAAAGAAGGGGAGGGCGAAGGAAACAACTGGACCCAACCTACCAGCCTTTATTAAATCTAGCACGTGGCCCCATTGAGAGGGTTGACAGGTGGGCGGGACGGGGAGTATTACCCCCTTCCCTTGTGGCGCCCTAGAGTGATGGGTTCTGGCAAATCCTGAGCCAAATCTGGGAGGGAGTCAGACGGAGAAAGAGATTCCCAGCGCCCTTGTGCATCCCCGGCTGACTTTCTCGTTTAGTGCCCAGAGCAATTTAAGGAGAGGCCGAGAGTGACTAGTGACCGCCAAAAATGCGGTGGTGAAGAACGTGGCCGGACAAGTGGTTCAACGCCCCCGACGTCCCGATCCTGGCCGTCAACCAGTACGCGTCATTGCCGAATAAATCTGTTGCGTTGTAAGAATGGAGTGATAACGTTTAGACCCTTTGATCCGCCATTGCTTAACGTGCCGTTTGACCCGATATATATCAGCAGAGAGGAACTATATTAAGTGTTCGGAAACCGGGACTAAATGGGCGGGGCAGACTGGGGACCCTCCGCCGGGATTTGGGCACGACATGAATCAGGATTGCTGCGACGTTGGTCGTCCCTAACGGCGGATGTGACAGATTAGCATCGCGTTAAGATGAGGATGGACATGACCTCACCGAAGACAATGGTTCTGACGAGGGGAAGGGAGGGTGGCATCGAGGAGACGGGCGAGGGGGGGCGGGAGGGAGAACGAAGGAAGCAGCTGGGTCCGGCCTGACCTTTATCGCACTAGGCGTGGGATCTGAGGAAATCGACAAGTGGGCGGTGTCGAGTGACATATCCCTTCATCCATCCACAAAAGACACAGCATCACCGCAACACTTTATCTCGATGGGATTCCCGCCGACTCGGTTGGCTTTCTGCCCGTGGCTTTCGATCTCCATAAGTGTGGACCAGGCGTTGGCACCTTGCGCGGATGCGCGGTACCGCATCGAGACCAGGCGTTGGACTGAGGCGGAGGTCGATCCTGTCGATGAGGTCATTCGGTTCACCGTGAGTTCAACGTTCACCGATCGCGTAGAGCTCTCCGCTCTTCCGCTCGATCCACCACATCCGCCCTAATAATTCTTCATGCAACTAACGATTCCGGATTGTTGCCTCGGGGATTTCTGCCCCGGGATAGATGCTGAAGGTCATAAGAAACGAGAAGATGATGTAAGTTTACACCTCTCCATAAACGCGAGCGAAGTTCGGGGATCGAGGTTTGCTGAGGCCTGAGTGTCCGTTGCCTTCGTGTTTCAGGGCACCTACTATTCAGCTGACAACCCCGAGACCAATGCTTTTCATTACCACAATCTGTGAGTTCCGTTGCGACTGACTGACTGAGCCCATTACACTAACACATGATGCATCACAGCGATGGAAGCGTCTTCTATCAGTATTCCGATGGGAGTCAATATTACCGTCATAAGAACGGAAATATCAGATTCCGACCCCCTCTAGATACTCCCGAGAAACTAGAAGGGGAAGACCCTGCCGCTTCCCCCACATCTTCAACTCCCGGCCGGCGCTGGTATGATTGGCCGCCCCAGCTCAATCTCTCCGTCGGGACCGATGGGCCCTCACTCGTTATTCAAGACGCTACCGGCCCAAAAATCACTTTTGAACCCGTAGGGTCCAGTGTTGGGGTGAACCCAACTCCTGCTCACGATGGGTCTGTTCACCTCCATCAATGACAATGGTTGATCTGATCTCGCGTTCCCCGCCATGTAGGAGCTCCCCCTTGACTCATGTGCGGTTTGAGAGGAAATTGTCTCAGAGAAATCACGGCACAACCCCTGGCGTGCGAGGGTGGATGAATGGACATGCGTTGGCGGACGTCGTGAGTGGTAGCCAATATTAGGGGTTGGAAATGATCTTCGAGGGGCCGAGATTGAAATGATAATTGCTTGATGCAGTGTTAAATTCCAATGCCGTCGCGCCTTGCCTTCTCGTAGTAGTATCGTCTCGCAACCTTGGAGCTCCGAGCTGTCTTCTGTGAGGAACTGTGGCTGTAGGTTCCAGCACGTGATCGGACGCGGTCAACTTAATTCGAAGGCCACGCGCTATCTTCGTGGCTCGCCTTTCATTTCCAATCTTCCACCTCGTACGACCCGCCCTCATCACCTTCCCCCAAGGACAACCAACGTAGGCGATGGGAGAGATACCCGACGGTGGTTCGACCGCTTGGCCTGTACATAGTGAGTCGGAGGCTTGCAAGCCCACGCGCCAAAAACACTAATCTCGGATGTGGCGAAAGTCGAAGTACGCCTCTCCAGAACCGCAACAGCCAGATTCGATGTCATCCGGCATGCAGTTCACGAGTTCGTCACCACATCTTTCGCCTCTGTCATCTGGCCTTCGACCGTCCTCGATGGATGGGAAACGATCCCGAAACTCGAATCTTCGGTAGAACGAATCTACGTCTCCGAATCTCC
>Ga0307511_10007947_pt1 | contig 10643 bp, 8 predicted proteins | sample 13_EM_MG_FD_200266 | JGI IMG/M metagenome (GOLD analysis project Ga0307511, IMG submission 200266) | Populus trichocarpa ectomycorrhiza microbial communities from riparian zone in the Pacific Northwest, United States - 13_EM | ecosystem: Host-associated > Plants > Roots > Unclassified | place... | reverse complement strand
TTTTTTTTTAAAAAAATGCCTTCACAGACCTGAGAACAGTCGAACCTCTATAATAGCATAAGGTCGGGACCGAGACAGTCGATGCTAATAGAACAGGTTATGCATTTAAAGAGGTATGCTTGGCATCACGTGCACGTCAGCAGTATTATGTAAAACCCATTTAGGGGTGCTGAGATCACCTTTATTATCTCATCTTGTCTCATTTCCGCTTTAGCTCACCTCCGCTCATCCCGGCTGTAGATTTCTGTAGGATTGTCGTAAATGAGATAGAAGTACATTTACCAATTTTCATAGGTCCACCACCAGGGCACTAGTTATGCGGGTTTAACTGTTAGTGCTTGGCAGGTTTGGGACCGGCAAAATGTTATGCATGCTATTAGAGAGTTATGCTATTATCACCATAGTCCCGAGCTCGGGCCGACGAGGTCTATGCTAATAGAGGGGTTATGCATATATAGGGGATGCTATTATAGAGATTCGACTGTATTTGCCTCCATTGATTCCAGCTCCCTACACGTGGCTGGAGGTTACTGGCACCACCTGCCCCTATCGCCAATAGAATTGAATTTTGTGAATCCCACGAGCTATAGGCCAGACTGGTTCCACTTGGCCCAATCGGCCGGCCGCTACCTCGGCGGCTGGTACATTGAGGAGGGGAAGGTCCACCGGGACATGACAATGATTGAGTAGAGGGAAGCATCATTGCAGAGGTGGTGGAGGGGAGGACAGTTACCGTTCCTTGCACAGACTTGGCTGAGGCTTCGTATGTTGGTAGGCTGTGGGTCCTCTTGCTCGTTCCATTGGCTCTCGTCACCTGTTTGTTGTCATACGAGTACTGAATATGGGGGGGGGGAAACCTGTTTTTTGTCAGTTACCCGTACATGTCCTCTATACTATACCAAGTTAAGATAATGTAACAGGAGACGATAGGGAAAGGAACTTAACCCACTGAGACAAGCATAATTCTCTAGGAGGAGCTGCGCACAAGACTAGGATTTACGTACGAATGTCCGATATACGAAATGACTTGCCCCCCATACAAAACCATACATATAGAAATATTTCTCAAGCTGTTGCTTAGTCACCGCATACGGAATTCCTAAACAAGTAGCCGCTTCCAAATTAGGCCTGCGCTGATATCCTCATACAGCGAGTGATGGGTCAATGGGACGCGAGCGACTAGAGTATATTAGGATTAAGCGGGCTAAATACAGGTCTCTGAGGCGCAGGAGAAACTCATTTTATTACTTGTGAGACACACTGATCGTACGTAAATGAGACAGAACACATCACTCACCAGCCTAGGTAGACGAGGCTATCCCATCGAAACTAGCGACACCTCACCCCAAAAGTCATTTTCGCTGAGAGCGCAGTCATTTCTGCTGGATTTTGTTTCTACGTATATAAACATTGAGCGGTCTACTATTTGTAGAATCGGTATTTTTATACGAGGACCCCACAGCTGGCTTCCTATATCGGTGTCTACTGTAGGGCGTTTTCTTTTTATTGGCCGGTTTCACTTATTATTATATTTACTTCAAAGCAGAATGAGCTTTAGAAACCCGAGCCGCTGGGCTTGAAATACATGTTTGTTGGAGGGTGTAACCGCTAGGACAAAACGTGATCACCAGGTGCCAGGTTTGCCTAGACACCGATCGTATACTGTAACGCTCACAATGTTCTTAAGGCTGAGAATGCGCGCACAGCCTAGCCAGATGTAGTACTCAGACTTACCATATTTAGAATGCTTCTTACTAGACTTAACTAGTCCGGCACCAACTACTTCTTTAGTTTATACGCCAAAAGTTTGCAACCACTAGTCTCGGCGCCCGACCTGCGGGTAGCCACTTATAGCTCATTATTTTTATGTCTGCTTTTATCATCAATAGCAGTATGCAAATGAGCCCCGATGATAAGGTGCTTTTTCACCCATAGTTTTGTCATTGAAAAAAGAGCATATTACGTTGTACTCTAGCATGAAACACCCATATAGTTGGGCTTCCGGTGGATACCCGCTACAGCATATGGCTAACTTTCATACTTGCGTTTTTCCTTCTACATGGCTGTACTTTTTATATTCACAAGTATACACATATTTACAAGGCTGGGGTCTATAGTTAATTAGTCAGCCGCTATAAGCCTCACTGGAAGGAGCCCTGCGTTGCTTGTAGCTGCACGCCGTACTGTTGCCTAGATGACAATATTATTTCTTTTGGTATTTAAATTACCCACGACCCCGCCCAATGTTTAGTATATCCCCACACACCCCACCTTCTCCCACAATTACTTGTAGAACTTGCTTTTTATCTTCCCCCATACTCACATGTCAGGCAACAGCTGCAGCCGGGGACTCTTAAAACAATCCAATTTCTTTTGTACAACCCAAGGGCTCAGTATACCGAAGCCCAGTTGACCGGTTAGAGATCCTAATGGTAGTTTTACAGATTAGTCCGAATCCACGATTATCAGGCTACTTCCAAGCCCAGATCATAATCTTTATCAATGACTCTACCTACTTATCCCCCGGCGGGCCCCGCCCGATGACCTTGCCAGTTGTTCAAGGTGCATCGGCGACTAAGGAAGTGGTGGGACAGGGTGGTAGGATAGAAACTAATATTATATATGCGAAGAAGTCTGGTTATGTGATGGAAACCTTACTAAGCAAGCTCGCAATTGGACGTCAATTTGAACTAGGCTAATCAGCAAAAAGGAAACAAGTAGCATCAGACCATAAACAAACAAAAACAAAACCGGAACACTAACAAATAACATAGATAGCAAACCGAAACACAAACATAGGTACACCAAAAACCCACAACAAGACTACCCAAATGCCCTTTTCAAATCCCAAATGCCTTCAGAGTGAGGGCTAGAGCCAACTCCAGTTCTAAGTCCCCGAACCCTCCCTGTCCAAAAGCTTCGCCATCTTCTACTTCGGAACCTTCCTCTGAGTCTCCTCGGGATTCGACCCCATCTAGGGAGTCGCAAAAGTCGAACTGCAGTCGCTTAATTGTCAGCTATACCCTCATGATATTCAGTATGCACTACCTACTTCAAGGTCATCGCTATTATTTGGCTGTGTTACCCTGAAAGAGTTCCAAGGTCCCTGATTTTCATCGACCCAGCGCCGGAGGAGAAGCGCATACCCATCTCCACAAACCGAAACCTCCTGCCCCTCGAAGAGGCCCGGAAGGAAGTCCCATTCGACCAATGAGGCGCAAATTCGTGTGCTGTCCTCAGTAGCTACTGTAGCACACGTCGTGAAGGAGAGAGCCAGGAAATCTCCGTCGGTTTCGGTCAGTTCGGTCCTGGCCCCACAGCAGCAGGCGCCAACAATAACCCAGTCAGAAGAGCGGGATAATTGTTGACATGATAGGTTTGCTGGGTTGAGAACTGGCTCCCGGGAGGAGCCCACATCCCTGAGCAGGGAGCAAAGCCCACAATTGGTGAATTGCGCCATAGATTAGGAAATTGGGATATTATAAAACTGTGGTGGGTGCTGTATCGAATGAATGGATTTGTAAGAAAATCTCCGGAGACTGTTCAACTGTATCGTGTATATAACCAGGCTATTCGGTTCGGGTCCTTTGAGTATCTTTATACCCCACTGGAGCCAGCGCAGATTTCCCAGCCTTGCAATAATGAGTAACTTTAGGAAGCGTATTTGCTTTCTTTTCTTCCCAATGCCTAATCTGTAAAGCACTGACGTCTTTGATCTAACTCGCCAAGCCGGGGTTTAGTTCACATCGGCGAGGTATATTTGCAGGGTTTCTTGGGTTGCGGACCGACCCCGAGGCCGGCAATTAAACCATTAACAGCATCTCGGCCTATCCCTTGGGGCCGGGACATGCAACCCCATTCCCCCTGTCCTATACAAATTTCAAGTGGCTTTAACGTGAGAAAAAATGAGGCTTTAACCTGGACAGTTGGGGTCCCTCGGCTGCATGTCTCACGACCCCGACGTCTTGCTCCAACTAAGCTACGCTTGGCTGGTAAAATTTCAAAGGGATACATATAAATCCGCAGAAGGCCCGGGCCACTCGCCGTGCCCCCCACGAGCCCACACAACTCCTGGCTGGCCCAGCCGCCCCGAGAGAATGCGGAATGACTAGGCCACCCGCGAGTATGAGAAAAATGTATGTAATAATACGAGGCTATGGGAGTGCGGAATTGTGAGCATATTGGATACATTCAAAGATATGAGGGCTCGGGTTTCTTGTATCTTGGTCACATTACCAGCCTGTCCTACAATTATGGCTCCAGCAGATGGTTCATTGGGTGGCTTGTCATACGTCCCTTACGGATGTACATACAAGTACTGAATATGCTGATAAAAGCAGAACGTTCATGTTTATTAGGTACAGATCAAGCCGCTTCAGCTGAAGCTTCTGAAAGTGAGGACAATGAAGTCCCAGTACTGCGGAAGTCTGTGGAAGTCCCTGTTACTTCATGACAATGTCTTCGACAACTCAGCAGTTCCTAATAACCCGGAGGTCATTTTATTGCTTCAAGAGTCAGATAGTAGCTCGGGTCCAGGCAAATAATGCTAAAGCTTGCACATACTCTAATCAGTGTAAAATATAACAAATGTCAACACAGCCTAATTCACAATCGGAGAATTGGTCTTACCTTATGTCCCAAGAATTGATTGTAAGAAATACTCTCGCTCCCATATGAGGCAAGTCACAGAATGACTGAATGTAGATGAAGATGAGACAGATCGTCCCAATGCAGACGAAGTTCTTCCATAGCAACGAGCCTATAGCCATCAGAATAAAACACAAGCTTTCTCACCGATAAGTATTCTACAATTCCTTCATTCATAACCTGGTTCATACTACTGCAAAACTCGCGAGCAAGACCTGCTTCTTGTTTAAAACCCCCGCGCGAATAAGGCTCTGGGCTACCGCAACACCTTGATAGATTTGTATAGGGTCACACGGAGGCACACGAGTGTCACGATGGAGGACCTGCGTTTAACACCCAGCGAGTTTTTACGGTATTATTTATTTTGTGCTGCTACGGAATAATATTATCCTCACAACAGAACTAGAGGATCGAGACCAGGGGTGTTCAAATTAGCGGATATATAACTAGTAAACCAGACACCCCGATCGAGACACCAGACTAATTTCAAGATTTAGTTTTCCCTATCTAAAGAAAATTTTGTTGAATTTTAATTGATATTTGGCCCCAAATTTTGCTTTTTTTAGTCGAACTGATATCTAGACTCTACGTTGGCAACACCAGGAAGCATGCTGTGGGTACATGTGCACGCACGGACCTAGAGATAAATAAGCTCTTGTAATAGTATGGTGATGATACAAATACAAGTGGAAGTACCGAGTTAAGTCCAATATAACACACTTGCTTGTGAATGCGCCTCAGGGCAAGGAAGTGTGTGTGTGTATCCGGCACACAATAGGATTACACCTGGCAATTACAATGGTAGAATGGTAAATATTATAATACAGGTGGGAATTTTCTACGTATCCAGAGTGCACGGACAATGTGAGAGGGTGGGGATATATATATATATATCTCGACCTCACTACGCCCCGTACCCGAGACTTCTGCCGGTGGCCTACAAGTTCAGGGGGGCCTGCGGGAGTACATAATTTCCTAACTGGGTAAAATCTCGGTAGATATACAAAGTAAAGGTGAAAAACAAATGTAAGTTAAGATTAAGCAGAAGGGCCGCTAACATGAATAGTGCTATTAATTAGTGCACTGTCTTCCTTAACAGACTCAGACGGTGCTGGACTGAAACAAAATTTGTTCGTATATTTGTCATTTGTAGAAGGACATCGGGTATTCCAGGTTCAAACGTATGCAGGAACAGTAATAGGTTTGGCATTTACATTTGTGCTTACAGCAAGCTTCCTGCTAGATTGATGTACTTTGAAAAACCGCCTCATGTCATATGGGGACAAGCCATTCACTTGAGCCAAATCCGGATGTGTCAAGTGTGCTGGAAGTCGCTGTGCTGGAGATTGGAACGAGAACACAGGAGTGAGAACGCAGGAAACGAAAAACCGAGGGAGCCTTTAATTTATCTTTCGGGTGTAAACCCGCGGTTATAACTGTGTATCCGACGGAGAAGAGAGATTGCAAGATATTACGGGTATTGGGAGTTCAACCAGACTGGGTACTAAGGTACCGGTACTATACATGCACCCCATATACCGTGGTATTAGATCTAGAAGTTGTGGTTGGACAGTGAATTAAATAAAATCTTATTTGAACATTAGGTGACTTCAAAACAAGCAGACAAATGGATGTCCATGTTCCATTGGAGTATATTCTTGTATGTAAGCAGGCAGGTTTTGGGCTTTCCATCTTCTGAATTGGCCCAGCTACCTGATGAATAGCAATCGCCATGCGTAGGACTAGTCAATTGCAATTGCCTCCTCATGCCTGCACTGACAGTGGGGTGGCTCCATCCAACGCCTTTCTAAAGCTAGCCTAGGTGTTGTCTCCACAATCAGCCAATCACAAGCAATAAATCCACAATCACACGCCCAAACATATGGGGACAATTTTTGATTTAGTATGGGATTTGATCTCCGCTGAGAAGTAGATATAAAAATACAATCAACTCTGGTCCATAATACCCCTCCTGAGTATAGGTATAGTCTCATTCCACTTAAGCCTGCCTCTCTCTACTGTAACGAAATGGCAACAAACGAAATGCAAGAGGTATTCAACAGTGCAACTCGACTAATTCCATACCTTGGCTATAGCAAATTCAAGTAGAGAGCGTAATTTCAGCAGCTCTTGGCCTAGCAGTTTGGTAATTGGTTAAATTGGTATAACGGAAGGACGGCAGCTCATTTTGGACGACGTTTGGCCAGTTTGGTATCTTCGGCGAGCGTCTCTAGCACAATTATTCGGAACTATGCAGTAATAGGGTTCTTGTTTCATCTACACTGAAATAAATACCCTTTGGGAACAAGAAGACATCTGGGTGGTTTGATGAACTATTGCACAAGGCTTTTACTGCTTAACCATCTAGGGAGACCATATGTGTACCAAACAGGCTATGTGTATGTGCATAGGTAGGCTGAGAATAAAGAACGCACATCAGGCCGTGCACTTGGTAAGAAAGCCGGATGGATATACAAGCCTTACCATAAGTCCTCCCTCGAACGGTATAATTGAAATAGCCCTATGTGAGGACTCTGTTGGCTCCACTGATGGTTAACTCTCTTGCCGATGGTAATGAAAAGCAAGCAGCTTCAGGAATGGTGAATTCCTGGTCCAGTTCTAGCAGTATTAATAGTAACTTGGATTTCCTAACTCAATAGATAGTTAACTATAGTTGCGAAAAAACCAAGACTGGCCAAGCGTCCAAAGGAGCCGTTCTAGAAATTCTTGTGATGGTAAGGTGAACCTTAGTAGAGCCCTCTTATGCCAGATTTCTACTTATTTCCATACCCAGGATTGGTGCAGCTTTTGCATGTCTAGTATACGGTTAGTCTGGAGGTACATGAGTAGTAGAAAACTATTGAGTCTCCATAGGGTAGAGAATTCAAAGATTCACAATCAGGCATCCAAAATGTCCAGACAGTAAATACCGTGGCTCAAGATCCAGATACAAAAAACTGTTTGTTCTGGGGGATGACTATACTTCTGGTTGTCCAGACATCGACCTGTAGACATCTCTGGGTATCTCCATCTCATAACGGGCCCACACACCAAAATTCTCATCAGATCACATATTTGGACACATTCTTACCACTATGTCGGTCCCTTCGGCTGATCAGAACCAACCAGACATATCTGGTCTAATTTCCAATCTTGATCATGAGTACCCTTATTGAATAAGGAACAAGACTGCCGCTGTGGTATGGACCTGTTAGGTACTAAAGCCGTCCTCCCTACTTCAAGGATGTTGCTTGGCAAGACATCCATATTCAGCCGCAGTTGTTTGAGGCTCATACCCATGCTTGTATGGGAAACACTCGGCAGATCACGTTACAGTAATCCAGTCTTGATTTGAACCTAACTTTGAAACCTCACAAGCACATTCCGAGCCTTCACCATCACTTGCATAGACCCCGACGTGATACGGCACCGAAGTATCTCAAACACACCGCCAATCGTCTTTTGGAACAGGCGGCATATCATCCGAGTGGTATCCGGGAGGACCTACTCCGATCCCCTGCAAGAGGCTGAGAGTATCAGTCTTACGAGTTCAGTGGAGCTTTAGCACCATTTAAATCAACTACCACCAGTGTCGGATGAAGGACGCTGCGGATATGAATGCTACAATCGATACCTATTTCCTCAAACGCCGGAAGGGACGATCCGGGTCTGTAGTATTGCCGCAAAAATGGGAGACAGATAGGAAAAGTGCACGACTCCAAATCGAGAGTGAAGGCGACCCCATGGACGTCGACCCTCCAGATTCATTAATCACGGATCACGACGTATCAAACTCGAAGTGCTCCGAGCAAGTTGGAGCAATTAGTCACAACTCTTCTCGGATATCCTCTACATTTGATGAAAAGAACTCACATGATGCGAGTGGGTGTGCTAAGGGTCTTGCTAGCTTTGCCATGTTCTCGTTATTACCAAGAATCATGGCATATCTTCCAAAAGGTGACCTAGTTAGGTTAGCTTTGGTAAACAAAGACTTTTATCATGAAGGAATGAGATTGCTATACCGACACCTAGCATGGGATGTACAAGATGATCATTGCAATACAATGGTAATGAGATTGATGTAAGATTGTTCATCATACCCATATGAAGTCAGCCAGTGCTAAAATCCCACCACAGCACCCACAAGAGTACAGGCACATCAAACTTAATCAAACCAGCGATTATTTATGTCCGTAGCCTATTTCTTCAGGTTAGGTCACCACCGGGCTCATATGATCACGAGACAGGATTCCGGCTGGGATTATTACTCTCCGCTCTCCCAAAGCTGAAGTTTCTTAGGAAATTATCCGTTGCAGATTGTCGGGATATGCGGGAAACCAAGAAGTATAGTACCATCACCAGAATGACAAGCTTTGTCGAGGAGATAATATGGGGGCAGGGAACAATGCACCTAGATACTTTTGAAATCTTGATGGACAGGGACCTTACATTCTTTACCCCACTCTTATCGGAGGATACCTCAGCCAGTCCACAGATTACCCTTAAAGCCCCGTCTCATTCTCGCCCTAAACGGAAACCATCAATAAAGCACTTCACTCTCAGGGGTGCCTTTCCAAAGGAAGGCGATAGCCCTTCCATAGCCGCCTTCGAGTATCAACTTGCCTACCTTTTACTAGTACTGTCTCCATCCCTAACACACCTCACTCTAGTCGGGCTACCGAAACCACAGTACCTAGCATGCCCACAGGATGTTGGCACGGGTGAATGGGGTGGCTCCGTAGGAAAGGTGTTCGAAATTTTGGGTCCTCGAGCTCTCAGATCGCTCGAGGAGCTGACTATCGAAGCTGCGGATACCAGATATGAAGTGGCAGAGGGGGCGCTAAGCTCATGGATCACGGAGCGTAGTATATACGTAAAGCCTCCAACAGATGAGGAAATCCGAAGAAAAAGGCTGAAAAACGAAGAAAGAGAACTGCGACAATCTGAACCTACAGAGATTGACACTCCTCAGCATCCTATCTCTAACGAGCTCCGCTGGCAGCTCTTTGGTCGGTTTCACTATGAGGACTATGGGGATGGCGGGGAACCACATATAAACTGCGATTCTGAGTGCCCCATACACGGCAGCACATCTGGAACTTTCACTCTCGCTAAAGCAAGGAAGGAGGATACTCTGCATGTGAATCCGCTTCTCAGAAGACAGCAGCCTACGAGAGGGTTTCGCCACCTCCATCTTCTTAATTGCCCCGAACCGTGGCCGGCTTTCTACACGATCGCATGTTTCCATCCACCCACCACGATTCACTTCTCGTCACCCTGGATGGATTCAAGCTCCACTGATGTCCCCGACTCGCTTAGGGAATTAGGCATTGAGAAATCCAGACTGGCGGTCACTCCGAAGTTACGCAAGGCGTATGGTGAATCTCCGGCTATTCCTAATTTCAACCAGGGTTCCTTCACCGCTGGGGTCGATCATTCGGATAGGGATCAGGCATTACCACGACCAACAGGGACGCATAGATTGCATTGCAGAAGGATAAGGAAGAAAATGGAACAGTATATGAGTATGTTAGAACAAGTCCCTGCCGAATCCTGCCCGTTGTTTTCGCCGTCTCTGGCTCAAGTAGTCGCCTCAAATATGAAGCGAATTGAATTGCGAACGCTGGAGAGGGTTCCAATGAAATTGCTAGAAAGCATAGTGAAATGGTATGGGGAAAGTCTTGAGATCATTGGCATCAGCAGACTAGATGGCTCGCACAAGGAAGCGAGTGCCACGGGCCATGTGAGGCATTGGGGGAAAATTCTGGGGCGGTGTTCTAAACTAAAGGAGCTTCGTATTGTATGGAATCTCTTCGATGATGTTGACTGGGAAGAAGTAAAAAGTGCTGGCACCATGATGAAGTTTGGGATTGGAGAACGGAGTGTAGGTGGGAAGGAAGCGCTAATTGGGTTTTCGGAGGAAGAGTGGTGGGAGAGTGTTGGGAGTACAACACAAGAGTCGAAAGAGATTACTGAAATCGACGATTCCTCATCGG
>Ga0307511_10007946_pt1 | contig 10643 bp, 5 predicted proteins | sample 13_EM_MG_FD_200266 | JGI IMG/M metagenome (GOLD analysis project Ga0307511, IMG submission 200266) | Populus trichocarpa ectomycorrhiza microbial communities from riparian zone in the Pacific Northwest, United States - 13_EM | ecosystem: Host-associated > Plants > Roots > Unclassified | place... | reverse complement strand
ATTCTCTAACTGCTTCTAATAACAGTTTCTTCCGCTCTCCCCGCCTCCAACACTAGTGGCGGACCAGCAGCCCTTATATATTTCACGCCCAAGGAAATGGTGAGTCAGTAGGGAGGCTGTGCGCCAGCCTCTGACTCATACATGAAATGAAATCCATCTCTGACTCATATTCGCGTGACTCACCAAGGAGTCACACGCTCAACTATACAAATGAAATACATGAGTCATAATTCTGTTTGGTGGCTATGCTTTCGCATGAGTCACCCTCTGAGTCATAATCCGCCAACTATTTGTTAGTATCCACTGGTTCCTACTAGGAGTGGAAGGTGGTTATATTATGCCGGTGCATATATATAACTTCCTTACACGTGGTAGCGGCTTATAGGCACAGGAACACCCACAAGAGACCAAGCGAGACCGCGGAATGGTGGGCGGACATCGTCGCCAAGGCAAAAAACGCGGCCTTCACGAACGCAAAAGGTATCCTCATCGCAGGAGACCTAAATGCGGAAAATGACTTGTGGCTCGGGAAAGCCACGGAAATCAAGACAATAAGCGAGCGACGCCACCCGGAACACGGGGAAGAGATCGCGAAGATCGCCAGTTGCGCGGACCTTTACGCAGTGCTCGACCGAGACAACCCGTTTACCAGAATGGGAGGACAAATCCCCTCAGCCATCGACGTGATCTGGACATCACACAGGATTCTGGGAAAACTAGTCAAGACATGGGGAACATCAGATCATGTTTACATGGAAATAGGAGGAGACGAAGCATCAGATGTCACGAAACCGCAACCCAAGCCTGAGGGGAAAAGAACTCAGTTCAAGGCGGTGAACACCAGAAAGGTCGCAGCAATCCTCAAGCACGAGGAAAAGGTGACCCCAGGAGCACCCTCACGATGGAAGGAACTAGCCCAACTCTGCAAAAGACACACCAGAGAATTCCGACACACACCGAAGGAGTCGAATTCGTGGTGGACCGAAGAGCTCTCCAAGCTCAAGAAAGTCGCACGGAAAACGGCGGAAAGATACGCGGAGAGACCAAGATGCTCAAACAGGAAAGAACAACGGGACGTGGCAAGAAGGGTATACCGGAAGACCATGAGGCAGACCCGGAGAGCACACGTGGAAGCGGAAACAAAAGCGTTGATCGAGAAGGAGGGCACGGAGGTCGAGGCTCTGTACAAACAGAGAGCGCTCCTACTAACCCCATTCAAGGAAAGATCTGACGACGCACCCTCCCCACAAAGGGACCGGGAAACAACACGAGAAACCGCCGAGAGGCTCGCCGCACACAACTTCCCCCCTCCAGGCGAGAGAAGTGTGGCCCAACTGACACTCGCTCACCAGCCCCCGAAACCCCTGTGGAAAGCGGTAAGGAAAGCAGCATCCAGGAGGAAAACGGCAGCAGGACCAGACGGGATCAACTCCAAGCTAGCCAACAAGTTTCTCAACGACCCCGAGATCGAAGAGATCCTAGCGGAAGAGATGGAGCAGGCATGGCACCGTGGAACCCCGGAACCAGGATGGAGGGAAGTAAGGATCAAATACATCCCCAAACCCGGAAAGAAAACATGGACAGAGGCGGCAACCTGGAGGCCGGTAGGAGTCATGAATACTGCCGGCAAATGGTATAGCGCGGGAGTGGTACAGGATTTGCAAGCGAAAATCGAGTGGAAAGCCCCGGTGTTTGGCGCGAGGAAGGGAATCGGGTGCATAGACATCGCTCTAAGGCATGCGAACCTTTTTCAGCACGTAGCCAACACCAATTCACGACCTATAGTAGATCGCCCTACCCTTATTGGCGTGTATTTCGACGTGAAAGCGGCATACCCAGGCACGCAAACATAGCACCTTGAGCACGCGGTCTCATCTCACCCGGAAATCGCACATTGGTCAGGGGATGTCCTGTCGAGAGCAGATCCCAGACAGGTAAAAGTTGAGTGGGACGGCATGACAGGACCCGAGATCTGGACGAACACAGTCGGACTCGATCAAGGTGATCCAGCGTCACCAGTTCTATGGCAGCTCGTCATGGAAGCGATCATCCTCGAGATTAGTGACGCACTGAGCGCTTCGACACCCCGAGGGAGCGAAGTGGTGCTGGACTCATACGCGGACGACGGCTTCGCAGGAAGGATAGGCACAATGGACGCAGCGACCGCACACCGTACGATCTTCGACCTAGCGGAAGCGTGCACCAAAGTGGAGACCAAATGGGGTTTCTCCCTCCCCATGGAAAAGATAGATGTCGTCATAAAAGGCAGACACAGTGCGAAGGCGTTGGTATCCAAAGGGTGGCCCAGAAACCTCCCCCTCGCAGGCCACCTTATCCATCAAACGCCTCGGTATCATACTACCGCTAGGCAGAGGGAAGGAAAAGTCGGACACCCTCCAGGAAAGACACACTACAGCCCTAGGCAAGTTGCTCACCCTGAGGAGACTATGGATGAACTTCTCGTGGTCAATGGAAGCGATACTCACGGCCATAACGACCATCCTTGTGCCGACTTTGGCATACGGATGCGAACTTTGGGAGACGGACATGATCAAGGGCATGGCGGAGAAGCTGTGGTACGGCATGGTCAAAAGAACCCTGGGTTGGCACGGTAACATCCAAAGGAAGGCACTGTACTTAGCCCTCGGTCTCCCGTCCATGGAAGCGTACAGACTTCACCTCAGGACAAGAGCGATATTACGCATGCTCAGGAACCCGAATCACCCGGCCCACCTATCTCCCACGACCCATGTAACAGACGAAATGAGGGCGGAATGGTTGGAGAGAGGCTGGCAAGTGGAGAAGACGGTCAAACCAACGAAAGCAAAGTGGAAAGCCCACTCGGAGGCGTCCACGGATCGGGCAAAAGCCCTGGGAATCGGCACGGAAAAAGGAAGATCGTGGCAGGAATGGGCACTTCACCTCGCGGAGAGCGCGGACATTGGAGAAAATAGGAGGACGGTTTTTACGGATGGCTCGGTCCTAGACGACGGAAGAGCTGGAGCCGGATGGGCCTATTTCAAGGGGGGGACAGTACATGCGCCCCTAGGAAGAGGGCTGACCAGTGGCGACGCCGAAGCAAGAGCGTGTATCAACGCCATCGCCCAGAAGGACGGACCATGGCTGATCCCTACGGACTCAACCACCGCCCTTCACCTTCTGGCAGGGGACCCGGACGAAGTCCCCACCTACGTCGCAGAAGCCAGAGCCGACTCACGCGACATCACGATCGGGTGGATCAAAGGCCACGCGGAGATTGCAGACAACGAGAGGGCGGACGCGGAAGCCAGAATGGGGGCGGAAGAAGTACCGGAAGACTCCCCCGTATCAACATTCTCCCTAGCGTGGGGAAAGAAGTTGGACACGGACATGTGGGAAGCGGACAAGACTGACCCTTACTGGGGAAGCGGAAGAGTGCGCAAGTGGTGGAAATCGGCTGCAAGGACCCTCCTACGGATCAGACAAGCGGCAGGCCCTTGTGTCCTCTGCGGGCACGAGACGGGCAACACCAGACATATCATGGTGATATGCCCGGAATTTGAGAAGGATAGGATAGAGACATCCCTGTACAACCCTAACGGACCCAGCGAACGCAGGGGCCACCCAGGATGGGAATGTTGGCTATCAGAGAAACAACATGGGGACACGGAGAATTTCATCCGAAGGGTAGCCGCTAAATGGAAGGAAAAGGGCGCGTACCCGCTGGAGAGAAGCGTCGAACCATACGGAGACAAGGTTGCGAGGGATGGATTAGGGGAGGAGGAGGAGGAATGATTCGTTTTGGCTTATTTTGGCATTGTTTTTGGTTTTCATTTTTTGTATGTGTGCGTGTATTTTGATCGGAACCCGGGACCAAGCGGAGGGCTACCTTTAGAACTGCGGGGAGCAGACCCCCTAGTTATCGTAGCGTTAAATAAAACAAGTACATCTGAATGGAAGTCATACCTTAGTAAGACGGCAGAAGGTTGAATGCCTGCCAAAAAAAGCGAACTGCAATGCCCCTCTTCGTCGGCCGATGGGTTGACTACATAGTAGACGCTAGTCCTGCAGTGCGGACGCTTACTCTCTCCGCTCCCCCATACCTGTATTCATACTAGAAAAACGTTCGCCTTCCTCAGGCATACGTACTGCAAATTCCCTCCCTGCCTTTGTCCAGATTCATCTAGAATCGATCCTCGACTCTATTTGCATCCTGCTGACAAACCTGCCTCGCTCTTCCCATCTCCCGCACCCCTAGTCTACGAGTCAACCCCGAGAAAGCTCCATCGTAGTTACCGTTCATACTCTATCCATTGCATCACACACATATTCATACAGGCACACACACAGCAAGCAGCAGATCCGCACGTTGAAGCTCATTGGAACCCGAAGACCCCGGATCGGGGTAATTCCCATTGAACTGTCCTAGCGCCGCACTGTTCCTGTGCCTGAAGCAACCTCATACTTCATTATTCAGATAGCGCCCCTCTTCAAATCTTTACCTGTGCCGTTTTTTTCAAAAATAATCCGGGAGGGAAAGGATACCTACCAGACATCGGTAGAAGCGGCTTTGCAAGATCAACGGCTTTGTGCTAAGTAATATTTGTCACCAGACTCTTGTATTTCGCATCAAATAGAACAGAACCATGGCTTCAGTTAATTCTCTCTATCTTGATCCTGAACAACAGGATCTCCTGTTAGCAGCTTTGGCTTCGAATTCGTCACCATTGTTCATGTCGGATGGCACTCATCAACAACTCAGCCAATATCAGACTCTCGATGGCATAAATAACTACGGAAACAGCAAGAATCCACAAAACCAGCAACCCGGAACCCTAGTGACTACTGGGTCTCACGAGATGGACACGACCCGCCCAGAAAGTGTCGTTGGATTTCAGACGCCTTTGACGGAACTGAATGGAGTCTCTCCAATCTTGGATGGTCTAGACTATACCTTCGATCTTGACGGGAACTATGACTGGGACCAAGGGATGGGGGAAGAATATGGTGCTTCAGTCGATGGTAGTATTGATACCCCAGCAACAGGTGTCACAGAACATGAAAAGAGAAAGACCCCCCCCACAGATAACGAGGATGGAAGCCTGGAATCTGACCCACGACAGAATGAACCAAAGCGAAGAGGTTAGTGGTTTCTCCCTGTCAGTATCTGCAGTGCCCACTGAATAACATCCAGAAAAGAGACAGACGAGAAAATAGCAAAGAAACCAGGACGCAAACCACTGACATCAGAGCCGACATCTGTATGTGTACCTCTTCGTCATGTATATGTGACAGTGATGTTAATAGATTACACAGAAGCGGAAAGCTCAAAACCGAGCTGCCCAAAGGGCGTTCCGAGAGCGAAAAGAGAAGCATCTTAAAGATCTTGAACAGAAGGTTGCGGACCTTGAAAAGGCATCAGAGACAACCAATAAGGAGAACAGTGCCCTAAAACAACAAATCGAGCGTTTACAAACCGAGCTAAACGAATATCGCAAACGATTGACTGACAACAAGTCAAGTGTCTCCAGTATCCTGGGGAAAGGGACCAATGGGGGTTTCCAATTTGAGTTTCCTTTTTTCGGACTGAAGACCCCAGCCCACTTTGGTATAGGAAACAATACTAAGCCAGGCCACTTCCCTCAGCCGAACACAATGAATAGCATGAGATTTGATACTGGCTCTCAGGGAGGACGGGCGAGAAGCTCCACTACCCCAAGCTTAGTGGCTTCGACAATACGGCCACAAAATATGGGTTTAACAGTGGATTCAAGCCAATTCGATAACACTCCCCATACTGCACAGGAACAAGTGCCAACCGGGTTCTCAAATTACTACACTCCCAGTAGCAGAGAATCGACGAGTGAATATCTAGATGGGATTCGTATTTCCAAGGGCGAATCAACTACATCACCTTCCTGTTCGTCTATATCTCAGCCCGGTACTAATTCGTCTGTGACGTCACCTGAGTCAAATTCACATTCGCCTCTAAGTTACAAACAGGATCAACTCGAACCTGTAACGGAAGAGATAGTACAAGTCCTTTCTAGCGAGCATGATGAACCAGGTTTTCATTGCGGTGTGCTCGACGATGGAGAGACGAGTTTCTGCGAGAAGTTAGGGGCTATCGCGTGCGGAAATCCTAGGAATCCCGTGCCGCTTGACCCTGATTCTAAGCTACTTCCGAATCTCAATGAAGTTATACCTCGGCCAAGCCCAAGGCGGAACAGCGGCAGTGGCTTTGACCCAATGCTGTACCGGGACCCAATGGATCAGGCCAATATAGATTTGAACATGAGTTTCTTCGATGACCCGTACCCAATGGGAAGCTTCTCGTTGGGCAGTCCGATAATACCAGGTACTCCAGTTGGAGAAAAGACCGAGCTAGAACTGAAGAAACCAACCCCTGCTGGATTGGAGAATACCGAGGATGACGATTGCAGCTCTGATGATGAGGCATTTATGGTGAAGGCTAAGCCAGATACTAATCTAATGAGTTGTAATAAGATATGGTAAGTGATATCTCATCTGACACGGACTAGGCGTACGTGGCTATTCCCTCCGGAAATTTCACTGACTGATAACCTAGGGATCGTATCAGTGCACATCCGAAATTCGCAAGTGGGGAATTAGACATGGATAACTTATGTTCAGAACTTCGGTCCAAAGCCAAGTGCTCCGAAACTGGTGTCGTCGTGGGCAAGAAGGATGTGGAAGAGGTATTGTCAAAGGCTGGCTTGAAGCCTCGAGACTTGGGGATAGCCACAAAGTGCTAGAGCATTTTATCAGCATTGAAGTTTTATGTTTATTGATGTGCTTGGTGATTTTTCGTGGATATCTTTACCTTGGCCTCTATGCTTGGAGACTGGAGTTTATGATTTTTACTCCTTTTTTTGGTTCTGGTTTTCGATTTTGGATTAATTGATCTTTTTTTTGGTTTGACGGGTTTCATTTTCATATCATCTTTTTTATCGTTTGCGAAGATTCTTAACGAACCGAGAAAATCCGTGTTTACGAGTCCCATCCAACTTTTGCTCTTGTTGCCTTTTCTCGTTATTCTTCATTTCTGAATTAAATCATTGGAATGGCATGGGGCCTCCTCTAATGCAAGCGGAATCAAGCTTATATTCAACATCTCTCTCCCTCGTTGCCTCTTCCTGATATGAGGCTTATATCCCAAAGATCCCTTGCTTCCTATGCCCAGAAGCATATTATATTGAATGGTGGGCGTATCGACTGTCGTTTTAAGGGTTTACACATGCCCTCCACACATTATCCCTTCTTTTCCCTTGTTGATATCTCTCTTTTTTTTGGCTTGAGTTTATTATTATTATCATCAAATTAACGTGTGAATCTGCTAGTGTATTTGAGAATAGTACCTTACCCACTGGGTAGCTTGATATATGGTGAATTCTGGTTTTTTTAACGAGCCTATGTAGCTGGGCATATATCCAAGATAAGCATTGATTGCCACAATGTACACGCGCGTATTGGAGTTCTCGTTTAGTATAAGACAATGGCGTTGCTTCGAATTTGCTTAGCACATACAAGTACTATATACCATTGCATACACATTAATATTAAGTACCCCGAGAGTTGCAATAGCCTGAGAATTCCTCCCTAACAAGATCCAGTTTCAACATGCTATATGTCACCATAGATGCTAACCCCAGACTTAAATCAGCTCCGTGAAATTTTCTGAGTCAAGCAAGACCAGGGGTACCAGGGTTACGGTACCAGGGTATCGGCACCGTTTACCCCGCTCTCCCGGAGTCTCACGGAAGTAGAACAAGCATCATTGTAGCCGCGCTATACCACATTTGTGAAGAGTCCAATCGCTAGCGACCAGTACTTTTAAGAGAAAACCTTTGAAATACCCCTGAGACTCCTATGAGACACCCCTTCGCTTAGGAGAACATGTATCACTTGGTCATGCTAACTCGAATCTCCCAAGGACCATTGGGAACATAACTTTGGTACCTGCGAATACTTAATCATGAGCCAAGCAAGATATCATAGCACAATCTATCAAACTTACCCTGAAGCCTATAGGAAAAACGCGACTAGACCCTAAATGAAGGACACGACCAGAGCCGGCAGGAAAGCCAATCAGAAGCGCTACCGGAATCTACCTATAGGAGCCAGCAGAGCTAATCGGAGTGCATACATCCGGGGAGCGCAGATCCAATCAGACCATGATCAAGTGATACATGTTCTACTAAGCGAGGGGTATTTCAAAGGTTTTCTCGTTTTTTTTCTCTACCTGAGCTTCTAATTGATTTTTTCAATTGAGTAAGTTTTTCCAATTTTCGATGGATGAGAGTTTGAAGGCAGTTTTTTGTCGTTTTCTACTCGAGGATTTTTTTAATCGAGAACAAGGGGAGCTGATAATGACTTGCATTACTGTATCACATGACTAACCAGTACTTAGACTTTTTTTTATTTAAAAAAACGACACAGTATTCGTATGCACATCCTGTTGGTGATGTATGATGAGCTAGCCGGCTACATACAAGTTAATCTGCACGACCAGCAGAGGGAAAGAAACAGACCCGATGGTCCCAAAATAACAGGGGATCCAAGTTCCCCTATTGATTTCCCGCTCCCCAAAGTTACTTAAGTACTATGTAGTTCTCACTTCCCCATGACCTATTATCGATCGGTACACCGCCACCCCACCAAGCGGGTAGTGTGTTCCCGAGGGGGGATTTGGGGCGAATATGTTATGGTGGGGGCTGACTAGGTAAAATGCAGGCTGTCCGGCACTTACCTCCTATTTTTGTTTTATCCTCTTGTTTCTAGTTTTCTCGAGATATTGTAGTTTGGGATTGTGTGGTTGAAGAAAAAAGAAAAGGCTTGCCTGGCCGGATGCGGATCCGTAATTTCAGGGTAACCACAGAAATCGTCAAAGTGCTTGGGATCAGGGTAACCTTGCCCTTGAACTCGAGGATAGATGACATAAGTTTTAGTAAGTAGTTAGTTACAATTCCACTGCTTTATCTTGTCACCTTGACCGGGTGTCTTGGGTGTTACTGTAGAGAACTAGCACCTGATTAGAACGTACGAGTACTAAGTTTTAAAGGATACTGAATTTTAAAAGAGTACTGGATTTTTAATATAAAAAAAAAACCCTATACACTTAATCTCGGCACTCCATAAGCGAGACTTTATCTGAGATCATCTACCCAAGCTTCCGTCTCCAAATAGCATCGCAACGATCTTGATTGGTGAGTCTGACACCTCCATAATGACGGCTCCGCTGTTCACTAGGATTGCTAAAACTTGTTGCCCCTACTATATCCAGGATCGTATGTACTGTAATTTTGCGTTAGATTTCCGAAGAGCAGGTGCCCTCGTAAAGCTCTGAGTTCCTGGATCTGACCCTTTGGTTCTGCACATTGTTCGTGGAGTTGAAGGGTCTGCCGGTAGCTGCTGTTCAATAGTGCTTCCAGATCGTTAAGATGTTGTCGGACACATTTTATTCCAAGTGCTGGTGGGCTAGTAGTCATGTTTGTAAGCTTGTGGCGGCGAACGGTTCGGGTCAAGGTCATAAGCTTGGTTATACTTGTACGCAACTCATCACATGAATACACCTATCTGCCTAGCTTGTGCCAACCAGACTACTATCTGCCATCAGAGGAGTGGACCAACCAGACTGGGCAGTGGGGGGTTTTGTTTATGGGCCTGACACCAGGCTAGTCTAGTTGGTTGGATACCTGCTTTGCTTGTCTGGCCCCCAATGACAATCTGCGATCTCAAGGTAACCACAAGAATTAGCTAAGGGCACGAGATCAGGGTAACCTTGTCTTTGGACTCCGGCATAGTTTATAGTAAGTAGTTGTTTAGTAATAATTGCACTGACAATAGTACCAATTTAAATATTCCAACCTCTCTAGTCTTTGTTTTGGTAATTTTTTCCTGGATGCGCTTTGAGTGTCTTTCTGGCATGATTCAAGTGTGCATAACGGGTACTGAGTTTTTTTTTTTTAAAAAAGAAGGCGGAGGAGGGGGTGGTCAAATATCAAGCATACTGGGCAGTCAAGATCGGCTCAATCCTAGATGAGGGGGTGGAATAGCCGGCTGTACAGATGGCACTTTCTACTTAATGGGCTTATCCTCCGAGTTTAAAGGTCATGTCATCTCTAAGCCACATTACTTACGTTGCAATATGATAGTAAAATCCCTTGACCCACGGTTATAGGGTGCAATCGGGTGTTGCTGGGGTCGTGGTAGAAATTCAAAAGGCTCACTTCGGGGGTTTGGTATGTAACCACGGGTATAACCAGACTCTTGCGCAGGCTTGCCACCGGGTTGTAATAATGTAGTCTGGTTGCAACACCTCTCGTAGAGATAAGCTCATGATTAGTGCTACTTTTTTATTTAAGGTCTATGAGTGAAGGGCAACGCCAAGCGAGATTTTGGTTACCCTGAAATGACAATAGAATGCTAAGTGTAAATTCGTACAGCTTACTTCATATATATTTGTGAGTACTCAAGACAAAACGAAAAACTAAACCCCAGAAAGACAAAGACAGATGCATACTAGTAATCCCAGAAACCAGGCATGCATGATGCAAAAAACCAACACAAGAACCGTGAAATTATAACAAAGACAAGAGATGCAACACATACACACTCAACGCCACCTATCACCCATTAGGCTC
>Ga0307511_10007945_pt1 | contig 10643 bp, 6 predicted proteins | sample 13_EM_MG_FD_200266 | JGI IMG/M metagenome (GOLD analysis project Ga0307511, IMG submission 200266) | Populus trichocarpa ectomycorrhiza microbial communities from riparian zone in the Pacific Northwest, United States - 13_EM | ecosystem: Host-associated > Plants > Roots > Unclassified | place... | reverse complement strand
ATTAAAATTTTGAAAAAATATATTTTTAAAACACAAAATAAATAAAATTTTATGAAACTCAGTTAAAAAATTATATAAAAATAACTTCACAAAAACTGTATTTTAAACTTAATTTTTTAATAAATCTCACAATATAAAACACAATTTAATAAATCATCAAACACCACCTATCCCAAGAATCAGCCTCACGGTGCGGCAAATACGAAAAAATGAGTTCCCTTGATCAACGTCGACCTCTAGGTTTTCTTCTTTTTCTTTCTTTTAGATTTTGGAGCTCCTGCTTCAATTGAAACGAAAGCATCTCTTGCATTTTTGTTGCAGTTTTGCCATCCATGCTTGAAAGGAGTCTCGTCTTGCTTTAAGCCGATAGCTGTGCTCAAGGAAAACCGGCAAAAGCACCAACCTCAATAGTTATGTCATAGCATCAACAAAAGCAGCATAATTCATCAAGCAGGTCAAGCAAGCAGCAACCAGTACTGTCTCAGAAGAAGAAATCAATGTAACAAATGCAATCCGGTAAAAAGTAAAACTGAAGCCTCAAAAAATGTCTCAAAATAACACATCTAATCTAGAAGCCTGATACATGATGAACCCTTGAATCGATGCTTGTACATTGTACAAAGATAAATCAAAACAGAGTCAAATACAGAGGATACAGAGGGAGGCATATTTCTTAGTTGGAACACCTGTGCGAGCCTCTTCTACAAAACTGGAACCATTCAACTCACAAATCATCCACACTATTGACTTGATGATTCCTAAATCACATTCCACAGCAAGATATGGATGGATCTCAAATGAATTTGGGAAGCTGAGGTTCCTCATAGAAGATTGAAGCCATTTTTGGAAAAGGTACAAGTGAAAAGTCTGGTGTTAAACACCACCTGGAAATTATATCATGTGTATTTCAAAGGATTTTCCATAGGTTGCAGTTTCTTGGATTTTTTTGAAGCTCCGTCAATGACTATATTTCCTATTCCAGCTTCCATAGCCTCCCTCTCATCCTTCTCGGTTTCAGATATATTCCCATCTTTTGTCTCGTGCTTGAAACTTGGCATGGAAGGCTCAAGCAGACGAGGACCAGCAGTGATCCATGGATGATTTAGGCATTGAGCTGCTGTCGGTCTCTTTTCAGGCACAAAATCAAGTAAGGGAACAAGGAAGTTATTCAAGTCATTAGCATCTTGCTCGCTGAAATCGTACTTCTCCATAAGCACCTTTGTGAGAGGCCAAAAACGCAACCTACGAATATGCCTCAAATCTCCATATCTATTGAAGAAATCCCGAGAATTGCGACCACCTAATGCAACCTGAGGAAAATATACATGCCTTTAAACAGTCACAGCAAGTACATAAAACCTAATACTGCAATGCTAATTTTGATCTTATTCAGTTTATCCAGAAAAGAAATGATGTTACAAAAAAACAATAAACATTTTCAAATCCATGGAAGCCGTAAATAAGTATGCAATTGAAATCATTAAAATACATGTAACACTCCCACCTTGCGCGGCATCACGCCGAGGAGTTCCATCATCAATGCCAAGTGATCCTGTAAGTATAACCTAGATAAGTTAGAACAGAACAAAAATAAAGCAAAGCACAGAAGCAAAAACATAGGTGTTATCATTAATAGAATGCATCTGTTATTAAAAATGTAAGTGATATAATAAATTAAACCAATGCATTGCAGCAAAATGATGAATTGGGGAAGGGGTAAAGGATTGCATCGTGAGCACATACCTCGTCTCTATCATAGTTGTCACCACTGTGAGGATCAAAAAGGACATCGCCAGTGGCAAGCTCGAAACAAATGCAAGCAAAGGACCAAAGATCTACTGGAGTGGAGTATTTAGATCCCAGAAGAACCTCTGGACATCTATACTGTCTTGTCTGAACATCACTTGTAAATTGTTTGTATGTCCAACAAGCATTTCCAAAATCTACCAATTTACACTTTAGATCAGCAGCAGCCAATAGCTTTTGCCTTGTAGAGCGGCTCCCCCTTCTGCTGCGTTTTGCTTGGCAAGCATCCTTCTGCCCATCAGTGTTTGCTGAATCATCTTTAATCACAGAACCATTTGATTGTTCATCGACAGAATCTTCATTTGATTTTGCATCAACATTAGAATCTTCAGGACTAGTTGGTTTGGGATCAGCATCGTTTTCCGAGGAAGCTTCTTTCTGCGCACAACTTTGAGCTGCCTTCTTAGCCTTCTTTCGAATTTTCTTTTTTTGGTTCCTTGTCAAATCCCCATTCAAACTCTTGATTTCTTTGGAAGAACTAGATTCAGCCACGATTTTGTTCTTGCTGGTTGGAAGGATAAGAGGAGCACCTGATTTCCTGTGATCTTTTGATGTATCAATCATTGACAAAAGCAGGACATTTTCTGGCTTCAAATCAGTGTGGATGATTGAGAGTTGGCGATGCAAGTAATCCAAACCCACTAATATATGAAAGCAAATTTCTTTTGCCATGTGTAGAGGAACCCCTCGGTAATCACTGTACTTAATAAGGGTCAAGAGGTTATCTCCCAAGTACTCAAAAACCATACAAACGTGCTGTCCATTAGGCCCTGAATGCTTGAAATGATCCAAAAGCTTGACAACACACCTTTTATCATCAGGGTCTCCCTCGGCAATCTGTTTAAGGATCTTTATCTCATCCATGGCTGCCTCGGTGTAGTGTTGAGCGCTCTTTTGAACTTTCAAAGCTACATAACGCTACAAACAATGAATTTCTCGTGTTGTTAAAGAGTCAAACAATAAACACTAATGTGAATTTCCTGAATCATGAAATTATCTAATAAAGCAAAAAAAAAAGGCCTTTTGGTACAATAATTTTTAAAAAAATACAATCCAAACATGAAAAACTGAAATTCCTATTCTAATAAATAAGCGCAAACTTCAAATTACTGATTAAAAAGATAAAGATAAAGAAAATCCATAAAACATACCGATCCCTGAGTGTCCCAAGCGAGCCAAACCGTAGAGAAATGACCCCAACCAAGCTTGCTTTGCACCACATACCTCCCATTCTTGAATGTATCACCGATTCTCACAGCATGGTACCCTCCTCTCCTATAATCCTCCGTTCCCTCATCTTCTGATGTGTAATCACTCTCTTCACTTCGATCCCCATTCCTATCCTCTGCCATTGAAGCAACAACAACCAAAGAAACCAAAACACAAAAAATCAACTAATGTATAGGAAGTTGAAAATTTCCAGGCTAATTCTCAAATTGTAATATGAGTTTTCTAGTTAGAGAAGGAGAATAAGATAGAGAGAAAAAAGGGAAGAATTTGGAGGCCAAAATAGAGAGTTTCTGACAACTGTTTAGTTTTAAGAGATGGGTTTTGATTGAATTTGAAGAAGTAGAAAATTGTTAAAACTGGAAGAAAAAGGAGCGAACTTCAATGGTGAAAATTGAAAAGATTGAAACTTTTAACAAAGGAGTTAATTTCAAGAGATGGGTTTTGATTGAATCTGACAGAGAACTAAATTTGAGAAGCAAAATAAATAAAATTTCACATGTGGGTAATTCAGAAATGGGATTTTGTTCAATTTTAGAAAGAGGTGGAGGGCGAGAGGGGGGGGAGTGGGTGGTTTTTGAGTGCAGGTTGTGGTGGAAGTGGTTGAGGTAAAAGGGTGAATTAGGGTTTTTCGGAGAGTTTTATCAGACTTCGTACTGACAACTAGTCTTGCCGGGAAATGAAAGCAACGATTTTTTATGATGTGGGCCCCTGGTGATCAAGTGTTGCATGATGATGATGATTCTGGGCTGGGCTCTGTATACTACTCTTGACATGGCTCGTAGCATCTTGGTTGTCATAAAAGTAAAGGATGTGATGTGATTTGTTTTCCTTTCCTACTAAAATATTTTTTCCCCAAGAAGTCAAGAACCCGTGTCCGTGCATGGTTGTTTAACCTTTCATACGACTCCTGACATGTTTGTTTGTTATTGAATTTTAATTTAAAAATATATTAAAATTATAAAAAAACAATTGTTATGATGTTTTTTAAAAGCAAACACGACAGGGAGCTGAGATTTCTTGTTTTAGCGAGTTCATTCGATCTCCTTAAGGAATAATGGTGCAATTCTTAATCCTCCAAAACAAAAGGACAATGAAAGAATGCCTTCCCATGCTTCCTTCTCCATATGCGACAATTGGCAAACCAAACCAGAATACTCCTCCAATTTTTTAGCATAGCTAAAAAACTTCTTAAGCACAAAAGCTTCTTCCTTTTAGTTGAGTGCTCAGCAAACAAGCAAAGAAGCTTGAGAAGAAATCCCACGATGCCTTTTCTCCAACATCAATCACTAGGAGGTCCCAAATGGGAACAATCTGCCTATAAAAAAAACCTTCGGATTGAAAGAAAATAATTGACCCCGTCTCCCAAGGTATAATTCACCACTCTCTCTCGTTGCATTTCTTTACAAAACAGGAAGAAAAAAAAAACAAAAAAACACCTTTCTCTCAGCATGCACTCAATGCCTTTACCCTACCCTCCAACTCTACTGACCTGAAGTAATTGTTTGGGGTTGCAGCACAACAACATGGGGTTTGTCCCTAACTCGTGTTTCATGGTGTTTGGTAAACATTTGGAAGTTGAAGCTGAGGTTGAGCCTCAGTTATTGAAAAGCAATTAACAAATCTATGTTTTTTTATGCGTGGCTCGGATCAAGTTTTCAACTGTGTTTCAATCGACTAGTTTTTATTTTTGTTATTTAAAAAATATAAATTTTAAAAAATTAGTTTTAGTTTGATTGTTTAGATTGAAATATATGTTTGTTTAAGATTACTCTTGAAATTGCTATAAATTCAAAGTGTTTGATTAAAATTATGGTTGAATTTAATATTTATATTAAAAATAACAAAACAAATATATAATTTATTTATTTAAAAGATCAAAACAAATATATAAAGTGTTTATTGGATATTCAATATTAGCCCATGTTTTACGATACCTGCACACTTTTAAAAAAAAAAAAAAAAAAAAAAAACAGGGTATCATTTAATTCGACTGTTTCAGCAATGTGGCCTTCTAGACAAATAAATTGGGCACGTAGTTTTCTAAGGCCTCTGACTTCAAGGCTTACCGAGCCCATGACATATACATGGAAAGGTGATTACAATTGTTTTTTTCTTTTTTATATATTTGACTTTACAAAAATATTATTGCAAATTTGCAATTGATGTTGATGTTCTTATAAAATGAAAATTCGAGCGCTTAAACTCGATGATTTCAAGCACCTTTCTCGAGTAGACACCTTGTTCTCTCGAGTCAACAGCCTTTTGAAGATTAACATGCCCAGTTTTTTAATCATATTTGACTCTGCAAAAATATTTAGAAATGCAATTAATAATGCTGTGCACGTCATTTTTAATAAATTAATTTTCCAATACTTCCTTTTTAGTATAAAAATAGTTTCTTCAATAAAAAGAAAGTGGATTATGATTAATAAAAAAAGTTTAAGTAACTAAGTAATGGTTTGGCCTGGAAAAATATTAGGATCCTCCACCATTATTGAAAAAAAAATAACAAAATGGAATGCATTAAATGAACTAGAAAAATATAAATTGATAAAATAAATATGGGAAGAGAGGAATTTAAGACCTAAAAGAAAATAACTCACCAACAAAAAATTTATGAAAACTGTTGCATGGCTGATGGGTCATGATAATTGATTATTTGTACAACATCATTGAGAAAAGATTCAAAATCATTCTCAAATATTAAATTCTTTTTCAAAATCATGGTATTTAATTTTTATCCGATACAAGAAATTTGTGATTAAAAACTTGATCTATATTATATTTTAGTTTAAATAAATTTTAATATTTATTTGATAAAATCTGAATAACTCAATGAATTAATTGATTTAATGAATTGATTGTCAAAAATTTAATAGAATTAACATGAATTATTTTTTTAATGCAAAACAATATTATTTTTTTAAAAAAATTAATATGATTTGACTCAACGAGACATGAATTTCCTCAACAATCTAATAATTTGATATGTTAATACAGATAAGATTTAACAAGTTTATTTAATTTTTTCTTGTTTAGAATTCTCCTGATATGTTAATTAATATAAATAGAATGATTTAATTCATATACTCGTAATATTAATTTTTCTATTAGAATTTTACTGGATCATGAAAAAATTAATCATGCGAGCAAAACTTTCCAATTGGAAGTTTCTCCCCCATGAATCCAGGTCGTGCACTACATACATTGGAAATCCAATCGTGACTTTCAATTCATTACTAGAGAAGCCTTCAAATTCCAGATCACAAGTGCCCTGGGAATATTTGATAGTGTGGTGGTTTTTATTTTGTCTGCAGCATGCTTTAAAAATATATTTTGTTTAAAAATAAAATAAAATAAATTGATTTTATTTTTATTTTTATTTTTTGTTTGATGATTTTGACGTGAAGATGTATAAAATAAAATAAAAATTTATAAAAATTTATTTTAGTGCATTTTTAAATTAAAAATATTTTAAAAAAACATCTTTAACCACAATATTTATAAATAAATAAAAAGGCACTCCGCAGCTTTTGAAAATGGAATCAAGCAAGGTCGAATCTGGGTTTCCGAACAAGAAGATAAAGAAGCCAATTTGACACTGATACATCGTCTCATAAAGCATAATTTATGCTGACACTTGACCCTCTATTTATGCTTCTTCAACTTCCGAAAGATAAATAAATAGGAGGCTCGCACCTTGTTTCAGCTTCAGCATATCCATCAATTCAACAGGAATCTTGAAATTGGGATGGTTGGAGGAATAAATTCATGAAATTATTGAGTTCACATTAAGAGGTGGAAAATCCCCATCACAAGTCAAATATTTGAAAAACTCAATGACAATATTGTTGGCCACAATATATCAACAGATCCTCTCGTTTTTTCTTCACCCCGAACCAATCTAGATGAATTTTTTATCTAGTTTTTTCTTCACCCCGAACCAATCTCGGTTATAACTATGACCTTGGTCTTCTTCTCGGACCAAAAATAACTCTGAAATATTAGATTCAATTGTCTAGTGTTCTCTCTAATCCAAGATAGAATTACTGCCTACGAGTTCCATGCTTGTGTTTCCCGAAAATCATTTTCTTCAAAATCAAGCAAATCAAGACCGTTCTATTCCACATCCGACATAAAAACAGCCAAAGCCCAGAAACAAAATGAACATAAAAGGGCAAAAATCTATAAAAGAACACCAGATTTACAATTAGGAAGCTAAGACGTCTGTTGATCACGGAATTAGATTCCCTTCTATAGAAGATTCTCACTCAATCTAACCTCAAATCCCCATCCCAAATCACAAAAAGCATCATATCCCACGAACCCAAAAAGAATAATTAAGGAAAAACTATCCAATGTGTAATTTTTTTTTCTCACACCACCCCAGTCCATGCCAATTATCCAACAGAAAGACAATACAAGGACATCTCCGCATTGCATGATGCATTACATCTCCATTGTCAGTAGAACTCAGAAGTCAGAACTTATGTTCTTACACGAAGGCCCACAGAAATTAATCTTCACGAACTCGCGTTGGACCACACACAAAAACCAATTTGCATTTGTACCCTTCCTTTCAAAGTACAAATCCAATCCATCGCTATCAAGTTCAAAAAACCCCGCATTTGTACCCTTTACCACCACCAAAGCACAATCTCGAGACCCCTTATTTTATACCAGACACCAGTCTTGCAGCATCCATCATGTACCTCTTTGAGATGGGCTCCTCCAAAACCCAGTATTGTAAAACTGGTCCCACATTTGCTTCTCCAAATCAACGGCTTCAGTTTCTTCATCATGATTATGATCATGGTGATCACAACATTTCCCTTTCTCCACAACCTCTGTAGCCTTCTTCTCTGACTGTAATTCCTCCTCCCTGGACCCACCGCTACTGGGAGACAACAGCGACCTTTCTTTCTGCTTCTTTTTTCTCAAACGGTGTCGTGTCTTGGCTTTCTTACATAAACAAGCCGGCACCTTATAAACGGCTAAAACAAGAAGGTTGATCACCGTGCATGGACAGCAGCAACACACCGCTGCCGTGCCACCTGCCACCTCACCAAAACTCTGCGTTTTCGTCCTTGCCAGATTCTTCTCCCTCCCCTCTCCTGTTGGTACCATTTTTGACCCTGTCGTTTCTGTCAACAAAGGCTGCATCCTTCGGTTCGAAGAAGGTGATCGCAGAAGAATCCCCTGGCGAGTCATAACGAGTCAACTCGGCCGGCTAAAAAAAAATATTAAAGACTCGGTTTTTTCTGGTTTCCTGGAATGGGAAATCGAGGAGATTAATGGGCTTTAAGGATTATTTAAAGAGGTGTCAAAAAAGGGTGTGACTAATGACTTTCTTGCAGAAAAAGACCCTTTCTTCTTCTTCTTTTTCTCCGTTTGGTTTCTTAGAGAGGTTAAAGAGATCGAAGAGGAGGGAGGAGGGAGGAGGTATATAATAAGGAAACGATTAGGTTCAACAAGGGAATGAAGAAGTGGGGATAGGAAGCGAGAGGCAAGGCGAGTAAAGGGGTGGGCTTTTTTTTTCTTTCAAACGCGGACACGAAGGGAAGAGGTTTCTGTTGTGTTTCGATGAGATTTTTTCTGTGTATTTCTTTTATCAATAAAGGTTTGGTCTTTTCCGAGCCACTAATAAACACATGGAAAAGAAAGGCTGTCGAAATTACCAAATTACGTGGTTGTTACTTGTTAACTCACAACTTCATTTATTTATTTTTGGTGCTGAATTTAAATTAATATTTATGGTTTTTATTTATGGACAGTGGGTAGGTGTTATCAAATTTGATATGGCCTCTTTTGGAGATGATTTTGAGAATTTAAAGAACAAGGATAAGTAGTTATTCTCTAAATTTATTTTAAATATAAATAAATAAATGATAAATTTTTTTTATTAAAAACAATAATATTTTGGGCTTTTTTTTCCTTTTTATTTCCATCTTGTTAAGAGTATGAAGTGTTTTTTTTTTATAGTGTTTTTTATTTGGAAATATATTAAAATAATATTTTTATTTATTATTAGAAATTATTTTTAACATCATGATATTAAAATAATCTAAAAATATATAAAAAATAACTTTATAAATAAAAAAAATCAAAGTTTTATGATTTAAAACGCAATTCTAAATAGAATATAAGAATAATTGCAAGTAGCATTCTAAACTTTCTAGCACTTCACCTTTAGGTTTATATCTATACTAAAATGATAAGTCCATGAGCATGTTCAAAATCAGAAGTTACTATTATATTCCTTTTCTAGCATGTTCGGATGAAAAGTGTAAGGTGTATTTATTATTAATTCCTTTTATTATTTTTATCTATTCTGGACTAATAACAATCCATTTAATAAATTGGTATTAAAAAAAAAATGTAAAAAGCATCTTTCTGTTTTTTATCAGAATCTGTTCTTTATTAGTTGGAGTCAACGATCCATGAAGGTGATAATCTTGGTGGCTTCTCTGTGCTCGAGTAAAGCAATCCATGACTCAAACTTTATTTCATTTTATCAGCAATCTTAAAGTCAATTCATATAAAAATGAAAAAGGATTCGTTAATGTCAAAAATATCATCCTCGTTTAAAAAGTTTGAAGTTTGAATTAAACCTAATGCATCTTCAGGTGAAGATTTTCATAGCACAAGTGGTTTCTGCATCTCTTCAAAGATTCTTGAGGTGTGAAGTGTTTCTATTATTAATAAATCCTAGATTTTTCCATTATTATGATCTAGAATTTATAATTTCATACTAATTTGTTGCGAACCTCCTGCATTCATACCATACATGAAGTCGGTTTGGTATTAAAGTAGCGGTTGTTTTTAAAAGTATTTTTTACTTGAAAATATATTAATATAATATTTTTTTATTTTTTTAAATTTATTTTTAACATTAGGACAATAAAATGATCTAGAAACATAAAAAAAATTTAATTTGAAGAGAAAAAAACTTTAAATGTTTAAAAAACACTTTTAAAATGTAAAAATAAACGGGTTTATAATACCTCAAGAAATCCAATCATCCCATTCCTAATTAATACAAAGGGAGTTGATGATGAAAATGCTCATCGACATGGTCAATTTCAAGAAAAATTACTTCTTTTAAGAGATAAAAAGGAGTGAAAAGAAGCAAGATGCTTGGGAGTGAATTGAATTAAAAAGCATAATAGAGAGAGAGCTAGCATACAAAGAAACGAGTCAAGAGAAGCTCTCAATTGTACCGAGACCCTTTAACTAGTGAATTCACTCACCACAATTCTTATTATTAATATTATTTAATTTTAATTTTGTTGATTTGATATTTGATTTCTTTTTTTTCTCGGTGGCCGTGGATGAATTTATAATTTCAGGCTCAAAGAGCTTGAATTTCTTATTTAGTTATTTTATATATTTAAAGCTCATTCATTCATCCATCCATCAGCCTCATCTTCTTGTATTGAAGCAAGCCTTCCTGAGAAAACCACAAAAAAAAAAAAAAAAAATTGATTATCACCAGAGAATATTTGGTGGTGAGAGACACCCTACAGGCCTACGTGATTAGCTATATTCAGTCCTGTGCTAAAAAAACAAAAAAACGTGAAGCTCAGAAGTTTGAAGATGACGTCAAA